>Ga0172373_10009317_pt1 | contig 12226 bp, 19 predicted proteins | sample Lak10m_2_FD_114546 | JGI IMG/M metagenome (GOLD analysis project Ga0172373, IMG submission 114546) | Freshwater microbial communities from Kabuno Bay, South-Kivu, Congo - kab_092012_10m | ecosystem: Environmental > Aquatic > Freshwater > Lake | place: Democratic Republic of the Congo... | reverse complement strand
CGTAGGATCCACGATCGATCTCTACGTCGATTCAGCGACAGGGGAACTCAAGGTGGACTACGCTGGCGGACCCTCGGCTCGCCTGTTCGTGTGGCTCCGCGCGACGGCTCAATTCGGAAACCCCGGGTGATGAGATGACATCAGCAATCACGACATCGATCGCGGTCGATCCCGCGCTCGTGCAGAATGCCGCGTACCGGTTCAACCCCGCCGACAGGCAGTACATCGACGATCAGATCCGAGGCTGCCAGAAGCAGATCGTTGACTGCGTCGCGTCTGGGGTACAGTGTACTTGGCTCGACATCGACGCTGCTAGCGCAGCGGTCTCTGTGGGGGATCTTGGATGCTCCGCGGCAAGTGCAACGAACTCGAGGACCGTCAAGAAGGTTTCCGCAGGAACGATCGGTGCTGCCAAGAGCATCCACTGCATGTTCCTGACCGCCGGGGCGCCAGGTGCCCGGGTTCTCTGCGCCGTTGGTGGAAGGATCCCCCGATCGATCACTGGGCTTGCGTCGATAGGCGGGGTGGCAGTGGCGAACATCGTAACGGGCCGCGCCGACACGAAGGCATCGCTTGCCGATGACGACTACCCCATAGGATCGGTGGACAGCGGAGGCAATCTTTCCCTTGTCGTGGGGCAGCCGCAGTTCCAGGTGGTATTCAATGGCGGGGGCGGGTTCTCCGTTGGCATCTACGTTGATGTGGCAGGCGACGACGGGACCGGGACACGCGGCAACGCTTCGCTTCCGTACCAGACCATCGGGGCCGCATTGGCAACGATGCACAGCGGTGACGTGATCTTCGCGGGCCCTGGTTCGTTCGCAGGCGCTCTTGTCGGCCCCGAGCTCGCAGCGGTGTCGATCGTCGGCTCCGGAGAGAACGAGACCACGATCACGTCGGCGGACGCTGCAGCGACAATCGTCTTTTCTCCGCTCGTCACAAAGCTCCAGTCGCTCACGATCGCGCGCTGCACCGTGACCAATACTGGCGCGGGGCAAGCCATATTCGTTGGCGGAGATAGGCTCGCCGCACTCGGGGTGTGCGTGACCGGCGCGCTCGTACTCGACCACGTGCGGACCGTGGGCGCGGTGGAGGTCCGATGCGCTGGCAACGTGCGCGGCTCGGACAACCAGATCATCGGGGAGATCATTCTGAACGAGGTCGACAACGCCGACTTCTTCGCGACAACGAACAACGGCGACGTTCATTGTCGCTGGCAGCTCGCTGCAGTCCTGCCCGCTGGCGTAGGCGGCGCGCACCGGCAGCGGTTCATCGGCTGCGCGCTCGGAGATCTGAAGCCCTCTGACGTGACGCACGTCGAGTGCTGGGGCGGCAAATGCGCGTCGGTAACAGCGACGCTCACCGATGACGGAGCAATCGAGGGGACGTTCAAAGGCGACGGGGAACTGGGAGCGGTGTCGATCTCGTCGACATCGGTCGCTGCGGTTTCATCGGCGGTGCTCGACGGCGCGCACATGTCGTCACTGACCACGGCATCGGCGGTGGAGCGCAGCGTGTAGCAGTGTCGGCGCGCGGCGCCCATGTGGACGGGACTGTCACTGCCGGGGAACTGTGCGACATCGACATCCGCGGTGGAGTATTCAACCTACTTGCCGCTGGAGGTGCTGGGGCATCCAAGGGGACCGTCAACAGGTCGTTGCACATCGAGGAGTTCGCGGCTGCAGTCGGAGATACGCCGGTCGGTTTCACGGTGCCATTCCCCGACAACACGTACTCGGTCGCGTTCTCGATGTCTGGGGCCGGCGGGGATCCGTTCTACAGCGCACTATCGGCAACTGGATTCACGGCGACATGCACCGCTGTGCTTGCGAACTGTAAGGCGATCGTCCACCACGAGTGAGATCAACATGGTTGACCTGCAAGCCGTAGCTCTTGAACACGCTGACCGAATCGCGGCGCTCGAAGCGGAGTGTGATGGGTGCCGCACCAACGTGCTCGCTGGCATACAAGCCGAGATGTCCACGCTCAACAACAGGATCGGGATCGAGCCGGATCCCGATTCCGGAGTCGAGGGGCACGGATTGTTTCGTCGGATCTCGGTGCTCACCGATATACTTGAGCCGATCATGCAGGAACGTGAGCAAGTGAAGGTGAGCCGCGCGAAGCGGTCCGAGCGTGTGAGCAGGGCGGTAGCGATCGGCGGCGTGCTCGTGGCGCTCCTGGGTGTCGGAGTGAACTTCGCCCGCGTGCACCCCTCCGAAGCGGCAGAGGCGACGCATACGTTTCAGATCACGGACGCATCCGATTCGAGGTGACCGTGTGGACGGGCTCCCGGAGCGATCCGCGCTACGTGATGCGGATCCTCTGGTGGCTCGTACGCATGAAAGTGAAGCGCTGGTTCAGAACTGTGCGTGAGTCGACGCATCGGTGGTGGGATGGGCCGCGACATGGAACGAGAACAGTTGATGCTTGCCACGCTTCCGAACCTCCGGAGACTGGCGGGGAGTCTGGGGCTCGTCACCGCCGAAGTGCCCAAGCGAATCCTGGTTCAGGACATCCTGCGCGCGATCCGCGAGGGGACACGGGAGCACGAGCGGATCATGCGTGAGAAGCGCCGGGCCGATGCCATAGCGGCGTTCACGGTGCGTGACTCACGGTGCGCTGTGCAGGAGGTCCCATGACACGAGACATCGAATGCCCGATCGCCGACATACAGGCGATCCTGGACCAGTACGGCGAGACGACGCAGATGCGTATCGTTGCGTTCCTGTTCGCCCGGCTGATCAGTCCACGCGCCACGCCGAAAGAGGTTCTAACGCAGCTTGGAGAGCAGTGTCCACAGAACGGGGAGAGCGACGATGAACGCGAAGCAGCGGGACCTGTGGTGCACGTTGAACGCCTTCCTGCTCGCTGCCACCCAATCAGACCGGGAGACGGTGGTCGACGCTCTGTTCCAGGAGCATCACCACAGGCCCCCATGGATCCTGCGGGTGCAGCACGTGACGCTGGCGAATCCAAGGAGCGAGCGTAATGGCAAAGCCAAACGTGACAAGCCGCGCGCTCGACGCGTTCCGAAGCGCGCAAAGTGAATACTTCGGCATGGACTCCGAAGTGCGCCGGGCCACGCTCTACAGCCTGATCGCTCTGCTGATCTGGCTCTGCATCATCCTCATTCCATCCGCGGCGGCAACTGTCGCCTGAACCTCACGCCTCGACACGAGGCACGAACCACCCCGCGACGGGGGAGGGACCACTATGACCATCCTCGAAGGACAGGTAACAGACAACAGCCAGGCCGCCCGAAGCGTGGGAGATACCGATGCGATTGCCCTCGACACTCTGAAGCGGGTGCGGGTTGTGACGGATGTCACCGCCCTCCCCTCAGCGCGGCGACGGAGGCAACCCTTGCCATCGTAGACGGCCGCCTCGACGCAATCGAAGACGCCTACGGCTATCCCGGCCCGACCGGCCCGAGCGGCGCGGTCATGATCGGCGGTAGCGATGGCTGCTCGGGGATGACGGTACCGACCGTCTCGGCGCTACATAGTGTCACAAAAAACCGCGACGGCATCGACGTTGCGTGCGTAGCTCCTCCCGCTTCTGCGTGGACGACGCTGCGGACCTTCGCCGCGACCGCGGCAGACACGGTGGACTGGTCCGTGATGCCGACCGTGACGGGCATCGTGGACCTCTCCGGGCTCGTGTACCCGACTGCGCTTACCGGCAAGACGCTCACGGTCAACGGCCAGACTCACGCCTTCGCCGCTGGGCAGCCAACGGACATGGCCGATTGCCTCGCAGAACTCAACGCGTGGATCACCGACATCACATTCACCGCTCCGGGGCCTGGGTTCGCGCTCGTGCTCGTCAAGAAGACGCCCGGCAATCTCGCGATCAGCGGGAATGCAGCGGCGGTGCTCGGTCTCACAGAAGCGACCACGGGATCGTGGGTCGCGCTGCCCACGTACAACTCGTCGCGCCCGACTGCGCCCGGTGTGGAGGTGTGCTTCCCTCAGACCTTCTCTGTCGGGAATGCGCCAACGGAAGTCATCCTACGCCTATGGCGGCTCAATCCACAGTACGGCGGGACGGCGGAGATCGCTCGCGAGATCCGATTCTCCGCAGCCGACATCGCCACGCAGCCGACGCATCGGATCCCGTTCGACGGGTCGCATGCGTTTCTGAGCGTGGCATTTGTGGGCGGCGCTGGACCGACTATCACGGGCACGGCGAAGATCAGGGTGGTCTACGACGGGGTGCTGTCGGACGGCATCAAGGTCTCTTCCTCCCCCCTGGATTCCGACAAGCGCACACGGGGTGATGCACCTGTTGCACTTCTCGGTGCCGCGCAGAATGTGACGGCTGCATGGGCGGATCTCGGTCCAGAGATCGCGACGATGGGCTATTCGTTCCTGGTGGTGTGGCTCGACCTGACCATCCACGACTCACAGAACGTTCGCATCCGTGCGCTGGCGAAGCACACGTCGGCGCATGCGGATGAGTTCCCGCTCCCGATCAAGGCCGTGGACGTGTCGGGGCCGACGTACTTCACTACGGTGCAGCCCGACTACACGGAGATCGGGCTGGACGCTGACCAGAAGGTTCCGCCGCTCATCTTCCCGCTCTACAACTGCATTCCCTACGTGCAGATCCGCGTGATGGCAGAGGTGGCGGGCGCAACGCCGGGGTGCATCAATACTGCATACGCAACGTACGGATTCGGAGGTGCGTCATGAACCTGACAGGCATGATCAATCGCGCGCTGGACATCGGCATTTCGGCCACGCGCAACTACAAGGTGAACCCGCTGTGGGGGCGCAAGGTGAGCACGCCCGTGTCGCTCATCGCGGCGGCGCAGAACTTCACCAACGCCTGGGTCGCGCTCGGCCCGGAGCTTGCGGTGGACGGCTACACCCGCGTGAGTCTGTGGGCGAACGTGGACATCAACGACACCGTGGACGCGCAAATCCGTTGCGTGGGCAGGCACACTACGGGTGGGTCTGACTTCGAGCTTCCCATCTACAACCCGTCCGTGGCTGGCGCTGCCGGTACCTATGTGGTGCTGGTAGAGGGCGAAGCCATGGAACTCAACGATGATGTCGACCAAAAGCTGTGCTTGACCTGGAACATCGCCAACACGATCCCCTTCGTGCAGTTCCAAATCTACGCAGCCGCTCCCGGCGCAACACCTGGGCAGATTCTCGTAGCAGATACAGCAGTCACCTACGGCTGGGGGAGCTAAGACATGGATGCGCGCAGCCAACACGCCAACGGCATCGTGGCCGTCAATCCCTTCAACGGTGTATGGGACTTCGACGTGCATTACCAGTTAAACAAGGCAGGCACTGCGCAGGAGCTTCCGTCATGAGCCCGCTCTCCGAAGGAACCGTCGCGAACGACCAGTGCTTGCTGCGCCAGTCTTTCCTCACGCGCAGGCACGTTCAGGATGCGGGGGCGTCTTGGTCGGCTGCACGGTGGGCCAGTACGGGGGTGGGCTCAGGCCCACGGCTGCGTCGAGCCGGATCACGTACGGCGGGACGAGCGCGTTGCTCATCAACGCGAACAAGATGACGATCCGCGCTCGCATCCGTACGGGAGCCGCGAACAACGGTGCGACCACGCACCTGATCGACAAGGCCCTGAGTTCGTACGCGAACAACCAGTTCCATTTTCTGATGTTCACGAACTGGCGTCCGCTGGTCATGATCGCCAACGCCATAGCCGACACCAGCCAGTACATCACGGCGAATGCGTCCCTGAGCCTGTCCACGGAGTACATCCTGCACTTCGTCTACGACGGTACGCTGGCGGCGGGATCAAGGGCAGCGCTCTACTCGAACGGGGCTACGCTCGCTTCGACGATCACCGGGACGATCCCCGCTACGATGCGCGCCAGTCCGTCTCCGATCACGGTCTACAACATGGACGGCGGGAGCATACTCGCGCCCGCGACGGATGCTGTGCTCTACGACTTCGCGATCTGGCAGCGCGCGTTCTCGCCCGCAGAGGTCGCGCTCGACGCCGCGGGATCCACGTTCGCCACGGGAGGTCTGTGATGCAGCCGCTTCTGGACATCCCCATGTACTCGCAGTCATGGCAGGACAACGGCGTTGAGCTTGTAGTCGATGGCTCGATGGAGGCGGCGGGCACCGGAGCGTATGGCTCGGGCGGCGGTTCCGTCCTGTCCAAGGACAATGTGATCTACTACGCCGGAACGCAGTCGCTCAAGATCAACGCGCCGCAATGGGGCTACGCATCGCAGAACATCTTGAATGTTGGCCGCAGGTACCACATGGCCGCTTGTGGGCGTGGTAACGGCGGCGCTGGCTACCTCGTGCTCAAGGACAACGGTGCTGGGCCTGTGTGGGAGCAGACGACCACAGCGGCGTCCTGGCAAGTGAAAGAGAACACCGCTGTCGCCACCGGCAACCTGTTCGTGATGTATCAGTACGGCGCGGGCGTGAACGACGTGTGGGTGGACAACCTGTCCGTGCAGGAGCAGTTCCTGTACACCCGCAACCGTGGTCTGCTCGCGCAGACTCCTCAGACATCCCGCGTGCAGCTCGGAGACGGACGAACGGCGGCTAGCTTCCCCGCGATGCTCCCGCTCACGAAGGCATGCAGGAAGGGGATGGCGTTCAATGGGTCGCAGTACGCAGAGATCCCGACGCCCATACCGAACGGGACGTACACATTGTGCTTCCTGATCACACGGGAGTCTACCGCGGGTCAGGTGCTTCTGGATTGTAGGCAGAGTGCGGGGACGGGCTTCTTCTATTTTGACCTGGGCACTGGGAATCTTTCGGGTAGTTCTGGCACAACATACGTCGATGACGTGGCTACTAGGGTCAACCCGTGCGGACCTCTCATCTTCGCTGCGTGCGCCGGAATCACATTGCGTGCCCCTGGGGCAACGACGCTTTTTACGCGCCACACGTACGCCTCAAACTGGGTGGGAAAGGCGTTTGGGTTCCAGATGTTTCCCGGCACCCTCACCCCTCGTCAGCTTTCCGACATCCGGCAGCGCATGCTCGCGGAGGTGTTCTGATGCTCCGATTTCGCGATCTGATTGCATCGGGCAATGCCCTGGTGGCATGGAACCTCCGCAGTGGCAGCTTGCTGGACATCACAGGCAACGGGAACACGCTGGTGCCGACCGGCACGCATTCTTGGACCGGATCGCAGGATCGCGGAGTGTACTGTCCCAACGCAGGAAGCAACTACTTGACGCCGGGCAACCCGGTTGCGTTGCAATTGAGCACCCTCACGCTCATCGCGGCATGCACTCGCATTCAGACATCGGCGGCGTACCACGGCGTCATTTCCAAGCCGAATGCGTACATGATCGGTAACTCAAACGCGGCAGAGCCCAAAGCGTTCGGCGCGTACGACTACACCGCAGGGGTTTTCCGGTCGAGCACATTCACACCGACGCTCAATGGTCGCGTTCAGTTCTACGGCGCAAGCATCGTCAGCGGAGCTGCCGCAGGGACCACGTTCTACGCGAACGGCAATGCGTACGGATCCGGTCTTGTAACGCTCGTCAACCAAGCGAGCGGGTGGCGTCTTGGGTGCGAAACCGGCGGCAACGGCCTGGGCGGCGCGATTCTCTTCGCCGCGATCATCAACCGTGTGCTCACGCCGCAGGAGCACGCCGACCTGTACGACGAGTGGATGAACTCAGGGTACGTGACGCACTTGGGCGTCGGCGGCTGCGAGCCGCTCCAGCAGGGCATGTCCGATTCCGAGTACGCGCGGCAGGGAATAGTGCTCGACACCGACTTCGTGCGGCAGAGCGCCACGCAGGTTCGGGACATGACCGGGAACTATCCGGGGACGATCACGGGCGTCCCTGTTCCTGGAGCGAACGGTGAAGGACTCATCGTCGTCACAAACTCAGACGACATCAACTGGGGGGACGTTACGCAGCTTAATTCTGCGTCCACGTTTTCTCTTGAGCAGATTAACAAGTTCCCGGCGGGCAACTTCCCGGGCTCTTCTTATCTTGCGTTGAAATACAATGATGCGACCCACAACATAATCGTTGGACCGCTCACAGGTGCGGCGGGCGCAACCAAGAAACTATACGTCGGGATCAAGGACGGGACAGATACGTGGGGAGAGAGCACCGCTGCTGTTCTGCGAGGGGGCTGCTCCCAACACATGCTGGTCAGTTTCAACGGGCCTGGGCTGATCAACTCGGACAAGTTGCAGGTAGATATAGACGGCGAACCTGTGGCAATGACGTATAGCGCCGCGCCGTTGCCCGCGGCCACGCCCAACCTAGCTGCGAAAGCGTTGAGGCTATCTTCTGGAGCCGCTTGTCCACGAACGGTGATGTTAGAAATGGTGAGAACGCCAGTCTTGAGTTCGTCTGCCCGCCGCGCCGCATATCTGCGTTGGGCGCGCACGGTGGACTGGCAAGTCCCTGGCGAAGACATCCCCGTGTCGCTGGTCGCCTCAGTGGCGAGCCCGCTGTACATCGGGCCATGGCAAGTACAGAGCGGCACATGGAAGGTCAGCGAGACCAGCGACGGCAAGAGGTGGCTGGAGTGCGTGACGGCGGGTGCCGTCATCATCGCCCAGCCGAACGCATTCGGAACTTGGGTGTTCACTTGCTCTTATGCAAATCCTGCTGCGGCTATTCAATCGACTTGGTTTGAGTCCACTGACTCTGCGGGGACAGCGCGTTACCAGATTTACAGCGCGCTCGTGGGCGGCGGTCGGTACTTCGCGTGTGCGAGGAACGGCGCGAACCTTTTCTACACGCCTCTGGCTTCCCCGTACTCGTGCACCGGAATCCCCATTCAGTTCTGCGTGAACAGAAGACCGAGTGATGGAAGGTTCACCATCTACGCTAAGGGTCAAGGCATTTCCCCGACGTGGCTGCTTCTTCCTCCTGACGTTGGGTACACCAATCCTTCTGTAGCAGACGTCACCAGCGTCACGAGCGCGTACATGGCGCTGGTTGGCGCAGCCGGGGACAAGTGGCTCATCAACGACCCCGCCAAGCCCGGTGCCTGCATCCGTCACTACGTCGGCCAGTTGGATCCGACGCGAGGAGAAATCCCATGAGCAAACTCGTTCCCGAAGACGCCCCTGTCCTGGTCGCCACTGGCATTGCCGAGGACAAGATCGAAGCGGACCTCATGCCCGCAGTAATAGAGACGGTGCCCGCGACTATTCCGGCGCACCACATCCAGTGCTGCTACGAAGCGTTGAAGAACGGAAGCTCCGTGGACAGCGCGGCAAGCCTCGCAGGCATCCCCAGGGCCGTCGCTGCAATAGTGGCGAAGGAGATCTCCACGTGCGCCGACAAGCTCGGAGCAGCGGCACCGGCAGCGTGCAAAGCCGAGGCTGAGAAGGTTGAAGCCAAGCCCATCGAGGAGCCCATCGAGGAGCCGAAGGGCGAACTGGGCGAGGGGGAGGTGATCCCCTGATGCTCGGTCCCCAACGCATGCCGTTTGCTTTCCGTTGCGTTTTCCGCGAGACGTTCGACTCGTTGGCGGCGGTGCAGGCGCAGGGCGAAGCAATCAAGGAGCCGTGACATGGACCCCACAATCCTGCAAGCCATCACATCGCACAGCCCCGCCCTGGTGGTGGGGTAGGAGACTGATATGGAATTCCTCAACACCTCGTTCCAGTGGGTTCAGCAGAACTGGCTGTTCGCAGCCATGATTCTGGCCGCTTTGCTCAACCTCGCGCTTCGGTTCAAGAGCCCGGAGGCGTGGGTAGCGTTCTGTGAGAGCTTCCCCAGGGGTGCCTCCCTGATCCGCATCGTGCGGGCCGCAGGGTTCGACCCTCCGAAGGCGCTCGCAGCACTGATCGAGTTCGTCACCGGGAAGGCGCGGGTCGACAAGTTGGACCGGCCTTTGGACAGCAAGGAGCAGTACGTGATCAAGGTGACCGCTGAGATCGACGCGGCGCTTGCTGCCCTCGAAGCCTTGAAGGTGAAGGCTCAGGAGACCTCGGCGGCAGTGCAGGCGGCAACGAAGCCGGGAGCCGTCACGCAAGGCGGTGGATGATGCTTCCGCGTATCGTGGCCGTCGTCATGGCGCTGGCGACCCTTCACGGCTTCCAGGATGCTCCCAGACTGCGCCAGGTAGCTCAAGACATCTGGGATGCCTCGGGGACCGTCCAAGCGTTCTGCGGGCCAGCGGCGAGGGAAGCCACCGCGTGGGCTCTCGTCTCGATAGGCGACCACGAATCAGGATGGGATCCTCGGGTGCAGAACTGCACTTGGCCGCGGGGCAACCCTGCCGACTCGCTCTGGCAATTGGAGGGCATCGTGGCCCGAGACGGGCACACCCGCGCCGAGGTGTGCAGTGACAACGCCCTTGCTGCCCAGCTAGCGGCGAAGGCGCTCGGAAGGTTCAAGCGGTGCGGAGATCTCGGGTGCATGTTCCGAGGCTACGCGTCCGGGAACACCGCGACGCAATCGAAGGCGGCTCGTGAACTCGAATCCGCGTTCGCGCTCCGAATCTCGCGTGAGGGATTCACGGTCTCCTACGTGAACGGCTGCCTCACTGCGAGGCTGAAAGGGAATCCATGAAGATCACTCGACTGTTCGCGACCGCTGCCATGCTTCTGTGCCTTGCCATGCCGGGGTGCAAGTTGTTCCAGACGGCTTGCGACAAGGCGATGCCCGTGCTCGTGCAGGGCCAGGCGTACGGCCAGGACGCCGCGGCCGCTCTTGATGCCGCCCAGGCGTACGCCGCCAAGCTCCCCCTGAGTGCGGAGCAACGGGCGAAGCTCGACGGATACTTCGATGATGCGCGCGCAGGTCTGGAGATCGCGGCCATCGCGATACAGACCGGGGCCAGCGCGTGCACCGCTACGTCCCCCGTCGTGGCGTTCGCGACCTTCATTGACGCATTCGGGAAGATCGAGAGCATCATCGGGGCGATCGGCCTACTGGGGGCGCATCCAGGGCACACCGCGCTCCGGGTCCCCGCGATCGTGCTCGCAGCGAGGGCAGGGAAGTGACGTACGCAAGGGGGCTGATCCGAGACTCTGGAAGGCACCCGCGCAGACTGTTCGGTGCGCTCCGGGCATCGGGGACGCCGCTTGGCTGCGCGGACCTCCGGCCGTTCGCGCCAGCGGTGATGGACCAGAACAGCGTCGGGAGCTGCGTGGCCCACGGCATGGCCTGCGGAATCGTGGCGGCCCTGTCTGCCAAGGGGATCGTCCTCGGCTCCGTCCCCTCGCAGCGGCGCATCTACTCGCAGAGCCTGTGCCTGGATCGTGCGGATGCGCACCCGCTGACCCCCGCGGCGAAACTGCCCCAGCTCGAGGACTTGGGCACCGAGGTTCTGACCGCGGTGCACGTTGCATCACAATGGGGTGTCTCTGCAACCCAAGCCCCGGTGGACGGGTACAACACCGACTGCGTTCCGTCGAACTTCTCGAACGAGCCGACGCTTCTGGAGCTCGAACAGGAATCCACGACCCTGATCGTGGGGGCCTACGAGATCTCAACCGTAGGCTCGCAGCGCATCCTCGATGTCTGCCTGGCACTGGACGCCGGACATCCCGTCGTGTTCGGGACCTTCGTGGACACACGATTCGAGGCCCACGACGGAAGCGGGGTCGTTGGCACCCAGGACCCCGATGACGAGAACGGGGGCGGGCACTGTATGGTGTGCCTTGGGTACAGGACGGACCCGAACGGCTCGCGCGTGTTCGTGTGCCGCAATTCCTGGGGCACCGGCTGGGGGATGTCCGGTGACTTTGAGTGCACCGAGGCGTTCGTCAAGCAATGGTGGGAGGCGTTCGTGATGGACGTCAGGGTGAAGCCATGAAAGCGACGATCGTAGCCGTTTTGGCTGCATGCTGCATCGGTTGGGCGTGTATCCCAACGCCTACCCCGAACCCGCTTCCGCTCGGCGACGCGGGGCAACCAGACGCTGCATCGTGCGTGATGGCTTGTGCTCGCATGGCCGCGCTTGGATGCCCCGAGATGGGTGTCGCGTGCGTCCCAACATGCGAACACGTTGTGGGGTCCAGGATCACCGCGTTCGACCCGGAGTGCGTAGCTGCCTCTACCTCGGTCTCCGACGCTCGGAAGTGCCCAGCGGTTCGGTGTGGCCAATGAACGATCACGAACTGGCGGATCTCAAGAGAGACGCGGAGCGGTATCGAGCACTGGAGCGCCATGCTGAGTTTGGGATCACGACGCGCCCTGGCGGGCGGGGGTTCTACCTCATGTACCTGCATGGCATGATCGGCAGCGAGGGGCCTCCTATTGAGTCGTTCAGCTTCGCGG
>Ga0172373_10009315_pt1 | contig 12226 bp, 13 predicted proteins | sample Lak10m_2_FD_114546 | JGI IMG/M metagenome (GOLD analysis project Ga0172373, IMG submission 114546) | Freshwater microbial communities from Kabuno Bay, South-Kivu, Congo - kab_092012_10m | ecosystem: Environmental > Aquatic > Freshwater > Lake | place: Democratic Republic of the Congo... | reverse complement strand
GCACTATGGGCGCGACGCATGTGGAAAAGAGCACGGCCTTCGACGGCAAGCTCAATGCGGTCAAGAATGACTCAAATAATGGCTTGTCCCTTGAGTCGATGATTGTGGCCTCATCCGATATTCGCGTTGAAGCCGGTCCGAAGCTATGCTCTATCGACGATCCTACCTGTGAAGCCTGCCAGTAAGCTGAAATAGCCAATATCGGCCGCGCGAACTCACTGCTCGCGCGGCTTTGTTTTGTTGGATCAAGACAAGGCAGTGTTCGGGGGCTAGGGATCTCTGTTTTACTGGTAAAAATATCGCATCAATACCATAATGACGGTATGGAGGTGTTGGCTTCGTCGTTAGTGGGTTGGACCACTCACGGCGAGCCAGCCATCACAAACCAGTTGATAGAGCTTGAGCACTTGTACCGGCGGGCCCTTCATGGACCGCCGTTTTTTTCGGGGCGGTGAAGTCATGAGTTCCGGGAAAAGCGCTTCGACGGCCCGGAGCATTCGGTCTTCATTTTTCGAGTACCTGCCTCAGATCGGTTTCAATCTTTTCCGGTGTATCGGTCGGCGCATACCTGCGAATCACCTTACCCTGCCTGTCCACAAGGAATTTTGTGAAATTCCATTTGATCGCCTCTGAACCCAGCAGCCCTTTGGCGGAGGCTTTCAGATGCAGATAGAGAGGGTGCGCATTGTTGCCGTTGACTTCAATCTTGGCAAACAAGGGGAATGAGATATCGTAGTTGACGGAACAAAAGCGCCTAATTTCCTCTGGGTCGCCTGGTTCTTGGTGGCCGAACTGATCACAAGGAAATCCGAGTACTACGAAGCCCTGCTCGGCGTACTTGCGGTAGAGAGCCTCAAGCCCCGCATATTGTGGAGTGAACCCGCATTTTGAGGCGACATTCACAATGAGGAGTGCCTTGTCTTTGAATGTTGCCAGCGAAAGCTCGCTTCCATCCAGAGTGACTGCGCTAAAGTTGTAAATGGTGTTCATCAGGTGCCTCTGTTGGTTTGGCTTTTTCTGATCAGCGAAAAGAACTGGATTCATTGATGCTCAAGGAATCCCGGATTCCTCAGGCCCGCTCCTCAAGCACCGGATTGGTCAACGCTCCGATCCTTTCAACCTCCACTGTAACGGTGTCCCCGTCCTGAAGCCAGATGCGAGGATCTCGCGCCATGCCCACACCATGGGGCGTTCCCGTCAATATCACCGTTCCCGGCATTAGCGTCGTGCTGCCGCTGAGAAATTCAATCAAGGCAGGCACGTCAAAGATCATGTCGCGGGTCGTCCAGTCCTGAAGGGTTTGACCATTGAGGACCGTCCGGATAGACAGATTGTTGGGGTCGCTGATTTCGTCGGCCGTCACCAACACGGGACCTAACGGGCAGAAGGTATCGAACGTCTTTCCTCGGCACCATTGGCCACCGCCACCAGACTTTTGCCAGTCCCGAGCGCTGACATCATTGGCGCCCGTATACCCTAAAACATAGTCGAGAGCGTTGTCGCGATGCACGTTTTTTGCCTGTTTGCCAATGACCACCGCCAGTTCGCATTCATAATCGACCCGGTCACTTCGGAGGTGTCTCGGCAGGATAATCGGATCACCCGGGTTCTGGATTGAATGCGGCAGCTTCATGAACACAATGGGGTGGGGCGGAATGGCCGACTTGGTTTCCTCTGCATGAAATCGATAATTCAAGCCAATGCCGATGATCGCCGTCGGTTGAACAGGGGCCAGTAACTTGACGACATCGGCCTGATTGTTCGAAACGTGGTGCTCACCAAAAAGGTCCCCCTTGATGGCGAAAAAAGTACCATCGTCTTGTTGAGCGGCGTGGCGGGTTTCACCTTGATTGTCGAGGTAACGAATGATCTTCATGAGTTTGAGGGTGATCCAGGGTTGTGAAATCCGAGAGGTTGCCCATCTTGATTATGTGATGTTGGCTCCGAGGACTTTTGAATTGCCTTTCCTCGCGGTTGAGGTCTGAGCATGCAGTTCGAGGAGGATTATTCAACGATATCCTGATAGCTGTCTCGTCGTTTCAAAAGCGTGGTGCTGCCATCGATCATTGCGAGGACTCGGGCCGGCCGTGGGTAGCTGTTACTTGCCGAAGCAAACAAGGAAGACGTGTAGGCGCCGGTGTCATGGATGATCAGGACATCGCCTCGCTTTGGCGGGCGTTGCAGGGGCACCTTGACCCTGGAAATCATGTCACCCGAAAAGCACAGGTTACCGCCGATGAACGTCTCAAACGGCTCATCCGCCCTCAGGTTATTTTCATTGGCGATCTCCCAGCGCTTTACCGGGTTTTCGATGAGGGATTCCCCGTGGCTGGTGATTCCCATCTCCAAACAGACCAGATTGTGGTGACGAGCCACAGTTTTGACGATTCCGACCCTGGCGAGAGTCACCCCGGCGTCCTCCATGATGCTTCTGCCTGGCTCAATGGTAAGGGTGGGTTCTCCCAGCGCCCGAAGGGCCTCCAGAATGGTGATTTCCTGGCTGTCCAAGGTGATCTTCCCCTTGAGCAACGCTTCAAGCATTTTTTCCTTGGGGTAATCGGTGGAGAATCGTTCTCCTGACCAATGGTCTAGGTGTAACTCAGGGTGATCATGGTCGGCAAATCCTGCGGGATCGTCATGCCAGACAAAACTCTTGCTGCAATCACCCCGGCGAAACGCCGCATACCCCTCCCTGATTCGCCTTGTAATGTCATCCCAGCTTGATTTGTCCACGTAACGCACCGGGAATCCGCCGCCGATATTGATCACCTCGCAGCGTCTGCCTGTCTGGGCAAGCTGGTGACCCAAACTAATCAGTTGACGGGTGACTGCCAGATAGGGTTCAAGCTGGGCGATTTGTGAACCAATGTGAGTGTGAAAGCCAACCAATTGGACATGAGTGAACCTGTCGAGCGTGCCCAAGAAGCTCGGGACGTCCTCGAGTGGCGTGCCAAACTTGGTCCAGTGACCTGCAGTGAACACGCTTTCGTCTGTGACTTTGCCAAGGGCATAGCCGCTGATCCGCAGGAGTACCCGAACCTGCTTTTTCAGTTCCCTGGCGATAACCTCTAGCTGTTCTATTTCCTCAATACAGTCCGCGATGACATTCATTCCAGTGTCGATAGCCTCGCGCAGCAGGAAATCCTCCTTGCAATTGCCGTTAAGGTCGAGTCTGTTGGCCGGAATGCCTGCTTCAAGCGCGCATCGGGCTTCGTTATAGGACGCAGCTTCAGCGCCACAACCTTCCTGATGGACTATTTGCAGAATGGGCTTATGCGTGCAGGCTTTGGCTGCAAAACAGACTTGGCCCCTGGGGTAAAGGCGAGTGAAGACATCCTTGAATGCCCGCAAATTTTGCCGGATGACTGGTTCGTAGTAGATATGAAGAGGTAATGGGTAGCGCTTTTCCCACTGCGATAATGAGTGGCCTGCAATTGTGGGATCGCGCCCGGCAAGGAATAGATGAGATGGCATTTTTCATTTCCCACGAAATCTGACGCTGTTTGTTCCAACAGAAGTCGCGGCCCTGAACGGGTGTGTGAGGTATGGAGCGTCTGCCAGCACCATGCGCTGGTTGGCTACGCAACTCGAATATGGCGGAAGCGGTGAGATTCGAACTCACGGAGGGGATAAACCCTCGCTGGTTTTCAAGACCAGTGCCTTAAACCACTCGGCCACACTTCCGGATTTTTTGCGGGTCCACGATGGCATCAAGATTCTTGATGCTAGCCATGGATGGAGCCGTTGGCCAAGCCATTAACTCCCTCGAACACATTCAAACAATGAAGCGATGGACACTCTGTCCTGTCGTTCATGGGGCGTAGGATAACCGATTGCAGGGCATCGTTCCATAGCGATGAACTTCCCTTTTTCCGGCCTTTGATGGTCAGGCAGGGCTAGATCAGAGTTGCAATCGGTGGGGCTTGAGCCCGGGCATGTGGGTTAAGCTCCCTTGTTCCGCTGCGGGTAGTCTGAAATAATTCGACTACGTCCGGGGCCCGTTTCGGGTCTTTCCTCGATTTGATGGCGGACGCAAAAGTACTTTGCCCTTCAAGAAGAGATGGAAAAACCATGAAGAATCAAAAACCTTTGAAAGGTCTGTTGCTGATCGCTGGTCTGGTTTTTGCCGGCGCATCGGTGGCTGAGGAGCCCAGCGTAGAAATCGGTGAAAAAATTTACACCCGTGCCTTTGGCCGTGGTTGCGGAACTTGCCACGATGTTCAGCCTAACCCGAATCTCTTTGAGAGCGTGAACAAGCTGAGCAAAGAGGAATTGACCAAGGTTCTGGTTGAAGGCCGCAATGCGATGCCCAAGGCCATGGATCAGATCATGGCGCTCGGCCCCGTGAAAAATGCTGGCCTGACTCAGGATCAGGCAGTCGACGCACTGATCGCCTACCTTAAGGCAGGTAAGAAGTAAGGAGGTCTTCCCGGCTTCATATCCAGAAAACGCCGGGCATGCCCGGCGTTTTCTTATTGCAGTGGCGATATAAAATTCGGCTTGATCAGCCCTGCTCGTTGCGTTCGGGCAAGGCAAGTTCGGTTTTCGGATTGAGAGGCTGACAAGTGACTGGTGCGGTTTCCCATAAAAGCTTTTCCCAATCAATTTCAAATCGCCGCGCACGCCTGGTTTCAGGCGCACTGGCCCCGGCTGCATTTCTGCTTCTCGATGGGTGTGCGCAAGCACCGCAGCAGAATTTGGCTAAACCCCCCACTGTTCAGAATGCTGCTGTCCCCACCCGTACCTGGATCGCAAAGACTGAAGGTGCACAGTCTCCCGTTCCCGTTGTCGAAATTGCTGAGTCTCTATCTTCTTCGGCCTTGATAAGTCGCGCAGTAGCGCGCCAGAGGCAAAAAGTTCGGGCCCAATCCTGGGTGGCTGCTGACGATGATGTGGATTTGTCTGGCACCGGACCAATCAAATCTGGCGCCTCTCGCAAAAAATTCCTGAGTCGGGTGACGTCAAGGAATCCTTCCAAAGTTCAGTCAGGACAAATGGTTCAGGTTTCGCAACCCGAGGTTTCTTCGGCCTGCGAAAGTGCAACCCAGAAGACGAGCCCCCTCAAGCGGGGCAAGACTCGTCCACAAAAAAACGAAGACGCTTGTTCGGCGTCTGCCATGAATCTGGTCGGCGTTGCTGATTCACGCATGACCAGAGGGAAGCTCATCCGGCGGGTTGATCCGTGGGAAACCGTACGTAATGGCCTGGTTCTGGCGAGCGTTCAGCATGAGCGGTTGGATGCGCATCTCGAAAATCTGAGACAAAGACCGGGAACGGTAGATTTTCTGATGACCCGGGCTGAACCCTACCTGCAATACTTGCTCGATGAGATCAGGCGCCAGCGGTTGCCGACCGACATCATTTTGGTGCCGATGGTTGAGAGCGCCTTTCAAACCACCGCTCTCTCGAATAAACAGGCGGCCGGTCTGTGGCAATTTATTCCCACGACGGGCCAGCAGTATGGTTTGCTGTTAAACGACGGCTATGACGGGCGTTATGACACCCACTCAGCAACTCAGGCTGCCCTCAAATACCTCAAGCGACTCAACGCGCTTTTCGCTGGTGATTGGCTGCTCACCTTTGCCGCCTACAATGCAGGGGAGGGGGCAGTGCAGCGGGCTGTTCAATTCAATCGAATTGCAGGTGGTGGCGGAACATTCTGGGAGTTGTCATTACCTCAGGAGACGCAGAATTATGTGGTCAAGATTCTTGCGCTTTGCAAGGTTGTCGCCGATCCCGCTGCCCGCGGGTTTAAGCCGCACAGGGCAATGCCTCGCAATACGCTGGCTCGTGTCGAGGCAAGGCCGGACGTCAGGATCGCTGATCTGATTGCTTCCTCGGGCATAGCCCCGGATGATTTTTATAAATTGAATCCTGCTTTCAAGCCGGATGTTGAACCCCCGGAACAGCCGCATAATTTTCTTCTGCCGCTGGAAAAAGCTGAAATTCTGATGGCCGCGAACATGCCCGGCGCCAAGGTATATGCGCCGCGCAAGGTAGTTGTGCAAAAAGGAGATACGCTGTCCGTGCTGGCAAAGCGACATGGCGTGCCAGAAGTGAAAATTTCCGAATGGAACGGTCTGCCTCCCAAGGCTCCGCTTAAGGTGGGGCAAGAAATTCTGGTGCTGGGTGTTTGAATTTGGGCGAGTTGTCGACCTTTGAGCTTTCAGTGATGTCCACTCGAAAGGTCGGGCGTTCAGGTCGGTTCCATTTCCGAAAACGCTTGCAATTCGCTGCCCATTAGGCTGAAATGCAGCAGCGACTGAGACCTGCGCTCAAGTCCCCAGAGTTCCCAAGCCGGTTCCCGGCTCCATTCATAAAACTCCACCCATTCCTTTATCCGATCCAGCGGAGACGCATGTGAGTGAACATATTCTTCAAGTTAATGATGGCGATTTCGACGGACAGGTTCTGAAGTCCGAAACCCCAGTGTTGGTCGATTTCTGGGCGGAATGGTGCGGGCCATGCAAGATGATTGCCCCCATTCTGGAGGAGATTGCGGTTGAATACGCAGGCAAACTCGTTGTTGCCAAGGTTAATATCGACAATAACCCCGGCACACCCCAGCGCTACGGAGTGCGGGGGATCCCCACATTGATTCTGTTCAAGGGCGGGGAGGTTCATGCGACCAAGGTAGGTGCACTGGCAAAATCCCAACTTGCTGCTTTCATTGACGCGAACCTCTAGCCGCTTCAGTCAGGACCTGACGCCGACGCTGCGTCAGGTCATCACCTTATTAGCCCAAACGTCTGACCCTTCCAGTTCTGTCTTGCCTTAAGCCGCTCCAGGCCACTTTTCCTGTTCGCCCTCCCGGCGAGTCAAAGGCCGGATTGCCTTTTGAACCAACCCTGATCTCTTCCTGATACTCACCTTCCATCCATGAATCTCACCGACCTCAAGCGCAAGCCCGTTGCCGAACTGATTGAAATCGCCGAAACCCTCGAAATAGAAGGGGTTGCTCGCACTCGAAAGCAGGATCTGATTTTCTCAATCCTCAAGAAGCAATCCAAGGGAGGAGAGGATATCTATGGAGACGGGGTGCTGGAAATTCTTTCTGACGGCTATGGTTTTCTGAGGTCAGCCGACAGCTCCTTTCTAGCGGGTCCCGACGATATCTATGTGTCACCCAGCCAGATTCGGCGTTTCAGTTTGCGTACTGGAGATACCATCTCCGGCAAGATTCGGCCGCCTAAGGAGGGGGAACGGTACTTTGCGATGCTCAAGGTGGAGCAAATCAATTACGAGCCGCCGGAAAATGCGAAACACAAGATTTTGTTTTCGAATCTGACGCCGCTCTTCCCGAAATCGCGACTGCAGCTGGAGTTGGGGAATGGCACGACGGAAGACCTGACTGCCCGCATCATGGATTTGGTCGCCCCAATTGGCAAAGGGCAGCGCGGCCTGATTGTCTCTCCGCCCAAAGCCGGCAAGACGATGATCCTGCAGAATATTGCCCATTCCATCGCGGAAAATTATCCCGAGTGTTACCTGATTGTGCTGCTTATCGATGAACGTCCCGAGGAAGTGACGGAAATGCAGCGAAGCGTAAAGGGGGAGGTGGTGTCCAGTACTTTTGATGAACCCCCCGCTCGCCATGTCCAGGTTGCGGAAATGATCATCGAAAAAGCCAAGCGACTGGTGGAGCATAAGCGGGATGTCGTCATTCTGCTTGACTCCATCACTCGACTTGCACGGGCCTACAACACGGTGGTTCCTGCTTCCGGCAAGATTCTCACCGGTGGTGTTGATGCGAACGCTCTGGAGCGTCCGAAGCGGTTTTTTGGGGCGGCCCGAAATATTGAGGAGGGGGGCAGCCTCACTATTATCGCGACCGCATTGGTGGATACCGGATCCAGAATGGATGAAGTCATCTATGAGGAATTCAAGGGAACCGGCAACAATGAACTCCACCTTGAGAGAAAAATTGCTGAAAAGCGTATTTACCCCGCAATCAACATCAACCGCTCCGGGACTCGCCGCGAGGAATATCTCGTGCCTCCGGATGAACTCCAGAAATGCTGGATACTCAGAAAAATCCTCCAGCCTATGGATGAAATGGCAGCCAGCGAATTCCTGATCGGCAAGCTCAAGGATACCAAGACCAACCAGGAATTCTTTGAGATGATGAAGCGCTAGGAACCCCAGGAGAGACGGGCGTGTGTGAAGCCAACGGACGCCGCGCAGATCCGAGCAGATGTCAGGGCTGAACTATCCCAGCAAGTCAATAATTGGGTCAGGTGTATGGACTGACCCACGCTGGATTCCCAATGCCAGGTGTGCGATCTCTTGTATTGATGGACAAAAGCAAAACCATTTGAAAGCCTGAATGTCTGAGAGCGGCCCTGGTGTTGAGACCTAGGGAGTTCCACGCGTAATCTGCATCCATGAAACGAGATACCCCCATGAAATTATTGGAGAAAAAATTCACAACAAAGCTGGCTCTTATCAGCTTTGGCATTCTGCTCACCTCAATCAATGTGGCGAAAGCGGAATCCGACAAGGAGATCCAGGAGAAGGCGCTCATGGCAAGGGAGCAACAACATGGCGTCATGACGGATCACTCCGCCCACATGCAGCCTGACCAATCGTCAGGAAAGTTCAGGGGGGTCTTCTATGGTTATTTGCCGTGCGATGAACAGGATTGCGACGGCGTAAAAATGACTCTGTCCCTGAACGCAAAGAACAACTATCTGTTGGTGATTCAGCCGGCAAAGCGGCTAAACAGGGAGTCTTTCGAGAAGGGAAAGTATGAGTGGGACGAGAAGGAAGGGATTGCGATCCTCACCCCTAATAAGGAAGCTCCCGAACGACGATTGGCCATCAAGGATGAGAGCACCCTGCTTTACCTGACCAATGATGGTTCACATATGAGTGGGGATCGGGAAAGATATCTACTGCAAAGAACCGACCAAGCAAATAACAGGGAAATGCACATCCACTGAGGCAGTCTTTTCTCGATGTTCGGGGCCTGTTCGTCGGTTACGCCGCGAACAGGCCTCCTGGTTTCTGCCTCAGGGATTTGTTTGCGGTGGATTCTCTGAATTGTGCAGATGATGCTGGTGTTCGGACGATGCTTGAAGGCCCTTCACGGCCACGCCATGCTGATAAACCATAAGTCCCCCCATATCTGCCCCCAGAAATAGCAGTGTTCCAATCAGCAAGGTGATGGCCATACTGAGTGCCTTTGCCATGGTTGATCCAGGAAGTCCGCCCCAGCGGCGCCATATACTCAAGCACACAGTAAGGGTCGCTACCGTGATTCCTGCCCGTTCATGCCATTCCATGATGTCATGGACCTCTGCGCCATGGGGCACCATTTCGGCGGCAACCAACCCGGAGATTACCGTTGCAACGGCTCCAATGGCACCAAGGTAAAGTAATCCTGAGGCCCAGCGCCGGGCTCCCGTATTTCTGAAAATCAGGCCGTAAATTTCGACCAAAATAAAACCGAAAAGGAAGGCGATCGGGAAATGCAGGATAAGGGGGTGCAGATTGGTACCTAAAGTCTCGATACCACCCAGAAGACTCCATGATGCCGGGTTGTCGCGGGTCAGTGCAGCCAAAAGGTGATCAATCAGGGCGACCAGTCCGCCACCCTCTCCGTGACCCCCTCCATGGATGGAGGGAAGTAAGTCTGTCAGGTTAGAACCAGCAAGGTCTGTCAGATAGTAGGCCATGATCTTGATGCTTTGATTGTTGTAATTGTTACAGCCCTCATGGCTGAAATCGTTAGTCTCCGTTGGACACCGCAAGTTTCCCGATTGATTAAGGCCGAAGCCAAGGGCAGGCAAAAAGCCAGGGGTGTTGATCGATTGGAGCAAGCCCTAATCCTGAATTGAGATGATCAAAAGATTGACCTGAGCGGATGATGGCGTCGAGCCCAGTGACCAGCGGGTAATCGATCAAGGCATCGGGATGCACCCAGCGGGCCTCTATGGCATCCGAGGAGGGAATTGGCTGAACTGGAGATTCCAAATTCAGATGTGCCAGGAAATCGATAATGATGTAGTGGAATCCCTCTATGTTCCTGTCAGCAACGGCTAATATCGATGACGGGGTCACAATCATGCCGGTTTCCTCGAACACCTCGCGGCGACAGCACTCGGCAAGACTTTCGCCCGATTCCAGTTTCCCGCCAGGGATGTGCCACAAGCCGGCCTGTGGCGGAAGCTTGCGGCGTATCAGGAGAATATGGCCCGAGGAGTTGAAGACCAATCCAGCCACACCAATCGACGGGGTCGGTGGGATCTCACTCGAGGGTAATGCCGGTTTTTTCATCGGTTTCTACGGGGGCGCAGTGTAAAATGTGGTGCATTATCGATGATTTGCTTCGTCGCAGCGTCTTGAAAAGAATGAGCCCGTCTCTAAATCCTCCGCCTTATCGAATTGTCTCCGGAGATTTTCATGCCCATCTATGAGTATCAATGCAAAGCGTGTGGTCACGAGTTGGAAGCTTTTCAGAAGCTTTCCGATGACCCACTCAAGGAATGCCCCGCGTGTGGTGATCTGGAGTTGACCAAGCTGGTTTCTGCCGCTGGATTTCGTCTCAAGGGCGGCGGGTGGTATGAGACCGATTTCAAGGGGAGTCAGGATAAGAAAAAAAATTTGGCGGGAACTGAGTCAGGGGGTGCTCCTGCAAGCTCATCGTCCGCGAGTGGGGCAACGGCGGCTAGCAAACCAGCTACCACAACCGATAGTTAACGCCGCCGGTGGTTGACGGAAAACTGGCGGGAGTACCCAGAGTTCTGCAATTTTAGAACACGCCCGGTAAAAACGGGACGAAATTGACGGGCTCGATTTCCTCGACCTCAAAACCTGTCTCGGTCCGGGTGATCCGCTTGAGTATCTGAGTTCGCCCTTGGCCCACGGGAATCAACATCACCCCGCGTCTGGATAACTGGGACAAGAGACCTTCCGGGATCTCATTTGGGGCGGCCGTAGCCAGAATCGCATCGTAGGGAGCGTATTCATTCCAGCCCCAACCCCCGTCACTGTGCTTCAGGCGAACATTGCGCAGATTCAGATCCTGAAGGCACCGGCGGGCGCGCTGTTGGAGGGGATAGATGCGTTCTACCGAGTAAACGCGATTTGCTAGCTGAGCGAGTATTGCCGTTTGATAGCCAGATCCGGTGCCTACTTCGAGAACCTTGTCCAGTGGGCCGCCAGCCATCAATAACTCCGTCATTCGGGCAACGATGTACGGTTGAGAAATGGTTTGGTTGAAACCTATCGGAAGAGCCGTGTCCTCATAAGCCCGGCTCGCGAAGGCATCTTCAATGAACAGGTGGCGAGGTGTCTCCAGCATCACATTGAGCACGTCGGGGTGGCTGATGCCCTGTTGCTTCAGTCGCCCGATCAGTCGCTCCCGGGTGCGCCGGGAGGTCATGCCAATGCCTTCGATCCGATGCTGCATCAATCAGGCTCACCCTCAAGCCAATCGGCCAATCGGTCGATGCGCTCATAGCGGGTCAGGTCAATCTGTAGCGGTGTGACCGAGACAAAGTTTTCGCGAATAGCGTGAAAATCGGTACCTGGTCCTGCATCCTGCTCTGGTCCCGCCGCGCCGACCCAGTAAAGCTCGCGACCACGCGGGTCGGTGTCCCTGATTACGGGTTCTGACTTGTGGCGCTGACCCAGACGACACGCCTTGAAACCCTTGATCTCCTCCCATGGGCAATCGGGTACATTCACGTTGAGAATGGTGTCTGCGGGGAGGGGGTGTCGACGTATACGTTGTAGCAATGACAAAGCTACCCGACCCGCTGTTTCAAAATGCTGCGGCACATGGGACAGGGAGGCGAGCGAGATGGCGACTGCCGGCAACCCCAGAAAGCGACCCTCGGTCGCGGCGGCGACCGTGCCGGAATAAATCACGTCATCGCCCAAATTGGCGCCGTGGTTGATCCCGGCAAAAACCATGTCGGGTTCGCGGTCGAGTAATCCGGTAATTGCAAGATGGACGCAGTCCGTGGGCGTGCCATTGACCTTGATAAAACCGTTTTCTGCCCGGCTGACCCGGAGAGGCACCTCCAGCGTCAGTGAATTGCTGGCGCCGCTTCGGTTGCCTTCCGGTGCCACCACGGTGATATCGACCTGTTCACTCAATGAAGCCGCCAGGACCCTCAGGCCTTCGGCGGAATATCCATCGTCATTGCTCAGCAGAATGTGCATCAAATTCCTCGGTTTCCTTACAAATCTTACACCAGCACCAGCGCTGCCGGAGGTT
>Ga0172373_10009310_pt1 | contig 12228 bp, 4 predicted proteins | sample Lak10m_2_FD_114546 | JGI IMG/M metagenome (GOLD analysis project Ga0172373, IMG submission 114546) | Freshwater microbial communities from Kabuno Bay, South-Kivu, Congo - kab_092012_10m | ecosystem: Environmental > Aquatic > Freshwater > Lake | place: Democratic Republic of the Congo: South-Kivu... | reverse complement strand
TGCGCTGCTCGGTCTCAATCATCGCCTTGAGCCCGATGCTGACCCAGAGGATCGCCTGTATCACTTCGCCCAGTTCGCTTTATGAACTAGCACCAACGGTTAATAGCGAATGATCCAATAAATGGGATTGCTCCTGGAGGGCCGCCAAACCAACCACCGAATCAACCGCCGTCAGCAGCAGCAACACCAGATGACCCCGACCCTAAGCAGCCTCGTGGATTGGGCGTAAAAAGGCGAGCCAAGCGCCCTGATCGTCCTGCTTTAGCTCCTGTGACTGTGCATACCGAAATCACACATCCGGTTCGCTTCTTGGCGACTGTGACCAATCTGGATGTCAAAGAAGCTGCCGAAGCAATGCGTTCATTTTCTGCGGATAGCCAGCACGTTGCAGAGCTTGCCACTGCTGCTGGAGAAGGACGTGATTTAAGAGGCAATCTGGGCGACATGCAGAACTATATTGCCCGGTATAGGAAGGTGTCTAGCGTCCACAAAAAGCTACTAAACATTCTAGGCACTGGGCGACCAAATGATCAAACAATGGACTTGGCAGAGAAATTAGGTTTCTTTGATGCCGACAGCCCATTGGCAATGGATCCGTTCTTGCACAATTGGGAAGAATCAACTGACTCGATACGCTTGGCAGTGAAGGGCATCCAAGAACGTGATCGAAGCATAAAACAATCACCTAATGCACGGTTGGCTGAGCCGGTGAGCGAAGCCACCCTGACGGGTGCAAATGTGGCGATGGATCGCCTCGAAAACCTGAGCAAGACGCTTGGCGATCTGGCGAAAGCTACTGACAATTTTACCAACGTACAGAAGGAACACCTCAGCACTATTGAAGGCTTGCACAAAGCCTATACTGACGTGACAAAGGTTGAGGAGGATTTAGCAAAGCGGGCGAAGTTCAGCCAGCGCAGCGACGCGGAACAAGGACTGCTTAAGCGCATTCAGGACTGGGAAGCTAATAGCGGTGCTGATGTTAATCAACTGGTGCGACTGCATTCAGATATACGGTATGGGGAAATTAGCGCCGAGAAAAAGCAGGCCGAGCTTTCCGCAACTCGTCTGGGCAAAAGCATGGGCGGCTTTGATGCGTTGCGTATGCTCAATGAACCGCTTACCGTCACCGAAAAAGCGGCAGATGGTAGTGTAACCGAGGTCACAAAGCCAGGGCTTCAAGCCGCGATTGATCGGTGGAACGCCACTGGTGATCGACAGGCGCTGGGTACGCTCCAAAAGGCGCACAAAGCATTTTTGGCAGCAGAAGGGGGGAATATCAGCCTCAGTAAGTTAGACCCTGATATGCCTCGATTAGCAACCCAAATCAGCCAGATTGTATCTGCGGCAGATGTGTTTGCAATTTCGGCTATCAAGCCTGTTGATGAGACTGAATCAGGCAAGGTAGGAGCTAGAGCAACTTATCTTGCTAAGTACACTGACGAGAATGTGATCAAGGATGTGCTTGATCGTTCTCTGCGAGGCGATAACAACGCTTTCCACCATCTGCAACGCATTGTGCAAGCCTCGAACACACTGTTGGATACCGCACCAGAAGATATTCCCAAGTCTCTCGCTCGTTTCTTGCCGGGTATTCGTTACCATGTAGCCGAAGAAGAAGACGCTGGGCGTAAAGGGATCAGCGACTACAAGCTCAACGAAAAGGGCGAAATGCCATCCGATCTGGCAATTGGGAAAGCCGTCGGTGGCTACTGGCATTTGCAGCAACTCGCGCAAAAGCAGATGGTCAGTCCGGCAAGAACAGAGTATGAGCAAGAGGTTGTTACGGACGGGGAAGGCATGTGGCAGGTCAAGAGAATGCCTCAACCTATCCCCGCAGTCTACAAAACAAATCTCGAACTGGCGCTCGATGCGTGGGAAGAAAAACGCGACCCGCGTGCGCTATACACCATCAAGCGTGCGCAAAAGGCAATGCAGGCGCTTGAAGGCGGTAAAGGCGGGGTTAAGGGTGTAGACACTATATTTGGTGACCAATCTCCTGAGTTGATGCAGAAAATTGGTTTAGCAGTCCACCAGGCCGACCTAGCAGGTATTCAGGAACGTGCGCCGCTAACCGAGCGCGAAGCTGCCGAGTTTGCTGGTCACTCCTCTTATTTGCAGCGGTATCAAGACCCGGCAGCCGTAACCGCTGTGATGGAGCGTTTTGCCAAAGGCGACGCAACCGCTTTCTTCCACCTGAAACAGATTGTCAGTTCAGCGGATGCGTTAGCAAAAACGGGGACTGAGAACGCCATCCCTGACGCGCTCAAGACCGAGATGTTCAACATTCGTGCGAATGTTGTTGCTGCCTCAGCCTCCGGGATGGAAGCACACAGCGACTACAAAGCCGCTGAGCAGCAGCAAAAGCGCATCGAGGCGTTCCGGTTCGACCCGCAGCAGATCAAGGACATGACCATTCACCTTGAAGCCTTCAGCAAGAGTCTGAAGGACATCCAGCAGGTTACGCAGGGCGCGACGGAAGAAAATCGCAACTACCTCAAGATTGCTCAAAATCAGATCAAAACATTCGACGAGATGAGCAAGCAGCTTGAGTTCCTCAACAAAAAGGCTGAGGCTTTCAACGCTGCCACATCTGAGGAAGAAAAGAAGGCGCTGGCGCTTACCCCGGAAGAATCGAACCTCCAAGCCAAGCTAAAAGCCGCGATTATCCCGCAATCCGCTGACCAAATCGGCAAACTACGTGATATTGTCACGGGCAAACATGCGAACGCGCTCTTTGCAGCGATGAGCGATGACGAACATCAGCAGTACATGATAGAAGCCCTGTTTACGGGCGGAAAACGTGGACGCGATTTACGCGGCAAGCTCACCGACGTGGACTACGAACGCGGTGTAGACCTGCCGTTCATCGGGGAGACATCTGACAAGGGACAAATTCAGGCTTTTGGTACGGCTGGGCGCTTATTCCAGTCAGCCATGTCACCCATGAATATGTTCATGCTGCGTCATGGAGCGCAGATGATCCAGCAGGAATTTGGTCGCGCCGAAAAATACGATGAAGCCCGCTATACCGAAGGTGCAATGCTGGCACGTTCTGGTTACATAGATGCCGCCAGCTTCACCGACAGCAACACGGTCTACGGGAATTTCATGGCGCGGCGGGCAGCACGCATTAACATGGATCGAGCAATGGGCAAAGCAGCCAGCGACGCGCTTAGCCCCCTTCTTGATGCTCAATCCGGGATAGCTAATCTGGCTAGTGGATTGGCTCCGGCGCTGGTCGCGGGTAGTTTAGGGCTGGGCGCGGGGATGCTCGGCGCAGGTATTGGTGCAGCTGGCACGGCAGCAGGTCTATTAGGAGCAGGGGCTGCTTTCACGATTGGCGCACCGCTGGCGCTCGGCGCGACTGCACTTTCGTTGATCGGCACAGCTTCGGCTAATGCTAATGACTGGTACACACAGGCTAAATCGTCCCAGCAATTTGATCTTGGTGGTGTTTTGGGACAATTCGGAAATGGAATTGGTGGCGTACTAAGCGGCAATCTGAAATACCGGACAAAATCTGCGGTGTCGGGGACTGTCTTGCAAATGATCCAGTCCGGCATGACGGCTGACGAAATTCGTGGTAGCGGTTTTGACTCGCTTTCATGGGGACAAACAACTCGCTACAACGTTGGCAATCTGTACACCTCGCAAGACATCAAAGGGATGCAGTTTCAGAATTGGAGGGACAAAGCAACTGGTGCTGGTTTAGAAGAGTCGGTAGTCAATGAGATTTTTGGAGCCATGTCCTTTATGGATCCAAACTTGAATGCAACCGGTGTGGTTAATGAAAGACTCAGTACACAAGCGATACAGCTTGCCAAGATGGGCATTTCGCCGTCTTCGCTTGCGAGTGGTACGCTGGTTGCTGCTACTGCGCAGAACATTGGCATTGGCAATACTCAAGGGCTGAGCAATGCCGGTATGTTGTACGCTTCACTGCTTTCCAATACGTATGTGCCGCCTAATCTTGGCATTACCTTGCCGGAAAACGCGCAACTTCGACAGTATCAAGTGGACGCGGCGCTCAATCTCATGGGGCAAAAGAACCCGGAGCGTGATGTATTTGGACTGAGCCAAATCACGCTTGCAGATGCGTTTGCGCGTGAGCAAAGTCCGTCTGCGGCTTATGCAGGCAATCTTAAAGACGAGTGGCAAAAGCTTTATATAGCACAGCCCGGAGCAAGTGCCAGCAGCCCGCTATACAAAGCAATGTCAACGGCTTCCACTATTGAAGATGGAAAGTGGATGTCCCGTTTGATGGGACAGTTGGATATGGGATCATTTGCTGCTCGCTATGGCATTCTGGCGGGTACAAATGACCTTCCTACCGATAGGTCAACATTTGATACGCTGACAACCACCATCTCCCAAAGCAACAATCTGTCGTATGCAGCACTTGGCGAATCGCTCACCAGCCCGTTAGCCACACTGCTTTCGCAATCCAGTAATCCGGGTCAATATCTGAACGATCCCAAGAGTCTTGATAAAGTCATCAGCAGCACGGCTCAACTGATTGCACGCAATGTAGACCCGAACAATCTGGTGTCTATTCGCATGGCGCGAACAAATCAGGCCGATACGCAGGCAAACCGGACAACGTTTAGCGGAGCGTTATTAGCGCAAGAACTAATTGGCGATCTTGATCCGGGGGCTGCGGATCGTGAAAAAGCACTCGCTTCATTTGAACTTTCATTCACGGGCGCAGGATGGCTAACTGGCAGAAATCTCACTCTCACAGATAACCAGCGGCAATACTTTGAAAAGAATGTGGCGGCTCAAGGAATTTATTCCAGCATCCAGAATGCCGCATCAAGCTCAGCTATTGCTGGCGACGGGTTCTATAGCGCCAATACAGGACGCTATGGAAGCATCGCCAACCTGACATTTACTGATCCAGCAGCAGCAGCGCGGCAAAATCAACAAATGGGGCAGTCGTCGGCACTTTACCAGAGCCGACTCGGAACGCTTGTTACCCCAAATGCAGCAGCAGATTTCCTCGGTCAGGCTGCAACGCAACTTGCTCCAAAGGAGTATTCGCAAGTTGTTGCGGCCTTAAATGGCAATCAGGTTGCTTGGTCACAACTGGCGGCGTCTGGCGTGTTAGGCAGTGAATTTGCAACCGTTGATCTGGAAACGGGCGCGGATGCCTACCGCTATGGCATCAACTCCACTGAATACGGCAACATCCAGAAGTACGCTGCTCGGCACGGCCTGACGGATATGCTGGGCAGCCCGGAAATGCTGGCCGGTGGCACGCGACAGATGGAAATGAACATCCGCGACAAGAGTGTTGAAATGGCGCGGATGCAGTTCGCTACTCAGATGGCAGGCATCAAGATTGAGCGCATGTTCACCAATGGCGGAGTCTCGACGCTCGACGCGCAGGGTTTCTCCACCGCGGGGCGCGTAGCCAGTGCTGTGCAGGGTTATCAGATCAACCCCGGCAACGGCATGACCGGCTGGCAGATCGAAGATGCCATGACGCGCATCGGACGCGAAAAGCAAGCCTATAGCATGACAATGCAAGGGCAATCACTGAATATCCAACAAGGGCAGTTTGATCTTGCTGGCAAGCAGTTCTACGAGAAGTTCGCGCTCAGCCAGCAGCAGTTCGCGTACAACACGGGCTATCAGCGCACCGAAATGGGCATTCAGCGTAGTCAGAGCTTGCGTCAGCGCGAATGGCAGGCGCAAGACCTTGCGTTCCAGCGCGACCAGAGCGATGTTAGCTTCGGATGGGAACAGGAAGATTTTGACCGCAACATTCGCTATGCGCGTGGCCGTGAACGCCTCGACCTGATCCGCCAGAAGAACCGCTCGGTCATCTCCCACTCGATGCAAATGGGGCAGATGGACAGGCAGGAAGATCGGTTCAAGGAAGGCAGCAAGTGGGAAGATGAACGCTTCGAGCGCGAGAAGAAGCACTTCGAGAAGGGAATTGAGTTCCAGCGCGACGAGATGGCGATGCAAAAGCGCCACTTTGAAGAAGGTCGCGCCTTCGACAAGCAGCGCATGGATATGCAGAAGGACAATTACGAGAAGGAAATTCAGTGGGTCAAGCAGACCATTGAGTTAGAAGATCAGAAGCGGTTACTGGATCGGCAGCACTACACCATCCAGCAGGATATGCAGGTGAAACTTTCCGGGGCGATGTTTGCGGCACAGGAGCAAATCCGCAAATGGCAGGAAAGTATTCAACTGACGAATGAAGCGATGGCAGCATGGATCGCAAAAGGTGGCCTTGCAATACAAGCGCTGGATGGAATGACGCTTCGTTTCAATACATGGTTAGGCATTTTGCAAAACATGGCGGACGTTTCGACGACGCTGCCAAATAACCAGCCTAGCGGAAATGTGGGTTTTGGAACTGGCACGTTCAATGCCGACGGCGGTTACATGGATGCGGATTACATGCGCTACTGGCGTGGTCAGCAGCCGCGCACCTTCAGTGACGGTGGGTATACCGGCATCGGGGGCAAGTACGAACCGGCGGGCATTGTCCATCGGGGCGAGTACGTTGTGCCGCAGCAAGGTGCAGCCGTTGTACGGGGCGATAACAGTCAGACGGTTGAACTGCTCAAGAAGGTGGTACAGGTGTTGGAGCGCATCGAAGGACAAGGGCCGGGTCGCGTGAATGCCACCATCTACACCAATCAGTCACAGGTCAAAACGGCTGATCTGACAGCAAAAGACAAGGCGTATGCACGGCTGAAGCAATAGGATGTGCAGGAGATCGCACCATTTACGTACTGACAGATTTGATTTTGTTTTGTCCTTTACTGATTATCCCGCTAATGGGTGTTTTGAGCATATCCGGGTCAGTGAACTTAATCGGTACTGGTATTTGGACGTGCTGCTGCCAGCGCAGCATCCGCTTCTGGACCCAAGATACTGCGTATAGACGCCATTGCTTGCTGCATGGCTGCGAGTTGACCCTCATCTTCGTCATCCCAGTTCGGCATATTTTTGCAGCAGGCCGTATGCTCTTTGCCCCAGTCTTTATATGGACACTCTGCACAGAATGTTTTTGCAAGAGCATCAAATGTAGCAACCAGATCTTTCCATTCGTCAAAGATGCTCCAGTATGAGGCTGCGAGTACCTGTTTTGATTCTTGCGGATTCATGATTTCACTGTTCCATCTATTGAATTTCGTCGTGGTCGCAACTTTTACCTAAACGATGGGGCTTCATTCCACTTATACTCGATGAGATTGATCTGATCTGTTCCTATTTTATGTCTCTTTATCGGGTATTCGTCAATACACTCATAGGTGTCTTCCCAAAACTACGCTAAAATGCTTGCCTCAGAACAATAGCATGGATGATTAAATGACATTGATTCAGCGATTGAGCCTTCGATCATTACAACCACTGCTTGCTGTGGTTTTGGCTATTTTAGGGACGATAACTCATTGGAGTGCCTTATTTGGTTCAGGCGCAGCATTGGTTCTCACGGTACTGGGGCAAGTTTATTTACCCGGATGGTTGTTAGCGCGGGTACTTGGGAAAACAAGAATTTCCCATCCGATTGCACGCTGGGCATGGGTACTGGGAAGCGGACTTGGGTTGACCATTACGATGGGCAGTATTGCCCGTTTTCTGGGTGTTCCTGTACCGCTCTATCTTCTTGTTCTACATGTGCTTATGGTGGTGCTAGCATTGCTGCCGCCAAGTCCCAGCGCACCTGCGGATCATCCCTGGCAGCCCCAGAAGCGGTCGATCCCCCTGTATCTTCTGTTGGCGTTCTGCGTGATAATTGTCGTCTGGGTTAGCTTTCAGAGTCGCTATCGGTTCTGGGGCTTTGAAGATCAGCCGATTTTTATCGGGCAGGCTGAGTGGATGGCGTCCATGCCTGATGCTCAACCACCTGGCGGCCTGCCGATCCTTTCGCGTCAAATCAGTATTGCAACCAACCAGAATGGCGATACTCGTCTTGCTAGCGATGGTTGGACTTACTCCCATGCGGCATGGGTCTGGGTGAGTGGTGTACCAGCTGCTCAGGTGATCTGGTATGACCTCACCGCCTTATTCATCTGGGCTGGTCCACTCATTGCTTTTGCTATGGCCTATGAGCTGACCGGACGTGAAAGTGCGGGTGTGTGGTCTGCTGCTGCCCTGACTATTGCTGGGTTGTTTGCTCTGGACGGATTGGTTTATACCCCGAATTATGAAGCATTTGGTCGCCTGAGCGTTTTTCAAGTCAACACACTGCGTTTTTTTACGCTCACCATCTTGCTTCCGCTTGCACTCACTCTCGGTTTGGGATATCTGCGTGCCCCCCGGAAACGAGATTTAATTGTCGTTGCATTGATTGGCGCGGCGCTTGCTTTTGTGCATCCCTTCGGCATTACCTTATTTGTCACAGCGATGGGGACGACAGCTCTGCTCACGCTGATCCACAGCTATTTACCTCATCCTGAACCATCGCTTGCGGTTGACACATCTTCTCCGCTTGTTTCTCGTGCTGCTATGCTTTTCCTACTCGTAACCCTCGGAAGTTTGCTGGTTATTCCTTTCTTGCAGCGCCTCGATCGTTCCGGTTTGGGCGCAGCGGACAGCATAGTGAAAGAAAACCAGGGCGAGGGTGCCGTACTGCAAAATGTACCCATTGGATTTCTCTCCATCCCATCTCTTGGTACATATATTCGTGATCCACAGGCGGTCTTCTATCATCCGATTATTGCCTTGGCGGCGGCATTTGGTTTATTGGCATGGCTTAGATGGCGGCGTTCCCTAAGCGCACGCTATATGGCAGCAGCGACCACTTTGATGCTGTTTATCGCGTTTCTGCCCGGACTCACTGCTTTTGTCAATCGCCTCATGGCCACGGTTGGCCTCTATACCACTACGTTTTTACTACCGGTTGCGCTAATCGGTGGCTTGTTGTTGGAATGGATTGTTGAGCGGTCTATTCGTTGGTTGCATCGCTATGCAATGCCACTAGGCGTTTTTCTCGCAATCGCGTGGATGACTGTGACATTAACCGAGCCTTTCCCGATTCCTATGAGTGCCCGTGACGAACTCATCGGTTTCAACACGGTTCAGGGTGTGCGCCAAATTCAACCCTATCAGATGGACCTAGTTGATCGTCTTCGAACACTGCTGATTCCGGGGCAGATTTCTGTCATGACGGTTCCTTACTCAGTATCGAATATACTCACGGAAGAGCTTTCCGGGGTTTTTATTACCGGGGGACGTGCTAGTCGCAACGGCGCCTACACCGCCAATGCCCGAATTTACACGGCTCTAAATCCCCCTGCGCCCTGGTGGGATGCTGATGATGTGGATTTCATCCGCAGATTTGGTGTGACGCACCTTGTCCTTGAAGCGGATGATACTCGCTTGGCGCAGGCTCTAACCGACTCTGTTCGTTTTAGCCTTCTGGACACGGTGGATGGGTATTTTATCTTTGCTGTCCACCCCGATGCGGCCATCAGCGAAAGCGAAACGCGCTATCAAGCGATGAATGTTGTGTATGGTCAATTGGTTGAACCTCGCTGGAGCAAACTGGGATTTACTCCTGAGCGAGCAGGTGATGTTCAGTGGGATGCGTTGGTTAGTGAGTGGCTGGCACAACCGGCTACACTTGAGAATCAGCTTGGCCTTGCCTTCAGCTTGTTGATGGCCAAACGAGATGCAGAAGCACTTCCTATCTGGGAAAACCTTCATCAGGAAATCCCCGCTGTACCTTTATTCGCACAGGCTACCAGTCAGGCGCGTTATGCGGTCGTTTCGGATCGATCCGCCCTTCAGCCACTGCTGGATGAGCTCAATGGAACCGTGTCAATTTCACGGGTGATGGCTGCTCGCTCGCTGTATGATGCCCAGTTGTTTTATCTTTTGAATGAAGCAGATATCGCACAAATTGTATCGGTCATGACCAATGATGCGTTCATCTGGCATCAACTGGCAGTCTTGGATCGTCCAGCGCAGGTGCGGCGCCGGGCAGGATTGTTGATGAATAGGGGGCAGTGGGCGTCTGCGGATGCCGAATTAAACTCTCTTCCTCCGGCTGAGCTTGCGCCGCAGGATGTGATGAGTTTGGCAACGCTGCGATTTGTGCAGGGCGACCGTGCCGGTGGACTAGAAATATTGCAGCAAGCCTCTGATCTGGATTGGGTCGCTGCACGGGCCGTATTACACCGCGACCGATGGGTAACGAACCTGGCGGCGGTGATGCTGTCTAGTCTCGTCCAGAAACAAACAGCGCCACCTCTCGAATCCCTGTGGGTAATTGCTGATGCCGGTCGGTTGTTTGCGTTCTCGCCTCGGATCGACCGTGATGGGGATGAACACACGCTCAAGGTCAGCGCATGGTTTGGCGGCCCTAAGCCGTTTGCGGATCCTTACCCATTCAACACATGGCGTTTTCAGATCGTTAACCCTTCGACCGGGGAGACCTATGCTTTGAATGATGTGGTCGCAACCAACCCAAGCGATTCGCTCGTACAAAGCAGCGCAATCTTGCAGTTACCTGCCGATCTCCCCGAACTTTCCCCAGCACACGTCATTATTGAACCGCGTTATGATGATCGCATTTTTGCACAGCCTATCATCGTGCCGCTGGTTCTCAATCGTCCTGAGTCATCTGTGATTCCGGATGACGCAACAGCGATTGGTGTGCAGTTTGGAGATGTGATTTCGCTGGATGCGTTTTCGCTGCATCTCTCTGAATCTCAGTTAGCTATTCAGCTTTTCTGGACGGCTAATGAGCGACCAGATGGTGATTATCAAGTGTTTGTTCATATCTATGATGCTCAGGGTAATCGCATTGCCCAGAATGACTCCGCTCCAGTAGGCGGTCTTTATCCGACAAGCCAGTGGCGGCTTGATACCGTGATTGATGACACACATGAGGTGACATTCGACAGCCCACTTACTCCCGGTAGCTATCTCATTCGTGTCGGAATGTATCGTCTGGTTGATGGATATCGTCTTGGTGTGATACCGGCTGAAAACGCAGCGGACAATGCGCTCCACATCACAACCTTTACGGTTCCATGAGATGAAGGGGATCACATAAACTTTCGCAACCACCACTCAAAACTGAGCAACGACCAGATGAGCAATCGGTTGTTTCGATGTCCCGATGTATGTTCATCGAGACGCTCATAGATATAGTGCGGTTCAATGTAGTCGAGTATTCGTGCACGCCGGTCTCGAAGTACACGGTTGACGTAATGCACGCTTTCACCCTCATTCCAGTTGGCTTTGGGTGGATTGAGTTTGCTTTTAATTTGTTGCATGGTTTCGTTTGGAATGATCTTGCCCAGTGCTTTTCGAAGTACGGGTTTGTCATCACCATGTTGCATTTGATACCGAATGCGCTTTGCAGGTTCATTTTGATCAATGGCGCTTGTCGTATTTCGATTCGCCACCTTATATCGAACCGGCAAACGCACAGCAAAGTCAACGAGATCGTTGTCCAAGAATGGCATTCGGGTTTCAAGCGTGTGTGCCATACTGATCTTGTCTTCGACAAGCAATAAGCTGCTGAGGAATGTTTTCATCTCAAAATACAGCGACAAGTTGATTCTGTCATCTGGTGTTGCTAGCGGTCGTCTAGTGTTTACCAGAACACCTCGAAATACATCAAAACCGGTTAGATCCTTGACTGCATGGAACACTGCTGGTGTGAACAGGTTTTGTTTCTCGGCATCGGGAACCAGATGCTGCCATGATTGATAGTATTGATGGTAAAAATCTTCAGGCGTGCTGGCGTTATCACCCCTGAAATAGCGCCATGGGTATCCGCCGAATATCTCGTCCCCGCCCAGTCCGGATAATGTAACTTTTGCGAATTTGCTTGCCAGACGAGCTACATAATAGTTGGGGTAAAGTTGACCCAGACGAAGATCCTCAAGATGCCAGATAAAATCCGGCATGATGTGTTCCATATCTCCCGCGTGTAGGATGGTTCGGTAGTGTTCGGTCTTGAGTAAATTGGTCAGTGCTTCAGCATTCTGGCGTTCATCAAAGCCCATTTCCAGACCAGATTCGGATGACTCACCAAACCCACAGCCAATTGAAAAGATACGCCCCAATTGCTTGACTGCCACCGAGCAGATGGCTCCTGATTCGATGCTGCTGTTCAGATAACTTATGGATAAAAGTTTTAGCGCTCGCATAGAATGGGTGGGGCATACTTGGCGAGGCAGTCGAAGCGAAACGGTGTGGCGGCGAGATAGCGTAGGAAGGCATCGCGCAAGCTAGGCAGGTCGG
>Ga0172373_10009307_pt1 | contig 12228 bp, 13 predicted proteins | sample Lak10m_2_FD_114546 | JGI IMG/M metagenome (GOLD analysis project Ga0172373, IMG submission 114546) | Freshwater microbial communities from Kabuno Bay, South-Kivu, Congo - kab_092012_10m | ecosystem: Environmental > Aquatic > Freshwater > Lake | place: Democratic Republic of the Congo... | reverse complement strand
CCTTCTCACAAGATTTGACCCCACAATAACAAAGAAAATAGTTAATAATCCTGTATAACTAAGATAACTGCCAACAAACACAGCAAAATCTGTAGGATTAGTGTAAAGTTTATTTGCTGCTGCTTTCCAAGGACCTTCAACTAAATTTATGGCAAGCCCGTAGCAAAATAATAAGACTGTTATAAGCCTTATATATTTTGATTCAATAATCATTTTAAAACTCTCTTTTAGAGAAAGATGATTTTTTTTGACCTTAAATTTTAGAGTATTTATAGTTTCCTGATCAAGAATTTTAGTATTAATTAACCAGAATGCGACCAAAGCCAACACACCTAAGGCAAGGACAACAGATATTACTATTTGGATCGAAACAACGCTTTTATCGGCATTAGTAGAAAAATTACTGATAATATAATTGCTCATATTTGATAAATTCATTAAAAAAGTACCGGCTATATAAAGCCCTGTTTGGCCTAGCAATCCAAATAAAGGATAAAATCTTTTTGATTCTTCAACGGTAGTAATTCTATTTACAAATTGCCAGAATAGTAAGGCAAACACAGCATTTGGCCATAATTCCGCAATTATATAAAATAAAGAAAAGCTCCAGTTAGATAGTAATAATATAAACCATTTTAAATTCGGGTATACAGACGCAATGTGCTTAGCATAGCTAGGGTCTAGATGGAAGTATTGGTAATTTGGAAATAAAACAAAAGCAAACAAACCAAAGAAACTTAAAAAAACAGACATAATAAGGTAAAAAATGGTTTCACCTTTCATTATACTAACTAACTTTACATAAATTATTGTTACCAGAAAAGCTGCGGGCAAAACACCCCAGAATTTTAAAAAAGCAATTGTTTCAGTGCCAATCATCGTATTAACAACACTATCTTTCATTGCTCTGATTAAATTCTGAATCAAAAGTATGGAAAACATAAGTAGAGTTATAAGCAAAAACTTAGGTAGTTCGTGCCTATGAACCGGCCATAAATAATCAATTATTTTGCTAAATTTTGAGGAAGATAAGTCGGAATTAAAGGAATCGCTATTAGAGATATCATTCTGAGGGTCTGACGCCATAATCTATATCTACCTGATAAATTGTTATTGGTCAGGGCCGCATAGTATATAGTTTAGAATCTTCTGTCAACACATATTTAGGATAAATAATTCTATTAGGTTAAATAAATGTGTAAACTTCTAGAATAAGTTATATGAACAATAATATTTATTAGGAGTAAAAGGTATTAAAGGAGCTCACAAAAAATTTATTAAAAAGAACTTTAAAGTATCTATATCCAAATTTGGAGAAGTCATAAGCCCTTTTTGATAAAATTTGGAGGATAAATTTAAGTACTTATCTTAGAATTTACACCTTTAAAAATCCAGAACTATAATTTTGTTGAGACAAAATTTTAATTGACATAAATACATAATAAAAAAGCCAATAACCTCTTTAAACCTTACTATTTATTTAAAATTAGAGTATATAATTAAAGAATGCTACTGGCTTGAAATCCTCAATATTAGATTTCCCTAGAAACTGCTATCACCTGCGATTTCTACACTGCTTAGGAATTTATCGGGAGCTTCATCCCCGAAAGCGTGTAACTTTTCAATCAGCTCTGGATAAGTCGATGCCCAATTTTCTACAATATTCATAGCAGGAAAGGCTGCCTCATCACTAACATCCTGCGACCTGCTTAAAAAATCCCATATCTTATCTCTTTGTGATTTTTCAAATGATTCTTTCGAAAGCTTTTCGGCTAGTTTAAGCTGTTCTAATTCTTCGGCCTGCTTTTTAGAAAATTCTAAAGCTTTCCTGATTTGCTCTTGTTCTAACCTTTCTCTTTCCTCCGCTTCTTTAGCTAGCCTTTGCTCAAGCTCCAATCTTTGTCTTTGCTCTGCTTCTCTGGCTAATCTCTCATGTTCCAGCTGTTGCCTTAACTCCTCTGCTTCTCTGGCCTCTTTAGCTTGTTCTTCAGCGCTTTGTATCTATTTATCTATTTGAACACCCATTGCCTTGCCAATTCCACCATGTTTTTTGGCACCGCCTTCCCATTTTTTTATAATTTTCTTCATAATTTCTTCTATACTAAATTTAATTGTTAATCATAGTAGCCTAACATACTGCCAGTATTTTAACAATATTTACTAATCATATTTTTTATTACATATAACTTTTAGTTGTTTGATAGCTCTGGGAGTAGAATCTAGTATCTCTACAGTCACTTCCTCAGTAATAGCTATTACTTCACCCTTCTCCGGGACGGTTCCAATTTTAGCAAGTACGAGGCCTCCAATCGTATCGAACTCCCCTTCTTCTTTCCTTAAGGTAACACCGAGTATTTTTTCGAGTTCCTCTACTTCCACTCGAGCATTAACAAGCATCAGCCCCGGTTTAATGATTTCTATATTTTCTGCATCTAGGCTTTCATCATGCTCGTCATTGATTCTACCTATTATTGCTTCGATAACATCTTCGATTGTTACAATACCGTCCGTCCCTCCATACTCATCGACTACCACTGCAATGTGCGTACGGTGGATCTGCATCTGTTTTAAAAGATCGATTAAAGTCATTGAATGAGGAGATACTATATGTTTCCTCATTAATTTCTTTAGATTATATTTTTTTGATTTAGCAATAACTTCGAATAAATCTTTAATATGCAAAAACCCAATAACATTATCAAGATTCTCTTTATAAACCAATGTTCTAGTATGACCATATTTAATAATTGTCTTACTTATATCCTCAAGAGAAGCTTCACAACTTACCGCAATTATATCAGACCTTGGTATCATTATATCTTCAACGGTTTTTTCAGCAAAACTATCAAAATTTTGGATAATAATGTTTGGCTGCACCGAGCTTGCTTCAAGATTATGCTGTTGACCTGTGAACTCATTTTGTGTGTTAGATAAAGGAGTAGACTTAAACAGTCTATTAAAAAATTTTTTGACTTTATATTTTAGCGAGTAAATTGTTTCGGGAGGTTCTTCTATATCTGATTTTCCTGGCATAATTTATGGTTAATGTTATAGTTATTTATAAATAAGGTGAAGGAATTGATAATCTTTTTAAAATTTTAACTTCGATACTTTGCATTATTTCAGCTTCGTCATCTTTTATATGATCATAACCAAATAAGTGTAATATTGAATGTACTAACAAATGCTTAAAATGATTTAAAAATGGAATATTTCTTTCCTTTGCTTCCTCATAAATTGTTTCAAAAGCAAATGCTATATCACCTAAATATATATAATCTAGATCTGGTTTAAATTCAAGTATCTGCTTAAAATCTATATCTAAGTCTGGAAAAGATAGAACGTTAGTAGCACTATTTTCATTTCTAAATTCCTGATTCAATTTCTTAATTCTTTTGTCATTACTAAGCAGTATCGATAATTCTATATTCTGAACTTGACTAAAGTTAGGATAATTTTTTATGACCTCGCCCAAGATTTCTTCAAATAATTTAGGATTTATTTCTTTATATGAATCCCATTCATTATTATCTTCGGCAATTTCTATAGTAAATTTCATAAAATAATGTTAAATTATATTTTAATAAGAACTAGAGATAATAAATGTAAATCTATAAAAAATAAATATAATTTAAGCACTAAAATTATTCCAGAAAAAGTAAAAAATATTTTTAAAGGCAGTAAGCTGATAAGGATTTCGGTAATATAAATTATTGAAGAAAAATCTATAAGGAAAAAAATATAAAATGATTAAAATTGCACCCTCAATATTATCTGCTGATTTTGCTAATTTAGGTCAGGATATTGAAAAACTTGAAAAAGCTGGGGCAGATTTAATCCATATTGACGTTATGGACGGCTTGTTTGTTCCTAACTTGACTTTTGGCGCACCTGTTATTTCAAAAATCAGGCATTATACAAAACTTCCATTTGATGTACACCTTATGATAGAGTATCCAGAAAATTCTATTTTCCAATATATAGATGCTGGGGCTAATTATATTACTATTCACCCTGAAACTACAGTTCATCTGGATAGAACAATTGATTTAATTAAAAATACAGGAACTAAAGCAGGAATAGCTTTATTGCCGACAACAAATCCTGACATTTTAGAATATATCTTAGAAAAGATTGATTTAATTCTAATAATGACTGTTAATCCTGGTTTTGGAGGACAGAAATTCATGCCAAATCAACTATCTAAAATCCAAAAAGTCCATAATTTAGTAGGAAACAGAAATATTATGATTGCAGTAGATGGGGGTATTAACCAAGATACAGCAAACTTATGCAAGCATCAAGGTGCAAATTTGTTAATATCCGGAAGCTATATTTTTAACGGTAATTATAAAGAAAATATTGATAAACTAAGGAGATGAAACGTTAAAGCTTCAGGCTATATCTATCTTTTATCTTTATAGGTGAAAGAATCAGCTTGCTAATCCTCACGTACTACTAATACAGAAACAGACGAATGTCTTACAATTTTGGAAGCATTCGGACCAAGCATATAATCACGCAACTGGGGACGCACAGCGGATAAAATAATTAAATCAGCATTAACTTTATTTGAGTAATTTATTACTTCATCATATATAGCACCGCGCCCAATATAGCATTTCACCATAATTTCTTCAGGGACATAAAGGCTTACTAAATCCTGTAATTGTTTATTATATTTCGCTTTTTGATCATTTATCCAATTTTTTGGTAAGTAATCTTCTACTAATTTTGTTCCGAAATCAGGGATTATGTGAACAAGGTGTAACTCAGAACCAAAAGCCTTAACAAGGTTAATAGCAGCGGGCAGAATAGCCTTTATCGATTGTTTATCTGATAAATCTATTGGAACAATTATATTTTTGTACATATTTGTGATCTTTTATAAGTTATTTATGCTCAAAGCCGTGCAAAACAAATCCTGAGGTAAAATGGTCATTTTCTAAATCATATAACAAGGGATAAGATAATTTGAACTGATCCATTCTCTTTTCCAAATACTTAACTAGATTAGAAATAAGCTTTTTGGGTACTGAATTCGTTGTGACGAAGATAGCAGATACAGCAAATGTGTTCTCGCTCCTGTTTATGCCGGGATATCCTTTTTCGTCAATTATATAATTTTTAAAAACCTGATTTTGGCTAACTAACTTATCAACTTTATCTTTTTCTATGCTAACAAAATCAGATTCACAAGAGTGAGTAATATGATTTACTAAAGAATTAGGGTGACCGGTCATTAAAATTATTGCATCAACCTTTCCACTACAAAATTGACTTGCGTATTCTTCGTGAGGTATCTCTATATCTTCTGGTTGCTTTTTAAATTTATAATAAGAAGCAAGAATATTATACGCTATAGTACTATCTGAATTTTTAGGCCCGTTTGATATTTTTTTTCCATCTAAATCTTCAAAGACGAGAATTTTATCTTTATCCTTCGCAATTACGGTAAATGCTTCATCATGAAGTCTAAGCAGTTGGATCATATCAGGAAATGGCTCTACATTATTAAAATACCCTTTCCCTTTATAAGCATCTACAGCAAGTTCTGCTTGCGTAAAAGCAAAATCTACTTCCCCTTTTCTCAAAAGGTCTATATTCTCTAAGCTACCAGTCGTAGGTACTACTTCACAGCGTATACCATCATTAGATTCAGTTATATATCTACATAATCTCAAACCAATAAAATAATAACCTTCTAGTATACTACCGGCAGCGATTTTAACTATTTCTTTATGTTGAATATCTTCTGCAATCGTAGAATTAATAGAGAATATAACAGTAAAAACAGAACAAACAAACAAACGACCAAGGAGTTTTATTTTTGACATGATAATTATTTACAATCAGAATTATATAACTCTTTATTTAAGTTACCTTCACTATTGTCTATTATCAAGGTAATTGTTGCGTCCCCAGTAATGTTTATAGCTGTACGTAATAAATCAAGCACTCTATCTATACCGGCTATTATTGCTACTCCTTCAATTGGCATATTCACCGCTGCTAAAATCATAGGGAGCATTACAAGAGATCCTCCTGGTATTCCAGCTCCTCCCATAGAACCAAGAGTAGCTGTTAATATTATTACCATATAATCACTAGTAGTAAGATCTATTCCCATCATCTGAGCAAAAAAAACAGTGGTTAAGGCTAAGTTAATTGCCATACCATCCATATTAATTGACGCTCCAAGCGGCAGGACAAAAGACGTACTAGATTCTGATACTCCTAACTTTTGGCGGCACACTTGCATGGTAGTAGCTAGGCTCGCTTTACTGCTGCCGGTAGAAAGAGCAATTGATTGATATTCAAAACTTTTTTTGTAAAAAGGTATCGGTGACATTCTACAAAATATCATTATAAATAAGCCAAAAATTAAATATTGCAATACCATAGCAATAGTTATTGCAACAACTAATTTAGATAAGCTAAGCATAATAGCAAGACCTTGAGTTCCTACTACCCATGCCGTTAAAGCAAAAGCACCATAAGGAGATAACTCGACAACCTTAGAAATCATTTTTAAAACCATTTTAGCTATCGAATTAATAAAAGTTTTTAAAGAATCTGCTGATGAGCCCATACTATTTAGAATAATTCCGGTAAAAATTGCAAAGAATACAACTTGAAGGGTTTTCCCTTCCGCAAATGATCCAACTATATTATTAGGAACAATATTTATTAAAAATTCGGAAAAATCAAACCCACCTTGTTTGAAATTTCTTTCTTGAGGAACACCAAAATCTATCACTACTCCTACTCCTGGCTTTAAAACGAAAGCTACCATAAGACCAAATATAACAGCAAAAAATGTAGTACCAAGAAAAGCTATAACTGATTTCATTCCTACCCTACCAAGTGAACTTGGATCATTCATACTGGTAATACCTGAAACTAGACTGAAAAAAATTAATGGTAAAATTATCATCTGAATTAAACGTAAAAATACTGTACCTATAGGTTTAACAGTTTCAGAATACTGAGGTAAGTATACTCCGAAAACCACCCCTAAAATTAATCCTAATGTAACTTTATGCCAAAGTTTCATACTTAAAACCTCATCTCTATATTATTTTTAAATTACAATTTATGTAGCAAATTAGTGAAAAACAACCTAAACCAGCAGTTATCTGCGAACAACTCTGACCTTCTGAATTATAATATAATTTAGTTCTATGTAAGTGTTTCTCTTATCCAATTTAAATACTGGGACAAGCCAGACGTAATATCTAACTTAATTATTTCCGGTAAACTATAATTATGATGCTTTATTATAGCTTTTTCTATATCGCTATAATTGGTAGATAAAGTCTTTATCATTAAGCGAAACTCTTTTAACTGGCAAAACTTTTGTTCCCAGTAAAAAGAACTTAATACTTCCTCTAATTGCACGCAGGCAGCAAGCTTGTTCTCAATTAAATAAGACGTAATATCATTAGCATTTTTTAAGTTATCGGTAGTAGTTATAATAACGCAAAATTCCGTACTATTCATTTTACTTCTACATAACAATTTGGAGTCTCATAAAGCCTAATTCTTAATATCTGAAAGGAGCTTTTTGCAAATAATAGAGGTATAACATCTTGCCAAAGATGTAAAGCAATATTTTCGGCAGTGGGATTTGAATCAATATAATATACAGATTGCCCAGTGCATTTTGATATGTGCTCACCTAATTTATGGTCATTTTTATGTAAAATTATGTTATGATCAAAATTGTTATCGATCCATGTTTTCATAATTTTTTTTAAAACGCCAAAATCAGCAACCATACCAAGCTCATCAAGTTCTAAAGCTGTGGCCGTGATTTCTAAACTATATCGATGTCCATGCAAATACTGGCATTTATTTTGATGACCAATAACTCTATGGCCGGCATCAAAGTCTATTTTTCTACTACACTCTATCACAAATCAATTTCCTATAAAATTAAGTAAGGAACTATATCTAGTTATTGCACCATCGAGCAACTTGGCTTCCAAGTTATTTTTCTCACACTGCTCTAGCTGCGTCTTTAAGTTTGTAATCTTATTTAGAATCTCATTTTTGTTTTGCCCTTCAAAACCCACTATAAATTCAGAAACTATATTTAGTTCTAGAGGTGTAATTTGTGCTATTCCTTCATAGATAAAAAACTTCTTTTCTTGATCTCCTAAAAATACGCTTATACAACCTATTGCAATTTTAGCTATTAATTTAGCATGCCCGGGAAGGACCCCCAAAAACCCCTCTGTGCCAGGAAGATTAACCATTTTTGCGTTTGCTTCAAATATAGTTTCTGACGGCATAGTAATTCTTACTAAGATAGTATTATTCATAGAGAATTTTAAATCTAAAAATGTTAAAAATAAGTTTAATATTAATTACTTCTCTGAAAAACTTCAGATTACTTACGGACCTTAGAATCCCATGATGTCTAGTATCCTACCAAATTGTAACTACTCCGCTTACTAGTCGCTATAAATTTATGCTTCCTTCATCTTTTCAGCTTTTTCTATCGCTTCTTCAATAGTCCCTACCATATAAAAAGCTGATTCCGGTAAATAGTCATATTTCCCTTCCACAAGACCTTTGAATCCAGCAATTGTATCGTTAAGGTTAACAAATTTGCCTTTTATACCAGTAAAAACTTCTGCTACATGAAAAGGTTGCGATAGGAATCTTTGAATTTTTCGAGCTCTACTAACAATTAGCTTATCCTCTTCAGAGAGTTCATCCATACCAAGGATAGCTATAATATCCTGGAGAGATTTATAAGTTTGTAAAATTTTCTGAACTTCTCTTGCTATAGTATAATGTTCTTCTCCAACAATATCTGGGTCTAAAATCTGTGAATTACTATCAAGCGGATCAACAGCTGGGTATATTCCAAGCTCTGCGATCTGACGGCTAAGTACCGTAGTTGCATCCAAGTGCGTAAAAGACGTAGCAGGAGCCGGGTCTGTTAAGTCATCGGCCGGAACATAAATTGCTTGTACAGAAGTAATTGATCCTCGTTTAGTAGAAGTAATCCTTTCTTGCAGAGAACCCATATCTGTTGCCAAAGTTGGTTGATAACCCACAGCAGAAGGTATACGACCAAGAGTGGCTGATACTTCAGAACCGGCTTGAGTGAAACGGAATATATTATCTATAAAGAACAACACATCTTGCCCACCATCGAGGTCTCGAAAATACTCAGCAATAGTTAATCCTGTTAAAGCAACACGGGCTCTTGCTCCAGGCGGTTCATTCATTTGTCCGTAGACAAGAGCCACTTTTGATTTTTCTAAATCATCTTTATTAATAACACCGGAATCTATCATTTCATGATAAAGGTCATTTCCTTCACGAGTTCTCTCGCCAACACCGGCAAAAGCTGTATAACCGCCGTGAGCTTTAGCAACGTTGTTAATTAATTCCATTATAATAACTGTTTTTCCAACCCCTGCTCCACCAAAAAGCCCTATTTTACCGCCTTTTGCATACGGAGCTAGTAGATCCACTACTTTTATGCCCGTTACCAGAATGTTTCTCTCAGTTGATTGATCTTCAAATCTTGGTGCGTCCTTATATATGGAAGAAAATTCTTTGCTTTTAATCTTCCCCATTTCGTCCACCGGTTCACCAATCACATTCATGATCCTTCCTAATGTGCCCTTACCTACCGGAACCTGTATCGGTTTACCGGTATCTCTTACAACTGTGCCTCTAACTAACCCGTCAGTTGAATCCATCGCAATACAGCGAACCGAACTATCGCCAATGTGCTGAGCTACCTCGAGGACTAGTCTTGTACCGTTATTATCGCACTCAAGCGCATTTAAAATATTCGGCAATCTCACTCCATCATCGAATCGGACATCAACTACGGCTGAAATAATCTGTGTTATCTTTCCTTGTTTCTCAGTTACTTCTTTCATTTTTAACTCCTTATTTTCTAAGCCTGATTTCACTTTAGACTTTATCATTTATAATCCTATAAAGCTTCAGCACCGGAAATAATTTCCGTAAGTTCTGTGGTAATAATTGCCTGCCTTGATCTATTTAACTGCAAAGTAAGCTTATCTATTAATTCTCCGGCGTTTCTGGTCGCACTATCCATTGCGGTCATCCGAGCAGCTTCTTCACTTGCTTTATTTTGGAGGAATGCATGCTTTATCATACCGATAACATATAAATCTATTAAACTGCTTACAAGATTAGAACCTTCATATTCAAAAGGAGAATCAGGTAACTTGCTATTTTCTTTTTGCTCACTTATGTTTAAAGGTTCAACAGGAAAAATACTAACTCTAGTCATTACCTGCACAAGAGCGTTTTTAAACTCATTATAGTACAAAGAGCAACTACCTATTTCATCTTGGTCGGTTAAGCTAATAATTTTATTTTTAATTGCTAATGCAACAGGCAAATACTTCTCTTTTGTTATATGGTAATATTCCTCTATTAGCTCAGAATATTGGTTTTTTAGGGCATCATATCCTTTTTTACCGGCAACGATTAGTTTTACTTTAACATTTTGTTCTTGATATTTAGCAATATCTCTTTTTACTGCTTTTATTATCTGGGAATTAAAACTACCGCATAATCCTCTTTCAGAAGTCATAACAACGCACAAGTGCGGTTTTCCCTCTACATCTTCATTAAAAAACTTGTGTTCAAAAGGGGTTAAATTCACGAAGTTAAGATTTAATTTAACATCGTTCATGATATTTATAAGAATAGACGAATAATCGTCTAAAGCTTCTGCCCGATCTTTAATTCTTCGCAGCTTAGCAGCCGATACTAACTGCATAGCCTTAGTAATTTTCTGGGTAGATTTGATGCTCTTAACTCTATTTCTAAGATGTTTTAAACCAGACATTCTAAATGATACTAATTATTCTCTAAAAATTCTCTTAAAAAATTCTCAAGGTAAAGTTTAAGCTTCTCTTCAGTTTCCTTGCTTAAATCTTTTTCTTGCCTAATTGCCCTTAATATCCCCTCTTCTTTTAAGTGGATATCTGCTATTAATTCTTGTTCAAATTTTTTTACATCTGAAGGGTTTATCTTATCAAGGTATCCTCGTACCCCAGCATAGAGGCTTATTACCTGTTCCTCCATTACAAAAGGCGAATATTGTAATTGTTTAAGAATTTCGGTAAGCTTCAAACCACGTTGTATCAATTTCTGCGTTGCAGCATCCAGGTCAGAACCGAATTGCGCAAAAGATTCCATTTCACGAAACTGAGCAAGCTCTAATTTTAGAGAACCCGCAACTTTTTTCATAGCTTTAGTTTGGGCTGCCGAACCTACCCTACTTACTGAAATACCGACATTTACAGCTGGCCTAATACCTTTATGAAATAACTCATTTTCCAAAAAGATTTGACCATCGGTAATAGAAATCACATTCGTCGGAATATAGGCTGATACATCACCGGCTTGGGTTTCAATAATAGGTAGGGCCGTTAAGGAACCACCACCATTTTTCTCAGAAAGCTTTGCTGCTCTCTCCAATAATCTTGAATGTAAATAAAATACATCACCCGGGTATGCTTCCCTACCAGGAGGTCTTCTAAGAAGCAATGAAATCTGGCGATAAGCGATAGCATGCTTGGTCAAATCATCATATACCACAAGAGCATGCATTCCATTATCCCTAAAATATTCACCAATCGTGCACCCAGTATATGGAGCCAAAAACTGTAGCGGTGCAGGATCAGAAGCTGTTGCAGCTACTACTACCGTGTAAGACATAGCACCTGCTTCCTCTAGCCTTCTTACTATTTGAGCAACAGTCGATCTTTTTTGACCAATTGCCACATAAATACAGAAAATCTTATCAGTAGTATTGTTTTCTAAATGAGCATTTTTTTGGTTTATTATAGTATCTATTGCAATCGCCGTCTTACCTGTCTGGCGATCACCGATAATTAGTTCTCTCTGGCCTCTACCGATAGGAATTAGAGCGTCAATTGCCTTAATACCAGTTTGAACAGGTTCATGTACGCTTTTTCTTACAACAATACCGGGAGCTTTAGTTTCTGCCCTTCTATATTCTGTAGTATTAATAGGTCCTTTACCGTCAATTGGATTGCCCAGTGCATCAACAACTCTACCAAGCATAGCAAGACCAACAGGAGTACTTAAAATATCGCCTGTTCTTTTTACCATATCAACTTGCATGACAGTTCTATCATCACCCATGATTACGGCACCTACCGTGTCAGTTTCAAGATTAAGAACCATACCTTT
>Ga0172373_10009306_pt1 | contig 12230 bp, 8 predicted proteins | sample Lak10m_2_FD_114546 | JGI IMG/M metagenome (GOLD analysis project Ga0172373, IMG submission 114546) | Freshwater microbial communities from Kabuno Bay, South-Kivu, Congo - kab_092012_10m | ecosystem: Environmental > Aquatic > Freshwater > Lake | place: Democratic Republic of the Congo: South-Kivu... | reverse complement strand
GGTTGGCGAGCTGGGTGCTCGGCAGGAAGGTTGGGCGGTTGAGGTAGTTCACCGGAGAGAACTGCCAGAAGCGGTCGTAGGAGCCGATACCGGTCAGGCCACCGGATTCGCCCCAGGAGCCGCGTACTTTCAGACCATTCCATTTTTTGCCAAAGCGGTCTTTCCAGAACGCGTTGTCGGAAACGACCCAGCTGGCGCTTGCTTTTGGGTAGAACTGTGAATTTTCTTCCTGTGAGAATTTAGAGGAACCGTCGATACGACCGGCGAGGGTAAGGAAGAGTTGGTTGCTTACGCCGAAAGTTTGCTGTACGAAATAGCCACTGAGGCTAAACTGGTCGAGCCCGAAGCTGGAGCGCAGGGTGGTGGTGGCTCCGTTTACGGTAGTGATGTTGGGCAGCAGGGTCTCCCCGCTGGCGAGCAGGGAAGAGGTTTTGCTGTATTGGTAGTTGAAACCGGCGGTGGTGATAGAGCGCACTTTGTCGCTGAGGTCGGTTTCGTAGTTGACGTTCAGGTCATTGTTAAAAAGCTGGAAGTTGGTATTCACCGAAGCGGCATATCCGCTGGCGTAATAGAGTGGGTTCACACCGGCGTAGGGATAAGGAGGGATGTAGGTATTTCCGACCTGGCTATATACGTCGGCGCCCATAATCCAGTCGATGGTCATCCCTTTTACGGGAAACAGTGTGAAGGCGAGGCTGGAGATAGCGCGGTTGACCTCTTGTGTGATATCGAAATCTTCGATGACCGACATAGGGTTTACGCGGGTGACTTCCACTGCTTGCAGGTTGCCGTTGGCATCCCGTTTAGCGGCATCGGTGATGTTGTTGGTAATGTTTATGGCGTTAATTGGGCTGAAGAAGGAGTTGCCATTCGGCTTTTCATTGGAGAAGCTGTTGTTGTAGGAGATACCGAAGCTGGCTTTGATCCAGGGAGCAATTTGCTGATCGAGGTTTAGGCGCAGGCCGTAGCGGTTGAAGTCGGTATTGCGTACGATACCTTCGTTGGACATATAGGACAGCGAGCCGTAGTATTTGGTTTTATCGTTGCCCCCACCAACGGAGAGGTAGTTGTCGGTACCCATTCCATTGCCGAATACATTGTCCTGATAGTCGTAGCGAGTCACATCGACTAAACCGGTGGGAAGGTTACGGCCTAAAATAGAAACGGTAGGGCCGCCGGTGAATGGGTTGATGGTATGGAGGCGTTGGCTGACGCTGCCAAACTGCTTGCCATAGGTGGTAATCGGAACTTTTTTCCGAAGCTGGTTCATGTTGACGCTGGTATTGAAGGTCACCTGTGGTTTGCCGGTGGTACCGCGTTTGGTGGTGATAATAACCACGCCGTTGGCGGCTCTGGAGCCATATACGGCGGCGGCAGCAGCTCCACTGAGGATGTTGATGCTTTCAATATCCTTTGGGTTGATGTCTGCCAGACGGTTGGTGCCGAGGTCGGCGGAGCCTGCGCTGACAGACACCTGGGTCACGTTGGTAGTAGAGTTGCTCACGACTACACCGTCGATGACATACAGCGGGTCGGAGTTGCCGCGGATAGAGTTGACACCGCGGAGACGAACAGACAGGCCACCCGCCGGGTCACCGGAGTTTTGGGTGATTTGTGCACCTGCGATTTTACCCTGAAGGGCGGATACGAGGTTGTCGGTGCCTGTTTTTTGGAGCGCATCGGCGTTGACGATGTTGACCGCGTTGCCGAGCTGTCGGCGGGTGGATTTGAGGGTGGAGCCGGTGACGACCACCTCGTCGAGGGCCAGCGCATCTTCCTCTAAGGTAGCATTGATTTCAAGCCGGTTGCTGGCGGCGTCGAGGGTAATGGTTTTGGTAAAATTGGCATAACCTAGGTAGCTCATTTGGAGCGTGTAGGTGCCCGCCGGGGCATTTCCCTCGAGTGAGTATTTCCCGTCGAGGTCGGTGAGGGTTCCCTGTCGGGACTCCAGGAGTTGGATAGCAACGCCAATCAGGGGCTGGTTGTTTTTATCCGAAACCATACCCGAAATGGAATATGCCACCGCGCCTTGTCCCCAGGACAGGACGGGCGCCGCCAATAGCAGGATAAAAGCAATCCAGGCGCCTTGGAAACGATTGTGGACAGTTTTAAACATAAAACGCAATTTAATGAGTGAAAAAAGGATATATGGCTCTCCGCAGAGCCTAAACCATATTTCGTATTCGGGGTTCTGCCTTCAGAAAGTCGGTATGCCCACAGGATGCACCGCCCGGTTCTGGCAGATGACTACGGATGGACATGGCGCGCCTGCTGAAAGCAGTTGACCTGCTTTAAAAGCTCGTGCTCGTTCGTTGTTTCGGGTCGTTTTCGAAATTGTGCGGAACAGGAATAGAGGTATAATTATCAGGGATGGTATCGGGCCATTCCCTGTAAGGGGCTTTGAACGATACTGGATAGGAACAGGTTTTGTGCGCGGGCACTTTCAGCCAGGGCCTCTTGGAAGTAAAACGCGACGGAACCGACCAGGTGAACAGGCAGGGAGGGCTCCGTTTGAAGGGGGCTAATGTTTCGCTGAAAGAATAGGTCAAACTGGCGATTCAGCAGGGTGTGGATAGCGGGTTCTGTGCGATAGGTGTGCATAAACGGCATGAAGCCGGCCAGGTAGCGGCTGGGGAATGGTTTTTTGTAAACGGCCTCCAGGATACTGTCTCGCTGAAGGGAATACGTGTGCTGGAGTACGTCTGCGAGGTCTGTTGGGAGCTCAGCGTTGAGGAAGGCTATGAGTAGCTCTCGTCCGATGGCGGCACCGCTGCCCTCATCGCCCAAGATGAAACCGAGTCCGCCGGCTGTTTGTATGACGGTGTGGCCATCGAAGCGACAGGCATTGGAGCCGGTGCCCAGAATGCCTGTAATGCCCGCCTGATGTTGGCAGGTAGATCGTGCCGCCCCTTCAATGTCGGTATGCACCGCAATAGCTGCCGATTGGGGCAACAGGATAGAGAAGATACGATGCAGACGCTGTTTTTGTTCACTGGCCTGGCAGCCGGTACCGTAATAAAAGAGGCCCTTGAGCTGACTAAGGTCAAAAAAATCGAGTGCGCCGCGGGCAATATGGGCGATAGCGGTGTCATCCAGGAAATACGGACTTATTCCGGATGTCTGGATTTCTGATATAATCTGGCCATCCTGGCAAAGTGCCCAGGCGGCTTTCGTAGAACCACTATCTACAATCAGTTTCATAAACCAATAGGACTGTTAACGAATACCAACAGATTCAATCGCTTTTCGCACACTTCCGTACTTGAGCAGCTCGGTTTTGGCCGATTCGTAGTCAATGTCCAGGCTGTGCATGAGCATACGGGTGCCTCGATCCACCAGCTTATCGTTGGTGAGTTGCATATCTACCATTTTGTTGTCTTTGACGCGCCCCAGGTGAATCATGGTACTGGTACTTATCATATTCAATACCAGTTTTTGGGCGGTGCCAGACTTTAGGCGGGTACTGCCGGTCACAAACTCAGGCCCTACGACCACTTCTACCGGATAGTCCGCAAATTCGCATACGGGTGCATCCGGATTGCAGGTAAGGCATCCTGTAACGATTCCTCTATCTTGGCAGGCCTTCAGCCCGAATATTACATAAGGGGTAGTGCCGGAGGCGGCAATACCGATTACTACATCGCGATCGTCGATTTCATAGGCCGACAAGTCTTCCCAGGCCTGGGTGTGGCTGTCTTCTGCTTTTTCTACGGCCCGCCGTATTGCGATTTCCCCTCCGGCTATCAGTCCAATGACCAAGTCCTCGGGTACGCCAAATGTCGGAGGGCACTCAGATGCATCTAGTATGCCGAGCCGGCCACTGGTGCCTGCTCCTATATAAAAAAGCCGTCCTCCGTTTTTCAGTTTCTGTACAATAGCTTCTACCAACGCCTCAATTTGTGGAATGGCTTTTTCTACGGCCACTGGAACGCTCTGGTCTTCTTTATTCATGTTTTCCAGAAGTTCTCGTGTGGACATACGCTCGAGATGCCGGTAGGGGGAGGATGCCTCGGTGTATTTCTTCATGCGTATCGCGGTGTTTGATGTAAAAGTAGCATTTAAACCGATGAATTTGCAAATTGTTGCAATATTTTTTGCTGTTTGTTGCGGGAGGGGATATAGATTATAGGAAAATATAGCTGAATCCCGCAAAAAAATTATCCATTTCTCCGATGCAGTCGGGGGCAAAGGCAGCCTATTGGTGTATTCGCGTTTTGCCATAATGAGCGTAGCTGTTATTTAACCTATAAGGCGACCCTACGGGACCGGTATTTTTTTGTGCCTCCGGCTGTGGGGGGCATACAAAGGGTACGAAATTTCGGTGTCAACAACCAGCGGTATAAAAAATGTTCAGCAGAATGGTAGGGGATACCATACAAGCTGCGCTTAATATTTTATTTGTTACCACCTATGAATTATAGAAAGAGGTTGTATATTTGACCCGCTCAAGGGGGTATAGCTCAGCTGGCTAGAGCGCTTGCATGGCATGCAAGAGGTCATGGGTTCGAATCCCACTACCTCCACCACGGTTATAATTCAAAAGCCTTGTGAACATTGGTTCGCAAGGCTTTTTTGTTTGATTCCGTGCCATATGCCGGTGGTGGTATGATTAAAGAACGAGGGCCGCTCGCTTGTCGGTTGGTCTGTATTCAGGTGGTGCAGATACGTTGTATAATCAGCTCTCCCTGGTCGCGGGTATTTTCAATAAAATAGGTACTCGTCTTACGTCCACCGCAGATGACACCCGAGAGGAATACGCCGGGTAAGTTTGTTTCAAGGGTTTCCGGGTGGTGTTCGGGTATTCCGGTATCGCCGGCAGCGCATGAAATGCCTAGCCGATGGAGCAGGGAATAGTTGGGTTGGTAGCCGGTCATGGCCAATACAAAATCGTTGGGAAGATAAAATGTTCCCTGAGGGCCTCCCAATAGTACTTCTGTTTCTTTGATTTCCAGTAAATTGGTATGAAAGTAGGCGGGGATACTGCCTTCTGCAATGCGATTTATGATATTTGGGCGAATCCAATATTTTACATTGGGGTGTATTTCGCCTCCGCGGATAACCATGGTTACGCTGGCTCCTTTCTGATGCAGCTCAAGGGCGGCATCACAAGCGGAGTTGCGGGCACCTACCACCAAGACCTTCTGGTCGATATAAGGGTGCGGATCTTCGTAGTAATGCCTGACTTTGGGCAGATCCTCGCCGGGAATCTGCATCCAGTTGGGGGTGTCATAAAATCCGGTAGCTACCACCACAAAGCGCGTTTGATAGGTTGCTCGGCTGCTCTTTAGCAAGTACCCCGAATCAGAGGGTGCCATGGATAGAACCTCCTCATAACAGTTGACCCGGAGCTTCCAGTACTCCTTAAGTCGCCGATAATACTCCAGCGCTTCCTGTCGGGTAGGCTTGTCTCCATGGGAAATAAAGGGAACTGCCCCGATTTCCAGCAGCCGGGACGTAGAAAAAAAGGTCATATTCCTTGGAAAGTGGTAAATCGAATTAGCTAATACCCCTTTTTTGAGTACGATATAACGCAGTCCGGCTTTATGTGCTGAAATGGCCACGTTCAGCCCACTTGGACCCCCTCCCACAATAATTAAATCAACGGATTCCATAATATGGTGCATTCTGGATTATAAAATTAGCACATCCCCGACCGCGTGCGCACCATTTAACCGCGGCACACGTGCGTTTACTCGTTTTCGGTTGAAAATAGCCGGCTTCCGAATAAACAGAACGGCTGGTGCACAAAGTAAGCGTCCTTTTTCCCAACTTTACCGAAAAATCAGGTCTTTCTGACGGGCTTCTTTTTTCGGGTGCCAGCGTTCTCTTAGGGGCTACCCAACAACGCTGCCGACATCAAGAACCAGCGTCGCAAATTTTTGTTTGACCTCCTTCGGCTTCTGCGCACTGCCAGACCGAAAATTATTTGATAAAGCCAATGGACATGGTAGAGAAGTTACAAGCGCTTTTTGAAACGTATCGAATCGCACACCCATTTGATGGTACGCCTCGTGGATTGTACGACCCCGTCAATTATGTTATGGACCTGGGAGGCAAACGTCTCCGCCCGGCCATGGTATTGCTGGGCTATCGAATGTTCGACGCAGAGGTGGAAAAGGCCCTGCCATTGGCCTATGCCGTAGAGGTGTTTCACAATTTCACCCTGGTGCACGATGATATCATGGATGCTGCCCCGCTCCGACGTGGAAATCCGACGGTACATACTGCCTTTGATGTAAACCGCGCTATCCTTTCCGGCGACGTGATGCTCATTCTAGCCTACGAATACCTGATGCAGTTGCCGCGCGTGGAATTTCTGCCAGCGGTGCTGCGGGTCTTTAACCAGGTGGCAAGAGAGGTTTGTGAAGGCCAGCAACTGGATATGGAGTTCGAAACGCGGACACAGGTTGCGATTCCCGAATATATTCGCATGATCGAACTGAAAACCGCCGTGCTGTTGGCCGGAAGTCTCGCCATCGGTGCTATGGCAGCAGGAGCCAATGCCGAAGATGCTCAGCGATTGTACGATTTTGGTCGGTTCAGCGGCATCGCGTTCCAGTTGCAGGACGATATGCTGGACGCTTTCGGCGACACGGACAAGGTGGGCAAACGGATTGGCGGAGATATCGCTCAAAACAAAAAAACCTTTCTTTGGCTCAAGGCACTCGAACTGGCTTCTCCCGCTCAACTTGCCGAATGGCAGGCCGCTTGTGCTCCGGGTGTATCCGTTGAGGATAAAATCCGCCGCATATTGCAGGTGTACCAGGAGCTGGGTATTCAGGAATTGGCCCAAAAAGAAAAGCAATACTACATGGACCTTGCCTTACAGCAGCTCCGACAGGTGAAGGGAGCCGACGCGGATAAAGCCATCCTGGAGCAACTCGCCGACCGGCTGCTGAATCGGGAGTTCTAACCGATTTTGCCCGGAGGCGTTATGAATGGTATAGCTCGCGTCAGGAGCGATGCTGTCCGAAAAAAAAAGGAGCAACTACATACGCAGTTACCCCTCACACTATGAAACACTATTATCTTGAACCTGCTGAATCTGCAGGTGTACCTTACTTCATGTAGCTTTTTTGTGCCCTAGCACCACATTCTAATTGATTAAAATGTAGTCAAATATACTAAAAAAACAATATCTGAATATTTTTTATCATAAAAAAATACATGTTTTCAGATAACACCCTTTAAACGAGCGCGCGATTTAGTTTATGGTGTCGAAGAAAATTTTTCCGGTCCACCACTCCGTTTCAATACTGGCGCCAAATTTTCGGTAAAAGTTGATCGCAGGCTCATTCCAGTCGAGCACTTGCCATTTTACGAGCTTGCAACCCTGCCTTTTCCCCTCCTCCAAAAAAGCCTGAAATAGTAAATGACCTACTCCTTTGCCTCGCCAGGATTCTTTCACCACAAAATCCTCCAAGTAGAGCATTTTACCTTTCCAGGTGGAATAGTTCATGAAGTAGAGTACCATGCCTACTACTTCCTCTCCGTCACAGGCAACCTGGGCCTGAAAAACGCCATCCAAAAAATCGCGCTGATATTCTTCGAGCGTGGCGATAAAGGCTTCTTCGGCTTTTTCGTAAATCGCAAGTTCCCTAACTAAGCGGTGGACAGCTGGCATGTCCTCCAGACAGGCACGACGTATTTGAATCTCCATCACGATGTACAGTTTTGCTCTCAGGACTTGGCACCGTGGATGTCCTGGGCTGGTTGAAAAATGGTAAGAATGCCAGGCAGCACGCCTGATTCGCTGCACAAAATCGGATTTTTTATATTCTCTAAAAAGGGAAGGACCAGCATAACGCAAGTTTTCTTAAAATTCATTTGGGGTGCTGTTGACAGGATATTATTTGTCCGCCGCGATGCATGGTGCAGCAGGATACTATTCGGCATCGATGGGGCTTGTTGCACAAAGACGGCGGATACCTGTTTTGGAATGATAGGTTAGCTTGCCAAAGGATTTTTAAACGAGGCAGGCACCACGTCGGGCGGTCAAATCTTTTTTCCTTTTTTTTAGTTTTGGAAAATATAATAAAGGGCAGCAGGTTTTTTTCGGGGTTACATCATACCGGAAGGGTAGCCAAAAGCCGCAAAAACGGATCACATGCGTATCTTGAAGTGGGTGGGTATAGTAGGAGTAGTGCTGGTACTATCCGGTGCTCTTTGGCTGATGCGGGCGAAGTGGCGTACCTCAGATGCGGGTGTCAACGACTATTTTACCAAGCGGGCTGTTCCGGTCGCACTCCGTCGCCTCTCTTTTCTGGACGATTCCCTGCGTGTATTGACAACGGGGCTGCCTGCGTCGGATACGGCGTCGCCGCTGATTATCTTTATCCATGGTGCCCCGGGCTCTTCCGACAACTTTCATGCTTATTTAGCTGATTCTATACTCCAAACGAAGGCTACCCTGGTAGCCTTTGATCGGCCAGGATATGGGTATTCCGATTATGGGCGGGCGCACGTGTCGCTGAAAGAGCAGGCTGCTGCTGTCGGGGCATTGCTGGAATTATTCCCGGAGAAACGTGTTTTCCTTGTGGGGCATTCGTACGGCGGTCCGATTGCAGTGCGGGCAGCGCTGGATTTTTCATCCCGGATAGGGGGCTTGCTGTTATTGGCACCAGTGCAGGATCCGGTATCCGAGCCAATTTTTTGGTTTTCCTGGTTTTCTTATTGGAAGGCCACTCGTTGGATGCTTTCGGGTTCGTGGAGGGTATGTGGGGAAGAAAAATTTAGTCATCGCGGTGAGCTGGAAAAACTGCTCCCCGACTGGAGCAGTATGAAAGTACCGGTGGTGCACATCCATGGTGGAAAAGACTGGATGGCTCCTCCTGCGAATACGGATTTTAGCCGCCGCCATTTAGCTCCGGGGCTATTGCGCCTGGTTGTATGGCCATCGGAAGGACACCTGATTCCTTTTGTGCGTTTTAGTGAAACGCGTGCTGAATTACTGCGCTTATTGGGGGTAAAGGCTTAGCCCAGATAGCGCAGATGAGAAAGGAGCAGGCGAAGGTCCTCCTCGGGTTGATAGTCGCGGGCATAGAGGAGGTTGAGCCGGCGTACACTGTCGCGGTCGCGCAGGGAGTCGGGAATCCGAAGGGCAGGCGATAGTACGCCGGGCTTCAGCCGGGGTAAGTCGATATAGGATTCGGGGTCGGGTGCATAGCCGACCCATGACTTTTTGCCAGCCAGTACCTGAATCCAATTGCGTAAAAAGCGCTGCGGATGCCATTGAATGAACAGGATGACAGGTGAGGTAAGTAGCAGCAGCGCGCAGATTAACACGTCAAAAAGTCTTTTATTTCGGCGCATTTCCAGCCGATCTACCCGATAGCGAATATCTATGGTGAATAATTCGCCCGGGTTATTTTTTGAATGACTGCCAATGATGGTCTGGCTTTCTTCGAGTGCTATTTTATAAGCTATTTCGGAACCGAGCACGCTCATCCAGTGCATGATCTGGCTGGCGGGTAGGTCGCGGGCGCAGAAAATAAGCACTTCTGCGCGATAGAGACGCACAATTTCCCGAAGTTGTTCGATATGCCCCAGCCAGGTATTCCCGAGGTCCGTCTGCGTAGTTCGAACCGCTCCGGTATAGTTGAATTCGGTAGGTGCTGTGCGGAGCAGTTCCCGAACGCGGCCTACCTCATTGGCTGAACCGATGATGAGCAAATTTTTGGGACGGGAGCTGCTGAGCAGTAGTTCGCCATGGCGCAATAGGTGCCAACCGACACGGGTTAGGAAGAGGACGGACAGGCTCCAGGCAGTACCCAGCAGGATGATAGCGCGAGAAGTACGCAACGCTTGATCGAGAAAGCCATAGATGACGGCGATGAACAGCGTTCCGAGCAGTAGCCCCCGCAGTACGCGCAAAAGACGGGCTCCGCTGTCGTAGCCTCCGCTCAGATAGATTCCAGACAGCCACAAAAGGGTGTACAGGGGGGCATTGAAGTATAGAAAGGACGGTGCGTAGTAGTTGGGGTCGCTGAAGCGGTACACGGCCCAGAAATATTTGAGGAGGACGAGTCCGGTGTAGAGCAGGGTGGCGTCGGCCAGCGGCCAGGCCAGGCGTTGCGCTGCCTGGCGCAGCAAGGTCAGTCCAGCTCGAAAATAAATGGCGCATTGGAGCATCCAGACAAACCAGCGCGCAGTACGACCCTCAAAATGCTTGCGGGCAAAGATGATCATCGCCTGGTAGAACGTCTTTACATAGTTCAGGCTTCCTTTTTTAGTGCTCTCCCCCTTGTAATGGATAATCGTCGTTTCGGGGAAATAGAAATTTTTATAGCCTGCCAATACTAGGCGGTAGGAGAGGTCGATATCTTCCCCATACATAAAGAAGGCTTCGTCCAGCAACCCGGATCGGGCGATTGCTTCTTGCCGGATCCACATAAACGCACCGGATAGTACGTCGGCTTCGTGAGTAAGCGCTGGATCCAGATAGCCCATATAGTACCGGTTGAACCGTTTTGAGCGCGGGAAGAGTGCCGACAATCCGAAGGTCTTGCAGAAAGCAACAAAGGGGCTTGGGAACCCCCGTCGGGATTCCGGGAGGAAGTGGCCAGTTCCGTCGATCATGTGCACGCCAAGTGCACCTGCTTCCGGATGTGCTTCCATAAAGGCGAAGCATTTATCGAAGGTATCTTCTTCCACCACGGTATCCGGGTTGAGCAGTAGGATATACCTGCCGCTGGCCTGGCGGATAGCCTGGTTGTTGGCACGGGCAAAGCCGATATTTTCGAGATTGGCAACCAGTCGAACTTCCGGAAATTTTTGTCGAACCATCGCAACGGAATCATCCGCCGAGCAGTTGTCCACGACGAACACCTCCGTGCGGAGGTGTGGGGAAGCACGACGTACGGAGCCAAGCGCCTGTTCCAGGAAATGTCGTACGTTGTAGCTGACGATTACGACGGAAAGGTCCACCCCGGCGGCTTGGGTTTCCATTTTAATCTTCGGCTGTTTTGTAAGGGACGCGCGTGATGATGGAACGGCCCAGGGTGATTTCGTCGGTGTATTCCAGCTCGCCGCCAAAGGCTACGCCGCGCGCGATGGAACTGATTTGTACATTCAGGTCTTTGAGGTGGCGTGCGATGTAAAAAATCGTTGTTTCTCCTTCTATGGTGGGGCTAATGGCCATGATTAGCTCACGGATTTCGCCAGCGGCTACGCGTTCGCGGAGGGATTCAATGTTTAGGTCGCTGGGGCGTACGCCTTCCAGCGGCGAAATGACTCCGCCCAGCACATGGTATAGGCCGCGGAACTGTTGGGTATCTTCAATGGCCATCACATCGCGGATACGTTCAACGACACAGACTAGGGAGCGGTCGCGTCGGGAGTCGGCACATACGGCGCATAAATCGGCATCCGACATATTGCCGCATACCTGGCAGGAGCGGATATTCCGTCGCATGTTCAGAATGGCTTCAGCAAACTGCTCGCTGGCTTCTGCCGGGCGGTTGATTAAGTGGAGAGCCAGGCGCAATGCCGTTTTTCTGCCTATTCCGGGCAGTGTGGCAAAGGCCTGTACTGCTGATTCTAGGAGTTTGGAAGATACATTCATAGAGCGAAAATAACACAAAGAGAGGCAATGAGGGCTTTCCGTAGGATGAATCAAGTAAAAAATTATAATTTACCCGGGTGGAGCGTACAGTCGGGTTACTAAACGGAGGCAAGGGCTGTGCGGTTGACCGGAAAATTATTCTTTTAGTCTGAAATGCAGAAAACATGAATGTAAAAAAAAGTTGGGTGGGTTTCCTCGCCCTTTGCGTACTCGGCACTGTGCAGGGGCAGCCCCTGCCAGGCTTCAGCACCTCCCGTTTGTCGGAAGAGCGGGAATTGGAGGCACTTTTTCTGACGCTTCCGCAGTCGGCTGCCTTTAAGGAGCACCTGCGAGCCCTTACAAAAGAGCCACACCTGGCTGGCTCGGATGCAAACCGGCGGGTAGCGGATTATATGCAAAACGCGATGGAGCGGGCTGGGTTTGCGGTGGAGCGTCCACCCTATGACCTCTACATGCCTACCAGTGCGGGGCAGGTAGAGCTAGAGCTGGTTACACCAATTCGCAAACCATTGAATATCAAAGAGTATATTGTAGAGGGAGATGCCTTTTCGGCAGATCCGGCGGTACGCCATGGCTGGAACTCTTATTCCGGTTCGGGCGATGTAAGCGCCGGGGTGGTGTACGCCAACTATGGCACTAAGGAGGATTTCGAGCAGCTCGCGAAAAT
>Ga0172373_10009304_pt1 | contig 12235 bp, 4 predicted proteins | sample Lak10m_2_FD_114546 | JGI IMG/M metagenome (GOLD analysis project Ga0172373, IMG submission 114546) | Freshwater microbial communities from Kabuno Bay, South-Kivu, Congo - kab_092012_10m | ecosystem: Environmental > Aquatic > Freshwater > Lake | place: Democratic Republic of the Congo: South-Kivu... | reverse complement strand
TAACGGGGGAGAACCTGATAGCCTGAGGAGAACGGCGATGTAGCGTCGAACTGACCTCCGATACCTCTCAGATCGAAAGGTTCGGGCGGAGCGGGAGCATTGTAGGTTTCCACATCGCGGTCAATACGAATCAGAATAGTATCGAGGGGCGAGTTGTCGGAAACGGCGCGAACATTAAATCCGCTGTTTCCGACGCCGGTAGTCCATTCTGCCGGATTGACGAGACGGAGTTTGTTGATCCTGATGAGTTGAGACTCCGTAGCTTCCGAGATTCCGGTAACAATGACAGCCTGTACGAGACTGTTGTTGTCTGACAGTTTCACAATGGTATCTGGTCTTATCTCGGTCATGCCATTAAACTGACCTATTACACCGCGTACAACTACTTCATCCTTCTCCGTTACAGCGTAACCGAAATTTTTGGTCAGAGAGGACACAGAAATACCGTTGCCCTGTTCATCAATGATGGTGAAAAGGGTAGTGGAGAGCGTTCCGGTCAGCGGACGGATATTGTAACCGTAAACTACCCCGCGGAGTTCGCAGGCTACACCGGCTGAGGCAGCTTCGCCGGCTGCATTTTCGCTGGTAACCTCTGAAATACTTTTTGAAGGATAGCAGCGAACTTCAATAGTTACAGTGGCCGTTCCGCACTGTCCGTCGGTATTGCACACCTTGTAAACGAGTTGGTCGGGGCCGCAGTAAGTTTGATTGGGGGTATAGACAACCTTGTTATCAGTAACGTAAGCGCCGCCATGAGCAGGGACCATGTCAATAGTGAGAGAGGCTACAGTGCCCAGAAACAGATCGTTAAACAGCACATTGAAGGTGCTCGCCTGGCCGGTTGGGGCCACCACTTCATCAGCCGTGGGTGAAATAGAAGTTCCGCCACAACCGGAATCTGCATAAGGGTTACCTCTTACTTCAAAATTATTGACAATAACGCCAGTTCCAGTTTGGGCAGCCACCCAGTTCCCGGCAACGGTGTTATCTGCGTTATAGTCGCACAGCACGATAGAGCTGCCCATGCCTGCACTTGCGGTTGGCCATGGAGAGGCATTCAGATAGTCAACATAGTCAATCACATTGGCGTTGGCGTCGCGCAGTTCGATATCTTCGCCCGGCGAGTTGGTGAGGGCTCCGTTGGTCCAGACTGTTGGAGTGACGCCGAAAACCAATTTGAAAGCGTTGGCGTTTTTTGCCAGTACGACATAGCCGCCTGCGGGAACTATGGTGCCGGATGCGAATACATGTTCGATACCCTGAGTGAAGTTCCAGCCCGAGATATCAACAGCAGCGTTGCTGTTATTGTAGAGTTCCAGATATTCCAGCGAATCGGTGCCACTTTCGGGTGGATTGAACATGATTTCGGTGATAACAATCTGGGCGTTTGCGATCGCTGCGATCGCAGTCAGGCAGCAGAACAGTACAATTTTTTTCATGGAAAAAGATGCAATAAAATGAAATTCGCGCCAAAAGTATGTAAAAAAATGCGTTCGGGCAAACACGAATATTCATTTGTATGGCCGCATACAAAAAACTGCTTTTATTGATCAGGTCGGATACCGGAAAATCCGGTTACCAGCATTCAATATTTTTTATAGTTCAACTGGAAGAAATAATTGGCTTTTTAACAATTTGATTTCGCGTTAAACCCAAATTTTCTTTTAGTCTTCAATGGAAAGTTGTCGAACTTAAGATATATTTAACATTGCGTGATTACTTTTGCATCACAAACCAACCTTTCACTCAACTCAATCTTTATTCATGATGAACCATTTTACACTGTACAGGACTGCAGGTAAGGGTATCATGCTTCTGGCGCTGCTCTTTTGCAGTTTCGGAGTAATGGCACAGGTAACCACATCTACCATTTCCGGCGTTGTCACCGACAGCAAGGGAGAGGCGCTCATTGGCGCCACAGTGGTTGCCACCCACGGCCCTACCAACACACGTTACGGCACAGCCACCAATGCTTCTGGTCGCTACACGCTTCCGGCAGTTCGCGTTGGCGGGCCTTACACCATTGCTGTAAGCTACACTGGCTTCGAGGCACAGTCGCGCGAGGGCGTGTACGCGAGCCTTGGTACAGCGGCAAACGTTGATTTTCAACTGGCTGAGAGCGGTGCTGTTCTGGGAGAGGTAACCGTTACGGCTACCCGCAACGATCTGTTCAGTTCCGATCGTACAGGTGCAGCTACCACCTTTAATCGCGGCCAGCTCAGTTCCATTCCGGTAGTTGGAGCGCGTTCGATCAACTCTATCACCAAGTACGATCCTACCAGCAACGGAAACTCGTTTGGTGCGCAGGACAGCCGTTTGAACAACTTCACCATTGACGGTTCTGTATTCAACAATGGTTTCGGTCTGGGTACCGAGTCTCAGGCAGGTGGCCGTACAGGTTCCACCGCCATTTCACTGGATGCCATTGAGGAGGTACAAATCAACCAGGCTCCGTTTGATGTTCGTCAGTCGGGTTTTGTTGGTTCAGGTTTGAATGCGGTAACCCGTTCGGGCAAGAATGAATTCTTCGGTACGGCCTTTTACAACACCCGTGCAAACGATACTACAGGTCTGTACAACGGCACCAAAATTGGTGATACCAAACTGAATATTGGCAAGTTTGAAGAAAACGTGTTTGGATTCAGCATTGGCGGACCAATCATGAAGGACAAACTGTTTTTCTTCGCCAACTTTGAGAGCCAGCGCCGTACAGAGCCGGCAACTACCTGGGTAGCTGACGGTTCTCCGCTCGATAACAATGCCAACAATACCACTCGCGTACAGTATGATGATCTGGTACAACTCAGCTCATTCCTCCGCGAGAAGTATGGTTACGAGACAGGTGCATTCGAGAATTACAACAACCAGACCAAGAGCGACAAGTTCCTCGTTCGTCTTGACTGGAACGTGAATGAAAAGAACAAGCTGACATTCCGCTACACGTTCCACAATTCAAGTGCCGATGTGCTGATCAGCAACAGCTCTTCCCTGGGTAACGGAACACGTCGTACGAATATCAATTCCATGTCGTACGAAAATTCCGGCTATATCATTCAGGACAATACCCGCTCGGTTGTTGCCGAACTGAACACAACGCTGGGCAGCAATATGCACAACAGTTTCATTGCCGGTTATGACTATCAGGATGAAAACCGTGCGTACAAGGGAGAGCTTTTCCCGACTATTGATATCAAAAAAGGTACAAATACCTATATCTCTGTTGGTTTCGACCCGTTCACGCCCGACAACAAACTGAACTACGGAACGCTGCACTTCACCGACAACCTGTCTATCTATAAAGACAAGCATACCATCACAGTTGGTGCCAACTTCGAGCGTTACAAGTCGAACAACCTGTTCTTCCCGGGTTCCAATGGTGTTTACATCTTTGATTCTCTGCAGCAATTCTACAATATTGCGAACTATGCACTGAATAATCCGGATGCTGCCAATTCACCTGTACAGTACAATCGTTTTCAGTTCCGTTATTCTGCTATTGAGGGTGGTGCTGCTCCGCTTCAGGTGCTGACAGTGAACCGTTTTGAACTCTATGGTCAGGATGAATTTCAGATTACCAAGAATTTCAAGACAACTTACGGTCTGCGCGCAGGTATCATTGCATTTGAAGATACAGGTCTCTCCAACGCCACCGTTGACGGACAGGATTATGTTGGTCCGGACGGCAACCGCGGATATCAGCTGAGAACCGGCAAGATGCCCGATGCGAAAATCCTTTGGGAGCCTCGCCTCGGTTTCAACTGGAACGTGGGTGGCAAGAAGACAACCCAGATTCGCGGTGGTACGGGCGTATTCACCGGCCGTCCGCCTTATGTCTGGATTTCAAATGCCATTGGTAACAACGGTGTACTCACAGGCTTCATTGACGAGTCAGGTACTAAAACCCTGAACCGTCCGTTCTCTGTTGACCCCACTGTTCATATTCCGTCAACGCCAACGCTGCCGTCTACTTTTGACATCGCTACAGTTGACAATGGCTACCGCTTCCCGCAGGTTTGGAAAACAAACCTCGCTATTGACCAGAAACTGCCACTCGGATTCGTAGGTACCATTGAGCTGCACTACAACCAGAATATCAATGCAGTTCAGTACTTCGAAGCCAACTTCGAGACTCCGACAGGCAATTTCTCCGGTCCGGATACCCGTCCGCGCTTTGCCGGCAATGACAACGGTGTTCGTATCAACGACAACGTATCGCGTGCTGCTGTAATGACTACTACCAACCAGGGCAGCTACTCTGCGGCTACTTTCAAACTGGAGTATCCGAACAAGAAAGGTGTTTACGGTATGATTGCACATACTGTATCCAATGCCACTGAACTGATGAGCGCAGGCTCTATCGCTTCCGGCTCATGGACAGGCGTTCGCTCTGTACGCGGCGGTAACGATCTTGATCTTTCTTTCGCTGATCAGAACGACCCGGGTCGTACGGTTGGTTTGCTGGGCTACCGTTTTGAATACGGTGGCGACTTTGGTGGTGCTACAGGTTTCACACTGGGTTATGTAGGTGAGCACCGCGGCTTCAACGGCGGTATCAATTCTGCCCGTTTCGGTTATATCGTTTCTGGCGATATGAACGGCGACCGTGTGCAGAACAACGATCTGCTGTTTGTTCCTGAGAATGCTTCTGACCTGATTTTTGATCCGCTGACAGTCGGTACAAAGACTTACACTGCCGATGAGCAGGCTGCTGCATTTGACGCATTTATCGAGCAAGACGAGTACCTGCGTACCCGCCGTGGTCAGTATGCCGAGCGCAACGGTGTGATCTTCCCGCTGGTTCACCGCTTTGATCTGTCTGTTACCCAGGAGTTCTTCATCAAGGTGGGTGGCAAGCGCAACACTATCCAGCTTCGCGCCGATATCCTGAACGCTGCCAACCTCCTGAACAGTGAGTGGGGACTTGGAAACAACTTCGTTAACGACCGTCCGCTCGCAAGTGCCGGTACTACTGCCGATGGAGTTCCCAAGTTCAGAATGGCTACACAGAAATTTGCTGACGGTACTACCGGTCTCCTCCGCGATTCTTTCGTGAAGAGCAAAACGCAGTTCGATGTATGGACTGCCCAGTTCGGTATCCGTTACATCTTCAACTAATCCGGAACGGATTCAGTTGATTCCCGGCCCGGTAGCGTCTGATGATGCTACCGGGTTTTTTCGTTCAGTTTCTCCAGCAGCCACTCGTGGTTGACAGTAACGGAACGATGCTGAATGACTTCCTCTCTCAATTTGTCAGCCGATTTCTGGTCTTTTTTCTCCAGTTTCAGTAGTTTTCTGGTGAATCTTACGAGATTGAGATATCCCTCCCTGCGTTGAGCCGGTACATCTTTCTGCCTGTTCAGGAATGTACGAAAAGATACAGTGAAGGATCCGAGCGTTTCCCGCTCATTCAGTTCGTAATAGGTGATAAGCAGTACCGCCTTGCTGATCAGATTGTAGCCGATATCGGCATACTCGACATTCTGGAGCAGTTCAAGTACCTCCCCGTAGCGTTTCTGGTACCTGTACACGCGTGCGAGATTAAAGGTATATGTGTTGTCACGTGAATCTGCCGGGAGGATGTGGTAATTCGATTGGATAAATTCTTCTGCCCAACCGGCTTTCCCCAGCCTCAGTGCCGCCGCTACCATATTATTGAATCGCCATACGGCCAACTCCCCCTTGATCAGAAATATACCCTTTTTAAGTCCCTGATCAAAAAGCTCAAAATACTCCCTGATAAAATCCTGATTGCCTTTGTTTATTCTGCCCGTACAAAAGTGCAGTGCGGCATCCATCAGGTCAAGAGCGTCCTTGCGCGGCATCAAATCAGCAAATTGTTCGAGTCCGGCTTTCAGTTTAAAGTAGTTTTCAGGTGCCTCATCCTCATAAACGGTGAGAAATGCGTAATATTCCAGTGCCAGCGCAGGATGCTGCTCAAGAGGAAACCGACGAATCTGTGCGAGTACGGCTTCAATATCTCCGGTATCGTAACTGTAGTTGAGCGTTTTCTTCTGACTAATGGCAGCGCTGGCCAGTTTCAGTTTTTCAATCCAGTAAAACACATCCAGACTGGTTGAAATTTCGGAGAGATTGGCTTTTTGATCCAATTTCACCCCGAAATCCATCATGGAATAATACTGCTTCTCAAACCGGTAACTGTCGTAATAGTGTTTCACAGATTTAAACCCGTTACCGAGTTCTTCGCGAATGGACGCTGCCACCGATTGCGTTACCGGTTCAATTTTGTGTTCGATGGCAAAGTCAAGCGCCTCAAAACCGGTATTGATTTTACTGGTAGCCAGCGATTCGTGCGCCAGATAAATATGTACCAGTTTCAGCGTCTCCGAGCAGTATTTTCTGAAAAGGACATCATTGAAGTCTGCAGAGCCGGCCACTTTTTCCCATATTTTCTCTCTGTTGAAACCGGAGGCTCCGGCAACCGCATACTCCAGCATCCCTTTGCAGAGCAGGAGCGGCTGCCGGCTGGCTACGTACAGCGGCGACTCCAAAAACCGGAACAGGTTCCTGTGGAGAGATGGCTCCATGGCAACCAGGGTTCGGAAGAGACGATTGGAAGTAACATTTTTATCCATATTCAGCGAGGCTGTCAAGCCGACAAATTTATGATGTTATAAGTATATTTTTTCAGATGTAATATAATTTATGGGTATATTGTCCATACATTTAACCGTTCCTTTGTAATCCGGCCAAAACAATATAAAAACGTTTCTGATGCACACCGGACGATTTCTGTTCTGTTTGATTTGGGTTTCAACCTTCGGATTGATTACACCCCGGCTGTTTTCCCAAAATACGTCCCCCTACAGAACTGTTCACACGCTCGCGCAAGTGCCCGTGCGCGATACTATTTCCGGTATCGGCATCAGTGTAAACGAGGTAATGCCCCGGGCCACTCATGGTGACGTCAAAATCCGCCTGCTTTCCTCGGGAAACCTGACTACACCGAACAGATACGAGGTGGAATATCTTCCGGATGCCGGATTTACCGGTGCAGACACTTTCGTAATTGAGCGGCGCTCTCCTGCCAGTTATCCGTATCTGACTTACCGGGGTTACAGAATAACTGTTGAAAATTCCATTCTCCAGCCCCGTCACGATTACGCACTTTCTGAAGACGGTTCCCCCGTGCTAATCACTCCTTTGACGAATGATTTCAATACAGCCGGTGGACTGGAGCTCAGTTCCATACCCCTGGTAAATCACGGTACTGCTGTCATTCTGAATGGTACGGAAATACTATTCACGCCTGAACCGGGTTATTCGGGAGTCGGACATCTGAATTATACGGTCTGTGATGCGGCCGGAAACTGCCGGGCAGGAAGTGTGAGCATTGGTATCGGTGGCACTGTTCCTGATTGCTCTTCATTGAAACTGCATGTAAAAAAAGACGAACTGCACACTTTTCCTCTTTCTTTCATTTGCGATACGTTCCGCACTACGACACACGGCACACTCCAGATTGAAAATGGACATGTTTTGCACTACAAGCCCGAGCCGGGTTTCACAGGGTCGGATGAATGTGTGCTTTATTTCAAAAAAAATGGTCTTTTCTGTTCCCGGTCGGTAATTTTTCGTGTAATTGATCCGGGCTCCCCGAATGTTATGGCCATGGATGACCGCGTCTTCACTCCCGTGGGTATGCCCGTCACTTTCAACGTCAGACAAAATGACATCGGAAATTTGCTGGTCAGGGGCTGGGTGGTTCCTGCCGATTTTCCGGGAACGCTCACCAACAAAACGAGTGCAGGGCAGGTAACTTTTACACCCAAAGCCGGTTTTTCCGGTACAGCAACATTCCAGTACCGGATAGGCTCCCCCTCCGCATCGTCGCTGGAAACAGCAACGGTATCTATCGTTGCAGATAATCTGGCCCCCTCCGGCAGGTATATCCACAAACTGACGTCTCCCGCAGGAATACCGCTGGTCATCAATTATGACATACCGTTTGATGACTTCAGTTTCGGTGTAGCCAGTGGCGCCTCACACGGCCAGGTGCAATATTTTCCGGGTAAATCCACACAGATTGTCAGCGGTGAGTCTGTAACCGGTAACAATCTGATCATTTATACGCCTGATTACGGGTATCTGGGTACCGACAAGTTTTCTCTGTTGTATTGTGCTCCCAACGGCCAGTGTCAGGTTGCCCGACTGGAAGTAGAGCTGACTCCAACGGCTAGCTCATCGGCTTGTTTTAATGAATGTGTGTGGCCCGGCGATATCAATAACGACGGAGCTGTAAATTCCCGCGATCTGCTCCCGTTGGGTTTACTCACAGGCAGGGCAGGAGCGCCGAGAAGTACTGCGGGTACTGAATGGACTGGTTATGCCTCTGCACCCTGGCCCTCCAATCTGGTAGAAACCGGTTTCAACCACAAACATGCCGACGCCGACGGAAATGGAGAAATAAGTGCTCCGGATGCCGATTTCCTGCGTATTGACGGTCAGAAATCCAGAAATCTGATGCCGCCGGTGATTCCGGATATCAAGGGATTGCCTTTTTATATGAAGATGCTCACGCCTTCTCCCCAACTGGGCAAACCTATGCAAATCGAGATCGGACTGGGCTCGCCGACAAATCCTGTTGTTGACCTGTATGGTTTCACTTTTGAGTTTGTACTGGGGCCCGGACTCCGGGACTCTGTGTTCCAGATGCACTTCTACGATAATTCATGGATAAATCTGGATGCACCTTCGCTGAATCTGGCCCGAAAGGCATCAACGGGCCGCTTCGAAATGGCCTTCACCCGTACTAATGGTGAACCGGTTAGTGGTTACGGACCCATAGGCATCATGGAGCTGGTGATTATTGATATTATTGACGGAGGAGATCAGGACAGTCGCAGGGGACTTGCATCAACCCCGGTACTTACGCTGAATTCGGGTATTCAAAAACTCGACGAAATTGAGTTGCCTCTTCCATCTGAAAGGAGTATCGAACATGCAGAAATTGAGCCGGAGGTGTGGCCAACGCCAGCCGGCAACACACTTTTTGTTCAAGCAGACAAGCTAAAGGAGCCGGCAGGTTTAAGTCTCACCGACCTGTACGGCAGAGAAGTGTTCAAACAGAGGAGTTGGGATGGAGGTCAGTTGGCAATACCTGTTGACCAACTGATATCCGGCGTCTATCAGCTTAATATCAAATCCGGCCAGCATATAGTCCGGAAGCGTGTCGTTATTTCACACTGACAACTGCAACCAGGCAATCTGAATGACCGTATTGGTAGAAAACCGATCATTTTCATGTCCGGTAATGCAACCCAGGATACCCGAATGTTACCTTGACGGGAGCATCTGATATACTATGAACAACCAACCTGCTGTCTGCCGTTTTCCCGTCAGATTAATCTCTTTCCTGCTGATACAGCTTCCATTTTTTGCTCTTGCTCAGCCAACACCCTGCGGGCCCGTACCCGACATGACGCCAACGTGCATTGACGCGTGCGTGATATGTGATATCAACGGCTACACAGGTATCAACAACGATACCCAGCAAGGACAGGCTCCTCCCGGATTTTGTACCACCCAGATTCACCACATGCAGTGGATTGCCTTTATCGCAGGCAGTACCAACCTGACCATTACAGTAAAGCCGTCCAATTGCAATTTTGGTCCGGGACTGGAGATCGGTATTTACAGAAGTCTGAACTGCAGCACGTTTCAGCTGGTTTCCAACTGCGATACCGACGTACAGCAGGGAGAAACAGGGGTGTTTACCAATACTGTCCCACTGGTTGTAGGACAGTATTACTATTTTGTAATGGATGGCAATCAGGGAGATATTTGCAATTATACGATCAATGTGACTTCCGGCAGTACGCAGGTGCCGCCACTGGCTCCGGCGGGTGCCGTCCAGGGGCCCGATGAAATTTGTCAGTTTGAAAGCGCGTCTTTCTCGATTCCCCAGATAGCCGGCGCAGTAACCTATAAATGGACGCTCGATGGTCAGCAGGTAGCGGGTGGTTTTCAGACTCCGCTTACCTTCAATACGCCAGGCGACCACGAGGTTTGTGTTCTCGCATATAATGTATGCGATACAGTAGCCCCGTCCTGCAAAACTGTGCGGGTTAACAGCGTGAAAACAACCAATCTTCAGTACGAGTTGTGCAGCGGGAAATGCCTGTCGGTGGCTGATACCACCATCTGTGATCCGGGAAACTATGTGTTTCATTTTCAGACCACGGAGGGCTGCGACAGTACCGTGAATGTTGCTGTAAGCGGATTATCCACTGTTATAACTGATTTAAGCGTCAATATCTGCTCAACAGACAGCCTTTATGTGGGTGATACCTGGTATTTCCCTCCTGGCCAGTTCACGGAGGTTCAAACAGCTGCCAACGGGTGCGACAGCATCATCAACCTGTCACTGAATCCGGTTATTTGTGAAATAACAGGTGCCACGCTGGTGCAGGATGTTGCCTGCAACGGGGCATCAACAGGCAGCGTGACATTCTCGGTACAGAATGGAACTCCCTCCTTCATTTATACATGGAAACGACTGGAGGGTTGGCCATCCGGCGCTGGTACTATTAATGCCCTGGGAGAGCAAAAAACTATATCGGGACTGCCAGCCGGAGAGTACCTGATTACCATATCCGATAATTTCGGAAATGATGTGGTGCTGACTGCAGAGGTATCTGAACCGGCAAAGCTGTTACTTACGGAAACGGTTTCCAGCTATAATGGTTTTGGAGTATCCTGCTACGGCAGTTCGGACGGAAGTATCACCACTGCCGGAACGGGTGGCACCCCCGTCTATTCATGGAAATGGAGTAACGGAGAAAGTACCCCCGGACTCGATTCTCTTCAGGCCGGGACATATATACTTACCCTCACTGATGCTGTGGGTTGTACCGAAACAAGCGTGGTAACGCTGACTCAGCCACAGCCACTCGTTTTATCGGCTGGTTTCACCAATCCTGGTTGTGAAGGACCTGAAACAGGTATTGCCTCGGCAGAGTCGGTTTCCGGAGGCGTTCAGCCATACCTTTTTTCGCTGTCCGGAGGCGTATTTTCCTCCGTTTCTGATTACCCCGGACTTACAGAAGGTCCCTGGTCACTCACGGTTGAGGATATTAATGGTTGTTCCGACGACACAATTGCCATTTTGAGGGCTGCCGAAATACCGGTGGTGGAGGCCGGTGAGGATGTGGATCTGCCGCTGGGTTGTCCGCACCAGCTGCAGGCGTTTTCGACGGTCACGCCAGCGACGATCGTCTGGTCGAACAGCGCCAGTTTGTCGTGTTCCGACTGTTTGTACCCGCTTGCTATGCCATTTAATACCACCATCTACCAGTTGGAAGTAACCTCGGCAGATGGTTGTCTGGCGAGCGACAGTCTGATGGTTCGTGTAGTAAAAGACAGGAATATATATGCTCCCAATGTGTTCTCGCCGGATAATGACGGATTGAATGACCATTTCAATCTTTACACCGACAAGGGAGCCCGCCAGATACGTTTCCTTAGAATCTACTCCCGCTGGGGTGAACTTGTTTTTGAGAAATACAATTTTCAACCCAACGAACTGTCAAACGGATGGGACGGATATTCAGGCGGAAGACTGATGCCTCCCGGTGTGTTTGTATGGACAGCCGAGATTGAGTACTTCGACGATGAAGTAGTGAAGACGCAGGGAGACGTCACGATTGTCAGATAGTTCTACCCGGGACTGACTGCTCCGCCCATTTTTTCCAGAAAGGCACCGTCAATGGTAATGAACATGCTCATTCCCAGCGACTCCAGTTCTACCTGAAACTTTCGCTTGCCGTCCTTTTTGACAATTTTACCTTTCATGCCGATCAGTGAACCGGCGGAGATTTCAACAGGATCACCTTCTGATAATGTGGTGGAAACGACATCCACGTCCAGATCGTCTTCCATCGTAACTCGCTTGATGATCTTTATTTCTTCTTCTTTGACAGCCATCAGGTTGGGGCCCACTCTGGCGAAGTTGACAACATTTTCAGTCTCCATCACCGCCAGGTACTTGTCCTTGGTGATGTTGACAAAAATGTAGCAATTAATGAGAGGCCGATCCACCAGTCTGCGTACACGCCCGTACTGACGCATAATTTTCTGCAGGGGCAGGTAAGCTATGATTTCCTTCTTTTCCAGCATACGTTTCACAAATTTCTCGCTTTTGTTGCGCGTATGCACTGCAAACCAACGGCTTTCGGTAGGATGCAGGTCATTTATGGGCTTTTTTTCTGCTTTTCTG
>Ga0172373_10009303_pt1 | contig 12237 bp, 9 predicted proteins | sample Lak10m_2_FD_114546 | JGI IMG/M metagenome (GOLD analysis project Ga0172373, IMG submission 114546) | Freshwater microbial communities from Kabuno Bay, South-Kivu, Congo - kab_092012_10m | ecosystem: Environmental > Aquatic > Freshwater > Lake | place: Democratic Republic of the Congo: South-Kivu... | reverse complement strand
TTCCGCTGCCCGCCCCGACAACTCCACCATCGAAATCTCCAATGACAGTCCTCGGATCCGTACTACCATATAATATTATATGGTAGTACGGGAGGCGGCAGGCATGCGGATGGGGATGGGGATTGGAAAGCGGATGCGAATAAGAATGGGGATGGGGATGCGAAAAGGACGGTTTCCCATACGGGAAACCGTCCTTTGACCGGCTGATTGGCGTCCGATGACGGTTACTTCCGTTCCTCGAGCGTCACCTTCATCGTCTGTTCCTGTCCCTTGTGCCAGACCTTGAGCGTCAGGGTATCGCCCGAGCGGTGATCCGCGACGAGGTTCCCGAGCGGGTGATCCATATCGATCTTGGTCCCGTCGACCTCGAGGATGATATCGTTCTCGACGATGCCGGCCTTGTCCGCCGGCGATCCGGGAATCACGGCCAGCTCGGCCGGCTTGGTCCCGCGGGCCACGATCGCGCCGTAGGAATACGGGAGACCGTTCTCTTTCTGCGTCGCTTCGTCGATGATCGCGTAGCGCACGCCGATATACGGCGTCGAGATCCTGCCGGTCGTCTTCACGTCGTCGATGATGCGCTTCACCTGGTCGATCGGGATGGCGAATCCGATACCCTCCGCGCCCTGCGCCACCGCTACGTTGATGCCGATCACGCTCCCGGAAAGGTCGAGGAGCGGTCCGCCGGAATTGCCCGGATTGATGGCCGCGTCCGTCTGTATGATATCGGAGAGCGTCTCGGAATCGCCGAGCCCGCTTCCGGCCGTCACGTTCCGGTTGAGACCGGAGATGATGCCGCGGGAAACCGAGTTCGGGAATTCCCCGAGCGGATTTCCGATGGCGATCGCCGTCTGCCCGACCTTGAGCGATCCGGAATCGCCGAGCGGAAGCGACGGGAAATCGCCTCCGTCTATCTTGAGCACCGCGATATCACGGTTCGTCGCCCGGGCGAGCACCTTCGCCGCGTATTCCTTTCCTCCCGGAAGCACCACCGTATACTCGGCGGACGTATCGGATACGACATGCTTGTTCGTGACGACGAGTCCGTCGGAAGAGACGAAGAATCCCGTCCCGCTTCCGATTTTCTGTCTTTCCGTCGTCCCCTGGCCTCCCTGACCCTGCCCATCGCTCCCGTTGCCGCCGATTCCGTATCCGAACGGCCCGAAGAAGAACGGAAGATCCCCGAATCTCCCTCCCTGGGAAACCTCCTTCGAAGCGACGACACTCACCACGGCCGAAGAGGATCGGTCGACGATGTTGACAAGCGCCTCGTCCCGGGGATCGGTCTCCGTCGGTTGCATGGCCTCGGATCGGCCTTCCTTCTCCGACACCGCGCCGGACTTCAGGAAAGACGACAGGAACGGGATCTTCGCGACATACCCGGAAAGTCGGCGTTCAAACGCCGACCCGGCCATGCCGGACAGGAACGCGAGAACGACGACCGCGAATATAAGGGCGGCCTTGCGATAAATCCCGCGGGAGCAACAGTGTCGATGGGTCACCGGGCTCGTGAGGCTCTCCGTCTTGACCGTATCCGTCGTATCCGGAGAGGTGATGGGTTCGTTTTCCATATGAATGTCGTTATCATTTTATATCGTTCGAAGTCCCGAATAAGAACCGGAAAAGACGGTTTCTCGAAAATCGTACGAACGCACCTGAAAAAAGTTTTCAGCCGATAAGCGGCTTTTCCCTGCTCATAATCGCGTTGAGATTTGAGAGAGATACTTAAAACAATACCGATGCGTCCCCTTCGGAATTCTGCGAGAGATTCTCCTCGAACCGCTTCAGTGTCGGATCCCGGAATTCCACCCGGGCCGTGTCATTGTTCCATTCGTATTCCGGCGTCAGTACGTGGACGGACATGCCCTTCAATTCTTCCGTCAGCCAATCGCCGAACGTCTGCTTCCTGACGAAAATCTGACTCAGTTCCACGAGGTCCTGGCCGTTTTCCGTTTTCCGATCGTTCACGAGGATGATATGGAATCCGAGACCGCTCTCGATGACGCCGGTCGGAACACCCGTTTTCCGGTTCTTCGCGGCATCCTGAAGGGCCGGATCGAGCTCACCGGACGAGAACCATCCCATGTCGCCCCCTTTGTCCGCCGTTCTCCCCTCGGACAGTTCCAAGGCGACGTCGGCGAACGAACGTCCGTCATCAAGACGCTTCCGCGCCTCCTCGGCCTTGGCCTTCGCCTCGGCGAAACGCGAGGCATCCGCCTCGAACCGCTTCGTCAGCGCCTCCTCGTACAGGGACGGCCGCACGACCTTCTCGGTGAATTCCGGTATGGTCCATCCGTACAGCTTCATCAGCCGGTCTTCCGCGGCCTTTGCGTCGCTTCCCGTGACATTCAGCTGATCGTACACGGCTTTCTGCGCCTGTTCCTCCGTGATATCGATATGCTCCCGCTCCGCGGCAGCCCGGATAGCCTCATTCTCAAGCATGCGGTTGACGATCTCGCGTTCGCGGATCTTGAGGCGCTTCTTCCCGCTCTCCGTCGTGAAATCGACGCGCATGCCGACCGAGGAGAAATCCTGCCCTTCGTAAAATCGGCGGACCGAGGCGAGATCGGAGGCGACATCCCGAAACGAGGCGACGCCCCGCCATCCGGCCGTCACCATCGGGAACGGAAGCCTGTTTCGGACCGTTCCGGTGATATCCCAGGAACCGGGGGCGACATAGGCGAACACCAGGCCGAATACGGCCACCACGAGAAGCGCGCTTCCGATCCCGAACAACCAGGATCCGACTCTCCACTCCTTCCAGATTTCCTTCATGACCTCGATCCGAATCATATGTTTGCTGTTATTCCTTACCTCTTTCCGGCTATCCCGAAATATACCGCCCATTTCCGATAGTTCGGCGTATCGGCGGAATTCCCGACCGCCTTGCCACCGGACGAATCCGAACCGGACGAATCCGAACCGGATACCGTTCCGGTATCCAGGACGACCGCTTCCTCGTCTTTTTTCTTCATGCCGAGCTTTTCCTTCGCCGCACGCTCCGCGAACGAATCGGACGAAAAGAACGATATCTTCTCTTCGATCGTCTGATTCTCACCGCGGATCCGTTCCGCCTCCTGACGGAGCGACTGAACCTCGGCCTCGATCCTCTTGGACCGTTCCATTTCCTTCCAACCCGAAGAAAGGACGGCTCCCGTCCCGATGATGAGCGTCACCAGTATCAGCTTCGCGAACAACGGAATCTTCATATGCGATCCTTCCGTTCATCGGGAATAGAATATCGGAGCCAAGAGGAATGCCACCATCGACAAGGCGACGATCATGGAGGAGATCATCCAGAAAATATACAGTTTCTTGTGACGCTTTCGGAATTCCATAGGGTTCTTTTCGATTATCATATCAGAAACGGGCTTCGGACGGAAGAAATGCGACCCATCGGCGATATCCGTCGTCCCGATCAGTCCTTATTCGTTTTCCTCTTCGCCTTTCGGCCTCGCGGCACCGATGATGCTCCTCACGGCACCGAGATCGGGCGCGGGCCGTTCGCGAAGCGGCCGGAATTTTTTCGGGGCGACCAGCGACGCCCGGGACAGGGAAATGGGAGCCTCGTCCGGAACGTATGCCCGGGCACTCGTACTCCGCTCGGAACGGACCGGCTCCTTCTTTCGGAAAGGGGCGGGCTGTTGGCGGGTCGGAGCGGAAGGATTCCGTTCCTGCGTCGGCACATCCGCTTTCGACTTCACCGTGGCACGCTGATGATTCTTGAAACATTCCTTGCAGAACGTCGGACGTTTCCCGTCCGGCTGGAACGGGACGCGGATCTCGGTACCGCAGGTGTCACAGATCGCCGGATACGTCTGACGTTCCTCGAAGAACTCCCTCGGAGGCTTCGCCGGTCTGCTTGCGGCCGCAAGCAGAAGTTCCTCGTCCTCGTCCGCGGCGGCGGCGAGAACGCTTCGGCGCGGTTCGACCGGAATCGGCGGTTCGGCAGCGGGAAAGGGTGCCGGCGACACTATCGGTTCGGCGACGACCGGATTCGTGATCTTGTCCTCATGGGAAGGGATATGCTCCGATCGGACGGGCTCTTCCTTCGACGCGATCGCGGAGACGACGCGTTCCTTCGGTTCCGGGAGGATCGGAGAAACGGCGACCGGCGGGACGGGACGGGGTGCCTGCCGCGGGACGGACGGTTCGGCGACCGGACGCGGCGACAAGGGCTGCCTGACCGGAACGGGCGGAGCCTGTAACGGACGGGCCGGAGGCGGTGTCGGTCTTCCGGGAACCGGGGCCGGCCGTTCCGCGGGCGCGGACGGCGCGATCGGAGCCGATCCGCTCTTCTTCCGGAGCAGTTCGGCGCGTTCCTCGTCGGTCAGCATGCCGCTCCATCTCCGGATCTTGTCCTCGACCTCCTGTTTCGACGATGCGTACCGCTCCCGCGAGACGCGTATGATCTTCTCCTCGTTGCCGAGCGTATCCGCGAGCGAGATCGGCGGGAGCACGGTCGCGGAGAACGCATCACCGGCGATGCCGTCGATCATCAGCTTGAGATAGACATTGTATTTCGGAAGGTTCACGATATCGTTCATCATGAACACCGGCTCGAACTCCTTCTCGAGCACCTCGGCGTCGGCCGCCCCCACGCGGAACGAGATGATCGTCCCGGCGTTTCCGAAAATGGCGTTGCTGACCTTCTCGTCGAGCTGGGTGATGTACTGGTTCGCGAGGATGAGGTTGAGATGGTATTTCCGCGCCTCGGACAGGATGTTCGCGAACGATTCCGTCGCGAAGTTCTGGAACTCGTCGACGTAGAGATAGAAGTCGTTCCGGTCCTCCTCGGGCATGTCCACCCGTTCCATCGCCGCGAGCTGGATCTTCGTGATCATCATCGCGCCGATGAGGGCGCTCGCGTCCTCGCCGACACGCCCCTTGGAGAGGTTCATGATGAGGATCTTGCGGTTGTCCATGATGTCGCGCACGTCGAAGGACGACACCGTCTGACCGACGATGTTCCGGATGAGCGAGGTCGAGAGGAACTGGCCGACCTTGTTCTGGATAGGAGAGATGACCTCCTGGAGCACGCGGTCGTTCCACTTCGAAAACTCGTCCACCCAGAAGGCGCGCACCACCGGATCGGTCACCTTGGCGACGACCCGGTCGCGATAGTCCTTGTCGACGAGTATGCGCGTCACGCCGAGGAGCGTTGACCCCGGATATTCGAGCAGCGCGAGGATGGCGTTGCGGAGGATATATTCGAGTCGCGGACCCCACGAGTCGGCCCAGAGTTTCTTGAAGACACCGACGAGGCCGGACGCGACGAGGTGTTTGTATTCCGGATCGACGCTTTCCATCACGTTGAACGCGATCGGGAAGTTCTGGTCGGCCGGATTGAAATAGATGACGTCGTTGATACGGTCCGCGGGAATCGCCTTGATGAGCTTCTCGGCGGTGTCTCCGTGCGGGTCGATGAACGCGACGCCCTTGCCGTGTTTGATATCCTGGATCGCCAGGTTCTCGAGCAGGTTCGTCTTGCCCATGCCGGTCTTGCCGATCACGTACATGTGCCGGCGGCGATCATCGGTCTTGATGCCGAAAATCCGCTCCTGATTGCGGAAGTTCGTCTTCGCGAAGAAACTGATTTCGTTCTGTTCGGACATAGGCGTGCTCAATCTTCAAGTATAGGCAGGTTGGAAGGTGCCGTCCCCCGCTTGGCGGAGACGCGGGTCAGGGCCGGTGCCATGACAGACAGGTCCGGAGGATGGAATATCGTCGCCAGCTCCTCGACGGAAAGCAGGAACTGCTTCGACGAGGGAGACCGGTCACGGGAGACGTACCGGTCGTAGATGCGCCGCTGAAGGAATCGGAGACGTTCGGTGACGAACATGAAGTCCGCCTGCGTCTTCGATCCCCCTTCCGGTTTGAACCCGTTGAGATTGTTGTCGGAGAACTGCTTGAGCGCGCCGGTGATCATGGAAACGAACGTCTTCGTGAATCCTTCGCGGACCCCGAAGTAGAGGATGCGCATCTTCACCCGGTACATCTGCTTTCCGAGATTGCTCTCGAGCGCCTTGAGCACGTCCTTCTGACCGGGCGAGAGACGGAACTCGATCGGCTGTTCGACCTTGTCGTCCTTCTTCGCCTTCTCGAACTCCGGCGCGGTAAGAAGCGCCTTCACGAGGTTGCGCAGGATGTCGGCGATGTCGGCGACCAGTCCGCCGAACGCGGTCTTTTTCGCCGGCTTCGTCTTCCCGAGGAACGCGTCGAGGGTTTCCTGGCCCTTCGTCTTGAACCAGTTGTCCTTCTCCGGCGCGATGATCCACTGGATCCACATCGTCTGACCCGGAGGGAGCTTGCCGATGACCTCGATGACGCCCGCCAACGGATCGATCATCTTTCCCGTCACGTCCTCCTCGAAGAACCGGTAGGTCTTGATCGGATACAGGTCGGGCTTGGTCAGCTCGAAATCGGATCCCCAGAGCTCGTAGCGGTCGTTCGGGATCGTCGCCGGCGCGTTCCGGACATAGTCGGGAACCTCCGTGATTTCCATATCCGGATACTGCGCGAAAAAATTCGCCTCGACGAGGTTCCGGAACACCGCCGGCGTCCTCACGTAAAAATGCACCGATCCGGAATCGCTCGCTATCTCGAGGCTGAACGGGGGGACGAACATCCCCTCGACGAATTCCTCGTACGTATTGTAGCTTTTCGCGACGCCGGCCATGCCGGAAAAGACCGATTCCATGAGTTTCGGGCTTTTCTCCACCTCGCGGGGAGGAATGATCTCAAGAAGGACGTATTTCACGCCGGAGGAATACTTTCCCCTGGCATGGTCGAGCCAAAGCTCCAAAAACACGTAATAAAAGACGGGGGGCAGGATGAGAAACCAGAATTGAACGAGCAGGGAGAACGCGTTCCCCATGTCGCGGAACATGTTTTCCAATGAAAGGAGAAGGATGTGCATGTATGTCTGGGAGCCGGATCGCGACGTTGCGCGATATCCGTTCCTTGTTTTTCGGATTTCAGCCGACAGACGCATTCCGCGCCCGTACGGTGAGATTTGAGGACGGTTTCCGAGGGGAAATCTACCTCACAGTATACCTGTCTTTCCCGACCTTGCCAAAAAAGGCGTTCAGATTGATGACGATGGTGGAGCGCTTCACTTTCCGGACCCGGAACACTTCGGCGATGATCTCTTCGCGGGACATCGGAGCCGCGCCCTTCCGGAGGACGGAGTCGATCACCTCGCGGACGGTTCCCTTCTCGAATCCCCACTCCGAAAGCGCGTACAGTCCGCGTCCCACGAGTACGAATTTCTTGTCCTTGATAAGCTCGTTGTGGACGGTCTGCGGATGCGTGGCACGGCCGCGCTTCTGAAGGCCGGTCTCGTCGATCCGCTTGGCGATATCCTTGAAGTGCATCGGGGAACCGTGCATCTTGAGCACGAGATACGCCTTCTCGCGCGTGCCGCGCGGGGTGATCTCGCTCGATTCGGAAAGTCCCCATCGTCCGAACGGATTCCGTCGGATGAGGGAGGAGACCGAGAGATATCCGAAGAATGTGGCACGGTCGGCCGTCAGGCCCTTCTTCTTCGCCTTCGAGAAGAACTCGTCCTCGGTAAGCGCATTGTCGGCCGACTTCGCGACCTCGAGCGCCACCCGATGCGCCGAGTCCCATTCGCCGAACGGGAAACCCGCGACGGCATACGCCCGGATCCGATCCTTCGTCTCCCGTTCTTCCTTCACGCCCTTCACGCATTCGAGAAAGAAGGAAAGCGCCCCCGCCTCCGCCTTCGAGCTTCCGGCAAGAGCCGAAAACAGCTCGTCCACGGACACGATCCCGGACCGCTCCCCGACCGCCGATTCTATCCTTTCGGACAACGCGACGAACACCTGATCGTCACGCCGCTGCTTCACGGACGCGAATGCGCCCGCCAAGATCTGTCTGACACGCTCCCGGGTGATGCCGTATGTCTTCCCGATCTCCTCGAGCGTCTTCGGCTTCGAGCCGGACAACCCGAACCTCGCCCGCACGATATCGTTCGTCCTCGGAAGAAACGCCTCCGAAAAGGATTTCAAGGCATCAGAAAAAGACATCCCATCGGTATGTTCCGAGGGAATCAATCGGGTCTTCCTCTCCGTCTTCGGCTTGTCGGATTTCACGTTCGCCATAATTCGGTGGATATTAGCATCCGGATGACATCCCCGATACCGCCCCATCGGAAAACCTGGGAAATCGGGCCACTCCGGCGTTCATTTATGAATGAATATACTATCGCATATTATAAAACTTTGTCAAGTATCCGGCAACACCCGACGGCCGAAATACCACAGGGAAGGATACCGGCGGATCTTCACGATCGGACTTGCCCGTTTTACCGATATCATTTATAATGAGGGCAATATAAAAAGTAGGGGGGCGTTTCGCGACTGAACAACTCAGGACGCGGATACGGCCGAAAAAAATATGAACACCGGTGAGCACAATGACGAATCAACGCATGGCGCGGGAGACAGTGCCGCCAAGGTGCAGGCGCTCCGCGACATGATACTGAACGCCGAACGGACCATCCAGGGAGCCAAAGCGATGCTCCTGCAGCTCGAGGGGAAAAAGAAGACCGGCCGGCCAAGGAAACAGGATTTCAACGCAACCGAAGGAACCGTCGTCCAGGGGACGTTCGACGGCCAGTTCATGCAGGGTGCGGACGGAAAGCAATACCCCGTTCCGGCGAACTATGCCTCCAAGTCGAAACTCGTCGAGGGCGACATGCTCAAGCTCACCATAACGCCGGACGGCTCGTTCATCTACAAGCAGATCGGCCCGGTCGAGCGGAAGCACGTGATCGGCATCGTCACCCAGGACGAACACGGCAATTACATCATCGCCGCCGAGAACCGCGCCTACCGCATCCTCTTCGCATCGGTCACCTACTTCAAACTCGAACCCGGCGACGAGGTCGCCATTCTCCTCCCCCGCGATTTTCAGGCCGCATTCGCCGCGATCGAACACGTACTCCAGAAGGGCGCGCTCGTTCCCGAAGAGGCGCTTGCCATCGCGAAGGAGACCGTCTCCGCCGGGGAGGCCCGCATGGGAGATTGGAAAGAGGAATTCAAGCCGACGGAAGAGAAGGCCACGGAAGCACCCTCCCCGACCGCGACCGTTTCCGATTCCGGCAACGCAGGCGTCCTCGAGGAGTGGATCCGCGATATGGAAGCACTCGAGAAGGAGCTCAAGGAGCAGGAAGAGGCTCCCACGGAAAAAATCTGATTCCCCGCCGGAAACCGCCCGAATCATAACCACGCCCATACGTCGGGAATGCCGTTCGCCGACCGAAAGAAAAAGGTCCGGTCAGGTTTTGTTTTCCGCCCTTAATCGCAATATCATGAAACAGCCGAATACGACGGTATCCGAGCCGGCCACCGGACGGGACTATGTCGCCAGCATCGTGGCAGGACTTCTTATCGGACTTCTCATCCTTCCCATCCTTTCGACGGCGCGTCCCGACCTGTATGACAGGATCTGGCCGGCGATTCCGGTCCTCTTCCTGATAGCCTCACCGACCGGGATTTTCATCGCATCGAAACTGAGCCAGATACTGCCCATCGTCTGGCAGATCGCGAAATTCGTCCTCGTCGGCGGATTAAACATGCTCGTCGACATCGGCGTCCTCGCGATGCTCATGAAACTGCTCCTGTCGAATTACGGCATCAACCCGGAATCCGCCATAACGGCGGTCGCCGGAATCACCGTCTCCTTCTTTGTCATCTACAAGGCGACTTCCTTCCTGGTCGCGAACATCAACAGCTTCTTCTGGAACAAGCATTGGACCTTCTCCGGAACCCCCTCGAAGAACGGCGGGGAACAGTTCGTCCAATTCATAATCGTCAGCATCATCGGATTCCTGATAAACCTGTTCTTTTCCTCCTTCATCTTCTCCAGGGTCACGCCCGTCGGAAACATCAATCCGTCGCAATGGGGGCTTCTCTGCGCGGTGTTCGGAAGCATCGCCGGACTCGTATGGAACTTCCTCGGCTACAAACTCCTCGTCTTCAAAAAGTAGCCGACCGAACCGTTTTATCGCATCGGACCCTCCCCTGGTCGGGAGGGTTTTTGGTTGGTATACTGGAATCAGTAAACGGAGAACGATCGGTAGGGAACGAAACCGTTTTTGTATGGTTGTAGGTTGTTTCAATTCCCATCCCTGTTATCTATTGCCAGTTGTTAGTTGTCAGTTGTTAGTTATATTCCTATGCCCGCCTTCTACCGAACCTATCGCCCGACGAGTTTTTCGGAAATCGTCGGCCAGGAACACGTGGTCCGCACGATCGAGAATTCGATCAGGGCCGGAAAGATAAACCACGCCTACCTGTTCACGGGCCCGCGCGGCACCGGCAAGACCACGCTCGCACGACTCCTCGCCAAGGCGGCCAACTGCACCGATCGCAAGGGCGCCGAACCGTGCGGGAAATGCGAAAACTGCACACTCACGGCCGAAGGCCGTTCCCTCGACCTGATCGAGTTCGACGCCGCGACCCATACCCAGGTCGACAAGATGCGCGAAATCCTCGAAACCGTCCCGACTCCGCCCGCTTCCGGCCGCTACAAGATATACATCATCGACGAGGCACACATGCTCACGACGGGAGCCTGGAACGCCTTCCTGAAGACACTGGAGGAGCCGCCGACCCATGCCGTCTTCATCCTCGCGACCACCGCCATACACAAGGTTCCCGAAACGATTGTCTCGCGCTGTCAGCGCTTCGACCTCACCCGGTTTCCCGTGAAGGACATCGTCGAGAAACTCAGTCGCATCGCCAAGAAGGAAAAACTGAAGATAGACGACGACGCGCTCCGGATGATCGCGCTCGCCGCGGAGGGAGGCATGCGCGACGCGGAATCGCTCCTCTCACAGGTCGCTTCGCTTCAGGAAAGTCCGATCACCGAAGAGGACGCGGCCCTCATCCTCGGTATGACCAGCCAGGCCAAGCTCGCCGGCCTCGCACGACTCCTCGCCTCGCGCGACCTGCAGGGATCCCTCGCGTATGTCCGCGAGCTTTCCGAGAAGGGCGAAAACTTCACCGCGTTCATCCCGTCCTTTCTCCGATATCTCCGCATCCTCCTTCTCGCCTCGATCGGTCCCGCGTCCGCGGAAGCGGATCTCGAACCGCTCACGAAGGAACGTCGCGAAGAACTCCTCTCGATAGTGTCATCCCTTTCCACCGCGAAACTCGTCGAAGTCATCGGCTTTTTCCGCACGGCGGAAATCGATATGCGGAATTCCTCGATTCCCGAACTCCCGATCGAGATCGCCATCGTGAAATCCCTCGCCGATTCCGCGAAAGCCGCCGCGCCCGTCCGCGAGCTCAACCGGGAAGAGGAGGAGGAAGAGGAAATCGGGACCGAAGAGGACGGGACCGACGAATCGGAGGACGGAACGGCGGAAGAGGCACCTATCGCCGCGCGACCCGAAGAAAAACGATCCGGGAAGCCGGCCGATCCGGAGCCGGAAACCGCCGATACGGACAGCTCCGCCGGAGAGACGACGTTCTCGCTCGTCGATGTGCAGGACCGTTGGCGCGACATCCTCCGCGAGGCGACCCGCGTCAACGCGTCGCTCACACTCGCTCTTTCGAACGCGCGACCGTACTCGGTCAAAGGGAATGAAATCACGATCGCCGTCCGATTCCCCTTCCACAAGGATCGGCTTGCCGATCATGCGAACGCATTGACCCTTGCCAAAGCTTTTGATACGATACTTTCCGCGAAGACAAAAATCGCGGTCATAATCGAAACGAAAGAGGAACAGGCCGGAAACCCGCTCATTTCCCAGGCACTGTCGATGATGGGAGGAGAAGTGGTGTAGATCAGATAACAGTGAACAGATAACATTGAGCATGGAACGGGGAAGGGGAAATCATGTTCCATAATTGTGTTCTTGTGATTTTACAGTGCTGAGAGCAACTAACCAAAGGTGAAAGTAGAATCGGGAAGTCAGCCTGCTCCCCTTTCGGAGTGGAGCTATCGAGCCTTCGAGACACGTCGTTCGCGAACGACTGTGTCGAGACTGAGGAGTGGGAGAAAAATTGGGGAGTCGCCAAGCGGTAAGGCAACAGGTTTTGATCCTGTCATACGGGGGTTCGAATCCCTCCTCCCCAACAATGAGCGAAGCGAATGTTGGGGAGGAGGGATGAGAACCGGTGGCAGCAAAGCAAGATATCGTTCAGTAGAACGATATCGCCGCGTGCGCCGACAAATGTGAGCGAGCGCAACATTTGGCGCCAC
>Ga0172373_10009301_pt1 | contig 12238 bp, 7 predicted proteins | sample Lak10m_2_FD_114546 | JGI IMG/M metagenome (GOLD analysis project Ga0172373, IMG submission 114546) | Freshwater microbial communities from Kabuno Bay, South-Kivu, Congo - kab_092012_10m | ecosystem: Environmental > Aquatic > Freshwater > Lake | place: Democratic Republic of the Congo: South-Kivu... | reverse complement strand
TGGGATCGCCGCGGTCTGGGTACGCTCTCACTCCTGACACCCGATCAATACGCCGGCCTGCAGCAACGACTCGGCCCCGACGCACTCAAGATGACGCCCGCAGACTGGCAGAACAGACTCGCCGGCACCGGCCGGCCCATCAAAGTCGCCCTGCTCGACCAGACTATCGCGGCTGGAATTGGAAATCTGTACGCCAGTGAAATCCTGCATCGCGCCGGCATCTCACCCAGACGCCCCGCACAAAACCTCTCGGGACCGCGGATTGAAAAGCTGAATCAGGCTGTCCGACACGTACTCACGGAAGCCATTCGCTTCGAAGGTTCCACACTCAACGACGGCACATACCGCAATGCCCTCAATCAGGATGGCAGCTTTCAGAATCACCACCGTGTGTATGACCGCGAAGGCGACGTGTGCCCAACCTGCGGACAGACCACCATTCGCCGGATTGTGCAGGCACAGCGATCGACGTTCTATTGTCCTTCATGCCAGAAATAGCGTCACATGGGATGCCGATGTTGTCAGTTCCAGTGAGACTTGATCGCTCTATTGCGGCACCAGAAATGCCGTTTTGGAACCGGGCACTTCCGGTGTTGAGCGGCAGTTTTGGAGCGGACTGGGCAGCGTATTGAGGCCGATTTTCGACCGGATGGAGTTCTCGCGGAAACAGCATCTGGCTCCCCTCACCCCAGACCGGGGAGAGCCTGAAAGAACGCGCTGCGCCGTCGTGGCGTTGGGCAGCAAGTCCCGGCCAGCGAGGCGATCGTCAGCTCATCAGACGGCAGGTTGCAGCATGCAGAATTCGTGTTGATCTTACAACCCGCACTCAGACTCCCCGTGGCAACTCGCGTCGGGAATAATGAGAATCTCTGCAGAAAGTTGTCGCTGTCGAAGCAGGTCAATTCTGGTAACTCGTCGGCTGTGCGGCATGCCGGTGCCGGCCGCTCGGCGGCAGAGACGAATATTGCTTGTCTTCGAACCCTGCTCTTCGGTGATGTGCAGCAACATGCCCCCGATGTCGCTGGAATCGTCTGGAGAGAACGGCCACTTTCCGGAGATTTGACGCCCGGATCGTAAACGGTTATGACTCGAAGACTGCGTCCCCGAACGACTGGCCAAAGCATTCGATGGCAAACGGAGTGCATTACTCACTATGAACCCTTCGTATCTGCTGCTCGCCTTCGCACTCGCGCTGTCTTGCCCACTGCAAGCGAGCGCGCAGAATCTGGCGATCGGGGCGCCGTCCAGGACCGCACAAACGCGGGATCCGCAGCAATCGGTCGAGCAAGGATTCCAGGCACTCTTTGACGGACGCACGCTGGCGGGCTGGAATGCAGTCCCGTTGAGTACTTCGTCGGATTGGTCGGTTCATGACGGCGCGATCGCAGGAGTCGGGAGCGCCGATCGGCTTTCGTATCTCGTTTGGAAAGACCATACACTGACCGACTTTGAATTGCGACTTCGCTATCGACTGCTCACCGAGGGTAACACGGGGGTGGAAATCCGCGCGATACCCGACGTCTCGCGCAGGCGTCCGTTCGAAGGTTATCACGCTGATATTATTCATGGCATAAGCCAAAGCAACTATCTGGGTGGCTGGGATTTCCACTTTGCGAAACGTGCAGAGCACCAGCGCACGGAGCACGCTTGTCCGCGGGGAACCCGTCTGGTCATCGCTGAAAACGACAGCCCACATGCCACCACGATCGAAAACGGACTGACTGCCGATGACGTGAATGAGCGGGATTGGAACGACGTCCGGATTATTGCCACGGGCAATCATTTCGAATACTTCATCAACAGTAAGCTGGCTTCCGAGTTCACCGACAACAGACGCAGCGGACGGCTTGACCAGGGCGCGATTGGCCTGCAACTTCACAATCGAGGCATGCGTGTCGAGTTCAAAGACTTGCGGATCAGGACTCTGCGCTGAGCGAAATTTGCGGACGCATCTGCGCTTGCCATCACAACCCCCAACTGCGCAAAAACGAATTCAACTTAAGTGAATCCAGCTATTGACAGCCTCGCCTGAAAGGTTGTGACCCTTTGGAGGCAATCAGTATTACGGCAATCGCCGGCAAGAGTCAGACCCCTTTTTCGGACAGACACTGAAAGGTCCTCACAATGCAAGGTAAACCTCGCCGCGAGTTTTTGAAGACCAGTTCCATGCTCGCCGCCTCCGGGGCGATGGTCGCCCAGTTTGGACAAGTTGCCAAAGCAGCGGCCAGTGAACGAGTGCGCGTGGGCATCGTGGGCGCTGGCGGCAGAGCCATGTCGCTGATCCAGACGTTTTCGGCGAACACATCGGCAGAGGTGGTGGCCATCGCAGACCTCGATTCCAATCGATTGCCACTGGGGTTGGAAGCTGCGGCCAGCCTGCAGGGCAGAAAACCGCGAGGCGAAAGTGACTTTCGCAAGTTGATCGACGACAAAACCATCGATGCGCTGGTGGTGGGTACCCCCGACCATTGGCACGCTATACCCACGATATTGGCCTGCCAGGCCGGCAAAGACGTCTATGTTGAGAAGCCCGACAGTCACGACATTGTGGAAGGGATGCGGATGGTGGCCGCGATGCGCAAGCACCAGCGGATCGTGCAGATGGGTTCGCAGCATCGTTCGACGACACGTCTCCAGTCAGCGATCGAGTTTGCGAAGTCGGGCGCCCTGGGGCGAGTCGTCGTGGCCAAGGCATGGGAAAGCGCCAAGCAGGGTCCGATCGGATTCCCCGAGGACTCGAACGCACCCTCGGGTGTCGATTACGACATGTGGATCGGTCCAGCGCCCTGGCGGCCGTTTAATGTCAATCGCTTTCACGGGCGTTGGCGCTGGTTTTACGACTTTGGAACCGGCGATCTGGGAAATGACGGTGTGCATCGGCTCGACATGACCGTGGCAGTACTGAGCGCCGCCAGTGTTGCTCAGGGAGACGGACCGATTGGTTTGCCGTCGACCATTTTCGCCAATGGAGGCAAATGGTATTTCGACGATGCACAGGAGTTTCCCGACACAATGCAGGTCAATTATGAATTCGCTACCGGCAGGAAAACGAAGTTACTGACTTATGAGATGCGTGTCTGGGCACCGTATGGATATCTGGGCGAAAGCGAGGGTTCGGCGGTCTTTGGCGACAAGGGCTACATAATCGTCGGCAACGAGCGATGGGCAGCTTATGAGAAAGGTGGCAAGATAATCGCGCAGGGGGAAGGAGGCAGCCACGAGGCTCCGCACGTCCAGAATTTCATCGAGTGCATCAAGTCACGCGCGAAACCTCTCTGCGACATCGAGACAGTCGGTCACCCAGCCTCTGTACTGTGCCACTCCGGTAATATCGCCGCGCGAGTTGGACGCAAGTTGACCCTCGAACCAACCACCGAGACTTTCGTCGATGATGCCGAAGCGAATGCCTTGCGCGGACGATCCGAGTACCGAAAACCGTGGCTTCTGCCCGAAGTGTGAGTGCGTGCTCAAACTTAATTTGAAGGAATAGTCGACTGGATCGATATGACACGACAGGTATCACTCGGCGCAGTATCTTCGACTTTCCGGCAGCGGCCGCTGCTTTTGCACTTTGCCCAGGCACAGCTTGCTCCCTGGTTCCCCGGAACAATTTTCAGAGGTCGGCTTGTGACGAAATTTCCCGCAGGCCTCGTGCCGGAATTTGAAGAGCGCCTGTTCCGGCTCGGACCACATGGCCCCTCAGCCCGTCACTGAGTTGCCTTCACACGGCTCTGTGCAGGCAGGCATCGGGTTATCATGATGCTTTGCGGGACGGGAATCACCACACTCAGCCGATCGAAGGATTCAATAAGTGTTGCATCAGGAAAAAAACGGATAGTCCGAGCCGACGGACCATGATTGTTCGTGCTTATGGGAACATTCGCAGGACTCTCAGCGTGCGTCGGCCCCCTTTTTGCTGTCAGTCAGCGGTTCCTGACACATTTTCTCCCCCTCAGCTGCTGACATTGACGGTAATGCGACGCTTTAAATGCGTGGATCAATCTCCTCGCGAATGGCTGATCGCGAGCCGGGTGACGATGACTTCGCCGGTGGATTCTGCGGAGTCGCCTTTCGAGACGTTGGACTGTGTGTAGCAGCCGATTTTGAAATAGCACTTTTTGCGAGCAGCCTTCCAGGTCATCACCGATGATCGGTTGTGCGTAACCGTGATGGTTCCGCCGGAAGCCGTAATGACCAGATCGAAGGGCGTTCCCAGTGAATACGACCTGTCGATGACGATGTCGTTTTCGCCGTCGCGTTCGATGAGCAGCTTCCGGCCTTCAACGCGGATCTTCAGTACATCATCGTCGTCGTCGTGAATCTGAGCACACACAACGTGCGGTTTCTTTTCAGGCAGCACAGTCACCACCAGCCGCGCTGTCAGCGTGTGCACTCGCCCATCGTCGGTGTTCCATTCGGCTTCATCATTCGTTGCCGGGTTCATCTCACGCAGTTCGCTACGAGGATATCCAGAACCCTTCGTTGTCACTCCTCCGCACGGAGCGCGGAACACGAGGCCACCGGCGGGATGGGGATGGAAGAACTTTGGATGCATGAATGTCGCCAGACGCGGCTGCACGATCTCGTCAGGTTTGCCCGGCAGGTCCGTGTCTTCGGGCAGCGTGAGCTTCCAGGAGGACAGATCGATCCGCTCGGCTGGCGGTTCGTCAGCGAAGGAACTTTGATCGTTCACAGACGGCATGCTGACGACCAGACAACTCCAGACGATTGCCGTACGGCAGACAGCGGTTTGACGATTGAGATCTGAACTCATGATTCGAACCCTGGGAGTTTGGATCGCCACAGGCGTGGGGGAAGAAGGCGGCGTGAGACAGTGATTTTCGTGGCGCGGCTTTACGCACAAACCTGACACAATCGGGACGATCTGAGTTATCGATGACCGCTGCGTTCGGCGTCGGGCGAAAATGCAGCATAGCTTTTGTAAAGGGCTCACCGCAAACACTCGCCGGGGCTGGTCGCGGACTTCGGGTGCAAGGCTTCGTAAACGCCGCCATTGTTGCTGAGGATAATCACGATCGTGTTCTCCCGGTGCCCGAGAAATGCGTCCGCCGATGGGTGGCAAATCGCGCCAGGTCCTGCCGTCGTCCTCACTGACAATGCGCGGCATGTAGCCGTGGTAGCGGCCTTCGATGACCTTCGGGTTTTCTTTGTTGATCAATGTGCGCGCCGCAAAGACCCAAAGCCGCTCTTTGCCCTGCGGATCGGTGATGCAGTTGATGCTGGGGCAGTTCCTGAAGTTGACGTAGTTCGGTGGTAGCGAGTCGTCGATGCGTGTCCACGTCAGCCCCGCGTCATCGCTGCGAGCCATCGACCCTGCGTGTCCTCGGAGAGATCAATGTGCGTCAACGCATCGCGCTGCTGCTGCCAAATGGCTTTCTTCTCAGTGGGTGCGGATTCCCATGCGCGTTTCGCGGCTTTGGTGGTGTTGGCGACTTCGGGCTTCGCCTGGGCGAAGGCGTCCAGCGGCGCGAGGAGCAGGGCGGTGAGAAGGGTGAGGGTGTGTTTCAGCAAATCGGTTTTCATTTCAGGTGCAGTTCCACTTTCTCGACCTTCACAGCTTTCCTGAACGGGCCATTGCGATCGACCGCGATGGCGATGGCATTCTCCCCGCGCTTTAGAATATCGACAGGCACTGCGAACTCAAGGCGGGTCAGCTTCTGGTTTTTGAGGTCTTTGACCAGCCAGCCCGGGGTCACGGTCTCAGGCTGGGGTGCGGGGGAAAAGATGTGCGCATCCTTCCATTTCGGATCGACAAGGTTCGTCTTCAAAGCCACGCCATTGAGCGAAACGGCGACCTCGTCCGTGGCGACATGCTCGAAGAGAACGAGACACAGCTGCGCCTGGGTCCCAGGCTTCATCGGCTCCCAAACTGGGAGAACGAGGGCAGACGGTGTTTGATCGTTGCGCAACAGGATGGGCAGCGGCGCCTGGCTGTTCGCGGAGGCGTAGCCCTCGAAGGCCGAATAGCCGCCACGCCGGTCGATGGCATGGTAACGCGGCTGGGCCGCGATGGTTTGAAGGCTGCCAATGGTGGTCAGGATGGCCGGCTCGTAATGTGCATGTTGGGTGAGACCGATTGTCTTCGCGTGCTCGGCGGAGCCGGCGGGATTGTTGAAGATGCCGACTCCATCCGCGCCCTGGTGGAGATAGTTGCCAAAGACGCCGCAGAGCAGATCGAGCGATTGATCACCGTGATAGCCGTCGGTGGCGTGGAAGCAATCAAAGCTCGGGATGAGTTTCACCGGCGCACCGGCGACAGCCTTGCGGAACGACGCCAGATCGACGTTGATGGTGCGCGTGCCGATGATGAGAACGTCCACGAGTCCTTTGGCCGCCCATGTTTCCAGATCGATCCCATCGGTGCGGCAGCCTTCGACCGAATCCGGCACGCGCGCCGCGAGCAGGAAGGGACGCCCGCGCCTGGCTGCTCGCGTCTGGAGCATCTCGCGCACGTCGCGCATGAAGCTCGTGAGGTGCTCGCGGTTTTCCCACTGCTTGCCCGGCGGAAGAAAAGGAGTGTGCCGGAGGAAATCGAGATGCACACCGTCGAAGTCATACTGCTCGGCCACCTCGCGAATGATGGAGAGGCGGTAGTCACGCACTTCCGGGATCGCGTAGTTGTAGAAACCCTGCCACCACCAGGAGCGGATGAGCCAGTCGGGATGCGCCGCCTTCACAGGATTGCGTTCATCGGAGATCGAGGCACCGCCTTTCTCGTAGTAGATCAAGTCGCCGCGCTCGACCTCATTCATGCGCAGGCCCCACCAGATCTCTTTGCCGCGCTTGTGGCCCCGCTTAATCAGTTCGTCGAAGTAATCCAGTCCCTCCTCGCGCCACTTCATCAGGCCGGGGTGCTGGATGGGACGCAGGATCCTGCTGCGGTAGTGCGCGACGCCTTCATTTGAGACATCGATGCAGATCGCATCGAGCTGGCTGCCGGGCAGGTCGGCGAAACCGAAGACGTAATCCATGACTGCCTCCATGTCCGATCCGAAACCGCCCTTTTTCTGAATGTCAGCCGCAGGGTCGTATTGGGAGAAGATGCGCCGCTCGCGGTTCACGGCGGATTGATGCTCAGGAGTGAACTTGAAATCCCCGGCATGCAGCGCGGACAGCGGCGCGAGAGAGGCGAGCAGAACGGTGAAGAGTGTGAGGGTGGATTTCATGATAGAGGTATAAGGGCTTGAATGGTGTCGCTGGAAAACTCCGCAGCCGGGCCATGCAAGGCCGCTCCAGAAACTGGTCAGAACCGGTTCATTGATGGTCTTTACTTTGCATCCTGGTACGCTTGCGGGGTTTCGCCGCTTCGGTTCATGCCGTGCGCCTTGCTCTTCACGAGGTTCTTCAGCGCGGCACCCTCGCTGACGAGTTTGCCGGCCTGCGCGTCCTCCTCGCGGAAGCGAGCGAAGAGGATCTCGGCGTCGTGGTCGCGGCTGCGGTCGTAGTGGATGTAGATGTCGCCGTTCGGGGCCTGGGCGATGTCGGGATAAGAGACGCCGGTGCGCTCGTCGAGGAGCAGGGGTTTGGACCAGGTCTTTCCTTCGTCGGTGGTGAGGAAGGCGGTGAGTTCCTGTCGCCTGGGCGTGGCCTTCGTGATGTCCTGGCCGTGGCGGATAACGAGCAGGTGGCCCGATTGCAGGCGGCGGATGACGGCCTTGCTGTTCACATGCGGAAAGGCGATGGACTGCGGCTCCCAGGTCTTGCCACCATCGGTGGAGAAGCTCTGGAAGGTCGCCTTCACACCGCGCGAGAGCATCCAGAGGCGACCGTCGTTCAACTCGGCCACGGTGTGCTCGTTGAAGCAACTGTCCTCATAAATGATGCCGCCGCGATAGCGCCAGTGACCGCCTTCGTCGTCGGAGACAAACACATTGGCGCCGCGCACGGCGTCGAGTTCGTGGTAGCAATCGGCAAAGGGCTTGTCGATGTGCCAGCGTTCCCACAGCGACACGGGCAGAATCCATTCGCCGTTCCTGCGCACCATGGGTTTGTTCAGCGACGCACCGAAGCCGATGTAAACCGGCTGCGTCCACACGGGCTGCTCCGCATCGGGATCATCGCAACGGACATACCAGTTGCTGCAACTGCCGTCGAACATGCCAACCGACTGATGGAAGAACAACCACAGCCGCCCCTTCGGATCGCACCAGAAAGAGCCCAGCCGCGTCCCCATCTTCAACCCATGTGCCTGCGGGTCGATCACAAACACGGGATCTCGCCACGACTTGCCCTGGTCATCGCTGTAGCTCGCCAGCAGATAAGCGTTCGGTCCATCCTGTCCCCCCGCCCAGCAAGTCCAGAGGCGGCCTTTGGACGTGGACTCCATGCTCGCCGCCATCGCGAACGGAAGATACTTCTGCCCATAGGCGGGCATCGGATCGAAGATCAGCTTCGGCGCGACGTGGATGCTGTTGAGGAGCTCCTGCGTGACTTTGAGAGCAGGTTTCGGCTCATCCGCGACATGCAGCGCGGTCAACGGCGCGAGCAGCAGGGCTGCGAGAAGGGTGAGGGTGGATTTCATGGTGGTCAGGAATCCCGTCAGCATGGCAGACGTTCTCAAGGTTGTTTCGAACCGTGCTTTTCGAACCATGTCCGGACCGCGGCAAACACCTGCTCACGCTGCGTCTGGTCGATTGGGTGGCCTTCGCCGTCGTAAACGCTGCGGTCATTCAGCACGCGGTTTTTGTCAAGGATTGCCTTGAAGTCTGCTGATTGCTGTGGCCGCACGGTCGTGTCCGCGCTGCCGTGCAGTATCAGGAACGGCGAGCGGACCTGTTCGGCCTTCGCAGCAGACGGCGCAGGAAAACCTTCTCTCGGCCCGATGCCGCTGCCGGTGATTGCCGCCGCCTGCAAACGATCAGGTGCGAACGCCGCCAATCCGATCGTCACAAAGCCACCCATGCTGTGTCCGTAGGCGAACAGGCGTTTCGCATCCACTTCCGGCATGCGGCTCACGAGTTCAAGACATGTGCTCGCGCGGCGCAGATTTTCTGCGCTCGCGCCGTAATCAACGGGACGCTGTCCGCCACGGGCACCATTCGTCGGTGGCCCGGCTTTGGATGCACCCGATCGGTTGCCGAGTGCGCCGGCAGAATGAGTATAGGCAGGGGCGATGCAGACGAAACCCCACTTCACCATTTCGCGTGCCTTGTTGAGGCCGAAGCTTTCCGCGCTGCCGCCGAGCCCGTGGCTGATGAGCACGGCCGGGAACGGCCCTTTGCCTTCGGGCTTGAGCAGGATGCCGCTCATGGCGAAATCTCTGTCGCGATACGTCCAGCGATCACCATTGAGCTGAAACTCGCCAGCCGTGCCCGCCGGATTTTCTGCGGAAGCAGTGCCTGGTACCTTCGCAGTGGGCTCGCTGCCCAGTGCCTTCGCGCCCCAGGCGAGTGCGGCTTCAACCTGCGGGTCGTAGTCGGGCTGGCCTTTCGTTCCGCGCAACACATCGACGGCATAGACGCCCAGATAATTGCAACCGACGCGGTCCGCCGCCTGCATCACATCCATCAACGAGCCGGTGCCGTCGCCCGAAGCATCCACCATCTCGAAGTAGAACTTCGTCCTGGCGCTCCATTCCGTGAACGCCGTTTTGCGCGGGCTGTCCTCATTATAGCTGCGTGCGTTCAGTCCGTTCTGACCCACATAGCAACCGCGGCTGACCGCATGACTGCCGATGGTGAGGAACTGCTCTGGGCCGTCGAGGCTGCCGACATTCAGCGTCACGAGCAGCGGAGTTTTTTTGAAAGCGGCACTGGCGTCGTCAATCGCCTGCTTCACGGTTTCCAGCCAAAGCTCATGCGAATACCTGCGACCGTCGCTCGCCGGCTTCTCTGAGAAGCTGGTTTTGAAGCCCGGTTCGGCGGCGTTGATGCGACGGAAGCGATACGGGTTGGTTTCTGCACCGGGCGTCACGTCGAGAAAAAGCACGTTCGGATCGCCATCGAACTTCCGCGCGACCTCGGCAAGGAAACGGTTGGCGTGTTTGCGGTAGATCGGATCCCAGAACAACGGTACATCGGTCTTCGATGATTCTGATCGCACCGTGACCGCACCTGCATCCAGCACAAATTGCGGCGTCGGAGTTTTCGCAGCCGGTTCCGGCCAGTTGCCGGACGATGACCACATGATACGCAATGCGACCTTCCTGCCGGCACTCGTCCACCGCCCGATCCGGCGGTCGAGATCGGTCCAGTCAAACTCTCCCTCTCTCTTCTCGATATCGCTCCAGTACAGCGTGAACAACGCGCCAACGAGGTGCGGGTTGGTGACGGCAGCCGGGTTGTCGCGTTCGCGATAAGAAGCGAAATAGAGAAGTCCCGTGGGCACCGCCGCGTCCGTGGCTGCCGTCGTCGAGCCATCGGCGCTGAAATCCTCCTTCGATACAAAACCGTCGCGGTTGCGGTCGAGGCGGTCGAACATGGCGGCAGGGCCGCGGAACTGGTTGCGTGAGACACGAGCATCGTCTTCGACACGTTCGATCCGCCGGACCTGCTCCCAGCCCATGTTGCCCACTCCCCCCGACGATCCGGTTCTCCCTGCGATACCCCCGGATGCTGGCGAAGCGATGCTGTCAGAAGTCTTCGCCGGACCGAGATTCGACGGGAGCGGTTCAGCTTTGAGCACGCGGTCAAAAAAATTGCCCACCATCGGCTCGATCTCCGGTCCGCCGAAGCCCTGGCCGTGGCCCGCACCCCTGATGGTGTGGAAATGCACGCTCACGCCTGCCTGCTGCAGCGCGTCGTAAAGGAGTTGGCTCTGGTTGATCGGCACCGTGGGATCCTTGTCGCCATGGACGATCAGGAACGCCGGATCGTCCTCGCTCACGTAAGTGATCGGGTTTGCACGCGCTGCCTTTTCACTGTTCTGCATCACAGCGCCGCCAATGAGTTTCGCCTCAGGAGAATTCGCCGTCGCATGGCTCTCGTACCCGGGCGTCATAACAAACGCCGTGAAATCGGTTGGCCCGTAGTAATCGCACACCGCCTGCACACGGCTCGATCGATCCAGATTCTCGCCGACATCGAACGCCTGCACATCGCCGGTGGTGCCGACCAGCGCAACAAGATGGCCGCCGGCGGAACTACCCCAAACACCAAAACGTTGCGGGTCAAGACCGTACTCCCCCGCATGTGCTCGCAGCCAGCGGATGGCGGCTTTGCAGTCCTCGATCTGCGCCGGAAACACGGCGTGGCCGCTGAGACGATAGTTGATGCTCGCCACCGCGTAGCCGCGCTCCGTATAGCCGTTACGCAACGGCGGGCAGCCGTCCTTGCTTCCGTTCTGCCAGCCACCACCGTGAATCCAGATGATCAACGGCAATGGACCTTCCGCGTCCGGCAAGAACAAATCCAGTTTCTGACGCTCGTGCCCGTCCACGACGTAGGCGAGATCACGATGTGATTTCACTCCCTGAGGGACGCGTGCCAGGGGCGGCAAGCCATCGGGACGATTTTGAGCGGCAAGGGGCGGATTCAGGATCACAGCGACTGTGATTGCAAGCAGCAGGGGCGAGACTTGGGACAGAGTAGTTTTCATGGTGTTTTTCGCCTCGTGTCGATCCGGTTCATCATGACCGCCTGACCGCGCTGGCTAATGCGGGTGGGTACCTCTGCGTCGCAACAGATCCTACTGAAGAATTCTTGTAACTACGAGCATAAAGCAGGTATCAGCAGTTGATTTTTAATGTCTGTCCTCGATGAATTGGGCGTTTCCGCTTTGAAGACCACACTGCCTGCTGACACGGATCTGTCTCTGCAGCAGAAGATCTGTCGCTGCAGGAGAATACGACGCGTCGCATTGGTGTCGCGTGTCGCCTGCCGAGCCCGCGTACACAGGGAAACATGAAGCATGGCAATCACAGTGACTCTGGAAGAAGCTCAGGCAAACCTGCGGCTGCAGGGGGAATCGCCAAAGCGACCGGCTCCGGGATCAGGCAAGGGCAGTATTCTGTTCATGTCGCCCGACAGCGCAAAAAAAAACCGGGCTGATGCTCGGCATCAACCCGGGGACGTGGGGGCGGTAAACAGCATCCGAAAACCTTCAGTTTGTTCCGCTGAGGATGCGATCGACTTCGGATTCCACTGACTGCGAGTCCCTGCCGGCCGGGATTTCGGCAATGATGTCCAGCGGGTCAAGGCCGATGGCCTGCCGCGCTTCCGCGATCCGCAGGTCACGGTCAACAGCATCCGCCAGCTCGGTGGCCCGGGCAAGGTCGGCG
>Ga0172373_10009300_pt1 | contig 12239 bp, 14 predicted proteins | sample Lak10m_2_FD_114546 | JGI IMG/M metagenome (GOLD analysis project Ga0172373, IMG submission 114546) | Freshwater microbial communities from Kabuno Bay, South-Kivu, Congo - kab_092012_10m | ecosystem: Environmental > Aquatic > Freshwater > Lake | place: Democratic Republic of the Congo... | reverse complement strand
TTTCTTCTTTTCTTACGGAAGATAATTACTTTATCTCCTTTAACGTGCTCGTTTACCGTAGCGGTAACTTTAGCTCCATTTATAGCTGGGGCGCCCAAAGAAATTTTTCCTCCATTGTCAACTAAAAGCACTTTGTCAAACTCAACGTTTGCTCCTGCTTCAGCTGCTAAACGGTGTACAAAAATCTTTTGATCTTTTTGCACTTTGAATTGCTGCCCTGCTATCTCTACAACTGCGTACATATAGCTTTATTTAAATTATTCGAACGACAAAGATATATCTTTTTCGTGAACTTGATTAATACTTGATAAAAATATTTTTTGGTTCAGTAAAGAAACGCAATGCTTCTAAGCCTCCTTCTCTTCCAACTCCGGATGCTCTTACTCCACCAAATGGTGTACGTAAGTCGCGCACTAACCATGAATTCACCCAAACAATTCCCGATTGTGCGTGGTCTGAAAAACGATGAGCTCGTTGTAAATCAGAAGTCCAAAGGGTAGTTTGAAGTCCGTATTGTGTTGAATTAGCCATTTGAAGCGCTTCTTCCTCGGTGTCAAAAGGCGCAATTGTCACTACTGGTCCAAAAATTTCTTCTTGGTTTGTGCGACAATCATACGGTAATCCTTCAATTACGGTTGGTCTAATATAATATCCTTCTTCGTAAGGTGCATCTAAAATGACACGTTCACCACCTGTCAGTACTGTTCCTCCTTCTTCTTTTGCTAATTCGATGTAAGATAAAATCTTCTCCATGTGTGGTTTAGAAACCACTGCACCTAAATTCGCTTTTGGGTCTTCTGGATTGGAAACAATTGATTTTGCCGTTTTTTCAACGAAATCTTTTTTGAATTTATCGTAAATCGAGCGTTCAACCAAAATTCGGGAACCACACAAACAAATTTGTCCTTGATTTGCAAATGAAGAACGAATCGTAGTTTTCAACATTTCATCGTAATCGCAATCTGCGAAAATAACAACAGGGTTTTTCCCACCTAATTCTAAGGAAAGTTTTTTAAACATTGGCGCAGCTGTTCTAGCAATGTATTCTCCTGTCTTCGTTCCTCCTGTAAATGAAATCGCTTTGATTTTTGGATGTTTCACTATAGCATCTCCTACTTTGTGACCCAATCCATGAAGTATATTCAATACTCCATCTGGTAAACCAGCTTCTTTCGCTACTTCGCCTAATAAATAAGCGGTATATGGCGTAATTTCAGAAGGTTTTGTTACGACACAATTTCCAGCGGCTAGGGCGGGTGCTATTTTCCAAGAAAATAAATATAACGGTAAATTCCAAGGTGAAATACATCCTACGATTCCCATTGGTTTGCGTAAGGTATAATTTAACCCCATTCCTTCCATATAATGTGACTCAGAAGAAAAATGGATAATTGCTGTTGCGAAAAAATGGAAGTTCGATACAGCACGCGGAATATCCACGTGGGCTGCTAAGCTTAATGGTTTTCCGTTATCTTTTGATTCTGCTTGTACAAACTCATCCATACGACGTTCAATCCCCTCCGACAAACGCACCAAAATTTTACTGCGTTCTTCCAAAGACATTTTGGACCAAATCGGAAATGCTTTTTCTGCTGCCTCAACTGCCGCTTCCACATCTCTTTCGTCAGAATCCGGAATTAAAGAATAAACCTTTCCTGTTGCAGGTTCGAAGTTGTCAATAAATTCATTTGAAACAGGGTTTTGATATGAACCGTTTATAAAGTTTTGTAATTTTTTCATCGCCTGAATTATTTAGTATAACCTAATATTTTTAAGAACTCATCTGCTGTTTGCTCTTGCGAGAAAAGTTCTGTTTTAATCTTACCGTTTTCGTCACGTTTAATTAACACGTGCTTAGGTTCTGGAATCAAACAGTGTTTCAATCCACCAAATCCACCAATTGTTTCTTGGTATGCACCTGTATTAAAGAAGCCTATGTATAATGTTCTATGCTTACTAAATTTGGGTAAATAAATAGCGTTTGAATGTTGTTCTGAATTGTAGTAATCATCACTATCACACGTCAATCCACCTAAAAGTACACGTTCGTAATCTTCGTTCCAACGGTTGATTGGCAACATAATAAATCGTTGATTAATCGCCCAAGTATCTGGTAAGTTGGTCATGAAAGAAGAATCAATCATATTCCACTTTTCACGGTCATTTTGTTGTTTTTGGTGAAGCACACTGAAAATAGCACCGCCACTTTCACCCACAGTAAACGATCCAAATTCAGTAAAAAGATGTGGTTCTGGAATATCATTGTCAGAACAAACGCGTTTTACCTGAGTCAAGATTTCTTTTACCATATAAGCATAATCGAAATCAAATTGTAAAGATTTTTTAATTGGAAATCCTCCACCAATATTTAGTGAATCCAATTCAGGACACACTTTTTTCAAGTCGCAGTAAACGCGTAATAACTTTGTTAATTCGTTCCAATAATAGGCTGTATCATTAATCCCCGTGTTAATAAAGAAATGTAACATCTTAATCTTTACACGGGGATTATTTTGAACTATGTTTTTGTATAAAGGAACTATTTCACGGTATCGTACTCCTAAGCGTGAGGTATAGAACTCAAATTTAGGTTCTTCTTCCGATGCAATACGAATGCCTATTTCAATATCTTTTTCAACACCTTCCGTTGCTTGAATCAAATCAGAAACTTCTTGAATGTTATCTACTACTGGAATCACTTTTAAGTCGGTTTCAGCAGTCAATCGAGCGATATTGTCTATGTATTTCTTTGGTTTATAACCATTACAAATAATGTATCTACCGGAAGTTAATTTGCCTGAATCGTACAAATTGCGCACTATATCAATATCAAAAGCAGAAGAAGTTTCGATATGTACGTCATTTTGCAATACCTCGTCTAAAACAAAAGAAAAATGAGAACTTTTTGTACAGTACGAGTAATAGTAATTTCCACCGTAACCAATGTTATTCATCGCTTCACGGAACCAACCTTTCGCACGTTGAATGTTAAAGGATATCTGAGGTAAATAATTGAACTTTAATGGGGTGCCATATTGCTCAATCAAACGCATCAAATCTATCCCGTGAAAAATCAATCGATCATCTTGCAAATTGAACTCATCCTGCGGAAAGTCAAAAGTCTGATCAATCAAATCAATGTACTTTGTTCTCATAACTTCAATTATAGGCTACAAATTTGCCCTAAATAAATGAGTTTAAAAAGTAAAAAAGAAAAATTAATCTACACTTTGTCTAAAGCCTGATTGATGTCGGTAATTAAATCAGAATAATGCTCTACACCTACAGACAATCGGATCAGTTTTTCAGTTATATTCATCACCTGTTTGTCAAGAGTTGGTACATCGGCATGGGTCATCGTTTGTGGATGTTCTGCTAAACTTTCTGTTCCCCCTAAACTCACAGCTAACTTTATCAATTTCAAATTATCTAAAAAAGCAAACGCTTCTTTTTCTCCTCCTTTTACATCAAAGGAAATCATAGCGCCATTCGAAGAACATTGTTTTGCTAGTAAAGCTTTGTCTTTTGGATCGGTTAAGAATCCTAGATAATATACCTTCTCAACTTTCGGATGATTTTGCAAAAACTCTGCTACTTCTTTAGCATTTCTTGCTTGCTCATCCATTCTCACTTTTAAGGTTTCTAAACTTCGCATCAATAACCAACCTGTCCATGGTCCTGCCATATTTCCTAGAAAAGTACGTAGGCCTTTCACTCTTCCCATCAATTCTTTGGAACCTAAACAAGCGCCTGCGATAACATCTGAATGACCACCGATGTATTTTGTTGCAGAATATAATACTAGATCAGCTCCATGTTTTAATGGGTGTTGCCATACGGGACCCATATAAGTGTTATCTACCGAAAGAACAACTGGTTTTTCATTAGTTGTAAAATGGGCTTTGATTTCGGAACACATTTCAATATCGATCAAAGCATTAGTTGGGTTCGCAGGTGTTTCAATATGTATCATTGTCAAACGATCTGCTCTTCCTGTTTTCAGCACTTTTTCAATGATTTCCTCTTTTGAATCGGTTGCGTAAAAACCAACTGACTCAATATTCAATTTTTTTAGAAAGTGATTGATAAAATGGTCTGTTCCACCGTAAACTGGTCGCGAATAAAGTAATAAATCACCTGGTGACATAAATTCTAACAAAGCAGTTGAAATCGCTGACATACCACTTTCAAAAACCGCACAATCTTCTGCTTCGTCCCACAAACACAAACGATTTTCTAAAATTTCCAAATCTGGATTATTTAATCTGCTGTAAATCAACCCTAATTCTTCTCCCTTTTCTTTTTCTCTCAACCCATAGGCTAATTCGAAAAAACGTTTTCCTTCCATAGCAGAATTGAAAACGAAGGTAGATGTTTGAAAAATAGGACATTTGATTGCCCCTTCAGACAAAGAAGGTTTATAACCGTAGCTCATCATTAAGCTTTCTGGTCTCATTGATTTATAATCCATACGATTCTTTATTTTTAATCAAATGTATTCTATTTAACTGTATTTATTTATAATAGAAGAAAATTATACTGCATTATTTATTTTTATTCACGAATAGTAATCTATTCTAGTATGATACAACTTGATATTTTAGATTTAAAGATTATCGAAATTTTGAAAGAAAATTCAAAATTGAGCTACAAAGAAATTGCAGATAAGATAGGCTTAAGTACAACCCCTACTTACGAACGAATTAAACGTTTGGAAAAAAACAATGTCATTCTCAAATATACCATTCAAGAGAATAAGGTTTTGTTAGATAAGGGAATGAAAGTTTACTGTCAAGTATCACTAAAAGGACACAATAAAGAATTGATCGAGTTATTTGAAAAAGAAGTGATTAAACTTAAAGAGGTAGTTACCCTCCATCACATCGCTGGAAATATGGATTATTTACTTTTTATTGAAACAAAAGATATCGAAACATACCATCATTTTTTACGTGAAAAGCTTGCTTCGATACCTAATATTGCGAATGTACAATCTTCCTTTGTACTAAAATCATTGAAAAATTAGTCGAGTAAAACGTCTATGTTTTCAATCGGTCGACCAATCACCGCTTTATCTCCTTTGATTAGGATAGGTCTTTCAATTAACACGGGATATTTCACGAACGCCTCAATCCATTGATCGTAGGATAATTCTTTTCCTTTGTATTCCGTTTTATAGATTTCTTCACCTTTTCGCACTAAGGATTCAGGTTCAATACCTAGTTTTTCAATTAATTCTTTGATTTGTTCAACAGTCGGTGGTGTTTTCAAATACTCAAAAACTTCCATAGAAATGTTTTTCTCTTCCAATAAACAAACTGCATTTCTGCTTTTAGAACAACGGTTATTATGCCAAATGGTTATCATAAAGATTTATTTTTTTCGAAGATACAGTATATTTTTTCGATGAATAAAATTGACTATCAAAATTATTTGTAAGTTAGCCTTTATTGATATTTACTTCATTATGCAGAAAGAAAATTACATTCCATTTAGTGCTGAATTAATTTTAGAAAAACAACTTGAGCAACTTTTTCAATTAGAAAAGGACAAACAAAATTTCAAAAAGTTATTTCATATTTTGGAACATTACTTTCATTATGAAGGTTTCAATTTGAATCAACAATTAAAACTCAATTACGCGCATTTTGATCCAGATCGTTTGGCTCACGAACGTGAACTCTATCAATCAAAAAGTCAGCTGACTACATTCAAAAAAACATTCCAATACATACTAGAAAAAGGGAATTTCGCTGAAGTTGGTAGAGAAACAATTCACGAAGCAATAGAAAATGCTGATTTAGTTGGTTTGAATTTACACATCGACTTTAATGATTTTCAAGATTATTTTATGTATGCCCGTGGTTTGACCAAAACCCGCGAAAAAGTAAAAAAATGGATTTTTTGGAAGAAAGAAATAGAGATCGAATATTATGATCGTGTCGTACTTTATTTGCACTACAACTCTGAAACGCATTTTAAACAAAAGAAAGTAAATACTGAAGAATTACCCTTTGCACCTAACAGCATTGTTCTTAAAATATTTAAACGCGTTCCAAAAAACGATTTGGAAACGATTTTTCCGAATGCAGAACCTAAAATGTCACTTACAGACAAATTACTTCTTTGGATTCCAGCCATTGGGGGTGGAGTACCTATTTTATCTACCAAAGTAGTTCCCGCTTTAATCAAAATAGAACATGCATACAAAGCGGGTAACTTAATGCATTTGCAAGGAATTAAAAACACGCTTATTCAAAGTGGTGTTGCACTTGGAGTATTGGGCTTGTACTTATTTAGACAGTATAAGGGTTATGTTAATAAGAAGAATAATTTCAAGAAAATGCTTACCGACAGTTTGTACTTTAAAAATTTAGGAAACAATGGGGGTGTTTTCCACACTTTATTAGATGCATCCGAGGAGGAAGAAATGAAAGAAAGTATGTTGGCGTATGCTTTCCTTTGGAAGAATCAATGTCCAATCACAGCTGAAGAACTAGACGATCAAATTGAGTCTTGGTTTCAAAAAGAATTTAACACGTCGCTTGATTTTGATGTCAAAGATGCGCTATCAAAATTACAACACATCGGTTTGGCAATTCAACATCAAAATACATGGTCTGTGCTTCCAATTGAAGATGCTCTTAAAAAGGTAGATGAAATTTGGGATGGCATTTTTGAGTTTTATGGGTAGAAGATGTATTTCAAATTATTAAATCGTTTTCTATTCAATAATTTCAAAAAGAATATTTTTATTTAATTAACGTTTATTTTTCTAATTTCCTGATTTTTATCATTCTTTTCTGTTTATTCGTAACCTACCTTCGTGTTATAAATCATAAAATAAATCGAAATGAAATCACAGGTAGCAATATACGAAAATCATGAATTAGCAATCAAAGCTTTGGAGCGTTTAAAAGAAGCTAATTTTCCGATGGAAAAAACATCTTTAATTGGTCAAGCAGAAATTGTAGACGACCATGTGCATGTTAAATCAGTGGATGATGTGCGTTTAAAAGCAACCGGTTTAAGTTTGGTAGCGACATCAACCTTGGGATTATTAACAGGATTAGGTGTTTTTGCAATTCCTGGACTTGGATTTTTATACGGTGCAGGTGCATTAGTAGGTGCTATTGCAGGTGCTGAAATAGGAGTAGTTGGTTCTGCTTTATTTAGTGTTTTTTCAACGATTGGTTTTTCTTCTGATAATATTGTGAAATACGAACAACACATCAAGGAAGGTCGTTTTTTAGTAATCGTAAATGGTACTCTAGATGAAATTGAACGTGCAGAACACATATTACACACCGAAGGAACACATCTAGAATTAGATACTTTAGACAAGAAAATAGGATAATATCATAAAAAAGGGAGGTCAAATGAACCTCCCTTTCTTAATAATTTGTAACGATTAACAAAACTCGTTATAAGCCTCTTGTAAGTTTTCAGCAATCATTTGTGCTGTTCCACCTTCGATGTGGTGTCTTTCTAAAAAGTGAACTAACTCTCCATCTTTAAACAAAGCGATAGATGGAGATGATGGAGGATATGGTAAGAAGTGTTTTCTCGCTTGAGCAACTGCTTCTTGATCTACTCCTGCAAATACCGTCGTTAACTTTGCCGGCGCTTTTTCACCTTGGATCGATAATTTTACTCCTGGACGCATATTTCCTGCTGCACAACCGCATACTGAATTTACGACAACTAATAAAGTTCCTTCTGTGTTTTTAATTGTGTTATCAACTTCTTCAGCTGATAATAACTCAGTAAACCCTGCGTTTACTAAATCTTGTTTCATTGGAGCAACTAATTCTGCTGGATACATATTTTTTAATTATTAATGATAAATTATGAGTTATGAATGATAATACCATTCTTAACAAAATTACAAAGATTCTCACTTTAGATAAAATACTGAATGTAAATAATTCTTAAATAACGATACTTTATTCCTTAATACATTGATTTTTAAAAATTAAAACTATTTTTGTTTCTAATTTTTAATTACATATGGAAGATAACACTTGGAAAAAATCATTGAAATTTAACGGAAGTCATGGCGAATTAGTTGGCTTACGAATTTTGAACAACATTCTTAAAACCATTACATTAGGTTTTTACTACCCATGGGCGAAAGTAAAAGAATTGAAGTATATGTATAACGAAACAGAATATTTAAATACACGTTTTGTTTTCCATGGTACTGGAAAAGAAGTTTTTAAAGGATTTATTAAAGCCCTTTTACTATTTGGAATATTGTATGCGTTTTTATTGTTTTGTACAACGACTCACAACATCACTCTTATATATGTTGGTTTAGCTGTATTTTATCTTGGGTTTTTTGCTTTGATTCCCTTAGCAGTTCACGGTTCATTAAAATACAGACTTTCCAGAACTTCTTGGAGAGGAATTCATTTTGGTTACAGAGGAAACTTGAAAGAATTATATAAAATTTATTTAAAGAATCTTTTTTTAACCATTATTACTTTTGGTATTTACAGTTCATGGATGCGTGTTGCGGTAAACAAATATACAAGAGGAAATATTCGTTTTGGTAGTATTGAATTTTCATTTGTTGGAAAAGGTGTTGAATTATTCTTAATCAACTTAAAAGGTTTATTTCTAACGATTCTAACTTTTGGAATTTATTCATTTTGGTTTTATAAAAATCGTATCATGTTTGAAGTGAATAATACGAAAATGATACAAAATGGAAAACAAATTGATTTACGATCTACTTTATCCGCAGGGGATATTTTTAAATTATTAATTGTTAATTATTTAATTATTGTTTTCACATTTGGAATAGGAACGGGTATAGCTATCAATAGAGTAGCACGAGTATTGTTTCAAAATATCGAATTTTCGGATGAAATTGATGCAGACGCTATTTTACAAACAGAAGAAGAATATAGAGATGCTTCTGGTGATGACTTAGCTGGTATTTTAGATATTTCAATTATTTAATGGAACACATACTGTATTTCGACGGAATTTCTTCCCGTGCATGGACCTGCAAAATAGATGTAAGACAAGAAGAAATTTTAATACAAATTGATGAAACCCTACAGATTATTTCTTGGAAAATCAAAGATTTGATTTCGAAAGAATTGACAGGTTCCACATTGACCTTGAAATATGGAAAATTTCCACACGAAACGATAGAAATCAAGGGTGAAAAATCCCTTGATTTTTATGAATTAATTGCCAAACATACTTTAAGAGGCAAAAGCAACCTCATCTGGTATCGGAAGAAAACGCCGGTAATTATCATCCTGATTTTTTCATTTGTACTTCTTTGTTTTTTAAGTTATTGGACTCTTATTCCATGGCTTGGTGAAAAAGCAACTTTGCTTGTTCCTAGAGATACTGAAATTCAATTAGGAGCATCCATTGCAGAGAATTTCAAACAAACTGAAGAAGTCAATTTGGAATCTTCAAAATGGATGAATCAATTAGTAGATTCTTTACATGTAAAAGAAGCATACCCGATTCAAATAACAGTAATCAACTCAGAGACGGTGAATGCATTTGCGTTGCCAGGGGGGCAAATTTTTGTCTACTCTGGGATTATTGATAAAATGAAAAATTACAATGAATTGGTAGCGTTACTTTCACACGAAATTACGCACGTAACCCACCAACATTCATTGAAAAGTCTTGGAAGAAGTGCTGCAACTTCTATATTTATATCTGGTTTATTTGGAGACATTTCTGGTATTTCTGCAGGGATTTTAGATCAAGCTAATCAATTAAAACAATTGAGGTATTCGCGTGAATTAGAAACTGAGGCAGACCAACATGGGGTAGATTTTATGGTTAAATATAAAGTCAGCCCTGAAGGTATGGTTGATTTAATGAAAATACTAGATGCAGAGGGTGAAAAACAAGATGGATTCATGAAATATTTAAGCACACATCCTGAAACAAAAGAACGAATAGACGCACTAAATTCGAACGAAAAAGTGAAGTTATCATTCAAAGAAAAACAGGGACTGAAAATGATTTTTACGGAAATCAAGCGAAGTATTAAATAATAGGTAATGACAAAGTTTTTATTTCCATTGGTTTGTATTTTTTCCTTTTTTGCAAAATCACAAACAATTACAGAGTTAGACCAACTTGTAGATCAATGGCATACGGCTGCATCGAAAGCAGATTTAGTAGCATATACCAAACCGATGAGTGACAAGTTTGTTTTTTTAGGAACTGCTCCTGGTGAGCGCTGGAAAAAACAAGAATTTATTACGTTTTCAAAACCCTATTTTGAAAAAGGAAAAGCGTGGGATTTTAAGCCTTTCAATCGAATTTGGGAGTTTAATGCTGATTCTACCATTGCTTGGTTCGATGAAGAACTAGATACGTGGATGAAAGGATGTAGAGGCGCGGGAATTTTGACCAAAGAAAATGGAAGTTGGAAAATCGCCTACTATAACTTAACGGTATTGATCGAAAATGATAAAATAGAACCTTTTATTAAATTGAGATCAGAAGAAATAAAAAAGAGGTGAAATTTCACCTCTTTTTAATCAATCTATTTGATAGTCTAAATTACTTTTTCTTTTCCTCTTTTGGTTTTTCTTCTTCTTTTTTAGCCTCCTCTTTCTTCGCTTTTTCAATCTTCATCGCCTTATCTTTGGCTAACTTTTTTTCATCATCTTGCAACTTTTTCTGATCAGCTTTCATTTTAGCTTGATCTGCCTTTTTCTTCTCTGCAAGTTGTTTTTTCGCATCTTTATCTTTACCAACATTTTTTAGAGCATCTTCATCCTCTTTTAATGTTTTTTCATCCTCTTTCAATGCTTTTTTATCTTCTTTGATCGTTTTTTTATCTTCAGCTATTGCTGCCTTTTTAGCTGCTTTATCTTGACTAAATCCAACAGTTGAGAAAATCAACACAAATAAGGGTAGTAATATCTTTTTCATGACGGTAAGTTTTAAATTGTTTTCTTGAATATAACAAAAGCAATTTGAAAAAACAAACAGTATGAATTTACTTTCTATAAAAATTCATTTCATCCACATATTTATACACTTCTGGAGTGAGTAAATAGCGTACATCTTTTTGATGTTGTATCGATTCACGTATATAGGTAGAGGAAATTTTCATGAGCGGTGCATCCATACAAAAGTGTGCCTTTGGAAATTGTTGCATCAATTGTTCTGTGGAAACTATAGGGTCCGAAGAGGCTAATTCTTGAGCCGTTAATACTCTCGGATAAATATAAATTGGGTAATTTGCTATAATCTGTTCGTGGTTTTTCCACTTGTGAAAGGTACGTAAATTATCTTCTCCTACAATCAAGCAAAAGGTATGCGATGGATGTTTCTCTTTTAAATAAGCAAGAGTATCAATGGTGTAATTTGGTTTTGGAAGTTTGAATTCGATGTCTGAAACGCGTAGAAAATCGTTTTGTTCTGTGGCTATTTGAGTGAGCATCAACCGATGGTGATCTGCAAGCAAAGTTTGTTTCACTTTCAACGGATTTTGTGGGGTTACGACTAACCAGACTTGGTCTAGATCTGTATGGGTTGCCAAATGATTAGCAATAATTAAATGTCCAACATGTATTGGATTAAAAGTCCCAAAAAATAGTCCAACCTTCATTTTTTATTGATTCAAAAAGTCAGCAATTAATGATTCTGCACGTAGACAAGCATCTTCTAAGACATCATTTTCTAAGATAACATCAAAACGATGTGCCATAGCCAATTCCTCTTCTGCGCGTGCCATACGCATTTGAATTTTATCTTCTGTTTCGGTACTTCTTCCACGCAATCTTTTTTCCAGTTCTTCTATGGAAGGTGCTTGTACAAAAACAGACAATGCTTTCGAACCTAATTTTGATTTAATATTGATTCCACCAAGTACATCCACATCAAACAAGACGATTTTATCTGCTTGCCACATTTCTTCAACGACTGAAAATAAAGTGCCGTAATAGTTATTTGCATATACTTCTTCCCATTCTAAGAATGCATTTTCATTAATTTTTTGTTTGAAACCTTCAACCCCTAGAAAGTGATAATCCTTCCCATCAACTTCACCCGGCCTAGGTTCGCGACTACATGCTGAAACTGAAAATTTTAAATTTGGAAATTTGGTTAATAAATGTTTCACAATAGTAGTCTTCCCAGCTCCTGAGGGTGCAGAAAAAATAATGCTTTTACCCGTGATATTTCCCTTTTCCATAATTTCTAATTTTTCAATTCTAATTTATTCTCGTTGTCACATTGAG
>Ga0172373_10009299_pt1 | contig 12240 bp, 4 predicted proteins | sample Lak10m_2_FD_114546 | JGI IMG/M metagenome (GOLD analysis project Ga0172373, IMG submission 114546) | Freshwater microbial communities from Kabuno Bay, South-Kivu, Congo - kab_092012_10m | ecosystem: Environmental > Aquatic > Freshwater > Lake | place: Democratic Republic of the Congo: South-Kivu... | reverse complement strand
TTTGCTGATAGTTCCTACATTAGATTATATTTTTTTTAAATTAATTTAATTTTTATGGGAAAAACAATTAAAGGTAATATATTATTTAATTTTTAAATAAGGGTAATTTTTCCGCAGTCCATTCATTATTTATATTGTCATTATTATATTTCCAAAAATAATTAAACATTTGTATATTTTCTTGAATTGCAGTAAAAATTTGATTATGTATGTATCGTTCATCTTAATCACATAAATTATTTTCATAAATATATTTACAACAATCTTTTAAAGAATTAAATATGGTTTCTTCAATATTATCATTAAACATAATAATTTTTTTTGTAGTCTTTGTTACTGGTGGTAAAGGGTATTTACGATTACCTTTATATGTTTTTTTGTTGATTATTAATATATATAAGGAAACAACAAAAAAAAATCATATTTTTTTGTGTTATCAAGATGAGAAAAATCTTTGATTTTTCTAATCGAAACAATTATTTATACACTCATTTTCATGAAAATTATAAAAAATTTCATAAAAAATAAAAAAATATTTATCTTTGATAAATATTTTTTGCATAAAAAAGAATATGTACATTCTTTTTTATGCCTATATTACCGTATTCATTTTATAAATTTAATTTAGAACGACATAAAATCAAAGATTTTCTGTTTTAAGATTGTGATAAATCTTCAATTTATCACAATCATGTATTTAAAATAATATTTAATAAATTTATATGTTATAATGATTTATTAAAAAATTGGTATATTTAATGACCATAGAAAAAAATACGTATATTTTTTCTATGCAAAAAATATTTATCAAAGATAAATAATTTTTCATTTTTTATGAAATTTTTAATAATTTTCATAAAAATGGGTGTATAATAAAATAGTATTTTTTGGTGGTATACTTCAAATACCATTTTTTTCATTAGAATATGTTTGAAAATTTTGGTGATATTGTTCATGGAATTATTCATGGTCTTGATGATGGGTCTAAATTTGATGAAAATTGTAATCTTAATAATTGATGTACTAAACAAGATTTAAATAAATATAAATTAGAATTAGCAAAGAACAATATAATACATATAAAATAGATGGTATTAAATTAAATAGTGAACTAACATTAGGTGAAAATGTATTAGATTTAGATGGTATCAATATTAGTATAAAATCTATGATGAAATATTTTAAAGATTATAATGATATTAATAAAAAATAAATCTAGAAAACAAGATAGTATTCAAAGACTATTAACTGACACACACTCACCTTCTATAATTAGAATTAATAATGTTATCAAAAATAACGACTTTATCATAAGTCTTAATGATAAATTATATTTATAACCGAGTAAAAGAATAAATATTTGGTAAAGTTATATATTTTTAGAATTTATAATTTTAATTTATTATATAGATTAAAATATTTAATTTTATATTTTAAATATTTATATGATAAGGAATTTGCATTTAAATCAGAAACTTGTTTTTCTATATTTTTTGTTATAAATTTTTTAAAATCTAATAAGCTATTTTTAATTTTAGGATTAAATATTTTATTTTGTTCAATATATAAATTCATGTATAAAATTAAATTTTTAAAATTATAATTAAAATTATAATCTTTAATTAATAATTTATGAACATGAATAAAATTTTTACATATAAATTCTATTATAGATGAAACTAACTCAAAAGTATTATTATCTATTATTTCTTTTTGACATATATTAAGATATAATTTAACATTATCAAATAAAAATTTTTTTATAGTTTCTATAGATTCTTCATTTGATTCTTTATCTGATTCTTCATCTGATTCTTCATTAGGTAGACTATTATAAAAATCTCTTAATACATGTTCTTCGATTGTATTTAGTATCATTAATATTATATTATTATAAAAATTTTGTTTATGAGGCATATAATCATGTATTGCAAATTTTCCTAACATTAGTGCTTCATGTGTAGATAAATCACCTGTTGTAAAATTAGGACATGATGCATTACAAATTAAATGATAAAAATCATTTTGATTTAAATTATTAAAAATTTCACATGTTAATTTTCTAGCATCTTTAGAAAATGTAATATTTAAAAAATTATCTTCTTTATCTTTTACACAAGTAATCTCTATATTAATATGTTTACTAAAACCAGGATCCAATATTATTTTTTTAAATATATATATATCATTAATATTATTATGACATTTTATTAATGTTATTTCTTTAAAATAATTATAAATTAATAATATATAATTAATTATAGAATAAGATGATGTTGATTTACTTAAATATATATAAGTATAATGTTTGTGTTCAATTGTTTTAGAAGTTTCAAGTTTTTTTATAGTAGGATTATATAATCCTAAATAAATTGGATACTCACTATTATTATCTTCATATTGTTGATGTGATGCCAAAGACATCCCATCAAAATCTTGGGGGTTCATTCTAAGATTTTCACTTAAATCACTATCTACATTTGTTCCTTCATCATCTTTTTCATCATAATCTTTATCTTCACTTTTTATACTATCTATTTCATCAACATTACTATTTTCTTTACTATTTATACCACTACATAATAAAAAAAAATCTCCTTTTATTGTACAACCACCTTCGGACATTGGTAAATAATTATATTTATTAAAATGTGGAATATCTGTAAAATAAAATGATATTACAATTGGATTTTTTAATTTAAGATGTATTCTTATTATATAATCAATATAAGTTAATTTATCACTATTAAAATAAATTATATTACATTGAGTTATAAAAGATTTAAATCTAGCGAACCAATATATTTTATCTTCAGATGTATAAGTTTTTGTAAAATCATTTAATAAATCATTTACATTAAAAAATTTAAAATTATATACTTTTGATTTATAATATGGAGTACATTTTTCATTAATACATATTGATGATCCTTTTATATTTAAAATTTGTTTTATTCTATAATCTGTAATATAAATAACTAAATATATATTATCTTTATTATAACCTATTTCATGTAATAATTCTAAATAAACTTTTATCCAACTATAATCACCAGAACCATCAGTCATTATATAAATAATTAATACAATAGGATTAAGTTGTAATACTTTTATATTAAATGGTTCCGATAATAATTTATTCAAAGGTTTAATATTATGTTCTAACATATATATAATATATATATTATATATTTATTATTTATATATTAGAAATAAATCATACACTCATTTTTATGAAAATTATCAAAAATTTCATAAAAATTATTAGGTGTATTTAAAAATAATATTTAATAAAATTATATAATTTTTCATTTTTTATGAAATTTTTATAAAAATCTTTGATTTTTATTTCATTGTTTCAATTAAGCATTAATAATTTTATAATAATTATTAATTATTGTAAAATTATTAAACTAATTATTTAGATAAAAGAAATTAATCTTCTATTTGTTTCTTTATAGTAAATTAAACTTTTATACAGGATATACTATATTTACTTTTCTATTTATACTTTCTTTATTCCCTGATGTATCAGTTGCTGTATATGTTATAATATATGAAGTAATTCTATCAGTTAATATTATATTAGATAAATCATCTATTGAACAATATCCAGATAATATTTGTCCCGTTTCATTATTAACTATTGATGTAACTAGAGGAATAATTATATTATCTAAATTATCATTACTATTTATACCAGGATCTACATAAACAGTATTTATTGAAATATATAATTCATTATCTCCAATAAGATTTATTATAGGTGGATTATCATCTAATAATATTTTAATAATACCTCCCGTTCTATATAATCCCCATAAAGGAATACCATTTATTTTTGCTTCATAATTATTTTGAAAATTAGGTAAATTATTTAATATTATTGTATCATATAATGATGATCTTTTTGTTACATTAACATCAATTTTAGAATTAAATGAAGAAACACCTGATACATTAAGAGTTGATAATATAGTTGTATCACCTTGAATATTAGTATGACCTGATATATATAGTGCAGAATTCATTGATACATTTCCTTTTAATAATGATACACCTGTAACAATTAAATTATCTGTACTTCCTATATCTTTCCATTCATTACTATCTGCATTATATATATTTATTCTTTTATTAGTTGTATTATATATTAATTGACCATCTATTAAATCAGGTAAATTAAATCTATCTTCTTGTACAACAGGACATAATTGTAAACGTTCATACAAGTTCGTTAAACCTTGAATTATTGTATTACCTGAAATATTTAAAGATGAATTCATCGATACATTACCTTTTAATAATGATACACCTGTTACTATTAAATTATCAGTACTACCTATATCTTTCCATTCATTACTATCAGCATTATAAATATTTATTCTTTTATTAGTGGTATTATATATTAATTGGCCATCATCTAAATTAGGTAAATTAAATCTATCATCTTGTGAAACATTAAATAGTTTTAAACGTTCAAATAATGTAGTTTGACCATTTATAATTGTATTACCTGAAACATTTAATGAAGAATTCATCGATACATTTCCTTTCAGTAAAGATACACCTGTAACTATTAAATTATCTGTACTTCCAATATCTTTCCATTCATTATCAATATATATATTAATTCTTTTGTTTGAAGAATTAAATATTAATTGACCATCATGTAAATCAGGTAAAATATATCTTTGTTCATGTGGTACATTATATAATTGTAAACGTTCAAATAAATTAGTAAATCCAGATACATTTAATGTTGAAGATAGGGATACATCCCCTTGAATTATTGAATTACCTGATATATTTAATGATGATACAAGTGTAGTATTACCTAATAATGATGTATCTCCTGATATATTAAGATTTGATAATAATGTTAATGAACCTAACATTCTGGTATTTCCAGACACATTTAATGATGATAATAAAGTAGTTGATCCTTGTAATATAGATAAACCAGATACATTTAATGATGATTGTAATGTTGTACTACACCCAAAGTTTGTCGTGCCTGATATATCTAATGATGATAAAAGAGTCATTGAATTATTAAATGCTAATTTACCTAATATATTAATATATGAAATTGTTAATTTACCTCTAATATATGAATCACCATTAACATTTAAGTTTGAATTTACATTCATCGTTCCATCTGTATATATATTCCCACTTACTGGTTGTATAGTTAAATCATAATATCTTATCGTTGATGTTTCTTGTGTTGGTAATCCAGATATATTACTTGTTCCTATATATAATCTAAAGTTTCCTGATCCGTTTGAATTACTTGGAGGAATAAAAGTCCAGGATATTTTTACATAAGTATCTGTTCTTAATCCATTATTTAAATTAAACATTGTACCAGTAGATGTAATCCAATTTCCTTGAGAATTTGTAACACCAATTATTAAATTTGTTAAAGTATTCATTTTAACTCTCATTGAAAATATATGTTCTTTTCCTACATAAGTCGTAGTATAACTTTTATAAACATAATTATTTGCAGATAAATTTAATTCTTGAGCTGTTACTAATGATGGTATTGTATAAATTTCTTCTACATCATTAATGCTTGATGTATTATCAAAATCCCATATTATATTATTGACTCGTTGACTTAAATATGCTAAATTAATTGATTTTATATTAACATCACCATATAAAAATGAATTTCCACTTACTGCTAATGTAGACAATAAAGTAACATTTCCTTGTAATATTGTATTTCCTGAAACATATAACATTGAATTAATACTGTGACTTCCATTCATTATTAAACGATTACCTAATATTAAATTAGAATTAATGGATACATCGCCTATCATATTTGTATTACCTGATACTGCAAAATTATTATATGAATCAAAAGTTGCTATATAATTATTTTCATTATATACCGGTGCTTTTATTATATATCTAGTAGCAGTATCATTAGTCATAATATAACCATTTCCAGCACTTCCTAGAATTTGAATTCCGCAATTTGATCCATTATCATATCCTGTATTTGGATTATATTCATTTATATTTAAGCTTATTAATTTATCATGAATTATCATATCTGTTGTTGCTACATATGTTGTAGTACCTAAAATATTAATAATTGAATTTGATGTTCCTATATTAATTACTTTACTACAAATATTTAATATATTATTATCTCTCACTTGACTATAATCATCAGAAATACTTTTAATATTTTTTGTTCTTATTAAATTATCAACTTGCAAATTATTATTAATATTCATATTAGTACTGCCTGTTATTGATCCTGATAATATTGTAGTACCTGATACAATTAAAGATGATATATTCGCACTACCTAATATATTTGTTATCCCACTAACATTTAAATTTGTTAATAAAGTAATATTACCAGTTTGAATGGTCGATCCTAATATATTTAAATTATTACCAATTGTAACATTATTATTAATTATAATATTAGAATTTAATGTAGTATTTCCTGATATTAATAAATTACTTAATATATTTGTATTACCTTGTAATGTAGTAAAACCTGATACATTAAAGCCTGTAGTCAATGTTATTAATCCATTTAATACACTATCACCTAATACTTCTAAATTTGATTTTATTAATGTATTTCCTGATATGCTAACATCACCTATTACACCCAAATTAGATAATATACGAACTGCACCTTCAGTAATTATATTACCATTAACTGGTCTAATTGACAAATTAAAATATTGTACAATTGCTGTTTGTTGTTGAGGTAAATTATTCACATTATGACCCCCAATATATATATTAAATATTGATGGATCATTAATATTACTTCTAGACGGCGGTATAAAAGTCCAATTTATTTGTATATAATCTGCTACATTTAATCCATCTTTAACAGTAAACACTTTACCTACTGCATTATCCCATGATTCAGTATTAGTTGCTGAAATAACTATATTTGTTATAGATGTTTGAAATTTAATATATACTGTTAATGTATGTTCTTGATTAGGATATATCGTAGAATATTGTTTATAAGCATATAATGTAGGCGATAATGTTAATCGTTGCAAGTACAGGCTACCTAGTTGACTATTTGTGATCGTAGATGTGCTATTAGGACTCCAAATTAATTGATTTATTATATTATCTAAATATGGTAAATTAGTAGATTGTATTGTTAATTTATCATTCATTATAGTTTTTCCAGATACATTAAGTAAACTTAATAATGTAGTATTTCCTAATAATGTTGATGTTCCAGAAACATTTAAACTCGATGCAATTGTTGTATATCCATATAAAATTGTATTACCTGATACATTTAAATTGCTTTGTAATGTTGTGTTTCCTAATAATGATGTTACACCAGATACATTTAATGATGATAAAATACTAGTATTTCCTAATAATACTGTTTTACCAGATACATTTAATGATGATCCTAAAGTTGTATCATTAAATAACACACTGTATCCAGAAACATTTATATTACTAAATAATGTAATATTTCCTTGAAGTAATGTTAAGCCTGATACATATAAATTACTAACTAATGTTGAATTACCTAATAATACGGTTTGACCAGATACATTTAATTGACTTGCTAAAGTTACATTACCTAATAATGAACTGATTCCTGATACATTAAAAGAAGATGATAAAGTTACATTACCTACCAATGATGATGTACCTGAAACATATAAGGATGACATTAATGATGTAGTATTAAATAAAATAGTTTGACCTGAAACATTAAAAGATGATAATACTGATGTAGATCCATAAAGATAACTATTTCCAGATACATTTAAAGATGACATTAATGTAGTATTACCTACTAATAAACTTATACCTGATACATTTAATTTTGATAATAATGTAGTATTACCATTAATAATATTATTACCAGATATATTAAAAGATCCTTCACATATAGTATCACCTATTAATCTTGTATTACCTAATACATTTAATGAATTATTTAATGTTACATTTCCATTTATATTAGTATATCCAGATACATTTAATGATGATAGTAAAGTAGATTCTCCTTGTAATGTAGTTTGACCAGATACATTTAATGATGAAACAATTGTAACATAACCTAATAAATTTGTATTACCAGATACATTTAATTTATTGAGTATTGTTGTATTTCCTTGTAAGATTGATACACCAGAAACATTGATGTTACTTAATAGAGTAGAATTACCTACTAATATAGTATTACCTGATACTGTAAAGTTACTATTTGCAGTAATTGAACCTAAAAAGTTACTAGATCCAGATACATTAAGGTTACTTAGTAATGTAGCATTTCCAAGTAAATAGGTGTTACCAGAAACATTTAATTCACTTACTATCGATACATAATTGTAAAAAATAGATACACCAGATACATTTAAGGATGATGTTAATGATACACCACCTACCAGATTTGTATTATTCAATACATTTAAAGTACTATTAAGTGTTGCGTTATTTTGAACATATAAATCTTTATTGAAACTACCATTATCTATAAAATTAGATTTACCTAATACATTTAATGTACTTCTTATAGTATTACTTCCTATAATTTCATTATCATTATTCATAGTAATTTTAGCCATAAATTTACTAGTATTATTAAATAATGCACACCCATTTACAATTAATCGTGATGTTAAAAATACATTTCCTTCTAATGATGTTGTACCAGATACATTTAAATTACTTAATATAGTAGCATTGCCATTTAATAACGAATTATTTAATATATTTAATGAATTATTCAGTGTAACATTTCCGCACAAAATACTATTATTTGATACATTTAAATAATTTATATTTGCATTATTAAGATATGAATCACCAGATACATTAAATGAACTAAATAATGATACATTATTTACAAATTGACTGTAACCAGAAACATTTAAACTTGAAATTAATGTAGTATTATTTTGTAAAATGCTATAACCTGATACATTTAATGTATTATAAAGTGTAGTATCACCTATTAATGTTGTATTACCAGAAACATTTAATGAACTTGCAAGTGTAGTATGTCCTAATAAAATACTATTTCCAGATATATTTATAGAACTTGATAATGTTGCTTCACCTTGTAATACAGTATTACCTGATACATTTAAATTATTTAATATGCTCACATTCCCCTCTAAAATACTATATCCTGAAATATTTAATGTACTTGTTAATGTAACATTATTATTAAATATACTTGCACCAGATACATATAAAGACGATAATAAAGTTGTTTCCCCTTGTAAAACACTTGTTCCTGATATATTTAAATTACTTGATAAAGTAATATTACCTAATAATATTGTTTCACCTGAAACAAATAAATTACTATGTAATGTTGTATCACCTATTAAATTAGAATAACCTGATACATCTAAACCACTTTCTAATATAGTATTATTTAAAAATTTAGATAATCCAGATACATTTAAAGAAGAATAAATTATAGTTTCACCTAGTAATTTAGTATTACCTGACACATTTATAGATGATACAAAAGTTGTATTACCTTGTAATATTGTTATACCTGATACATTTAAAGATGATAAAACACTAGTATTTCCTTGAAGTATATTAATACCAGATACATTTAATGAAGATAATAAAGTAGTATTACCTAATAATGTTGTATTACCAGATATATTTAAAGAAGAAGATATAGTTGTATAACCTATTAATAATGTATTACCAGAAATATTAAGATTAGCCATTAATGTACAATCACCTAATAATGTTGTGTTTCCAGATACATTTAATGATGAATATAATGTAGTTTCATTTAATAATTCTGTTATACCAGATACATTTAATGATGATATTAAATTTAGATTACCTAATAATTCTGTATTGCCTGATACATTTAAATTACTTAATAATGTAGTATTTCCTTCCAATATTGTTAAATCTGAAACATTTAATGAAAATATAGTAGTATTCATTAATTCACTTTTTCCAGATACATTTAATGAAGATAATAATGTAGTATTTGCAATTAATGTTGTATCACCATATACATTTAATAATTTATTAATATTAACATTCCCGTCAAAATTAGATATTCCCGATACATTAAATGATGATGTTAAAGATACATTATTTTTTAATAAAACTACACCAGATACATTAAGAGAAGATATTAAATTAGTATCTCCTAATAATGTAGTTATTCCGGATACATTTAGGGAAGATAATAATGTTGTATAACCAATTAAATTACTATCACCAGATACATTTAATGAAGATATTAATGTAGTATCACCTTGTAATAGAGAATTACCAGATACATTTAATAAAGATACTATTGTTGTATTACCTAATAATAAACTTTCACCTGAAACATTTAATGATGATGCTAATGTAATATTTCCTAATAATAAACTTTCACCTGAAACATTCAATGAGGATACTAATGTAGTGTTACCTAATAAAGTAGAATTACCAGAAACATTTAATGATGATACTAATGTTGTATTTCCGTATAATTTAGAATTACCTGAGACATCTAATGATGATAATAAAGTAACATTATTAGTTAGTATAGTTTGTCCTGAAATATTTATAGATGATAATAAAGTTATATTACCAATAAATAAACTTTGTCCAGATACATTTAATTTTGATAATAATGTAGTATCGCCTTGTAATGTTGTTTGTCCAGATATATTTAAATTAGACATTAATGTAACATTTCCAAATAATTGAGAATTTCCTGATATATCAATTGAAGATAAAAATGTAGTATTCCCTTGAAATATTGATAGTCCGGATACATTAATAGAAGAATTAAATGTAGAATCACCAACTAGTAAACTTGTTCCAGATATATTTAATGATGACATTAATGTAGTGTGTCCTAATAATGTTGTTTCACCTGAAACATTTAAATATGATAATAAATCAGTTTCAAATAATGTAGTTAATCCAGATACGTTTAAAGATGATAATAAAGTAGTATTATTTTTCAATATTGATTTACCTGATACATCTAATGATGATGAAATAATTATATCATTTAATATATTTGTTTTACCATATACATTCAATACTGATAATAAAGATGTTTCATTTAATAATGTAGTTGTGCCTGATACATATAATGAACTTGCAATTTCAGTATTACCTAATAATGTAGTTTGTCCTGAAACATTTAATGATGATTCTAAAGTTACATGATTTGATAATATACTATCACCTGATACATTTAATGATGATAATACTGTAATATCTGATAATATAGCATAACCCGATACATTTAATGATGATAATAAAGTTGTTCTATTAGCTAAAGTTACAAATCCTGAAATATTTAATGATGATAATAAAGTTGTTCTATTAGCTAATATAGAATATCCAGAAACATTTAATTGGCTTGCTAAAGTTACATTTCCAATTAAATTACTAGTTCCTGATATATTTATTGAGCTTGATAAAGTTACATTACCGTTTAATTCTGAATAACCTGATATATTAATAGATGATAATAATGTAGATTCACCTAAAAATATTGTTACACCTGATACATTTAATGATGATAATAATGTAGTTTGATTTAATAATTTTGTAGTTCCAGATACATATAACGATGATAATAAATTAGTATCACCGACTAATATAGTATTTCCAGATACATTTAAAGATGATAATAAGGTTGTTTCATTGTATATATTAGTTATACCAGAAATATTCAATGATGATAATAAAGTAACATCACCTTGTAATGTTGTATTCCCTGAAACATTTAATAAAGATAATAAGGTTACATCACCTGCTAATTCAGTTGTACCAGATATATTTAATGATGATAGTAATGTAGTATCATTAGAAAGTATTGCTTTACCTGAAACATTTAATGATGATAATAAAGAGACATCACCCTGTAATATACATAATCCTGAAATATTTAATGATGATTCCATAGTTATATTTCCTATAAATATACTTTCACCTGAAATATTTAATGATGATAATAATGTAGTATTTCCTAATAATGTAGTATTACCAGATATATTTAATGATGATAATATAGTAGTATCACCTTGTAAAATTGTTATACCAGATACATTTAAAGATGAACCTAATGATATATTACCTAATAATATAGTATCACCTGATACATTTAATGAAGATGCTAAACTAGTATTACCAATTAATATGGTTTGTCCTGATATATTTAATGAAGATAATAATGTAGTATAACCTAATAAAGTACTATTACCTGAGATGTTA
>Ga0172373_10009298_pt1 | contig 12241 bp, 12 predicted proteins | sample Lak10m_2_FD_114546 | JGI IMG/M metagenome (GOLD analysis project Ga0172373, IMG submission 114546) | Freshwater microbial communities from Kabuno Bay, South-Kivu, Congo - kab_092012_10m | ecosystem: Environmental > Aquatic > Freshwater > Lake | place: Democratic Republic of the Congo... | reverse complement strand
CACCAGCTTCAGCAGGATCGCGGCCAGCGGCGCGAGCAGGGCGATGGTCAGGGCAGAACGCTTTAGGGCAAGTTCACTGAGAGCGTCGGGTGTTTTCATGCCGCATATTGTAAGGATCGACAGGGATGAATCGGATGCGCAGCCCGGGCTTCAGGGTCTGCTCTTCAACATGTCCTTGAGATTGGCGAAAGGGTTGTGGGTCGCCGGGGCGTTGTTGGAACTGGAAGAAGAGCCTCCAGCCGCTGCTTCAAGATGACGTGAATGCTCGTTGTCGTGGCAATACACGCACAGCAATTCCCAATTGCTGCCGTCGGACGGGTTGTTGTCGTGGTTGTGGTCGCGGTGATGGACGGTCAGCTGCTGCAGGTTGGTGCGCGTGAATTCGCGCGTGCAGCGGCCGCAGATCCACGGGTAGAGCTTGAGCGCGCGCTCACGATAATCCTGTTCGCGCAGCTCGCGGTTCTTGCGGGCTGCAGCAACTAACTTGTCCAGTTTGTCCGTCGACATCGGCTTGTTCCTTGTTGTCTGCGCTGATTGGCGGGGAACAAGCCTAGCATGCATCGACCCAGCGCCGCAAAGGCCGGGTTGCTGCGGTGTTAGCGTTCGCTGAACGGCGCGCGCGCTGGGCTATAGGATGCTTTGAAGCCGGTCTTGCGCGGCGCATTGGGGCGCGAGAAATCGCGCTTGGGTGCTCCCGGTTTGGTATTGCGACTGAAACGGGACGGTTTGCGCGGGGCGGTCGCGGCACTTTTTTTCGGTTCGTGGCCGGCCACGATTTCGACCGGAATCATCTGTTTGGTGAAACGTTCGATGTTGCGCACATTGAAGTTCTCGGCATGGTTCACCAGGGATATCGCCAGGCCGTTGCGTCCGGCACGGCCGGTGCGGCCGATGCGGTGCACGTAATCCTCTGGCGATTTGGGCAGGTCGTAATTGATCACGTGCGAGATGGTCGGCACGTCGATGCCGCGCGCCGCCACGTCGGTGGCCACCAGCACCCGCACCTGGCCGCGGCGCACCGCCGTTAGCGTGCGGTTGCGCGCGCTCTGCTGCATGTCGCCATGCAGGGCCGCCGCCGAGAAACCGGCGATGAGCAGGCGGTCCGCGATGACATCCGCATCGCGCTTAGTGGCGGTGAATACCACGCACTGGTCGATGCTGACGTCGCGCAGCAGATGATCGAGCAGGCGGTTCTTGTGTGACAGGTCATCGACGAAATGCAGGCGTTGCTGGATGTTATCGTGCTTCGCCGTGGCGCCGGCAATCCGGACCACTTCGGGGTTGCGCGTGATTTTCTGCGCCATCCGGCCGACCATGCCGTCCAGCGTGGCCGAAAACAGCATGGTCTGGCGGCGGCTCGGCGTGGCAGCGATGATTTTCTCGATGTCCTCAATGAAGCCCATGTCGAGCATGCGGTCGGCTTCGTCGAGCACCAGCAGTTCGAGCTGGGAGAAATCGATCTTGCCCGATTGCAGGTGGTCGATCAGCCGGCCTGGCGTGGCGACCAGGATTTGCGGATTTCGCGCCAGCAGTTGCATCTGTTTGGGATAGGGCATGCCGCCGAGGATTGCTACGGCGCGGATGTGTCTCAGTTGCTGGCCATATTTCTCCGTGGCCGCGGTGACCTGCAAGGCAAGTTCGCGTGTCGGTGCCAGCACCAGCATCTTCGGCTGTGCCGGCTGAAAGCGTGGGCGCTGTCCTTGAGCCTGCGCCGATTGGCGCGCCTGGTTGGGGGTCTTGCTTTTCGCCGGAATTGTTGCGGCAAGACGGTGGATTGCCGGCAGCATGAATGCGGCCGTCTTGCCGGAACCGGTGCGCGAGGACACCAGCAGGTCGCGACCGGCCAGGGCAAACGGAATGGCTTGCGCCTGCACCGGCGTGGCCTGGCTGTAGCCGGAATCGGTGAGCGCCTTGAGAATGGCCGGGTTGAGGCCCAGTGTTTCAAAAGTTGTTTCAAACGTCATAGTCTTCTTTCGTCAATAAGTCTGCATGCCCGATGCGCGGAAACGCTCGGACCGGATCAATGCAACGCCAACCAACGAAATATCGAGACTGCGACTTTTCGGCACAAAAGCTTTGCGCCGGAGCGGTGCTCGATAACGGCACCAAAAGGCGGGGGGGCTTAAGAACTGCTGCTGAGGGTTTGCGAAGCGCTTTTGCGGTTGCCTGTTGCAACGCACAATGCGAATTCTACAGGTTTCAACGAATGTCTGTCGAGAAAAATATCGGGATCGATATTGAGTCGTGCAAATGCCCTTGGCTATTTTCACTCTGCGAGTGACGGGTTCTAGCTCGAACTTTGCTCGACAAGATATTCGGCGCTCGCATCCTGCCCCAACGTCTTTACCAGATAAGGCATGACCTGATTCAGTGTTTGCGCCAGGGTCCAGGGCGGATTGGCGATGAACATGCCGCTGCCATACATGCCGAATGCATCGGCTGCGGGCGTGCCGACGGTCAGCCTGACGTGCAGCCAGTCCTTGCCGGGGAGTGTCTTGAGTTTTTCCGGCAACTGCCTTGATGCATTGCGTTGCACCGTCGAGCGCCCGTGCTTCTCGGGCAACTGCGGATACCAGATCGCATAGATGCCGGTGGCGAAGCGCTTGAGGCATTCGGCGAGAACCTGCGGCACGCGACGATAATCCTGCTTGTCCTCATAGGCAGGATCGATCAGTACCAGGGCGCGGCGGGGTGGCGGCGGCAGCAGCGCCTTGAGTCCGGCAAAGCCGTCGCCGGCGTGGACCGTGGCACGCCGCCCGGCGGCGCGAAAATTCTCCTGCAGCAGTTGGCTGTCGCGACTGTGCAGCTCGAACAGGCAGAGGCGGTCCTGCGCGCGCAGCAGCTGGTAGGCCAGCCAGGGCGAGCCGGGATAGTTGCGCAGCTGGCCATCCGGATTCAGCGCACGCACCAGGGCGACATAGTCCGCCAGTGCTGCCGGCAAGTCGCGGCACGACCAGAGCCGGTCGATGCCAGCCACGTGCTCGGCCAGTTTCGCCGCGTAGCCCGTGTCCAGGGCGTAGCGACCGGCGCCGGCATGGCTGTCGATGTACCAGAAGGGGCTGTCCTTCTGCTGCAGATGGCGGATCAACTGGACCAGAATGACATGCTTCAGCACGTCGGCATGATTGCCGGCATGGAAGGCATGGCGGTAGCTCAGCATATCAGGGATGTCGAGGATGTCATGGTGTTGTTTGGATGCGGGCTTGGTTGCGGGCGGTCATGCTAGAGTCCGATTATCCAATATCCGACAAGGTGCGTGTCCATGACGCAGCAGAAAATCGTTTTGATTACCGGATGTTCGAGCGGCATCGGCGCGGCACTGGCCGAAGAATTTCACCGGCTCGGCCACGTCGTCTATGCCAGCGCCAGAAGTAGTGCCGCACTGAGTGCGCTCGCCGAGCGGGGCGTGCATGGCTTAGCGCTGGACGTTACCGATGCACCGAGCATCGCCGCAGCCATGGCCATAATCAAGGCCGAGCAAGGGCGGCTGGATCTGCTGGTCAACAACGCCGGCTTCGGCTTGTTTGGCGCCGTCGCCGACCTGTCTGCGGCGGATCTGCGGCGCCAGTTCGATACCAATGTGGTGGGACCGGTCCAGGTGTTGCGTGCGGCCCTGCCGCTGATGCTGCCGCTGCGGCGTGGCTGCGTGGTGAATATCGGCAGCGTTGCCGGCATCGCGCCGACGCCTTTCTCGGGTGGCTACAGCGCCAGCAAGGCCGCCCTGCACATTCTTTCCGATGCCATGCGCATGGAACTGGCGCCCTTCGGCATCCGCGTCCTGACGGTGCAGCCCGGCTCGATTTTGTCACGCTTCGGTTCCAACAGCACGGCTAATGTCGCCTTGCCGGAGGATTCGATCTACGCCGTCCTGGCCAAGCGCATCCGCGCCCGTGCCGGAGCCTCGCAGAAAGGCGGCATGCCGGCCGAGCTCATGGCGCAGCGAGTGGCGGCCGCGGCACTGTGGGATGATCCGCCAGCCATCCTGCGCATCGGCCCCAACAGCTTCCGCATGCCGGCGCTCAAGCGCTGGTGGCCGGTCGCCTGGCTCGACCGCAAGTACCGCAAGATGTTTGCGCTGGAACGCCTGGCGGCAAATGAGTGAGCGGCAAGTGAGTGAGCGGCAAATGAGCAACAAATGAACTGACACGCTATCCGGCTGCGGGCCTTGGCCGTCGGCGATCAATGTTGCTTGGCCGGTTTCTTCTTTGCCGGCTGCGCGGCTTTCACGGGTGGCTTGGGTTTGACGTTCTTTGCGACGGGCCTCTTGAAGCCCTTGCCGGCCGGTTTGCCGGCGCGCTTTGGTGCCTTGCCCTTGGGCGGTGCTGCCTTGGGCCGTTCCGGCTCGCTCGCTGGCAGATTCACTTCCTGCAGTTTGGCGCCGGTCTGGCCATCCTTGCGCGGCACCAGCAAGGTGGTTCCCGGCGGCAGGCGGGTACGGCGGCCGATGCCATTGATCTGCTTGAGGTAAGTCGCTGACAGGCGGTAGCGCGCCGCAACGGTTTCGATTTTTTCGCCTTTCTTGAGCTTGTAGGTGTGCCAGTTGGACAGCGGTTTATCCTGATCCTCGTGACGCTGCAGGTTGGCAAGAAAGGTTTGCACCTTGCCGACCGGCAGTACCAGCGGGCTATCCTCCCCGGCCGGCATGACCGGACGGTTGTAAGCCGGATTGAGTGCGATGAATTCATCGAGGGGCATTTCCGCGAGCTTGGCGGCAACCGACAAATCCATGTTGGCCGGCATGTCTACCGTGTCGAAATAAGGACGGTTGGGAATCGGATTGATGCTGATGCCGAATAGCGCAGGCTGAGCGATGATGTTTTTCAGGGCCTGCAATTTCGGCACGTAGTAGCGCGTTTCGACAGGCATAGTCAGATTCGCGTAGTCGGTCGGCAGATTGCGTGCCTGATTCTTTGCCACGGCACGCGCCACGGCGTGTTCGCCCCAGTTGTAGGATGCCAGGGCCAGGTGCCAGTCGCCGTGCATCTCATAGATGGTCTGCAGGTAGTCCAGGGCTGCGCCGGTGGACGCAATGACGTCGCGGCGCTGGTCGAGCCACCAGTTTTGTTCGAGGCGGTAGTTCCTGCCGGTCGAAGGGATGAACTGCCAGATGCCCGAAGCACGCGCCCGCGAGTAGGCCATCGGATTGTATGAACTCTCGACGATGGGCAGCAGTGCCAGTTCGGTGGGCATGCCGCGCTTTTCCAGTTCGCCGACGATGTAGAACAGATAGCGCCGGCTGCGATCCAGCACATACTTGAGCATTTCCGGACGATTCAGGTACCAGGCCTGGCGGTCGGCAACCAGCGGGCTGGTGAGGTTGGGCATGGAGAAGCCGTTGCGCACGCGTTGCCATAGGTCTTCCGGTTCGGCGGTCAGGTCGATGGTAGGCAAGGGCGGAAGTTCATCCTGTATCGTCAGGGGCAGATCCGTGCCCAGCCCCGGTGAGGGTGCAAGGTGCAGCGAGGACTCGATGCCGCCGGGCAGCGCGATCCAGTTCAACTGCGATTCAGGCGGAACCTCGGCGGCAGCGCCGAACGACAGACAGGCGCAGAGCCAGAGCAACAAGCGGCGCAACAGCAATGGTGAAACCGCAGAGGCGGGGACCGGACTCATTTGAAATTGTTTTTCCACTCGCGGATCGTGGCAAACACCTCATCGGCTCCGCTGACCGGAGCTTCGCGGCAGCGTTGCGCGGCAGCGATGACGTCCTGTGCATCCCAGCGCAGAAAAGGATTGACGCGAAGCTCCTGGGCGATCGTCGAGGGAATGGTGGCTTGCCCTGATGCACGCAGTTGCGCCACTTCTTCGGCACGCACCTGCAGGGCGGAATTATCCGGTTCGACCGCGAGTGCGAAGCGGGCGTTGGCCTGGGTGTATTCGTGGGCGCAATAGATGCGCGTCGATCCGGGCAGCGCCGCGAGGCGCGCCAGCGACCGCCGCATCTGGCTCGGCGTGCCTTCGAAAACGCGGCCACAACCGCAGGCGAAGAGGGTGTCGCCGCAGAACAGGGCGCCACAGCCGGAATGGTTGCTGTCATAATAAGCAATGTGCGCACGCGTGTGGCCGGGCACCGCGATGACTTCGAAACCGGCAGCAATCTGCGGCAGAACGAAAGTATCGGCGTCAACCATCTGATCGCTCAGCGCATCGATCGGTTCGCCTTTCGGTCCGATAACGGGAACGTGATAATGCTGTAGCAGCGTTTCGATGCCGCCGATGTGATCGCCATGATGGTGGGTGACCAGAATGGCGCACAGATCAAGCTGCTGTTGTTCGAGATAGGTCAGCACGGGCACGGCATCGCCCGGATCGACTACCGCAGCCTGGTCGCCGCGGCGCAAGATCCAGATATAGTTGTCGCTGAAAGCGCAAACAGGAACGATTTGGTAATCATCAGTATTCATAGCGGCCTATTTTACCCGGCGGCAGACAATGTCTAATGCTTTTGACGATTGGCTCGAATCACCGCAGGGACAATATGTCCTGCAGTGGGAACAAGCCCAGTACGATCTGCTGGTTGCCGATATATTCGGATTCAAAGCCGTGCAGCTGGGGCTGGCCCGGTATGACTTCCTGCGCGCCAACCGCATGCCCTTCCGCTTATATTGCGACGACAAGCATTCGGTGCGCGCCGGCCTTCTGGCCAAGCCGCATTTCCTGCCGTTCGCCAATGCCAGCATCGATCTGGCGATACTGCCGCACGTGCTGGAGTTCGCCGCCGCGCCGCACCAGATTCTGCGCGAGGTGGAGCGCGTGCTGGTGCCCGAAGGGCAGGTGGTGGTGACAGGATTCAATCCGTTCAGCCTGTGGGGCGCGCGCCGCCTGTTTTCACGCAGGAAGTCGCGCAACGGATTGTCCGGCACTATTCCCTGGAGCGGGCAATACTTGAGCGTCAAGCGCCTGAAGGACTGGTTTGCGCTGCTCGGTTTCGAGACGCATGCCGGCAGTTTCGGCTGCTATGCGCCGCCGGTGAGCCAGGGCCTGCAGCGCTGGCACTTTCTGGAATTGGCGGGCAACCGTTGGTGGCCCTACGCCGGCGCAACCTACATTATCCAGGCGATCAAGCGCGTGCATGGCATGCGCCTGATCATGCCGGTGCGTCATGAACTCAAGGCCCGCGCCAAGTCGCTGGCGACGGTGACGCAAAATACTTCACGGACAAACAACAATGAAACCAACGCCTGATGAGGTTGTAGACATCTTCACCGACGGCGCATGCAGCGGCAATCCCGGCCCCGGCGGCTGGGGTGCCATCCTGCGCAGTCAGGGACGCGAAAAGGAAATGCATGGCGGGGCGGCCGAGACCACCAACAACCGCATGGAGCTGATGGCCGTGATCGAAGCGCTGAAAGTCCTCAAGCGTCCGGTAAAAGCGCGCGTGCATACCGATTCGCAATATGTGCAGAAGGGCATCAGCGAATGGATCCACGCATGGAAGAAACGCAACTGGCAGACTGCGGGCAAGCAGCCGGTCAAGAATGCCGATCTCTGGCGTGCACTGGATGCCGAGGCCGCACGTCATCAGGTCGAATGGCTGTGGGTCAGGGGGCATGCCGGGCATGCCGAAAACGAACGGGCAGACGCGCTGGCGCGGCGCGGCGTTGATGAAATCAGGGGGTAGTCAAATGGTACGGCGAATCGTTCTCGATACGGAAACCACCGGCCTGGAATACAAGCTGGGCCATCGCATCATCGAAATCGGTTGCGTCGAACTGGTCGGGCGCAAACTCACCGGGCGGCGCTTTCATCGCTATCTCAACCCGGAGCGCCAGATCGAGGCCGGCGCCCAGGTGGTGCATGGACTGACCAGCGAATTTCTGCAGGACAAACCCAAGTTTGCGGAGATCGCCGCCGAATTTCAGGACTTCATCCGTGGCGCGGAACTGGTCATTCACAATGCCGCCTTCGATCTGGGCTTTCTCAACAACGAGCTGGAACTGCTCGGTCTGGAACCGCTCGCCTCGATTTGCGGCGAGGTCACCGACACCCTGCTGCTGGCGCGCGAGATGCGTCCGGGGCGCAAGAATTCTCTGGATGCCCTGTGCGCCGAATATGCCATCGACAATTCCGGGCGGCAGTTGCACGGCGCCCTGCTGGATGCCGAATTGCTCGCCGAAGTTTATCTGGCCATGACGCGCGGCCAGGGAAATCTCCTCATGGAACTGGATTTCGCGCCGCCTTCCGCGGCGCAGGCCCAGTTGAACCGCGAAAGGCTGCCACTGCTGGTGCTGCGCGCCAGCGAGGAAGAACTGGCCGAGCACCGGCGCGTGCTGGCGGAGATCGACAAGGAGAGCAAGGGCAAGTGCCTCTGGCTTGCTGAGACGCTGCAGTCCTGAGGCTTCATCCAGCGCTACGTCGCTGCTGGCGCCAATTGAAGGCGGAAAGCAGAGCCAGGCCCGTGCCGATCAGCAGCATGCCGGCGAGTTCGGTGCCCGTGCTGGTTTCGCCCAGTTGCAGGCGCGAGGCGAGCGTGGCGACAACCGGCACGCCCAGCACCGACAGGCTGGCTTCCCAGGCCGGCAGTCTTTCCAGGATATAGAACCAGAGAAACCAGCCCAGGCCGGTGCTGATCAGCGAAGTGAACAGCAGCAGGCCGACATACTCGCCCGACCAGCGCGTGGCGGTTTCAGGCACGCCGGCCGAGACAGCGATGAGCAGGACTGCGCCAAAAGCCATCTGCCAGGCGTTGAAATTCACCATGTCCACGCCAATGCGGCTGACCCGTTTGACGATGATGGTGCTGGCAGCCCAGGTTATCGCGGTCAACACGCCGAGGATTTTTGCCAGCGGGCTGGCCTCAAGCTGCCAGGGCGCGATGATCAGGGCCAGGCCGATCAGCGTGGTCGCTGCCGCCAGCCACTGGCTGTTGCGCACCCGCTCGCCGAGCAGCGGCCAAGCCAGCAACAGCGTCCAGATCGGCGCAGTGAAGATCAGCACGGAAGTCTTGCCGGCACCGCCCTCGACCAGTGCCCAGCTTTGCAGGCACAGGAATAGTCCCGTCTGCAGCGTGCCATTGAGGGCGGCCAGCCAAGGCAGACGCGGGCGCAGCGGGCGGCGCATAATGACCAGAGCGGCGAGCAGGGCAGCAGCGCCGATCGTGGCGCGCTGGGCCGCAAAGGCGAATGGCGCCACAAACTGGAGTGCCAGCTTGGCGGTGATCCAGCTATAGCCCCAAATCAGGGTCAAAACGACAAGTGCGATGGTGGCGCGTAAATTTTGTGACATCGCGTATCCGGGTGTACCGAAATCAGCCGGGCATACTATCATCGCGTCCTGCCGGTAGTCGTCCTTCTTCAATCCGCTTATGTGCCGATCCAACTCCCCGAAATCGCTGGCGCAACGCTGGCAACGCTTCTGCATCGGCTTGCTGTCCGCGATGCTCCTGAGTTCGGGAACCGCGCTCGGCCAGGTTGAGCGCAATCCGGCACACCGTTCACAGAACCGTGAGTCCGACTCGACCGCCCGCGTGATCGTCAAATTCAAGCCGGATGCCGCATTGCCGCGCAAGCACGCGTTTGCAGCAAATGCAAGTTCGGGCGAAATGCGCAGTGCGCTGGCGGCCCGCGCCAGCGCACTGGGAACCCGGCTGGGCATGGCATTGCGCAGCGGCCGGGCGCTCAACCAGCATACCCAGGTTGTCATCGCGCAAGGCATCAGCGGCGAGATACTGGCCGAACGACTCGCCCGTGAGAGCGACGTCGAGCGCGCCGTGGTCGACCGGCGCCGCTCGCATCATCTGGTTCCCAACGATCCTCTTTATGCGAAAGGCCCCCCGCTTGTTGGCACCGCCGGTGGCCCGGATGCCGGCCAATGGTATCTGCGCCCACCCGGCGGAGAAATCATATCGAGCATCGACGCCACCGCTGCCTGGGACATGACGACGGGCAGCACCGGCATCGTGGTTGCCGTCATCGATTCCGGGGTGCGTCCCGAGCATCCCGAGCTGGCAGGACGTCTGCTGCCCGGTTACAACATGATCGATGACATTCCGACCTCGAATGACGGCGGGGCTCGCGATGCCGATCCTTCCGATCCCGGTGACTGGATCACGGACTTCGAATCGACGGATACTTCCGGGGCTTTTTCCGGGTGCGACGTCCAGGACAGTTCCTGGCACGGCACGCTGACCAGCAGCCTGGTCGGCGCCGCGACCGACAACGCCAGCGGCATGGCGAGCATGGCCTGGAACGTGAAACTGCTGCCGGTGCGCGTGCTCGGCAAATGTGGCGGCTATGATTCCGACATCATCGCCGGTATGCTCTGGGCTGCCGGCTTGGCGGTACCCGGTGTGCCGGACAACCCTAATCCGGCGCGCGTCATCAACATGAGTCTGGGCGGCAGCGGTGCCTGTACTCTGGACTATATCGAGGCGCTTGCGGCAATTTCCACCCTGGCGAATCCCCCGGTGATCGTGGCATCGGCCGGCAACAGTTCCGGTCAGGCAGTCAGTTCGCCGGCCGACTGCGCCGGGGTGATTGCCGTGGCCGGCTTGCGCCATATCGGCACCAAGGTCGGTTTTTCCGACCTTGGCCCTGAAATCACGATCAGTGCGCCCGCCGGTAATTGCGTCAATACCGGCGACAATGATCCCTGCCTGTACCCCATCCTCGGCGCAACCAACACCGGCAAGACCGGGCCGGTGGCCTCCGCCTACACCGACAGCTTCAAATACAGCGTCGGTACCAGTTTCTCGGCGCCACTCGTGGCAGGAACCGCCGCCCTGATGTTGTCGCTGCGGCCGACGCTGACACCGCAGGAAGTCGCCGCAATACTCAAGAAGACCGCACGCGGATTCCCGGCCAGCGGCGCCGAGGCGACCGTCAAAACCTGTCATGTTTCGGATGGCAGCGAACAGCTGGAATGCTATTGCACCGCCTCGACCTGCGGTGCCGGTATGCTCGATGCCGCTGCCGCAGTCGCCGAAGTGAAATCCAGCAATATCGGTTTTGGCAAGGGCTGGAATCTCGCCGGCAACAGCGCACAGTCTGTCTTGAGCATGTCCGGAAATTTCAGCGATCCGGCCAAGGTATCCGCGGTCTGGAAGTGGGTCACGAGCGGTACGGCATCCGGCGTCACCTACCCCAACTGGGCGTTCTATACGCCGACGCAGAATGACGGCGGCTCGGCCCATGCCAGGAGCATGGGCTATGAACTGCTGAGCATCGTCAATCCCGGCGAAGGCTTCTGGGTAAATGCCAAGGCGGAATTCACCGTGTCATTGCCCATCGCCGAGGCTGTGACGGCGGCCTCTTTCCAAGGCCTGGCGGCGGGATGGCATTTGCTCTCGGTGGGAGCGAAACAAACGCCGGCTAGCCTTAATACCGCGATGAGCGGATTGGGCGAGAGGAATCTTACAAGCATCTGGGCCTGGGACAACGCCCAGTCCAAATGGTATTTCTATGCGCCCAGCATGGCCATGCAGGGTGGCAGTGTGATGACGGACTACATGACAGGCAAGGGCTATCTTGATTTCAGCGTGTCGAACAGGACACTTGGACCCGGCGTCGGCTTCTGGGTGAACAAGCCATAAGGCGGTTCAATCGCGTGCCCGGTCAGACACCGGAAAATCAGCCCATCAACCGCCCCTGGCGATGCCAACGAGAATGCTGAGCAGCAATCCCAGGATGGGCAGCATGCTCATGGCGAACCCCACTGTGCGCGAGTCGGGTTCGCGTACATAGGCACGCAGATAGATCATCCGGCCAATCATGTAAATCAGGCCGACCACGGCGATCCAGTGCGGTGCCCAGTACTTGGCGGCCAGCCACATGGCGGGAATCAGTACCACCAGCAACTCCAGCGTGTTCATCTGTACCCGGAACAGGCGCTCGAAGGTCTCGTGACCGGACACCGCGGGCGCCTTGATGCCGTAACGAATCCGGGCGCGCCCTACCAGCATGCTGAAAGCGACGAGTTGAATCAGACAAAGTGTCATCACCAGATCAAGCCAAGCCATGGTTGCCTCCTGTTTGAAACGATTTTGTAGTATCTGAAAGCGCATGATACCCAAAACGTTCATGGCCAGAAACGAAAGGAATTGATCATGGCATATCAGTGTTCCGGCGGATGCGTCGGTGACGATTCCGGTCGGCGACGGGCGCTTGCTGCTGGGCTCATGGCAAGGAATCTCTCTCCGGGAGCATCGCACGCGGGGCCATGGGCGCGAAGCGGTGGTCACGCTCATCGGTTGGGTTCCGCGCCGCGCGAATGCCGTGCGTGGCGATACAATCTCATGCAGTTG
>Ga0172373_10009296_pt1 | contig 12242 bp, 11 predicted proteins | sample Lak10m_2_FD_114546 | JGI IMG/M metagenome (GOLD analysis project Ga0172373, IMG submission 114546) | Freshwater microbial communities from Kabuno Bay, South-Kivu, Congo - kab_092012_10m | ecosystem: Environmental > Aquatic > Freshwater > Lake | place: Democratic Republic of the Congo... | reverse complement strand
GCAGCCTCGGCCGCGACGAGGAGCGCCTGCGGTTGCACCTCGGCGGTGCGCACCTCGACCCACGAGCCGCGCGCCTCCTCGGGCGGGGGCTCAGCCGCACAGGCGGCAAGCGCGGTGATGGCGACGAGTGTCCCCACATGTTTCCAGACATGCCTTCGCATCGACGTCTCCCTCGCTCGTTCTGGGGTCGGTGCACCGAGGTTACCCCGGTCGCTGCGCGGCGTTAAGCGTTTTTCATGCCAGCCGCGCGCGTGTGACGGCGCGGTGGCATCGCCCGGAGCCGTCTGATAGGCATCCCGCCGATGTTCGAGGGCGCACGCGTCGCGGTGGTGGTGCCGGCGTTCGACGAGGCGCGCCTCATCGCCCGCACGCTCGCGCGCGTCCCTGCGTTCGTGGACCTCGTGGTCGTCGTCGACGACGCGAGCCGCGACGACACCGCCGCGCGGGCCCGGGCCTGCGGCGACGCGCGCGTCGTCGTCGTCACGCACGCCCTGAACCGCGGCGTCGGTGCGGCCATCGCGAGCGGCTACGACGCAGCGTTCCGCGCGGGCGCGGACGTCGCCGTCGTGATGGCGGGCGATGCGCAGATGGACCCGGCCGATCTGCCCGCCCTGCTCGCGCCCGTGCTGCGCGGCGAGGCCGACTACGCGAAGGGCGACCGCCTCTCGCATCCGCAGGCGCGCACCGCGATGCCCCGCGCGCGCTACGTCGGCAACCACGTGCTGAGCGCGCTCACCCGCATGGCGACGGGCCTGCCGATCCGCGACGCGCAGTGCGGCTACACCGCGCTCTCGCGGGCCGGGGCCGGGCGCCTCGCGCTCGCTGCGCTCTGGCCGCGCTATGGCTACCCCAACGATCTGCTCGGGCGTGCGGCGGCGGCCGGGCTGCGCGTGCGCGACGTGACGGTGCGCCCGGTCTACGCCGACGAGACGAGCGGCATCGGCCTGCGCCACGCGCTCTTCGTCGTGCCCTTCGTGCTCGCGCGCGTCGTCGTCCGCCGCGCCCGCGCGCTCATCGCGTCTCGGCGCGCGGCCGTCGCGCTCCCCGCAGCGCACGCGCACGCCGCTGAGCTCGCGCCCGCACGGCTCGCCTCCCTGTCCCGGCCCGAGCGGCGCGGCTGACGCGCGGCGCATGCGCATCGGGCTGCTGACGACGAGCTTCCCGCGGTCGCACGGCGACATCGCGGGCGCCTTCGTGCTCGGCTTCGCGCGCACACTCGTCGACTGCGGGCACGAGGTCGAGGTGCTCGCGCCCGAGCCCGGCGACACACCCGGCGCGCCGCACGACGCGCCCCCGGCCTGGCCGGGCGTCACCGTGCGCTGGGTGCCGTATCTGCGGCCGCGCGCGCTCGAGCAGACCTTCTACGGCGCGGGCGTGCCCGACAATCTCCAACGCGACCCGCGCGCGTGGCTCGGCCTCGCGCCCTTCACCGTCGCGCTGCTCCGCGAGGCGACGCGCGCCGCGCCCGGCTGGGACGCCGTCGTGAGCCACTGGGCGCTGCCCTGCGCGCTCGTCGCCGGCACCGTGCGCGGGCGTCGACCGCACCTCGCCGTGCTGCACTCGGCCGATGTGCACCTGCTCGCGCGGCTGCCGCTCCGCGGGCCGCTCGCGCGACGAATCGCGGAGAGCGCACACGCGCTGCTCTTCGCCTCCCCCGCGCTGCGCGACACCTTCCTCGGCCTGCTCGACCCCGTCCCGCGCGCCGACGCGGCGACGCGCTGCCACGTCTCGCCGATGGGCATCACGCCGCCCGCGCGCCCGGAGACGCCGCGACGCACGCTGCGACGCGCGCACGGGCTCGACCGCTTCACCGCGCTCTCGCTCGGGAGGCTCGTGCCCGTGAAGGGCATCGACGACGCCATCCGCGCGACGGCCATGCTCGCCGACACCACGCTGCTCGTCGCCGGCGAAGGCCCGGAGCGCGACGCGCTCGCCCGGCTCGCTGACCGACGCGGCGGCGACGTGCGTCTGCTCGGGCTCGTCACCGGCGAGGCCCGCGACGCACTCTTCGCGGCCGCAGACGCCTTCGTGCTCGCCTCCCGCGTGCTCGACTCGGGGCGCACCGAGGGCACGCCGACCGCGCTCGTCGAGGCGATGTCCGCAGGGCTCCCCGTCGTCGCGACGCGCGTCGGCGGCGTCGGTGCGCTCATCACCGAGGAGCGCAACGGGCTGCTCGTGCCGCCCGGCGATCCCAGCGCGCTCGCTGCGGCACTCGCCCGTCTCCGCGACGACGCCACGCTGCGCCGCCGCCTCGCCCGCGCGGGGCGCAAGACGGCCGCGCAGCTCACGTGGAGCGCGCTCGCGCCGCACCTCGACGCGCTCGTGCGCGACGCCTGAGTCCGTCGACGGCGGAGCGCGTGCGTGACGCCTGAGCGGAGCGCGCGAAGCCCGAGCTCAGCGACCCGGGTTCACGCGGCGCGTCCCCGCGGGCGCGCGCCAGTTGAAGTCGGCGTCGGGCGCGCTCACGCCGCTCACCGCGATCTGGCTGAAGTCGAAGCGGTTGCGGTTGCCGTCGTGCCCGATGATGAGCACGCGGACGACCATGCTGCCGTTCGTCACGTAGAGCAGGAGGCGCTCGTAGTTCGGGTTCACGCGGCGCGGGCGCAGCTCGAGTACCTGCCCGCCGGGGACCTCGAAGCCCTGCGTCCGCGGATCGACGAGCCGGAACGCGTACTGCTCTTCGAGACGACCGCGCCCCGTGAGAAACGAGAGCGCCTGCGGGAGCTCGCTGTCGGCGACGGCCGTCTCGACGACCTGACCGGGCTCACCCTCGGCGCCCGGCTCGAAGAGCTGGATGCGCGCGCCGTCCGAGACGAGCACCTTCCGGTTGGGCGCGTCGTAGCGCCAGAACATCTTGCCCGGCTTCTTGAAGGTGACGAGCCCGCTCGAGCGCTCGTAGCGCTGGTGCAGCTTCACGAAATACGTCTGAAAGAAGCGCATCCGGACCGCGGGGACCTGGTCGTAGAAGCGCTGCACGCGCGCGGCGACCTGCGCGGCCGTCGGCGCCTGCTGCGCCTCGACGCGCGCAGCGACCGTCACGGCGCTCACGGCCGCGAGCGCGACGAGCGCGGTGACGACGACGAGCCGACGCACCACGGCGCGCGGCGCGAGCAGCGACGCGACACACACGCGAACGAACGAGGGCAGCGACGAGCGGGCGTTCATGTTCTCTCCCTGGCGAAGACGGACGCTCGCTCGGACACGAGCCGCGCGCGTTCTATTCTCTCGACGCTCGCCCGCGCAACGTCATGGCAGAGCTCGCCGACGGCGCGGCGACTCAACGCGCGCCGTCGTTCGACCGCGCGTCGTCGGGCGACGCGGCACGCACGCGCGACTCCTCGCCGCCCGCACCATCCGGCGCGAGGTCGTCGATGGCCCGCGTCATCGCGGTCACCCACTCGGGCCGCAGCCCCATGTTGCGCGGGCCGCTCACCTCGCGCGCGAGGGCGAGGTAGTGCAGCGCGTCGGCGCGATGGCGCAGGCGATACGCCGTCATGCCGCGCATGTAATAGAAGCGGCTGCGCTGTTCGGCGTCCATCTCCGGCGCGTGGCGCTCGAGGTCGGTGAGCCACACCTGAGACTCGTCGTAGCGCGCCGCATCGAAGGCCGTCTCCGCGTGCTGCATGTCATCGCGGAGCGACGCGCAGCCAGAGAGCGCGACGGACGCGATCAGCGCGAACGAGAACACGAGGCGAAGCAGCCGACGCGACGCGGGGCGGGTCATGCGCGCGAGGATACATCGCGCCCGCCGCGCGTGAACACGCGAACGTCGAAAGCCCCGCGCCTCCTGCGCCAGACGCGCGAGGCGAGCCCGGGACGCAGGCGCCGCCCCACCACGAGCGGCCTCGTTCGCCACCAAAAAAGCGTCGTCCCGGAGCCGCGGGCGAGCGGAGCCGGGACGACGGAGCGAGCCGAAGCGAGCGAACCGAGCCGGACGGACGAAGCGAACGCAACGACGCGAAGGACCGGACGAGCGCAGGCCAGAGCGGAGCCGAAGAGAACACCGCGGAGCGAAGGAGCACGGACCGAAGGACACAGACCCGAGCGAAGCGAAGCGCCGAACCAAGCCGAGGAGCGAAGACCAGCGAAGCAGGACGAGGAGAAGAAGGAGATCGAAACGAAGCAGGGCGAGACGAAGGAAGGCGAGGCGAAGGAAGAAGCAAGGCAAAGCGAGGCGAAGCCAAGGCCGAAGCGAGCAGCGAAGAAGGCGAGAGGCCAAGCAAGCAAGCGAAGGAACCGCCGGAGGGCCCCCGACGCAGCGAGCCGGCCCGAAGACCGAGGCACCGCGTCGAGCTCCCTCCGAGGGGCGCGCAGCGTCGAGCCGCGCACGACTCCGCAAAGCAATGGCGATGCCACGCTCCCGGGCGCGTTCACTGCGCCCACGCAAGCCATTGAAATCAAAGCCATTTTTGACGCCCGTCGCGCCCTCGACGAGCGCTCGACGCGACGCACCTCACGAATCCGCGCCCGGCGACCCTGACATCTCTGTCACGGCCGTGCGGTCCGTCGGGGCGTCCTCGGGCGCCGCACCCCGGCGAGCCGCCCTCAGAGGAGGATCAGCTCGCTCTCGTCGAGGTCGATGGCGATCTCCTCGCGGCTCGCGTCGAGCACGATCCGCGTGTCCATCATGCGCTCCTCGCTGAGCGACTCGATGTAGGCGCGGATCTCGGGGACGACCTCGAGGAGGCGCTCGAAGATCTCGCTCGCGAGAAAGAGCACCGTCGAGGCGCGCGCGGCGGTGACGGTCGCCGTCGTCGGCGCCTGCTGAAGGAGGCTGATCTCGCCGAAGACCTCGCCCGGGTGGAGCGTCGCGAGCAGCACGCGGTCGCCGCCGTCGAGTTTCGAGACGTCGAGCTCGCCGGAGAGCAGCACGAAGAGGCCGCGCCCCGGCTGACCCTCGCGGATCAGGTCGACGCCCTGCTCGACGTCGTGCGCGGTGAAGCGACGCACGAGGTCGAGGCGCTGCTTGCGGTCGAGCGGCTTGAAGAGCGCGGAGGTCGCGAGGAGGTTGTTGAGCAGGCGCTCGCGCGTGAACTTGTCGAGGGCGCGCGCGATCGTGCCGGCGTCGCGCGCGACGCGTGCGAGGGCGTCGCGGTCGAACTCGAGCAGGTCGCAGTCGGTCTCGGCGGTGACGGTGGCCGAGCGCGGCGAGGCGCTCACGAGCGCCATCTCGCCGAAGATCGCGCCGTCGTGCAGCGTCGCGAGCGGCACGACGCCGCCGGAGATGTCCTTCTTGGTGACGCGCACGGTGCCGCGCGCGAGCACGTAGAACGACTGCCCCGGCTCGCCCTCGGCGAGGACCGTCTCACCCGGCCGCGTGCGCACGAGCTTCACCGCGTCGAGCACCGCCGCGAACGACTCGGCGGGCAGCTCGCTGAAGAGCGGGATCGCGGGGAGGAACTCGGGATACGCGCCGATCGGATCGAGGTTCGACGCGATCTTCTCCGCGTAGGCGACGAGGTCGGGCAGCGGCGGCAGCGTCGCGAACGAGAGCGTCGGCGGCAGCAGCGCGTCCGGGTCGCCGGGCGAGAGACGCACCGCGCGGCCGAGGCGCGGCGAGCCGAGCGCGTAGAGCTGTGCGACCGGCGCGAGCAGCGACGCGAGCTGCGGCTCGAGCGCGACGAGCACGCGCAGCGCGACGAGCGCGCGGAGCGGATAGCCGCCGTTCGCCGCGTGCCGCGCGAGCGCCGTGTAGACGACCGCGGCGCGCTGCGCCTCACCGAGCGCGAGGAGCGTGTCGGCGACGCGGAGGCGGGCGTCGAGGTCCTGCGGCTGCAGGGCGACGAGCGCCGCATAGCCATGCAGCGCCCCCGGGAAGTCGCGCGCGAAGAGTCGCTGATCGGCGTGCGCGCGGAGCTCGCGGCAGTTCTGCATGGTGGCGCGGATGGTAGTCGGGCGTCGTCGCGCGAGGCAAGCACCGGCGCCCGCCGCGGAAGGGCGCCCGCGGCGCGCACGCGACGGCGCGGCTGGGCTATGCTCGGCCGCTCCGAGGCGGCTCTGCCCCGGGTCGCGCAGTCCGATGCAGCACTGTGAACGATGTGCGCGGGTGGTCCCCGACGACGAGCCGCGCTGCCCGGAGTGCGGAACGACGCCTGCGCGCTCCGACGCGCCTCCCGCCCCGCACCCGGCCCGCGGGGCGCGAGCGAGCGAGCCGCCGCGCGTCGTCGCCATCGGCGCGGGCCTCCCCGGGCACGGGCCGTCGTCGCCCGCCCCGGATCGCCGTGATGCGGCAGCCTCGTCCGACGGGCCTCTCCGCGACGCCCCGGGCGCGCCTGAGAGTTCTTCCAGCGCAGATGACGCAGTGCGTCATCATTCCGCAGAGACCCACCACGAAGAGGCGCTCGCCCTCGCTGCCGAGCTCGAACCCAAGGCCGCCCCCTTCACGCAAGAGCGCACCGGCACGCGGCGCCGCGTCGAGGGCGAATGGGCGCGCGGTGGCGGCGAAGGCGCGAAGATCGTCTCCCTGCGCCGCACGCCGAACCCCGACGAAGCGCGCATCACGCCGAGCGAGCCGCCCACCACCGACGAACGACGCGTCACGCCGAGCGAGCCGCCCACCACCGACGAGCGGCGCATCACGCCGAGCGAGCCGCCCACGAACGACGAGCGGCGCATCACGCCGAGCGAGCCGCCCACCGCCGACGAACGACGCGTCACGCCGGTCCCGCGTGCTTCGGAGATGCCCGCGCGTCCTCCCGTGCTCGCGTCGGAGTCGCTGCGCGCCGATCTCGCGCCCAATGCGCCGGGCCGAAGCGCGATCCGCGTCGCGGCCATCGCCCTCGGCGCAGGCGGCGCGGCGACGGCGGTGCTCGTCGGCGGACCCGGCCCGGGCACGCTGACGGTGGCGGCGGCCCTCGCGCTCATCGGGGTCCTCGGCGTCGCGCGGCTCCCCTACCGCCAGCGCGCGCTCGCGCTCTTCGCGGTCGCAGCGCCCGCGCTGCTCTCGGCGACGGTGCTCGCCGCGCCGCACGGCGGCGTACCGCATGGCGGGCTGCTCGGGCTCACGACGGGCGGGCTCGCGGGAGCGCTCTACTTTCGCGCCGAATACCGCGCATCGCGGCTGGCGCGGGGGCTCATCGCCGCCGGCGTCGCGGCGGGCGCGGTCTGGCTCGCGATGTCGGGTGCGCTCACGGGAATCGGCGCGATCGGCGCCGCGTGGCAGTCGTGGTTGCCCGCGCTGCTCGGGGCAGCGCTCGCCCCGGTGCTGCTGCTCGCGCTGCTCGGCTTCATGACCGAGCACAGCACGGGCGGCTGCGGGCTCTGGGGGACGGCGCTGCTCGTGTGGCTCGCCTGCTACGAGAACGCCGCGCACGCCGCGCAGGTCTTTCCGGCGGGCGGGGCCGGCCCCTCCGAGGGCTGGCGCGTCGGTGCGGCGATGGGCGCCGTCGCGACGCCCATCCTCGCTCCGGTGGTCGCGCTCGCGGTCGCGCAGCTGCTCGTGATCGCGGCGGGCGGCGGGCGTGAAGAGGACGAAGACGAGGCCGCGGAGGCCTGACGCGCCACGCGCCGTCAGCGCGTCACTGCCCGCGTGTCCGGCGACGACGGCGCACGCCGGGGCGGCACGAGACGCGGCCACGCGGCGAGCGACACGGCCACGCACACGCGTCCGCGCGGGTCACGCACGGCGGCCGTCCCCGCATCGGTGAAGCGCGGCTCGAGGAGCGCCTCGCGGTGCGAAGGGCTCGCGAGCAGCGCCGCCCACGCGGCATCGACATCCGTCGCACGCCCGAGCGCCTCGCCGACGAAGCGCGCGCGCACGCCGAGCGCCGCGAGTCGCGCCTCGGGCGATGCGCCCTCCTCGAGCTGATGCGCGACGCGTCCGCTCGCGCAGACCGCCTCCGCATGGGCACGCGCTGCACGCGCGAGCAGCCGATGGGGACGCAGCGCCGCGAGATGGGCCTCGCGCCGCGATGCAGCGAGCCGCGCCGTGACCTCCGCGGCGGAGGGCGCCGAGGGAGTCGACACAAGCGACGACACGCCCGACGTCGCGCCCGACGTCGCGCTCGACACGGACGGCCGCGCGCCTCCGGTCGACGCGCCGGCGTTCGCGTCGGCGATGCGCACGCCCGCGGCCGCGAGCCGGGCTTGGGCCGCCGCATCGAGCGGCACGCCGTGCACCACGCGCTCGGCCACCGGGCGCGGCCCCGCGGGGCCCGTCGCGACGAGCTGCACGCGCAGCGGGCGCACGGCGTCGGTCGGGAGCTCGGCGCTCGCCTCGTCGAGCCCGAGCGGCACCGCGTGTAGCGCGCCCTGCGCGTCGAGCACGACGAGTCGCGGCGCTGCGAAGCGCGGAGCGAGCCCGAGCGTCAGCGTGTCGCCGCCCGCGTCCGCGAGCGTGAGCGCGCCGCCGCGCGGGCTCGCGAGCAGCAGCACACGGGACGCATCGCGCGCGTGACCACAGACGAGCGGCGCATCCGAGCGCGCCGCGAGCGCGTCGAGCCAGGCCCGACCGCGCGCCTCCTCGTCCTCACCGAGCGCGACGGCATGCACCGTCGGCAGATCCGAGCCCGCCTCGCGCGCCGCACGCGTGAGCGAGGCCGCATCGAGCGTCGCTCCCGCGAGCAGCAGCGCCGCCGCCGCCTCCCCGAGCGGCTCGTCGACCGCGCAGCGCGGCTCCCACGCCGACGCGCCCGAGGGCACGGCGACGACGAACGCGATCAGCGACAGGAAGGGCAGCGCGCGCACGGCGACGACGAACGCGATCAGCGACAGGGTGGGCAGCGCGCGCACGGGGAGAGACTAGCGAGACGCTGCGCGGCGCGGCCACTTCGAGACAGGCCCGCTCCCGGAGGCGCCACGCCTCTGCCGCGCTCCGCTGCGGGCGGCCATCCGGACACGGGGTCCTGCGCGACCTCGACGGCCTCGCGCTTCCTCGGCTATCGTCGGCGCCGCTCGGGGACCGCCCCCTCTGCGCGACACGTCGCGCGCGGACGTCGGCTCCATCGACCCGGGGAACGTTCACGTGATTTTCACCACCACGCCGCCGCGTCGGACGACGCGCGCCCCGCAGCCACGCGTGGGCGGCGCAAACCCACGAAACGCGCGCGAGGCCGAGGCACGCGCGGTCTACGAGCAGGGCGTCGCGGCCTACTCCGCCGGGCGCTTCGCCGACGCGGCGACGCTCTTCGATCGCGCCTACGCGCTCGCCGAGCGCCCCGCGCTCCTCTACAACATCTACCTCTCGCGCCGCGACATGGGGGACGTCGATGCCGCCGTCGTCGCGCTGCGCCGCTACCTCACCGACGACGCCACCGTCACCGCCGAACAGCGGCTGACGCTGCGCAATCGCCTCTACGCGATGGAGGAGACGCTGACGGCGCGCGGTCGCACGGCGACGGAGAGCGCGGGGACGACCACGGCAAGCGCGACGCGTTCGACGACGACCACCGCGACGAACGAGCCCACGACGACGCCCGCCACGGACACCACGGGCGACGCCGCGACCGCCGCACCGCCCGCGACGACCGCGATGTCCTCGGGCGCCGACACCGCGAGCGCAGCAGCCACGACGACCGACTCCGACGACGCACGCGCGGAGCGCCTGCATGCGCCACGCATCGGCTTCTCCATCACGCCGGATGGTGTTGGTGTCTCGGCGTCCGGCCGCTTTTGACGACGACGCTGCGCCGACGTCACAGCCGAAGACCTACCTCGGACCCGCGACGGCACGCAGCGCATCGACGATGCCGTCGACCGCCGCGTCGTACGTCCACGTCGAGATGATGTCGCGCGACGCCTCACCCATCGCCCGTCGACGTGTCTCATCTCCGAGCACGTCGTCGAGGGTCGCCGCGAGCCGGTCGAGGTCGCCCCATGAGAACGTCGCGCCGTTCACGCCGGGGTGCAGGAAGTCGATCGTCGACGGGATGGCATCCGACAGCACGAGCGGAAGCGAGAAGCACATCGCCTCATGAATCACGAGCGGCGTGACCTCACCCGGTCCGGACACCAGCGTGAACAAGTCGGCAGCCGCGTAATAACGCGGGAGTTCGGTCTGGTTCTTCGCACCCACCGGATGCACGTGCGCGAGCCGGTGCGACGCGCAGTACGCGCGCACCTCCTCGAAGAGCGGCCCCCCGCCGACGAGGACGAGCGATGCGGGCACCTTCATGCGCTCGTGCGCGCGCACGATGTCCATCGGCCGCTTCTTGTCGCGCATGTGAGCCACGTAGACGATCACCGGCCGCGACGGGTCGAGACCGAGCTCTCGACGGAGCGCATCGCGCTGCGGGCGCAGCTCCGCAGCGCGCGCCATGAAGTACTCGTTGTCCACGCAGAGCGGCACCCAGAAGACCTTCTCGTCGGGCACGCCGTACCGCGCGTAGAACTCGCGGGCTCGCGTACTCATCGCGAGCGCCGCGCTGATCCCCGCACACCAGCGCTTGCGGAAGAGCTCGCGCGCGAAGTCCGACTGCGTGAGGATCTTCGGAGAGTCCACGACGACGTCGCCGTGGAACAAGATCGGCAGCCGCAGCGCGCGCGCCGCCGCGAACGCCATCCACTCTGTCGCCGCCGCATAGCCATGCAGGAACAAGGCGTCGTATCCGCCCCGCCGCAGCTCGTTCACGAAGCCGGGGTGAATCTTCGAGAGCGGATGTCCCGCCCGGGGCCGCGGCGAGAGGTTCTCGAGGAACACGGACCGGTAGCCATCGAGCACCGGCCGATCCCACTGGATCGTCTCGCCGAAGCCCTTCACGTAGGACGGCTTCAAGCCGAGGTCCGACATGAAGAAGACCGTCGGATCGACCTCGGGTCGCGCGGCCAACCTCGAGAAGAGGGGCGCGTGATACTGGATGGGATGGGAGAGCAGGAGCGCGAGTCGGTACGGCGCGCGCGCGGAGTGCGTTGGGTTCACGGGTAGGGAGGGGGGTGGGGAGATGTCGAACGTCGGTCCACGCCGTCGGTGTGTACGCCTGTTCGACCGGACGCCCCGGGGTCCGCTCGCCCAGCCGGGCGACTGTAGCGGGTAGCCCTCGTTCGAGCCATCCGTCGCGCCGGCACGCCTCGATCGGCTCACGGGTCGCGCGCCCCCCCGCACGCCGCGGTCAGGACCCTGCGCGACCGGCGGCCCGCTCGCGACGGTCCCCGACGACGCGCGCGGGCACTCCGGCCACGATCGCCCAGGCGGCGACGTCGTCACGCACCACCGCGCCCGCCCCGATCACCGCATGATCGCCGATCGTGACGCCGGGAAGGATGACCGCGCGCGCCCCGATCCAGACGTCATCACCGATGCACACCGGTGCGTATCGCACGGGCTGCTCGACGATGGGCGCGAGCGGCGCCGCGTCGAACTGGTTGGTCTGCGTGTAGACGATCACCCCGGCCGCGATCGCACAAGACGCGCCGATCGAGAGCCCACCCTGGCCGTAGAGCACGCAGAACTGATCGACGTGCGAATGGGCGCCGATCCGGATCGCCCCCGACGCACCGTTCGCGTTGAGGTACGCGTTGCCGTGGAGCGCGACCCCCTCGCCGAACTCGAAGCGCTCGCGTGGACCGACGAGCTCGACGCGACGCCCGATCCGCGCGGCAGGACCGCGATGACGGTGCGCGAGCGCCCAGCCACGAAGCACGGCCTCGGTGCCCGTGGACTCCCGGCCCGTCGCCGCCGCGAGGATCTTGCCGACGATGCGCAGCACGTCGCGATTGTACTCCGCGCGCCGCGCCCGCGACTCAGGAGCGATAGTCGGCGTTGATGCGCACGTACTCGGTGCCGAAATCGCACGTGAGGTACGACGCGGCCCCGCGACCCGCGCCGAGACGCAGCGTGAGCGTGTACTCGGGGCGCAGCATCACGGCGTGCGCGCGCGCGTCGGTGTCGCCGCCGACGGCGAGGCCGCGCGTCACGATCCGCACCTCCCCGACATCGAGCGAGGCACGCGTCGGATCGAACGCCACGCCCGCGCGACCGGCGGCCGCGAGCACGCGCCCCCAGTTCGGATCCTTACCGTAAAGTGCCGTTTTCACGAGGGAACTCGTCGCGATGGCGCGCGCGATGGCCTTTGCGCCGGCGTCGTTCGGTGCCCCCTCCACGCGCACGGTGACGAGGTGTTCGGCGCCCTCGCCATCGGCGACGATGAGCCGCCCGAGCGCCCCGAGCACCTGCGTCAGCGCCGCGACGAGCGCGCGCTCGCCCGGATCCCCCGCGCGCGGCGGTGCGTTGCCCGCGGCGCACGACGCCATGGCGCCGAACGTGTCGTCCGTGCTCGTGTCGCCATCGACCTTGAGCGCGGTAAAGG
>Ga0172373_10009293_pt1 | contig 12245 bp, 18 predicted proteins | sample Lak10m_2_FD_114546 | JGI IMG/M metagenome (GOLD analysis project Ga0172373, IMG submission 114546) | Freshwater microbial communities from Kabuno Bay, South-Kivu, Congo - kab_092012_10m | ecosystem: Environmental > Aquatic > Freshwater > Lake | place: Democratic Republic of the Congo... | reverse complement strand
GACATTGACGAGGAGTTGTTCTCATTGGTAGAAAGACGCCGGCAGGAAATACAAGGTGATATCAAAGAGTTACATGCTCGTATCACCACGGTCAGTCGTGAGTTGTCCGATGACCTGACAGAGACAGAACAACGATTGATGACTGCCATGACCTACGGCACTTCAGAAATCAAAAAATGCATAACAGAAGAAACCAAAGCCATCACAGAACAACAATCTGAGATGGAAAAGAGAGTGGCGGAACTGGAACGATGGAAGTGGCTCATCATGGGTGGTAGTGTGGTGTTGGGTGTCATCTCTCATGAGATTCTGGCTGAATTTCTGAAGTAAAACATCTCCAAGAAATCTCCGTAAAAACTCGTCCAGAAAGGCGTCTAGAATCTTCTCCTAAAAATCTGGTTTTTATAAATAAATTTGGTACTCCGCACCACTAAAACTTGACAAATATGGTAACATCGTGTATCTTCCAAGACAGGAGGAAACACGATGTCCTATTTTATTGACACAAAATATCTGAACATGATTGGTCACAGACTTCCCTTGTTTGCCAAGAAAAAGGCAGACTTGTGGAATTGTCGTTGCATCATCTGTGGTGATTCCAAGACCAACAAGAAAAAGGCACGTGGCTATTTCTATCGGCAGAAGAATGATATGTACTACAAGTGTCATAATTGTGATGCCAGCCAACATTTCGGGACATTTCTGAAAAACTTTGATGCCCACACCTATCAGCAATATGTGTTTGAACGCTACAGCAAAGGTGAGAATGGACCCAAGGCACACACAGATGCTGAACAACATTTCACATTTGATGCTCCTGTGTTCAAACCCAAGTCCTTGTTGGATCAGGTGGCTGTTCGGTTGGACAAATGTGATGCTGACAATGAAGCAGTACGATATTGTGTGTCCAGAAAGATTCCAGTTGACAAATATCAGGAATTGTATTATATTCCTTCAGTGAAGGACATTCAGAAGATTGCTCCTGAATATGATAGCATTCGCACCGAAGAACCTCGGTTGTTGCTCCCGTTTTATGATGAATCCGGTGAACTCACGGGAGTAACAATGCGAGGACTTCGAGGTGAATCCTTACGATATATAATGATTAAGATGAAGGAAGATGCTCCGCTCATCTTTGGCATCCATCATGTGGACAAGACACAACCCATCACCATTGTGGAAGGGCCCATTGATAGTTTGTTTCTGAACAACAGCTTGGCGTGTGCAGGCACAGGATTCAGCAAGATTGAATCTTTGGATTTGCCGAAACATCTGGTGACCATTGTGTTTGACAATCAGCCTAGAAACATCGAGGTGTGTAAACTTGTTGAAAAATACATCAATCTGGATTACAAGGTGGTTATCTGGCCTTGTGGCTATCGTGAAAAAGACATCAATGATTTTGTTGAGAGCGGAAGAAAAGTCCATGACCTTATTCGTGAAAACACATTTCAAGGACTTATGGCGAAACTGAAATTCACAGAATGGAGAAATTGTTAATGAAAGTACGTTTGATATCCCACACCATTGCCTGTGCTGAGGACATGGATCATGTGGCAGAAATGAATGACCTGGTGGCATTTTGTGCCAGAGTGAGCAATCCCAGCAACCAGTACAACACAGAAACAGCAGACAAGTTGATTGGCTATCTCATCAAGTGGAAACATTGGAGTCCCTTTGAGATGGTGAACGTGTGTTTGGAAATTGAAACCACCCGCGACATCGCCAGACAAATTCTTCGGCATCGCAGTTTCAGTTTTCAGGAGTTCAGTCAACGATATGCTGACCCTGTGAAAGAATTGACATTTGAAACCCGTGAGGCAAGATTACAGGATGTGAAGAATCGTCAAAACAGCATTGAAGTGAACAATGACAATCTACAAACAGCCTGGAATCTTCAACAACAATCTGTGATTCAATCAGCAAAAATTGCATATGAATGGGCAATCCAAAATGGTATCGCAAAGGAAGTGGCACGTGCTGTGTTGCCTGAGGGATTGACCACGTCCCGTATGTATATGAATGGGACTTTACGAAGCTGGATTCACTATATAGATATACGTTCCGACAAAGCCACACAGAAGGAACACCGAATGATTGCTTTGGAGTGTGCCAAAGTGATTGCTGAAATATTCCCATTGATAAATAACTTTTCACATTATGAGACTGAGTAATATGCAAAATGATGTTCAGATTTTTATGGAAGCATGTGGTCAAGCAGTACAGACTAGACCCAGTTTCACCGATGAGAATTACAAGCAAGCTGTCCTGTATTTAAATCTTATTCGAGAGGAGATGGCAGAACTAGAAGAAGGATTTGAACACCAGGACATAGTAGAAACAGCAGATGCTTGTGGCGATTTGATTTGGGTGATTCTCGGTCTATGCAATACCCTAGGAGTTCCTATGGGTCCTGTATGGCAGGAAATCACCTCATCAAACATGAGCAAGACTGTTGATGGTCAAGTCATCCGTCGTGAGGATGGCAAGATTTTGAAACCCAACACCTATTTTCCTCCCAACATACACCGAGCCCTACAGCTCCAGGAACCCACCGATGAGTAAGATGGAACTACCCGCCAAGATTTTATCAGACATCACAGTATTCATGAAGTATGCCAAGTTCATCCCAGAACTTGGTCGTCGTGAGAACTGGCAGGAACTTGTGGACAGAAACAAGAAGATGCATCTGGACAAGTATCCCCAACTATCCCAAGACATTGAAGCTGCCTATCAATTCGTCTATGACAAGAAGATTCTTCCCAGCATGCGTTCATTACAATTTGCTGGCAAGCCCATCAACATCAACAATGCCCGACTATACAACTGCTGCTTCCTTCCTGTGGATCACGTGGATGCCTTCAGTGAAGTGATGTTCCTGTTGTTGTCAGGTACAGGTGTGGGATATTCTGTGCAACAGCATCACGTGGAAAAGCTTCCTGAAATCAACAAGCCTGTGAAGAATCGTCGCTATCTTGTAGGAGATAGCATCGAAGGATGGGCAGATGCTGTCAAGGTGTTGATGACTGCCTACATGAAGGGCAAGGCCATGCCTGTGTATGATTTCTCTGATGTTCGTGAAAAGGGTGCACCTCTCATCACATCAGGTGGCAAGGCACCTGGTCCTGAACCATTGAAGGATTGTCTCCACAATGTTCAGAAGATTCTAGACAGAAAGCAGAATGGTGAACAACTCACCTCTTTGGAAGTGCATGACATTCTGTGCTACATTGCCGATGCTGTATTGGCAGGTGGCATTCGTCGCTCAGCCATGATTTCATTGTTTGACATTGATGATGATGACATGCTGACCTGTAAGTTCGGCAACTGGTGGGAAACAGCTCCTCAACGTGGTCGTGCCAACAACTCAGCTGTCATTGTTCGTTCCAAGGTGGAAGAAGAAGTGTTCATGGATTTGTGGAAGAAGATTGAAGCCTCAGGCTCAGGTGAACCTGGCTTCTTCTTCACCAATGACAAGGATTGGGGTATGAACCCATGTGCTGAAATCTCACTTCGTCCATTCCAATTCTGTAACTTAACTACTATTCATGCTGGTGGTGTGGCATCACAAGAAGATTTGAATGCTCGCGCCAAGGCAGCAGCATTGATTGGCACATTGCAAGCATCATACACAAACTTTCACTATTTGAGAGATATATGGAAGAGAACTACAGAACGAGAAGCGCTTATTGGCGTGAGTATGACTGGCATAGCCTCAGGTACCGTGTTAAATTTGAACATGAAAGAAGCAGCTACTATGGTGAAAGAGGAGAACGAACGTGTTTCTTCATTGATTGGGACGAATGCGGCGGCCCGCTGCACCACAGTGAAGCCTGAAGGCACATCATCATTGGTGTTGGGTACTTCATCAGGGATTCATGCCTGGCACAACAAGCACTACATTCGCAGAATTCGTGTAGGCAAGAATGAAAGCATTTACAACTATCTGGTGAACAATCATCCTGAATTGGTGACAGATGAATACTTCAAACCCAATATTCAAGCTGTGATTGAAGTGCCACAACAAGCACCTGAAGGTGCTGTCACACGCCAAGAAACTGCATTGGATTTGTTGAAGCGTGTATCAAAGGTCTGGAAGGAATGGGTGAAGCCAGGTCATCGTAAGGGTGCCAACAAGAACAATGTATCCACCACCGTGACCATCAAGCCAGGTGAATGGGATGTAGTGGGTCGTTGGATGTGGGACAACCGTGACAACTTCACAGCTCTTTCAGTGCTCCCGTATTCTGACCACAGCTACATCCAGGCACCATTTGAAGATATTGATGAAACCACCTATCAAGAAGCTGTACAGGTGTTACACAACATCAATCTGGATGATGTCAAGGAAGTGAATGATGAAACCAATTTACAAGGTGAGGCCGCCTGTTCAGCCAACGGTTGTGAAGTGTCATGATGAATAGTTTACACACCATTGAAGAAGTGAAGCAAGCTGTAACAGAACATGATGTTGTGGTGTTGGATTTGTATGCCACGTGGTGTGTGCCTTGTCAACAAATGCTCCCTGTGGTAGGGGAACTGGCAGAAACATTGTCAGTCCCCTTCTACAAGGTGGACATTGATGAAGTGCCTGAGGTGAAGGAATTCACTGGCGCAAAAGCTGTACCCATGCTCCTGATATATAAGCAAGGAAAGAAACGTGAATTTGCTTTTGGTATCACAGAAAAATCCAAGATTGAAAGCAAATTGAACCGAGCATCAAGGAGCTAGTATGGCAAATTTAATTACTACTGAAGAATCTAATAATGAACTCACCTTAACCACTAGTGATTTAACTATTACAGTACCTGTCACCGTGGATGCCACATTGGATGTTGATGGTGAGCTTACAGCAGGCAATACTACTGTTAATGGTAACATCACTGCCACAGGCAACATCACCACCACAGGAAATCTCACAGTGGGTGGAGCTGCCACCTGGGCCTCATCCATTGTGGGTATCACCAAGCTGTTTGACATTGAGCATCCCACTAAACAGGACATGCGCCTTCGTCACGGCTGTTTGGAAGGTCCTGAATTGGCTGTGTACACACGTGGCAAAACTTCAGAAGGCATCATCCCCTTGCCTGACTACTGGACAGGATTGGTGGATGAAAAGACCATCACAGTACATCTGACACCCACCAACATGGATCAAACTTTGGTGGTGAACAATGTGAATGGGTTGTCAATCCAAGTGTTGGGCAATCATCGGTTGCCTTACTACTATTATGTGATGGCAGAACGAAAAGATGTAGAAAAACTGGATGTGGAACAACATGCATAAGGTCATTCTTTGCCCAGCCTGTGAAGCAGAATTCACCATCAAACACAATTTAGATGAAGACCATTATCGTGTGGAATATTGTCCATTCTGCGGTGATACATTAGAGACAGATGAAGATTATGAATATGACATGGATGAGGATGAGGAATGAAAAACTTAGTCACCATCATCATACCCTGTAAAAATGAAGAAAAATATATTGGACATCTACTTGATTCTTTGTCACAACAAGTGGGTATCGGAAACACTCGTATCCTTGTCGCAGATGCCGATAGTACCGATAATACTATCAATGTTGTAAAGCTATACGAGGATAGGTTGAACATTGAAGTCATCAAAGGTGGACCTGTGTCTGAAGGAAGGAACAATGGTGCCAAGTTGGCAACAACTCCATACATCTTGTTCTTGGATGCTGATGTTCGGTTGTTTCATCCATCCACCATCTATGATGCAGTGAACAAGATGGTGGTGTACAACTTGGATCTGGTGACAGCCAACATCAAAAACTACGGCCCGCATCTTCGAGCATCATTTCTATTTTGGAAATTCAATCTTGTGAACAAAATCATGACCAGGAAAACTCCATTTGCCATCGGAGCATTCTTCTTGACTCGTCGTGACAAGTTTGAACAACTTGGTGGGTTTCCAAACAAATATGAAACATCAGAAGATTACATTCTAAGCAAACAATATGATGCCAAGAAGTTCATGATTGTGGACCATTACTTCGGTCAAGATGAACGACGATTCACCAAGTTGGGATATCTAGGTATGATGTGGTACATGACCGTGAACTTCTTCAACAGAAACAACCTCAAGCACTTTGAAAAAGCAAAAGTGAACTATTGGGATTGATATGAAACATTACAAAGCCGTCATTGTGTCTGATGTTCATCTAGGAACAGAAGATTGTAAAGCAGTGGAGTTCTTGAAGTTTCTGGAAGAACATCACACTGACATATTGATTATCAATGGTGACTTCGTGGATGGATGGTCTTTGTCCCGTGGTGCCAAGTGGCGTAGCAAACACACCAAGGTGATATCCAAAGTGTTGGACATTTCCAGAAAAATTCCTGTGGTGTGGATTCGTGGGAATCATGATGAGTTTTTGCATGAGTTTATGCATATGCATCTTGGCAAATTACAAGTGGAAGAAAACTATATTCTTGACTTGGGTGAAGGCAAGAAGTATTTCATTTTCCACGGAGACATCTTGGATGTGTTCGTTGCCAAATGGAAGTGGATTGCCAAGATTGGGGCCAGTGGATATGAACTGGCACTTCGTTTGAACACCTGGTATAACAAGTGGAGAGCATGGCGAGGTCTTCCCTACTACTCCATTTCCAAAGACATCAAGAATGGCGTGAAGGCGGCTGTGAACTACATCACAGATTTTGAAGTGGGAGCTGCCAGCCTGGCACGACAACACAATTGTTCAGGTGTCATCTGTGGACACATTCACAAGCCAGAAGATAGACAAATTGCTGGCATTCATTATTTGAATTCAGGAGATTGGGTGGAAAATCTCACCGCCATCTTGATTGACAATGACAACAAGATTCAGGTCAAGGAGTTTCATAAATAGTTGAGTCTCATTGAGGATTCATCTATGTGGTTACATGAAAATAAAGAATTTACTGAAGTACCTGACAACATCATTGGATTCGTGTATCGAATCACCAACCTACAAACAGGACGACAGTACATTGGAAAGAAACTATTCAGCTTTGCCAGAAGAAAGTCTGTTAAAGGAAAACGAAAGCGAGTCCGAGTGGAATCTGACTGGCGAGATTACTATGGAAGTAACAAAGAATTGTTACATGATGTTGAGACCCATGGACCTGATGCTTTCCAACGTGAAATCCTCCATCTTTGTGGTAACAAAGGACAGTGTAATTATCTTGAGGCAAAACTCCAGTTCCAATATGGTGTGCTAGAACACCCAGATAGATTTTACAATGATTGGATCATGTGTAAGGTCCATCGAAAGCACGTGAAACTATGACTATTATTACACTACTTTCTGCTTTATTCATCAGCACCATTGCTGCATGGTTCTCCATTGCCGGCTTGATTGCCATCTTTCCAGGTGCCCCTGTGGCGGTGGGATTGATGGGCGCTGCCTTGGAAATAGGTAAGTTGGTGTCCGCCAGCTGGATTTACCGATTCTGGAACAACACCAACATCCTGATGAGAATGTATTTCATCACAGCCATCATGGTGTTGAGTCTCATCACCAGTGTGGGCATCTTTGGTTATCTGACCCGAGCTCATGTGGAAGGCACTCAAGGCCTGGATGCCAACACAGAACAAATCACATTGTTGGATGAACAGATTGTGATGGAACGTGACAATGTGGCAGCTGCACGTCAGGTGTTGCAACAAATGGATGCTGCTGTGAACAACCTGGTGGGAGATGTGAATCGTGTGGAACGTGCCGTGCAGATTCGTAACAGCCAACGCCGTGAACGCACAGCTGCAACTGCCACCATCACAGAAAGCAACAAGAAAATTCAGGAATTGCAAAAACAGAAATCAGAATTGAATGTGGGGCAACGCAAGCTGGAAGCTGAAGTGGGTCCCATCAAGTATGTGGCACAACTGGTGTATGGTACCGATGATGCCACCACGTTGGACAAAGCCATACGATTGTTGACCTTGATGTTGATTTTTGTGTTTGATCCTTTGGCCATCCTGTTGGTGATTGCCGCCAATTTATCCATGAAGAAACACCCGGAACCACCCAAACCGGCGGTGATGCCTCCCACCAAGAACTTTGCTGATACTGTGAACAAATCAGAACCCGCCACACGTGTGGAAAACACCACCAATATGGATATGGACTGGAACCCTGGCAGCTGGTTCAAGATGGTGAAATCCCCCAAGGGTAAGTGATTGAAATATAAGCACTTAGTGGGTACTTGACAAACACAAGAAAAAGCGTTATATTTCATACATACTCTAAACACACGGAGGCAGTATGGTGATGATGGATGGTATCACAAAGGAAGGCATTCGCAACCTTCTTCGGCAGTCTGTGGTCATGGTGACTTTTGCCAAGGCAGATGGCACCATTCGTGACATGAAGTGCACGTTGGCTGAGGAGTTTCTGCCAGCACAGGAAGTGAAGGAGTCTCATCGCAAAAACAGTCCGGATAGTTGTCCCGTGTGGGACATGGAGAAGCAGGCCTGGCGGTCGTTCCGTTGGGACAGCATCAGCAAGATTTCTCTCCTTGACCAAGAGGTGTACAGCAATGCCTAATCTTCATCTGGTTCTTCCTCCTGCATCTGAGGCCTCCATGTTTTCGGATGAGCCTACTTGGGAGGGTACTGTGAAGAATTACAATTCTGAAATGCTCCGTGCCTTGAACTGGCACAACTATTGTGCTTCAGAAAAGGATCTGATGAAGTACATGGAGCAATGGCTTCGTGAGATGCGCCCTGCCACTGCCAAGCAGGACATTCAGGCCTGGCGCAATCTGGGATCCATGAACAACACCATCTGTGTCATGGCTCGCATGGCGTTGCAGGGATTCCCATTGAACAGCACTCATTCACAGCTGATTCGTGATTATGTGATGAGCTTCGCCAACAAGAAGGCGGTGAAGAAGGCGGCTGTTGTGGTCAGCAACAAGCCCACCATTCAGGACAGAATTCGTGCTCAGGTGTCCTCAGTGTTGGCTGAGCTGGATGGCAAGATGGATGATGCCTTTGATGGTGACATCCCGGCCTCAGATGACATGGTGGGATTCATCCTCACCAAGAATCTGAAAGGCCCTCAACTTAAGCTGGTGCAGCAACATCTTCGCAAGAATCTTGCCGAGTGGTATGCTGCCTATAACGGTGAGGATGAACAGCTGGTGGTAGGCTATGCCTATGTAGGCAAGAGAAATTTCAAAAAGATTATTGACACGTTCTCGGCCGTCATGGACAACATCTCACAGCAACAGACCAAGGTGAAGTCTCTCCGCATCAGGAAGAAGAAGCCTTTGGACAAGAAAAAGATGGCCAGCAAGATTCGTTTCAAGGCGGAGCATGAAGGCATCAAATCACAGAATCCTGTGGACATCATTGGTGCCAACATGGTCTGGGTGTATGACACCAAGAAGCGCCGCCTTGGGTACTACGAGGCTGAGGTGAAGGACAGCTTGTATGTGAAGGGTCCCAAGATTTATGGTTTCAAGGTGACCTGTGAAAAGATTCTCCGCAAGCCTGAGGAGCAGTTGGCTGAGGTGATGAAGCTTCGCAAGAATCAAACTGTGAATTGGTTTGATGGCATCAAGGCGAAGTGCAAGGAATTGAAGGGGAGAACCACTACTGACCTATTGATTGTGAGGATTGACTAATGGCTGATAGATTTGATTTGGAACAACACATCATGAATTGCTGGCGTGTCACTGATGACCTGGATCTAGTGGCCACTATGATTAGTGAAACCAACATGGAAGCAGAAGACCAGGACAAGTACATGAACATCCTGATTGGCATGAAGGAGCTGTATAATGCTCGGTTCAATGCCATGTTCAAGACGTTCGAGGACATGATTCAAGAAGGACAATTCAAGACTAATTTTTTCACAGGTGCTGCTGAAGGCGAGTGGAACGAACCAAACAAGTCAACAAACAATTGGCCTTATTGATAAAAGATTTTCACTATCATTTTGGTATTCATAGCAATATACCAGAATGTTGTGCCAGATACTATCAGGACCAAGTGGATGCTGGTGTGGAGAACATTGCATCCACTTGTCGTCCTGAATATCTAGATATTGACAAATACACACATATCAATTATGTTTTATGTGATGAATGTGTGAAGTTGGAACGTCAAGGACAATTGATTCCAAACATCTTGCATCTATGTCATCGGGATCCCAATGATGATTGCAAGAAATACATAGAGGTATGACATGATTATCGTGGATTATTCACAGACGGCAATTAGCACACTTATGGCAGAGCTTCGGGGGCGTACTGATGCAGAAATCAGCACGCCATTGATTCGCCACATGATTGTGAACGCCTTAAGGTCCTACAAGAACAAGTTTGGCAAGGAGTTTGGCCAACTGGTGATTGCCTGTGACAACAAGAAATACTGGCGCAAGAAGATGTTCCCTCATTACAAGGCCAACAGAAAGAAGGCCCGTGATGATTCTGGCTTTGATTGGCATGCCATTTTCGAGGCATTGAATCAAATCAAATCAGAAATAGCTGAGAGCTTCCCGTATGCCGTGGTGGAAGTGGACACGGCTGAGGCAGATGACATCATTGCTGCCTTGGTGATGTGGACTCAGGACCATGATTTGGTTCAGCAAGGATTGGAGGCAGAGTCTCAGCCTGTGTTGATTCTGTCAGGTGACCATGACTTCACACAGCTTCAGCGATACAAGAACGTGAAGCAGTACAGCCCCATCCATAAGAAGTGGGTGAAGGCCACAGAAGGCATTGATGAGATTGTGATGGAACACATCTTGATGGGTGACAAGGGAGATGGTGTCCCCAACTTCATGTCACCTGATGATGTGTTCGTGACAGGTGGTCGTCAGAAGCCTATTCGAAAGAAGGATCTGGAGCAATGGAAGAAGCTGGATGTCACACATTGGTATGGCACGCCTCAGGAAGCTGCCATCAAGCGCAATCAGCAAATGGTGGACCTTCGTATGATTCCTCAGGACATTGTGGAAAACATTATAAATAACTACACACAGCAAAAGGATGTTCGAGACAAGTCCCAGCTGTTGAACTATTTCATTGCACACAAGATGAAGAATCTCATGGAGCACATCACGGAGTTTTGATATGAATAATTTACACGTTAGCATGCTATTGAATGAAAAACTGGATTGGATTGCTCAGGGTGCCACGTTGGATGAACAAGTGGACAGAACCAAACAAGTGGCCCAGATTGACACCACATTTGCACCATTGATGCGAATGGCGGTGTTGGATGCTGAAAAGTTGTATGGGTTGCCCACCGGCATGCCTGACACCTACAAGCCTGACACCAACATCCCAGATGGTATTGCCAACACTGATGCACGAGCTGAATTCCGTAGAATCAAGAATTATCAAGCAGGTGGAAGCATGGAAAAGATACCTGGACACAAGCGAGAAACATTGTGGGTGCAAATGATGGAAGGTATGCACTGGAAAGAAGCCAACGTGATGATACACATCAAGGACCAAACACTTCTTCAAATTTACCCAAATATGCGTGAAGTGTTGACAAAACTAGGTGCCACGATTACATTACCTGAAGTCACAGAAACAAAGAAAAAGAAAAAGCCCAAAAAGTCGTAAGTGATTGATTTGCAACAACTTACCCTGGGGCTTGACAAACGAGTCCCAGGGTGTTATATTTAAAGAGTAAGTGCTGATTGACAACAGACAGCAATGTTCAATACATGACCTGCCAGAATGGGTAGGTGAACCAGAAGTGTAGGTCATGTTCATGCCGCGTTCTTCTATCGGCTAGGAAGCCGGACTTTCACTCCGGTAAGACGGGTTCGATTCCCGTACGCGGTACTTACGGTTGCCAATCCGGAACACTCCCGAAAGGGGTTATGGTGATAATCTAATTGGCGGGATGGGTAACCCCGATAACAGGCCCATTATTGCCCTATCGTCCAATGGCAGGACAGCGGACTTTGGATCCGCGAATCTACGTTCGAGTCGTAGTGGGGCAATGCAGTGCGATTGTAGTACTTACATTTCATCTTTAGGAGAATTTATGAACAAGGTATTCATGTTGGTCGCCGTGGCTTTTCTAGGTGCTTGCGCTGGTAAGGCAGAAACTTCAAACGAAGCTGATAGCACTTCAGCTCCTGTTGCCGACACCACAGCAGTTGTTGCTGATTCCACAGCTGTGGCTGCACCAATCATTGTGGAAGCTGCCAAGTAATAAGTTAGACGTTCAAGTGGTTAGAGGGCCGACAATGTTGAGCAAATCGGTCGCCTAT
>Ga0172373_10009292_pt1 | contig 12246 bp, 9 predicted proteins | sample Lak10m_2_FD_114546 | JGI IMG/M metagenome (GOLD analysis project Ga0172373, IMG submission 114546) | Freshwater microbial communities from Kabuno Bay, South-Kivu, Congo - kab_092012_10m | ecosystem: Environmental > Aquatic > Freshwater > Lake | place: Democratic Republic of the Congo: South-Kivu... | reverse complement strand
GGCCACCATGGTGGTGCGAGTCCGGGCGGATGGTCGGGTCGAAACCTCGGGAGCGCAGGTCGAAATTGGTGGAAACGATCGCTATATCTCCCTCTGCCGTAAGCATTTCGTCGTCGCCCTCGAGACCGGGCAGCCCTGATCCCAAATCGATCGTCCCCGCGATCGCCCCATTGACCACCTTGTGGCGTGCACCCAACACCGCAGGCGGGTCTGATTTTGTCTTCTCTTCGTCACACTAATAGCCGTCTTTCGGGCGATAATTGCGACCCGCGCCGACCCACCCCCCGGGTTTGTCGCGCAAAGCATCTAAAAAAAGCGTTGTTCAGGAGTTGACCTTCATGCTTCTCAGAAAACTTGCGACCACTTTGTTGGTGAGCTTGTTGACCTTCGTCGTCGTGGTTCCGACGGCGATGGCGCAAGAGACCACTTCGGCACTGCGCGGAACGGTCGCCGATGTGAGCGGCAAGCCGCTCGCCGGCGCGACGATCACGATCGTCCACACGCCGACCGGCACACGCTCCACGCAAACCACCAACGACAACGGCGTATTCGATGCGCGCGGTCTGCGTGTTGGTGGTCCGTACACGGTGGAAATCGCGTCGGGCGGTTACCGCTCGGTGAAGTATGACAACCTCTTCCTCACCGTCGGTGAGACCGGTCGTTTGAACGCGAACCTCGAAGAGGCGATCCAGGAAATCCTGGTGTCGGCCACGGCGATTCGCGATGCGATCGAAGTCGGCTCCTCCACTACGCTCGATCGCGATCAGATCGAAGCCGTGGTCTCGATCAGTCGTGACATCCGCGACCTCGCGCGTCGCGACCCGCTCGTCTCCGCGAACCTGCGCGGTGACGGTGGTATCTCGATCGCCGGCTCCAACCCCCGCACGAACCGCATCTCGATTGACGGTGTGCAGGCCCAAGACGACTTCGGTCTGAACACGGGTGGTCTTCCGACCCGCCGTGGTCCGGTCTCGCTCGACTCGGTCGAGCAGTTCTCGGTTCAGGCTGTTCCGTTCGACGTCGAGAACGGCGACTTCCTCGGCGGTGCGATCAACGTGGTGCTCCGTCAGGGTACGAACGACTTCAGCGGTTCAGTGTTCGGCAACTTCCTGAACGAAGACCTCGTCGGCACCAAGATCCGCAGCACGACGATCAAGACGCTCGTCGAGCAGGACAACTACGGCGCGACGCTCCGTGGTCCGATCATCCAAGATCGCCTGTTCTTCGCCCTCTCGTATGAGAACTATGAGTCGGTGGACGTGACGTCGGTTGGTCCTGCGGGCGGTGGCTTTGCCACGACGATCCTCGGACCTGCAGGTGGTACGTCGCGGATGACGACCAACGATATCGCGGCCGTCACCAACGTGTTTGCGAACACCTATCGCTCGACCTACCCGGTCGGCAGCATCCCGCAGACGAAGCCGATCACGGACGAGAAGTACACGGCCCGTCTCGACTGGAACATCTCCGATAACCAGCGTGCGATGGTGTCTTACCGCAAGTCGGAGTCAGGCCTCATCCAGCGCACCAACCTCAGCACGACCAGCGCCGGTCTCGACTCGCAGTGGTATCTCACGGGCGAGCTCGATGAGACGATGGCGATGCAGCTTAACTCCAACTGGACCGACAACCTCTCGACGGAGTTCCGTGTATCGCAGCGTGATTACACGCGTCTGCAGGAACCGCCGGCGGGTCAAAACTTTGCTGATATTCGTGTGTGCGCGACCCAGACGAACCTCGATGCGGCCGGTCAGAGCAGCCCGCTGCTCAACTGCCGTAACGGTGCGACCAACGTCTCGTCAGTTCGCTTCGGACCTGACCAGTTCCGTCACGCGAACTTCTTGCAGACCGAAAACACGCAGGCCCAGTTCTCGGCCGAACTGACGGCTGGCGACCACCTCGTGAAGGCGGGCGTACAGTTCCAGCGTCAAGACATCTTCAACCTCTTCCTTCCGAACAGCGACGGCACGTACTACTTCGACTCGATCCAAGACTTTGCGGCCGGCCGTGCGAACTCACTCCGCTACCGCAATGCGCTCTCGGGTAATCCGAACGATGCGGCAGCGAACTTCTCGTACGACACGACATCACTCTTCTTGCAGGACACTTGGGATGTCTCCGACAACCTAACGGTCACCTACGGTGCTCGCTACGACATGTACAACGTCGGTGACAAGCCGGCACTCAACCCGAACTTCGTCAACCGCTTCGGCTTCAATAACCAAAAAACCTACGACGGGCTGAGCGTGTTCATGCCGCGCTTCTCGTTCGACTGGCGTGCGACCGACACCATCAAGGTGAGTGGTGGCATCGGTCTCTTCTCGGGCGGTCTGCCGGACGTGTTCCTGTCGAACTCGTTCAGCAACACCGGCATCCTCGACAACACGGTTGTTTTTGAGCGCACGGCGACGGGCATCATCGAAACGACGGGTGCAGTGAACTGCACCACGAATCCGGCGCCGTGTCTTGCAGCGCTCAACGTCGGTGTGAACTCGAGCTTCGGCACGACGATCCCGGCTGCCGTTCAGGCGGCGCTCGGCGGTTCGACGGTTCCGGCCACGTCCGAAACCAACTCGATGGTTCCGGGCTTCAAGATGCCCTCCGACTGGAGGGTCAACCTCGCCGTCAACTGGGAAATGGGCGATGGATACAACGTGTCGGCGAGTGGTGTGTACGTGAACACCAAGGAAGGTCTTGCCTTCCGCGACATCCGTGCTCGTAACCTCATCGTCAACGGTCAGCAAGCGCGTACGCCGGATGGTCGTATTCGTTACGACTCGCTGTCCGCGGCGCAGCGTACGGCGGTTGCTGGTACGACGGTCAGCTCGGTCAACCCGGGCTCCAGCCGCGATATTCAGGCCTACAACCCGGGGACCACAGGCTCGATCTGGACGGCGGCGTTGGGCTTATCGAAGTATTTCGACAACGGCTTCAACTTCTCGCTCTCCTACTCGAAGCAGAATTCGAACGAGTTCTCAGCCTCCGCTCGTTTCTCGTCGACGGCGAGCTCGCTCTACGGCGGTCAGTACGCCGCGCTCGATCCGAACACCGCGACCTCGGGTCGTGGTCAGGAAGAGATCTCGGACGCCGTGAAGGGTGAGTTCGGCTGGCGCAAGAACCTCTTCGGTGACCTCGAGACTCGTATCTCGCTGTTCGCCGACTGGCGCTCGGGTCGTCCGGTCACGTTCACGATGAGCGGCGGCTCGGGCCGTAACGCGACCTTCGGTGTGAACCGCGGTGCGCAGCTCGCCTATGTGCCGGACCTCTCGGGTGAAGCGACGGTGACGACGGTCGGTACGACGTCCGTCGTGACGATCACCTCGGCACCGCTCGTGTCCTTCGACAGCCTGGCGACGCTCAATAGTTTGCGCGCCATCGTCTCGAAGTTTGACATCCCGACGGGCGGTATCGTCCCGCGTGGTTCCTACTCGAGCAAGGCGATCAACCTCTGGGACATGCAGTTCAGTCAGGAACTGCCGGGCTTCGCCGACGGCCATAAGGCTCGCGTCACGCTCGACATCGGTAACGTCCTCAACCTCATCAACAAGAAGTGGGGCGTGATCGAGGAGTACGGCGAAGACGTGCGACTGTTCGACGTCAGCTGTGCCGGCGCGAACGGCGTGTCGGACAACGCCGGTGTGCTCACCTGCGCCCGCTACCGAATCGCTTCGCCGAACGGAACGCTGCTCAATCCTGAGACGGCCTCGGGCCCGGGCGGTGGCATCACCCGTAACACCGAGCGCTCGCGCTGGCAGATCCAAGTGGGTCTTCGCTACGAGTTCTGATGAGTTGATGTCTCTCGAGACTCGACAAAAAGGGGGCGCCGCAAGGCGCCCCTTTTCTTTGGTGGCGGTCCCCCGTACGACCCTCTCGGCGACCGTCGGCTTGCTCTTGTTGTACTCGCTCAGCCTTTCCTCGCCGGTCAACGCCGCACCCACACCGCCGCCAGCGGTCGAGGGGACGTTTAGGGTTGCAGCGTGGAATATCAGTTTCTTCAGGCGTAACGAGGGTGATCTGGCTCGCGAGCTGTCGAAAGGGGATTCGCCGCAGCCTCGAGCGGTCGCGGCCGTCCTGCAGAAAATCAGACCCGACCTGCTGCTACTCAATGAATTCGATTACGACCCGAAGGCGCCGGCGCTCTTTCAGTCAAACTATCTCGAAGTCTCGCAGGTCGGCGGCGAGCCACTCGCCTATCCCCACGCTTTCATCGCTCCTTCCAACACCGGTATGCCAAGCGGGCTCGACTTCGATCGCGATGGCCAGATCGGAGGCGGGGGCGATGCGCTCGGCTTCGGCGTGTTCCCGGGGCAGTACGGCATGTTGGTGTTGTCACGGTTCTCGATCGATCGCGGGGCAACCCGGACATTCCGATCATTTCTTTGGCGCGATATGCCAGGGGCCATCCTGCCTCCGGGCTGGTACTCGGACGAAGCCCTCGCAAAGCTGCCGTTGTCTTCCAAAAGTCACTGGGATGTTGCCATCCGTCTGCCGACCGCGGCGGACGGGGCTCCGCGCACGCTGCACTTTTTGGTCAGCCACCCCACCCCACCCGGATTCGATGGTCCCGAAGATCGCAACGGTCGTCGTAATCACGACGAGATCCGTCTGTGGGCGGACTATATCGATCAGGATCGCGCGGGCTATCTCGTCGATGACTCCGGTCGGCGCGGTGGACTCGAGGCCCGCGCCTCCTTCGTCATCGCAGGGGATTTGAACGCAGACCCCGTCGATGGGGGAAGCGTCAGCGGTGCGATCGCCCAACTGCTCGAACATCCGCGAGTCCATCGCGAGGCGGCGCTCGGCGCGTTGGCGCCGCGTAGTCTCGGCGCAGCCGAAGCAGCGGTTCGCCAAGGTGGCGCGAACCTGACTCAGCGGGGTGATCCCGCATTCGATACCGGCGATTTCTCTGACGGCCCTCGATCGGTCGGCAACTTACGCGTGGATTACGTACTGCCTTCCAAAGATCTCGAGGTCTGCGCATCGGGCGTGTTCTGGCCGAGAGCCGAAGATGCGGAGTTCGCGCTCGTGAACGACCAAACCGAGCAGAGCTCGGATCACCGTCTCGTCTGGGTCGATATCGCCCTACCGGGACGTCGCTGCCCCCGCTGAGGGTTCGGGCTGCAAAGCCTGATAGCGCTTGCGAGTCGTCGCCCCCGCACACTCTGCAGCCGACATGTTGCTTGTGCAGGCGCCGCCGCTGACCGCGCGCTCCCATGATCCGTACATGGCATTCGGCAGCAAAAACCAGCGTGTGCCGAGTAACGGAGCGAGTCCATCCGCGCGCTCAGCATAGACCGGTCGATCGACGAAATCACGAAGGTCGTCACCAACCAGCGCGACGATGCGATGCGTCTCGGCGATCCACTTGCGGCGAACGGTCTTGTCGGAGCTCTCCCACTCCGGTCGCTCACGACGTAGCGAAAGCGCGTCACGGTCTGCGGCGTTAGGGAGATTGAGCGCCTGCAAATTACGAAGCGTCGCCGTCCGCGCAGGGCAGGCATCGTCGGGTGTTGCGTCGATGGGCCGACACTCACGATTCGTCACATAAAAGATTTTGTGTCCAGCCCGAGAGGCAGCTTGCAGGAATTCGACAGAGCCGGCGATGGCAGGCGCCGACGCCTCACGCATCCAGGCCTGCCACGAGGCTTCGTCGTACTCGCCGCCGAGCAACGCCCGACGCGCTTGATAGAAGGAGTTATCAAGAACGGTCTCATCGAGGTCTACGATGATGGCGGTCGGCATCGCCGCGAGTCGACGAGCATCGGTGTTCTGCTGTTCGACCGCCGCGCTCCCGGGCGCGGCGAGGGTCGTCGCGAGTCGCTCGGTCGCAAGCCGATAGATCTGCAAGGCGGAGATCTCGTATTCCGCCGCCTTCTGCATCCAAAGAGTGGCGTTCACTTGCTCGCGACCGATGATCGGCGGCTCGGCGCCGATCGCCGCTGCAGAGGACGCCATCGGAAGCAGCAGCATCAGGCCGCGGAGGAGTAGGGTTCGGGATACGTGTGTCATGGGGCGTCATGTTAAGGTGCGTCCGTGCTGAAAGACACCATCCGAACCATCCCCGACTACCCCAAGCCGGGCATCCAGTTTCGCGACATCACCACGTTACTCGGCGATGCGGCGGCGTTCCGCGAAGCCGTCGAATCTTTGTCATCGCCCTATCGAGATCGGGGTGTCGGCTCGGTCGTGGGGATCGAAGCGCGGGGGTTTATCTTGGGCGGAGCGGTCGCTCACCAGCTCGGTACCGGGTTTGTGCCCATCCGAAAGAAGGGCAAGCTGCCGTACGAAACGCTACGCGTCGAATACACGCTCGAGTACGGGAGCGATGTGATGGAGATCCATCGCGATGCCCTTCGTCAGGGCGAAAAAGTCATCCTCGTCGATGATCTCATCGCTACGGGCGGGTCTGCGCTTGCCGCGATTTCATTACTTCGCTCGTTAGGGGCCGAGATCGTCGCGGCTTGTTTCGTGATCGATCTCCCAGAACTCAAGGGCGCTGACCGGATCCGCGCTCTCGATATACCCGTCCAAGCTCTCGTTGCATTCGAGGGTCACTGAATCATGCGTCAAAGATCACTGCTTGCCATCGCGTCGGCTGCCCTACTGGCACTCACCGCCTCACTCGCGGTTCCGCAGGAACGAACCGAAAAACCTCCACTCCACGGCCAGCGTTGGATGGCGATCACCGGCAAGCCTCTCGGTGCGACCGCCGGTTCACGAATCTTTGAGCGCGGCGGTAACGCCGTCGATGCCGCCTGCGCCATGATCGCTGCGACGGCGACGATGTGGGACGTCTTGCACTGGGGCGGTGAAACCCAAGCGCTCATCTGGCATCCCAAACTCAAGAAGGTCATCGCCATCAACGCACTCGGCGTCGCGCCAACGGGTGCCACGCCAGAGTTCTTCAAATCGAAGGGTCTCACGTATCCGCCGGAATTCGGTCCGCTCGCCGCGACGACGCCCGGCACGCCCGGCGGCATCCTCGTGATGCTCGCCGAGTACGGGAAGCTCTCGCTCGCCGAAGTGCTGGCCCCTGCCATCGACCTCGCCGATGGCTACCCGATCGAAGCGCAGACCGCAGGTCTCATCGAGCGCAACAAGTCGAAGATCAAGGAATGGTCGAATACGGCCCGGGTGATGCTCCCGCATCTCGGCCGCGCAGCCGATCGCGACGGACGCGAAGGTCCGCGCGCGGGTGAAATTTTTAGACAGCCGGAACTCGCAGCTACGCTCCGCAAGCTCGTCGATGCCGAACGACGCGCCCTCGCGCGCGGCGCAACGCGCAAGCAGGCGATCATGGCGGCTTACGAGCGTTTTTATCGTGGTGATATCGCAGCAGAGCTCGCCTCGTCCATTCAGGCAGAGGGCGGATTGATCACCCGCGAAGACCTCGCCAACTGGCAGGTGAAGATCGAGGAACCTCGCCAGGTGAGCTATCGAGGCATCGATGTCTACAAGCTCGACGTCTGGACCCAGGGTCCAATGATGCTGCAAGCCCTCAACATCCTCGAAAACTTTGACCTGAAAGCCATGGGCTATAACTCAGGGCGATATCTTCACACCCTGTATCAGTCCATGAACCTCGCCTTCGCCGATCGAGACTTTTATTACGGAGACCCGGCGTTTCCGCCCGCTGAGCCCGTACGCGGCTTGCTCTCCAAAGAGTATGCAAAGCAGCGTGCGGCGCTGATCGGTGCGCGTAACGATCCCTCGATTGGACCCGGCGATCCCTATCCGTTCGAAGGCAGCGTCAATCCCTATACGAAGTGGTTCACCGAGCGCCTCACCCCATCAAGCCCGACTCAAGAACGCCCCTACTCACCAGGTGGTGTGACGCCGACGGTCATGCGTAGCTACCCGCTCGATGATCCCGAAGGTCCATTCTGGCGCGGCACCACCACGGTCGTAACGGCCGATGCCGAAGGCTGGCTCGTGTCGGTGACTCCGAGCGGCGGATGGATTCCAGCGGTCATTGCAGGGAAGACAGGTATCGGACTTTCGCAGCGTATGCAGTCCTTCGTGCTCGATGAACGCGAGAACCCGTTCAATGTGGTGGCGCCCGGCAAGCGCCCCCGCGTCACGCTGACTCCGAGTCTCGCGATCAAGGATGGTAAACCGTGGCTCGCGTTCGCCGTTCAAGGCGGCGACAGCCAAGATCAAAATCTGCTGCAGTTTTTTTTGAACATGGTGGAGTTCGAGATGACGCCGCAGCAGGCGAGCGAAGCGGCCAACATGAACAGTTTTCAGCTACGGGATTCTTTTGGCAAACACGAGACGAGTCCGGGCCGGATGCTACTCGACGACGAAACCCCGCGGTGGGTGAGAAGCGAGCTGACCGAACGCGGCTATCGACTGGAATTCCAGCCGCGGACGGCAGGTCCCATCAACGCCATCATGATTGATCACGCCAACGGTACGTTCTGGGGTGGCTCGGGCAACCACGGCGAAGATTACGGCATCGCCTGGTAGCGAGCGGCTTTTAACAAAGCGGTGACGCGCCCGATCCCCTGCCCCCGCGTAACTCGTACTCTTGAGTGCCGCGTTGGTAGATATGGTCGGTGTCGAGCGCGGCGGTCTTGGCGTACTGAAACCCCGGCGCCAAGGCCTCATAGATTGGTTCGAAGCCGCGTTGCTCCGTCATGTGGAACAACTCGCGAAATGACTCGATCACGAAGTACGTCGCTTGCAGATCGGAGATGGTGTAGTCGGTACGCATCACTCGATCGACGTTGAGGTGGACACGGTTCGGCGCGCGACTCTCCAAAGAAAACACCGTCTCGGTCGGGCCCGATAAAATGCCCGCCCCATAAATACGCAGCTGCCCTTCTTCTAGAATCAGCCCGAATTCCACCGTGTACCAATACAGCGCCGATAGCGCTTTGAGGCGGTTGTATTTGAGTGCTTTCCAGCCTGCTCGACCGTAAGCCTCCATGTAACTCGCAAAAACCGGGTCGGTCAGCAGCGGAACATGACCGAAGACGTCATGGAAGACATCCGGCTCTTGGATGTAGTCGAACTGCTCTCTGGAGCGTATGAAGTTCCCAGCCGGGAAACGACGGTTGGCGAGGTGGTAGTAAAAAACATGGTCGGGTATCAGCATCGGCACCGGCACCACCGACCAGCCTGTCAGACCGCGAAGCTCTTCGCTCATTTCTTCGAAGTTCGGGACCCCTCCGCGGTGCAGATTTAGGCGATCGAGTCCGAACATGAACTCTTTACAAGCCCGGTTCGGCATCAGCCTCATCTGACGCTCGTACAGGTCGTCCCAGATCTTGTGCTCATCGGTGGAATATCGGCGCTGAGCGGGCTCGAGCCAGTCCTCGCTGAGTCCAGGGGGTCGCTTGAGGGGCGCCACATAGACCGAAGCGGGAAGCTCGGGAATGACTCGGTAATCTGGCTGAATCCCCATCGGTATCCCAACTCCAAAGCGCGTCTTGAGACGCCGGCGAGATATTTTAGGCGTATTTAGAGACACTCGGGATGACCCAGGAGATACCCCTCCAAAGTTCGAGCGCCGTCCGTTCGAACTCCTTGATCACCCCGTAGCAACTACACGCCTCGGCCAACAATTCCGGAGAGCTCTTGTTGCGTCAGGGTGATGGGTTGGGTTTCTAACATAACGACTGGCCGGTCAATCGAGACGGACTTAGAGTCTGCGCAATGGGTTTCTATGACGAAATCGCCTGGGGACTGGAAGATTTTTTGGCTGTTGGTGCGTTACTCGCGGCCCTTGGTGGCACGATTACGCTCGCCTGGCGCACCTCAACGAGCGGGCTCTATCGAGCCGGCGTCGTGCTCGCCGCCCTCGGCGGGTTCGCACTCATCTATATCAATCTCGCCGTCGGCATCATCGGCGATGAGCAAAATCCCCGAAATCTGGTTTTCTTTACGATACCCGCTTTGGGGTATGTGGGTGCTCTGATCGGGCGCTTTAGGGCGCCTGTGATGGTCAGACTGCTGATCGGCATGGCCGCCGTTCAATTCTCGACGGTCTTGATGGCGCCTGCCGACATGCTGCGCATCATGATTCCCTTCACGGGGTTGTTTGTCGGCCTCTGGCTCCTGTCGGCCCTTTTGATTCGACGCTCTATTCGTCCATGAAGAGGGCTGTGCCCTCAGTCAGCTCGCGACGACTATAAACTCGGAATGCGATGAGCGTTTCGGAATCCACAATTCCCGATAGCGCGTGAATCTCTCCACTGACGATATCCGCCAGATCCTCGTTACGTGGAGCCCGAACGATCGCCACTAAATCGAAACGGCCCGCCACCGAAAACACTTCGCTGACGCCTTTGACTTCTGCGATTTCTTTGGCGAGTGCCGTACTACGAGACGGTTGCGCCTTGATCATGACCATTGCAGTGACAGACATCGATAATCTCCCCTAAATTCAGGTGACAGTCATACGGGCGATGGATACGTTGCCAGATTCTCGCCAGAGACGAATTTCGTCGCGCAAGATCTCGACGGCATCCCATACATCGACATAACGAAGATAAAGCGGTGCAAAGCCGAACCGCAAAAGATTCGGCGCACGGAAGTCTCCGATTACGCCACGCGCAATCAGTCTCTGCATGACGCTATATCCATCGCGATGAGCAAAAGCGAGGTGACTACCGCGCCGAGCGGTAATGCGTGGCGAGATCAGGGTCAATTCGCTTCCGAGCCCCTGATCTTCCACCAAACTGATAAAGAGTTCGGACAGGGCGATCGACTTGCTTCGCATGTCATGGATATCGACGCCATCGAAGACGGTCAGAGCGCCCTCGAGTGCCGCGTACGCGATGATGGGTGGCGTTCCACAGCGATGGCGCGCCATCCCCTGCGCGGGAACATACTCATCAGTGAAATCGAAGGGACGTGCATGCCCAAGCCATCCAGACAGCACGGGCTTCAGTGCATCTTGCAGATCGCGGCGAACATACATGAAGGCGGGCGCACCGGGCCCGCCGTTGAGATACTTGTAACAACACCCCACAGCGAAGTCCGCCCGAGCCGCGGAGAGGGCCAAGGGTACGGCGCCGACGGAATGCGAGAGGTCCCAAAGAATTTTCGCGCCTGCGTCGAGAGCGATCTGAGTGATCCTCGCCAGATCGAACATTTCGGCAGATTGATAATGAACATGGGTCAGCACGACGAGGAACGTCTGCGAGTCGATCGCACCGGCGAGCTCATCGCGTGAGATCTGCACCACTTCGATACCCGGTACCAACCCGGCTAAACCGTCCAACATGTACGGATCAGTCGGAAAATTTCCACGCTCAGTCACGATTTTGTGTCGTGTTCCGCGATCTCGCGCCGCGGCCGCTGCAATCTTGAAGAGATTCACGGACGTCGAATCGCAGACCTCCACGTCATCAGCAGAGACCCCAAGCAACGGGGCAAGGCGTCTGCCCAAAGTCCGAGGCTGATCGATCCAACCATGGAGATTCCAGCTCTTGATCAGATCACCGCCCCACTGGGTCGAGACGACCTCCTGCACCCGATGAGCGGCCGCATGGGTCAACGCACCGAGCGAATTACCGTCGAGATAAATGACTCCCGGCGGTAGATTGAACTCCACCCTCTTGGCTGCGAACGGATCGGCCGCATCGATCTCCTGGCAATCTTGTCTCGAGATCAAGGACATCCGTCGAACTCTCTTAGCACGGCTCGGACGGGCGTCGCCTCGATGCCGGCGATCGGTAAAGGCAATGCGATCAATTCATAGCGCCCCTCTTTGAGATGATCGAGTACCAAACCCTCGAGGATCGCCATGCCTGCCCGATGCGCGGCATGATGAGAGCGAAGCAACTTACAGGTTTCCGGATCGATCGAGGGTGCGTCAGTACCAATCAGGCGACATCCCCGTGCTGCCAAGGCATCGATGAGATCAGGGTCTATCGCGGTGAACCCGGAGGGCCAGCGATTCCAATCGGGTGTACGCATCGTTCGTAACAACACGCGCTCGAGCTTCGACGGTAGCCGGTCGAGGACGTCGGAGAGCGTGACTCGATCCCGCGCCGCACTGACGTCGCGGAGCTCGCACTCCCCCACAAAGGCCGTCAGATCGAGTTGGTCGAGAGGCATCGCATCGTCACGAACGTGGCGAGAGCACTCGGCGTGGGTACCCGACTGCGTCGACAAAGATATCTTGTGTAATGTGACACTCGAGCCTTGTGACACGGCTGCGGTAACCGAGCAGTCAAAGAGTGAATCACCAGCCCATACCGGCAGTTCAGCGCGTAACCGTTGCGAAATATCGTG
>Ga0172373_10009287_pt1 | contig 12254 bp, 8 predicted proteins | sample Lak10m_2_FD_114546 | JGI IMG/M metagenome (GOLD analysis project Ga0172373, IMG submission 114546) | Freshwater microbial communities from Kabuno Bay, South-Kivu, Congo - kab_092012_10m | ecosystem: Environmental > Aquatic > Freshwater > Lake | place: Democratic Republic of the Congo: South-Kivu... | reverse complement strand
GCGGTTTCCGTCCGTCCGTTCGTCACGCTCGAAATCGAATACATCAATGCCATCGTCGAGGACCGCAAGGCGATCGCCCATGCCGGCATCAAGCTCGACGGGCATCGCAACATCCTCGAGGATTCCGTGGAAGCCCGCGTGAAGGGCGAGCCGGGTATGGCCGACACCGACGAACTCGACTATGTCGACGTTTCGGCGAAGCAGTGTATCTCCACGGCGACCGCGCTCATCCCGTTCCTCGAGCATGATGACGCGAACCGCGCCCTCATGGGTTCGAACATGCAGCGACAGGCGGTGTCGTGCGTCGTCCCGGCCGCGCCGATCGTCGGTACCGGCATCGAGGACAAGGCGGCCAAGGATTCCGGACAGGCGGTGGTGGCGACCCGCGACGGCGAGGTGATCATCGCCGACGGGACGCGCGTCGTCGTCCGTGAGGCGGCGCCCGCCGGTGCGAAGAAGGAGTATTTCGACCGCGAGTACAAGCTCCTTTCCTTCGCGAAGTCCAACTCGTTCACCAGCATGAACCAGGTTCCCCGCGTCCTGAAGGGGGCTGTCGTGAAGAAGGGCGACCTTCTCGCGGACGGCTCCTCGACCGACCACGGCGAACTCGCGCTCGGACAGAACATGCTCGTCGCGTTCGTGCCGTGGGAAGGATTCAACTACGAGGACGCGATCATCGTGTCCGAACGGGTCATCCAGGCCGACCGGTTCAGCTCCATCCATATCGAGGATTTCTCGATCGATGTCCGTGACACGAAGCTTGGTCCGGAAGTGGTCACCCGCGATATCCCGAACATCGGTGAGGATCGGCTGAAGAACCTCGATGAGACGGGCATCATCCGCGTGGGCGCCGAGGTCTCCTCGGGCGACATCCTCGCCGGGAAGATCACGCCGAAGGGCGAGGGCGACCTCACGGCGGAGGAGCGTCTGCTCCGCGTCATCTTCGGCGAGAAGTCCCGCGACGTGAAAGATTCCTCCCTCTATCTCCCGCACGGCGAGCGCGGCAAGGTCGTCGACATCCGCGTCTTCTCGCGCGAGAAGGGGGACAAGCTCCCGATGGGGGTCTTCGAGCAGATCCAGGTTTCGGTGGCGCAGATCCGCAAACTCTCCGTCGGCGACAAGCTCGCCGGACGGCACGGAAACAAGGGTGTCATTTCCCATATCGCCCCGGTCGAGGACATGCCGTACCTCCCGGACGGGACCCCGGTCGACGTCATCCTGAACCCGCTCGGCGTGGCGTCCCGCATGAACATCGGACAGATCCTCGAGACGCACCTCGGTTGGGCCGCGTCCAAACTCGGCTATACCGTGGCGAGCCCCGCGCTCGACGGCGTTTCCGAAGAGGACATCAAGGCGGAGCTCAGGAAGGCCGGCCTTCCCGAGAACGGGAAGATCCGGCTCACCGACGGCAAGTCGGGCGTGCCGTACGACAACGAGTCGACCGTCGGCATCATGTACATCCTCAAGCTGAACCACCTCGTCGAAGACAAGCTCCACATGCGTTCGATCGGTCCGTACTCGCTCATCACCCAGCAGCCGCTCGGTGGCAAGGCGCAGTTCGGCGGCCAACGCTTCGGGGAAATGGAAGTGTGGGCGCTCGAGGGATATGGCGCCGCGTACACGCTTCAGGAAATGCTCACCATCAAATCGGACGACGTGCTCGGAAGGTCGAAAGCATACGAGTCCATCATCAAGGGCGAACCGATCAGGAGTCCGAACATACCCGCCTCGTTCCACGTGCTCGTCAACGAGCTCAAGGGACTCTGTCTCAACGTGGAACTCAAGGGGGCGTTGACGGACGACGAAGACGGTGACGATGCCGCGCCTGCGGAGGAGCGGAACTTCGGAGACCTCTGATCGGCCTAACGGACTTCTAACGCCACATACCCTATGACACAGGACAACATCACGAAAGTCAGCGACTTCAACAGCGTCAAACTGACGCTCGCGAGCTCGGATCAGATTCTCGAGTGGTCGACCGGAGAGGTGACCAAGCCGGAGACCATCAACTACCGCACCCAGCGTTACGAACCGGATGGGCTGTTCTGCGAGCGTATCTTCGGTCCCGCCAAGGACTGGGAGTGCTATTGCGGCAAGTACAAGCGCATCCGCTACAAGGGGATCGTCTGCGACAAGTGCGGCGTCGAGGTGACGCGCGCCATCGTCCGCCGCGAGCGGATGGGACACATCAAGCTCGCGACGCCGGTCTCGCACATCTGGTATCTCCGCGGCGTCCCGTCGAAAATCGGACTCGTCCTCGGCATCTCGCCGCAGGATCTCGAGCGCGTGATCTACTTCTCGTCCTACATCGTCACCGAGGTGAACGAGGGACTCAAGGAGAAGTCGCTCAAGGAACTCGAGACCGAGTACAAGGTGAAACAGAAGGAACTGAAGGATTCCGACGAGGCGCTTGAGAGCCTGCGCGAGCAGTACAAGACGACCAAGGAGGAGCTCCGCGGACTCACGCCGTACCGCATCCTTTCCGAGATCGAGTATTTCAACCTCTCGACCCGCTTCGGCCAGGTCTTCTCGGCCGGCATCGGCGCCGAAGCCGTCCGCAAGATCCTCGAGAAGATCGACGTTTCCGCGATGATCGAATCGCTCCGGGCCGAACTCGAGGCCGGCGAGATGTCCGATCCGAAGAAGCATCTCCAGCGGCTCAAGGTCTTCCAGGGATTCAAGAAGGCCGACCTCAAACTCGAATGGATGCTCCCGACCGTCATCCCGGTCATTCCGCCGGATCTCCGGCCGATGGTCGCCCTCGACGGCGGACGCTTCGCGACCTCCGATCTCAACGACCTGTACCGCCGCATCATCAACCGCAACAACCGGCTCAAGAAGCTGCTTTCGATCGGTGCACCGGAGGTGATCACCCGCAACGAGAAGCGCATGCTTCAGGAGGCGGTGGACGCCCTCTTCGACAACAGCGCCCGTCGCGGACAGGCCAGCGCGGCCGCATCGACCGGTCAGCGTCGCCCGCTCCGTTCCCTCGCCGACGCCCTCAAGGGCAAGCAGGGACGGTTCCGTCAGAACCTGCTCGGCAAGCGCGTCGACTATTCCGGACGCTCCGTGATCGTCGTCGGTCCGAAGCTCAAGCTGCACCAGTGCGGACTTCCGAAGAAGATGGCGCTCGAACTTTTCAAGCCGTTCATCATCCAGAAACTGATCGAACGCGAGGACGCGCACAATGTCCGCACCGCCGGCCGCATGGTCGACGCCGAGGCGGAAGAGGCATACGAGATCCTCGACCAGATCATCGAGAACCACTACGTGCTCCTGAACCGCGCGCCTACCCTTCACCGTCTCTCCATCCAGGCGTTCCAGCCGGTCCTCATCGAGGGCAAGGCCATCCGCCTCCACCCGATGGTGTGCGCCGCGTTCAACGCGGACTTCGACGGAGACCAGATGGCGGTCCACGTGCCGCTGACCGACCAGGCCCGTTGGGAGAGCGCGAACATGATGCTCTCCGCCAAGAACCTGCTCAAGCCGGCGTCCGGGGACCCGATCGTGTCCGCGACGCTCGACATGGTGCTCGGCGTGTACTATCTGACCCACCTCAAGCCGGACGCGAAGGGCGAAGGTAAGGCGTTCGGATCCATGGATGAGGTCATCTTCGCGTATCACAGCGGTATCATCGACGTGAACGCGAAGATCAAGCTCTCATGGAAGGGCGAGGTCATCGAAACGTCCGCCGGACGTGTCCTCTTCAACGATATCCTTCCGGAGCATCTCCGTTTCATGAACGAGGAGTTCGTGAAGAAGAGCCTGAACGGCGTCATGGCCCGAATGCTCGAGGAGGTCGGACAGGAAGAGACCGCCAAGTTCGCCGACAAGCTCAAGGACCTCGGCTTCAAGTCCGTCTCCCGTTCCGGCATCAGTTGGGGAATGGACGACCTCAGGGTCCCGACGGAGAAGGAGGAGATCCTTGCCGACGCCGAAGCCAAGGTGGTCGAGGTGAAAGGCCAGTACGATATGGGATTCCTCACCAACGAGGAGCGCAAGAACCGTGTCATCGAGATCTGGAACGAATCCAAGAACAAGATCACCGATGCCGTCCGCGCGTCCCTCGACAAGGAAGGCCCGGTCTATTCCATGGTCTATTCCAAGGCTCGCGGAAGCGAATCGGTCGTCGTCCAGATGACCGGTATGAAGGGTCTCATGGCCGGCGCCACCGGCGAGACCATCGAGCTCCCGGTCAAGAGTTCCTTCAAGGAAGGATTCAACGTTCTCGAGTACTTCATCTCCACCCACGGCGCGCGTAAGGGTATGGCGGATACGGCACTCCGTACCGCGACCGCCGGATACCTCACCCGCCGCCTTGTCGACGTGTCCCAGGATATCATCGTCCGCGAGGAGGACTGCGGCGACACCGAGGGCGCGTTCCTGTACCGCGAGGATTCCGAATCGATCGGCATGAGCTTCGCGGGCCGGGTCCGCGGCCGTGTCGCGCTCGAGACGGTCAAGCATCCCGAGACCGGCGAGATTATCGCGAAGAAGGGCGAGCTCATCTCGAAGCCGAAGGCGGCCGAGATCGAGAAGGCGGGTATCCAGAAGGTAAAGATCCGCTCGCTCGTTTCCTGCAAATCGAACCGCGGTATCTGCCGCAAGTGTTACGGTGTCGACCTCGGCCGCAACGCCATGGTCGAGATCGGCGCCTCGGTCGGCGTCGTCGCCGCGCAGGCGATCGGCGAGCCGGGTACCCAGCTCACCATGCGTACCTTCCACATCGGAGGCGTCGCGGGAACCGACATCACGCAGGGTCTCCCGCGCGTCGAGGAAATCTTCGAGGCCCGCACGCCGAAGTCCGAGGGCGTCATCTCCGATGTCGCCGGCACCGTCCGGTCGGTGTCCAAGGACGGCGAGAAGACGGTCAAGGTGACCGTCGAGACGGTGGACAAGGAGGTCCGCGACTTCTCGGTCCCGGCCAACCTCTCGGTCCTCGTGAAGGAGGGCGATCTCGTAGGCGAGGGGACCGTCCTCTCCGAAGGACACCTCGACCTCAAGAAGCTCTACGAGATTTCCGGCAAGGAGGCGTTCCACCGCTACATCATCCGCGAGATCGAGGAGATCTACGCGAGCCAGGGCGAAGGCATCAACGACAAGCACATCGAGGTGATCATCCGTCAGATGCTCTCCCGTATCCGCATTACGGATCCGGGTGCGACCGATCTCCTTCCGGGAGACATCGTGGAGACCGCACAGTTCGGGGAGTCGAACCAGGAGGTGGCCGACGCCGGCAAGGCGATCGCCCAGGGCGAGCAGCTCGTGCTCGGCATCACCAAGGTGGCGCTCTCGACCGAATCGTTCCTCTCCGCGGCGTCCTTCATGGAGACGGCCCGCGTGCTCATCAACGCGTCCGTGGCCGGCAAGGAGGACCGCCTCCGCGGCCTCAAGGAGAACGTCATTATCGGACGCCTCATCCCGGCCGGTACCGGATTCCGCGAGCATGTCGAAGCGGCCGGCGAACCGGAGACCGTCGCGGCCGGACCGTCCGCCGAAGCGGGGACCGTCTAGTCGGATCCGACACGCATGTCCCACAAGACCCAGCACCTGCCGAAGGTGCTGGGTTTTCGGTTTCTCAACGGTTTCAGGATTCATGAGTGTAGGGTCTGAAATTGGAAATGATGGATATTTATGGCTTTTATAAAGCATAAATATTCATCGAAATTGCAAACACGGGTGTGAACTCGTAAAAATCCTCGGCGCGAGTTGACGGTATTCACGTGTTCTGTCATCCTGATTCTTCCGAATGTATCGGCACGTATCTTCACAACACAAAGCGGGAGGAGAATATGGGACAGCGATATTTTGATTTGAGTAAAGAAGAACAGCTGAAGCGTTATTGGCGGGCTTTCGATCGCGTCCATGCCGGAGAGGACAAGCAGAAAGTCCTGAACGAGGAAATGGACGGATTCGATTTCGATGGCTGTAAGAGTCTGGGATCTCCGAAGATCGGCCGTCTTCACAGGACCGGCCAGTCCGCCTCGAGCATCCTGAAAGGAGGACTTGAAATTCTTCAGGATATCAGGATCAACGTCCGGGTGCAGATCCATGAACCAGGATGTGACGGCTCCGGGAAAAACAGCCTTCTCGCCGTCTATTACCGGAAATACGATTCCGGATGTGCGAAGTCGGACGAGGTCGCGACATGGATAGAAGACGGGCTCGCACGGGCCGGAAAGGACGCATATGCGATGTTGCTGCGGGAGGGGAATCGCGTAGTGGTGCTCTATCGGAGGAATGCCGACGGGAAGGTTATCTGTATCGGGTGTGTTCCGCCGTTTCCGGAGAAATGGCTGATCCCATTTGTCGATATTGATCCGGGAGAGATTACAATCGATTGGACGGCCAATGCCAGAATCGATGAATCGACAGGCGCACGACAGTTGACGAACACCGTGAGCGCCGATTGGGAGCGGGACACCCCGTCGATATCATGAAGGATGACGATCGCAGATATCCGAATCCGTCTCGTATGACCGTCGGCGACATCGTCGGCGGTCCTTTTCGTTTTCCCGCTTCTCCTGCTACCATTGACCCATGAAACAGGATCAGGCTTTGGCCATACTTCGGACCGGGGCTTCCGTCTTCCTTACGGGAGAGGCGGGTGCCGGCAAGACGCATGTCGTGAACCGATACGCGGAGTATCTGCGTTCCCGCGGAATTCCGTATGCCATGACCGCTTCGACCGGCATCGCGGCGACCCATCTGCGCGGGATGACCATCCACTCGTGGAGCGGGGTCGGCGTGCATACCGATATCGACGACGAGGGATTCCGACATCTTGCGAAGAACCGTGTCGCGGCACGCCGGATCCGCGAGGCCAAAGTGCTCGTCATCGACGAGATCTCGATGCTCGACGCGCGCGCGTTCTCGCTCGTGGAGCGGATGTGCCGGCATGTGCGCGGGGGGACGTCGATCCCATTCGGGGGGCTCCAGGTCGTCCTGGTCGGTGATTTTTTCCAGCTCCCGCCGGTCTCGAAAGGGGAGGCGGCCCGGTTCGCGTTCGAATCGCCGGCATGGGACGCGCTCCGGCCCATTGTCTGCTATCTTTCCGAACAGCACCGGCAGGAGGACGCCGTGTTTCTCGACATCCTCTCCGCGATCCGGCGCGACAAAGTGACGGAATCGCATCTGCGGAGCGTCCGCGGGCGGTTGCTCGGGCCCGACGATTTTCCCGACGAGGACCTGCCGCGGCTTTTCACGCACAATGCCGACGTGGATCGGATAAACATGGCGGCGCTCGCGAAGCTTCCCGGAAAGGCGCGCATCTTTCACATGGCCTCACGCGGATCCGAGAGGCCGCTTTCGTCGCTTGTGCGCGGATGTCTTTCCCCGGAACGGCTCGAACTCAAGGAAGGCGCGACCGTCATGTTCACCAAGAACAATCCCGACGAAGGGTATGTGAACGGGACGATCGGAACGGTCATCGGATTCGCTTCGTCGACAAGGTTTCCCATCGTGCGGACGCGGGAAGGGGAGTCAGTGACCGTGGAGCCGGCCGAGTGGGCCGTCGAGGAGGGCGAGGAAATCGTCGCACGTATACGGCAGATCCCGCTCCGGCTCGCATGGGCGATGACGATACACAAGAGTCAGGGTGTCTCTCTCGACGCGGCAGTGATGGATCTCTCGCGGGTGTTCGAATACGGACAGGGATATGTCGCGCTTTCCCGGGTACGGACTTTGGCGGGAATTTCCCTTCTCGGCATCGGCGACCATGCGTTCATGACGCATCCCGGCGTGCGTGAGCGGGATGTCCTGTTCCGCGAAGCGAGCCTGTCCGCCGAACGCGCCTATGGTTCGCGTAATGAAGAGGAGACAAGGAAAGACGAGGCCGCGTTCCTGCTTCTTTGCGGCGCACGAAAGGACCGAGCCGCTTCGGATGACGAAAAACCGGGGAAACGGAAGAAGTCGGGAAAAAAGATGTCGGGCGATCCGGGCCGGTATGACGAGATCCGAAAGAAGTATCCGCACGCCTATACGCCGTGGAAGGACGACGAGGACAAATGGCTCCGCACGCTTCATCGCGGCGGCGCGAGCATACGGGCGATAGCGGCCGCTCTCGGCCGACAGACCGGAAGCATCCGTGCGCGGATCGAAAAGCTCGAGGCGGACGGGGAAAAATGAAAAAAGTCGCTCATTCCTGGGCGACTTTTTGTTGCTGTCAGCCTACGTACGAGCTGCAGCGGATGCTTGTCTCATGGGTTTTCTCGGAGACGGGAATGTCGGAGGGAAGCCTGTCTATTTCCTCGAATTCCCCCGGGTTTTTGACGTGACGGACAATAGGCACATTGAACTGTCCTCCCTTGACGATTTCAAGGACCAATCGGAACCGTTCCGGTTTCATGTCCTCCGCTTTTTCTCCCATGCCCGTCGACACGAGCAGGATTTTTTGCGGGATCTCCGCTTTCAGCTCCCGACCTCCGCGGGTGAGCAGATAGTGATTCACATCCTTGTGCGATATGACCCCTATGATCCGATATTTCCCCGAGAGTGCCGGGTTGCCGTTGCCGTTAAACGCTGCCATCGTACGCTCCTTGTTTGATGTTTGAAAAGATTTGTAAACGAATACCGTATCGTGACATTTTTCGTGGTCATTGTCAATAATATGGAGTTGACATGCGGCTTTGGGCGTGGTATGAATGATTCGGTTCGGAGGGAAAAATGTCGGCCGCGGGACTTCCGCGGAAACCAGTGTCTTTAAAAAATGAGAAACGACAAAGGAAAGATATTCCGTCTCGGGCATATCCTGAGCGTTTTTCTCGGATACGGGATATCGGCCGGAAAGGATTCGTTTCTTCTCGATCCGATCCTTTCGTTCATGTTCGGGGTTCCGGTCGACCGTTCGGATTTTCCGGCGGCGACCACGGCATGTCGGGACGAACTTCTGAGGCAGTTCGACCAGTTCAGGTCGGAAGAGTTCCTGTTCGAGATGTCCCGACTTTCGGTCGCGGTCCGATATCTTCCGGAAAACCGCGATCCGATGCCGATCGTCTCGGTCTGGTATGCGGAACAGTTGCGGCGGTACGGGGATTCGTTCAGGGTCTTTCCGATCCGGAGCGCGTTCTGTTTCCTGAGCGGGGCGGAATCGGATCTGGTGGCCGGATGGACGGCCGGTCAGAATTTTCGGATGAATTGAAAAAATAAAAAGGGGGATACATGAATAAACAGTTGCGGAAGTTTCGTCGCGGAGGGATATGCGTCATCATCGGCCCCGGACTCGCGACATCCCGGGCGACCATGGAAGCGATCATCGGCGAGATCCGGCGGGACGTTCCCGTTTTTTCGGAAGAGGAAGCGTTCGTCGCGGTACTTTCCGAAGGCGGATGGAACCTGACCGGCGGACGACGTATCATCGGGCTTGGCATGGCGTTTGCGGTTCCGACCGACGCCGTCATCCCCGAATCGTATCGGGATATGCCCGCTTCGTACGGGATGCTCGGCGATGCGTCCCGGTCCGAACGGGAACGGAACACGTGCGGGTATGTGATCCGTCGGAGCGGACGGGCGTTCTACAAGGTCGAGAGGGGAGGATGCCCGCTTTCGGATATGGAAGAGCTGTTCCGACTCCAGGACGGATTACCGTCGGGTCATTCCGATCCGGAGCGGACCTTTCTCCTATTCTTCTCGCACGGGAAAAGATCGGGGGAAGTCGGGCTCCGGCTCCCGGGAGTGTTCCGATCCGTCCCGCCGGGATTTTCGGAAGTCGAACGGATGGAAGAACGGACTATCGCGTGACGGGTCCTTTGTCGTCACTTTCGTCCCGATGCGTAACGGCGTCGGGATTTTTATATCCGGAACCGCCCGTTTTCCCGTCATTGACAGATGGTTCGCGCGGCGCTACCAATATGAAGGAAGGGGAGCGATGCTCACCGCGAGGCTTTCGCGGGAATCGGACCTTACCATCATGCGAAACGGAAAGAAGCGTTCGGACGGACGGGTGCGGGTGGTCCTTCGTGACATACTGAACCTGTTTCTCGGAGAAGATATCTTCAAGGGGGACGGCTCCAAAGAGCCGCGGAAAGCACTGGAGCGCCTGTATGGATCGCCGTTCGAGGAATCCCGATATGACGAGGTCCTTGCGGCGTGTCGGAAACACCTGTCGAAACTTCCACGGTTCAGGGGGCGGTTCCTGGAGAGCGTGTCCGAACTGGAGTCCGCCGTAAGCGGCATACTCTCGAATACCGGAAAGAATCCCCGGAAAACGGACGAGGAATGGGAGCGACTCGGGAAGGTGTTGGATTCGATGGAACGGGATTTCGGAAAAACGTTCCGGATCCGTCCCGTCCTCATGGGGGCCCGACCCGCCATCGCGCCATCGGATCAGCCGATCGTCAAATTCGTCCTTCACGCGTATTCGCGGAATTGACGAGAAAAAAGAAAATCCCCGCGAAGTGCGCTTCGCGGGGATTCATTTTTTCTCCAGGATTATTCGGACGGGCGTACCGAGTTCGCCGGAGATCCGTTGTGCCAGGAGGGCAAGGATGCCCAATCCTTTTTTACTGAATATACGGACGGAAGGAAACAGGTTTTTCCCGATCGGGATATCCAGCGCCCCGAGCATCCCGTGTATCGGGAGCGCGGGTATCCGTTCGTCCGAATGCGGGAACAGGAGACCGAATGTCCGGATCCTGCTTCCCGTCACGAGAAGCGGTTCTTCCCAGGGGGCGAGGATGATGTTCATCGCGTTGGCGACGGCGGATGCCGTCCCTACCGTTTCGGAAAGCGTTTTCATGGGGGTCCTCCGGGTTTTGAAGGTTCTTTCGGCTCATGCCTTTCCGTTATGCCTCAATAATCATCGTCTGTAAAGGGAGCATCGTTTTTCCGGCGGTTTCCGCCTCCGTGCGGGAATGCTATACTGAAAGGTATTCCGGCGCCCGGAAGGATCGGTCGTTTCGGGGGCCTGGTCGTGATATGTTCAATCATCTCGTTATGGGACGGAAAAAGCAGGAAGAAAAACCGAAGGGCGGACGGCGGAAGAAAGATATGGAAGTGGAAGTCGGGGAGGTCGAATCCGGATGGGGCGACGCGCTCGGCGGTGACGCGAAGCGGAGTATCGCCGCGATTTTTCTCGTGGCGTTTTCCATCCTTTTCCTGTTCGCGTTCTTCGGAGTCGGCGGTCGGTTCGGCGAGTGGCTCGATGGCGGAATCGGATCGCTTTTCGGTTGGGGCAAGTGGCTTTTCCCCGTCCTCCTGCTCGTCTCGGCGGTCTTTCTGCTTCGGCGCCGGACAACGACCTTGTCCGACGTGGTGAAATTCGTCGGACTCGCCCTCGTCTTTCTTTCCCTGCTCGGATTCTTCCACCTGTTTCTCGGGGATTCCGCGAGGGAAATGCTTGCGGAAGCGAAGAGGGGTTCGGGCGGCGGATATGTCGGCTACGGCGTAGCGGCATTCCTGTTCACCTATACGGGGCGGGCCGCCGGATCGGTCATCCTGTCCGCGCTGTTCCTGTCCGGCGCGGTGGCCGCGTTCAATGTCTCCCTTATCCATTTCCTGTCGTATCTCAAGGGAAAGATTTCCGATTTTCGCGAATCCCGAAAGGAAGAGGAATCCGAAGAGGACGGGTCGGAGTCCGACGGATTTCCGGTCGCGGAGGAAGCCTTTCCGGAGCCGGAGCTCCCGCCCGTCAGTCATGAGGAGCCGAACAATATCGGAACGATCAGTTTTCCGGAAGAGGAGCAGGAGGAGGAATCGGTTTCCGAAGAAGACGACGAAGACGAGTATCCCGAGGAAGAGGAATCGGCAGCTCCGGTCCCGAGGAGGCATCGGAAACGCCAGCCCTCGGTCTGGCGCAGTCCCGATGCGGATTTTTTCCGCGGAAGCACCGGGAAAGGGGATTCCGGCGATATCGAACGGACCAAACATCTCATCCAGAGTACGCTTCGGAATTTCAATATCATGGGTGAGATGGGCGAATCGACGGTGGGCCCGACCATGACGCAGTATACGTTCAGTCCCGCGTTCGGTACCAAGCTTTCCAAGATCGTCGGACTGTCGAACGACCTCTCGCTCGCGCTTGCCAAACACCCGATCCGTATCGAGGCACCGATCCCGAACAAGTCGCTCGTCGGCATCGAGGTGCCGAATACGAAGCCGGCAAGCGTCCGCATGCGTGAAATCCTCGAGAGCCCCGCGTTCGCTTCCCGTCGCTCGAACCTCTCCTTCGTGCTCGGAGAATCGGTTTCGGGCGCGTTCGAGATCGCGGATCTCGAATCCATGCCGCACCTTCTCATCGCGGGACGCACCGGATCCGG
>Ga0172373_10009286_pt1 | contig 12255 bp, 12 predicted proteins | sample Lak10m_2_FD_114546 | JGI IMG/M metagenome (GOLD analysis project Ga0172373, IMG submission 114546) | Freshwater microbial communities from Kabuno Bay, South-Kivu, Congo - kab_092012_10m | ecosystem: Environmental > Aquatic > Freshwater > Lake | place: Democratic Republic of the Congo... | reverse complement strand
TATGTTCTTTTCACATTATCTGCTGATACCACATTGGATGAAGCAAATGGTTCATTATAAACCTCTTCATTATTGAAATAATATTTTGTCTTATATAATACGGTAGGGGATAATTTTGTTCCGTACTTTCTGTGGGGATAACCCATAAATCCGCAAGGTATTGCATCATAGGGGAATTCATCGCCCATTTCAAGCATAATGTATTTTGAAATTAGATTATATTTGCCATCACTTGTTCCAATCTTCTTTCCAATAAATGAATTCTGCGTTTCATCCAATGTGCAATTTGTGTATTTTTCAATAACAACTGGTGCTGTATCTGAATCATAAAAACTTCTAACCAATACATCAAATGTTCTATTCTTGAATGACATATTCACAATTGAAACCTTAACTTCTGTGTTGGCATTATTTCCATCAGATATTGAAATGAATTTGAATAAGTTATACACCTTATTTCCTCTCAATTCTGAAACAACAAATGGTGTCTTTGGTGATTGATATTTTTCAAGATACCAACCAATTGAAGTGCCATCTCCATTCCTTGCAGAATTTAAAAATTGCATGCTTGTTTTTAATCCTCTAATATAACCAAGTTTATATGCTTGGTTTAATAAAGTTGGATAATGCTCTTCAACAAAGATTGGAACATCATTTCTATCTTTTCCAAAATTATCAGTTCCCAATACATTTGTTATATAGTTTGAATTTGTTGGTTTTAATGATACATTGAATGTGAAATTTGAACTGGCTGTTGTATTTCCACTTACCACAAAATTTGCAAATGGATCACCACTCATTGTTGGGCTATTTGCTCCATCAATTGTTAGAGTATTACCTGTCAATGAATATATTTGACCATGATTAGTGGATGAATAACTTGTAATACCTCTTGACCTAATGGTTGCAACAACCATATCACTATAACCTGTATAAGCTGTTCCAGAGAACACATAAGTATTTCCTGTAACTGTTCCTGTAAATGCACCAGCAACTTGATTCCAAGCAGATGTTCTATAATAGAAAGAAAATCCATTATAAACATTTCCTGAATCATTTGTGAATGTTGCATAATTCCAAACATCATTTTCATCAACTGGTTTACCATTTGAATCCAATGAAACTGTTGTATCAAAATAATTATATTCTGTTAAACCTGATTGGGTTGAACCTGTTATTGAATTATAAACTGATACCGGAACTGAACCATATGTTGATGTCTGCCCTGTCAATGTATTTGAACCAGCCACATCATTTGCAAATGCTTTCAAATCATCATAGAAAGTTGATACTGCACCTGTGCTATTTGTATAAGTGTCAGATGAGAATGTTGTAAGAGTCATTCCATTTGGATAAGTCCCAGAAATTGCAAATGTTCCTGTTGTTCCTGTTGTTCCTGTGAATGAAATAGAAATTGATGAACCTAAACCAGTTGTTCCAGTTAAACCAATGGTTGAATTATTAACATTTGCAATGGTTGTTATCGACCATGATGGACCAGCATCATAACCAGATAATCCCAAAATCCTTGTAACATACATTTGGTTTGATTGTTGCAAATATGATTTTGCAATATATGCGGATTCATATTTTGGGATTTGCGTGTTGATATACTTTTCTGGTGATGTTCCACCAAAAAAAGTTTGAAATTCATCATAACTTGTGATAAAGATGGGCTCAAAGGCTGGTCCTTTGATTGTCTCACCTACCATACCTAACGTTGTTACACCAATACTCTGTGAAACAAAACTTAAATCTGTTTCAGATGTATATACGCCAGGTGATACGAATACTTTTTGATTTGCCATTATTTTTTATTATTTATTCATATAAATATCTAAAAAATAATCAAAAGGTATTATTCCTTTATTAATCTAATGGGAAAACCATCTTTTTTCCACATGCCACCTTTGCCAAATTCATGTCCAAAAAATAAAAATACATATCTGCATAAATTTTCATCAATGGATTCTTGTGTGAAATACGGTGATAATAAATCTAATGCAAAATTTCCATCCATATGTCTAAACCCAGTTGGCTTTGCATTAAACCCAAATTCATCTGTTCCACCAACATTAATGGTTGTTTCAACACCTTCCATATTTTGGGTTGTTGCTGTCCATCCATTAATTGATTTTAATTTATGCCCAGCAACATCATTGCCATTGGCAAGATTAATTAATATATTCCAATCATTATCTGTTGGAACTCTCCAACCAATTGGTGCAACATTTCTACCATCTGTGATAACCCAATAATTATAAAGATAATCATTGTTTTCATTGATGCAATATGCTGGTGATGTTAACTCATTCCATTCATTAATGTTGGGCACAAATGGAATATCATCACCATTCCTAAATTTTGTTATTGTTGCATTTTCTGTGGACCATATTTGAGATCCGATTTGAATTTCATTCATAATTTTTTATTTAAGATTATTTTGTAATTATAAATATTAGATATATAATTTAACTTATTATCTATTAAAGTAATCATTTTTTTTCTTAATTTAAATGTTTTATATGCTCTAAATAATCCTAAATATGAATTTATTGAAGATACAATCTTTTTCAAATCATTTTTATTAGGTTCATTATTTAATATATAGTTTACTTGTCTTATTTTTTCATAAAAATTACCTTTTGTTGAATTTTTAATGTAAATTCTATTTGGTTTAATATAAGAACCTAAAAAGGTAACTCCTTTATTATAGTGTTGTAGAAATATTTTTTTTGGATGGATATTTAATAGTAAATTTGTTTCCAAAAAAACTTTAATTTTTTGTATTAATGATATTAAATAATTTTTATCATTATTAATTATTATGAAATCATCAACATATCTACCATAGTATTTAATATTCATTTTTTCTAAAACCCATTTATCAAATAGATTCATATAGAAATTTGCAAAAACTTGACTAGTTAGATTACCTATAGGTAATCCAAATCCTGGTAACATACCAAATAAAGATTTTGTTTTTGGCAATGACACCCATTCAGATTTTTTTCCTTTTATTATACAATTTTTAATAGGGTTGTTATATACTATTTTTTTAATCAAAAAAAACATTAATTCTTTATCTGATTCAAAATAATTATCTGTAATATACAAATGTAACATTCTATATAGAATGTCTCTATTTATATGCATAAAAAACCCTTCAACATCTAACTTCAATATAAAACAATCAGTTGTATAATTTTTAGAACATTCTTTTATATATGAGTATATGTTTTTAACACCATAATGAGCACCTTTATTTTTTCTACAAGCATAACTATCATTTATAAATGTCTTTTCAAAAAGCAAGTTCATTTTTATTATAAAAAAATGATGGATTATTCTATCCCTAAAATCAGCAGCAAATATTTCCCTTTTTACAGGTTTGTTAACAATAAAAGCAATACTTCTTTTAGGTTCATATGAACCATCCAACAACTCATCCCTTAATTTAAATAAATTACTTTCATAATTCATTTCAAATTTTAAAGCATTAGTTGTGTTTCTTTTGTTTTTTCTACATTCATAATATGCTAAAAATAAATCTTTTGTTAATTTTTCATTTTGCATACAAAAAAACCTCTATGTTTTTGACATAGAGGAAACTTTTTAAATTTCTGAGACACCTAACCGAAAAACCGTTCAGAGAACTATTTGTATTCTGATTGAAAGTAGAGTTATTGTAATTCAAGTTCCAGTTGGATCCAGAGGACGTAGTCCAAAAGTTCCCGTTGTTACTGAAATTGTTCCAACTACCATCCGTATTACGGTTCCCGGGGGGGGGTAAAAAACAACTACTTAAAACTTTGCTTCCAAGAAAGCGAGTTGTCAAATTTAAAATGTTCTCTTGTTTTTACCTTAATAAAAAACAACTCTAACATACAAAGTTTTTTAAGTGTTTGGTTTTGGTTTAGATAGAAAATTACTCCAACCAGTTATTTGTTTTGAAATATTTTCTATTTTTTCATTTATTTCAATAAAATTATTAACACTTATTTGTTTTAAGTCTTTTAATAACCTTACAATAATTCTAATTTTTTCAATTTTTTTTCTACATTTTTTTAAATATTTTAATTTATTATCACTATTAATTGCTATTGCAACACAACTCAACATATTTATTATGTTATTTTTTAAATTTTCACCAATGGTGTATTTATATTCCTTATTTAAATTTTTAGAAACATTAAATATTATTAAACTGAGTGAATATACACTTTTATATAAAGGTAAGTTTATTTCCATATGCAAACAATAATCCATAACAGAAGAAAGTCAAGCATCAATATTCAATTTCTGAGACACCTAACCGAAAAACCGTACAGAGAACTATTTGTATACTGATCGAAAGTAGAGTGAGTGTAATTCAAGTGCCAGAAGGAACCAGAGGACGTAGCCCAAAAGTACCCGTCGTTACTGAAATTGTACCAACTACCATCCGTATAACGGAGCCCGGGGGGTAATCCATTGAACCCTGATGAATTTGTCCCATTTCCACTAGACCATAGTGTTGTTGATTTCATTTGTGTTCCAACTGTTCCACCACCACTAGGAGTAGTACCACCCAAAGCCACATTCAATGTAGTGAATTCTGTTGATGTTGGCACATGATAACCACTTGGGCATAGATTATTATTTGCTGCACCCCCAACTGTGCTACCAGTAACAGCAAATTGGTTATAAACCAATCCATATGTTGCAGTATTAGCTGTTGTTCCACTAACCAATGCCCAATATTTATTTGATGCGGTTGCTGCTGCCCAAGTTGCATTGTTAACTTCTGATGCATTGCTTAATGGTGTGCCATCTTGAAACGTTTTTGTTTTCAAGTTTTCTGACATCCATATTTGATCACCAATCTTTATTATTTTATATCTATTACCATCCCCATCTGGCGGGGTTTGTTGATTGATAATACAAGTTTTTGAATACCCTGTAAAGTTAAATGAGAATACACCATATTCAAGAGTTTCAGGTGAGCCTGTATATGAATACGGAATTGTTTGTGTTCCAAGATTTGTTTGTGTTGCATCTGTGTATGTTACAGTATTACCTGTGGGATGGTAAAGGGTAACATTAGCATTTTCACCGGAATAATTTGAACTATTAATTTCTAATGGCATATATACATATTTTTATTTTATGGTTATCCACAAATCACAATTTGATAAATATAAATCACATGGATAAACAATTATTAAATCACAATTTGGTGCGGGCGTTTTACTTGGTGTTATTGTATTGGTAGGGGTTATAGTTTGTGTTGGTGTTTCAGTTGGTGTGATTGTGTTGGTTGGGGTTATGGTAGGAGTTGGTGTTTCTGTTGGTGTGATTGTGTTGGTTGGTGTTATGGTGTTTGTTGGTGTATTGGTTGGTGTTATTGTTCTTGTTGGTGTTATGGTTGGGGTTGGTGTTTCTGTTGGTGTTATGGTGTTTGTTGGTGTAACTGTATTTGTAGGTGTAACTGTATTTGTAGGTGTAACTGTATTTGTAGGTGTATTGGTTGGTGTCAAAGTGTTTGTAGGTGTAACTGTATTTGTTGCAGTGTTTGTAGGAGTTATTGTATTGGTAGGGGTTATAGTTTGAGTTGGTGTTTCTGTTGGTGTTATTGTGTTGGTTGGGGTTATAGTTTGAGTTGGTGTTTCTGTTGGTGTTATTGTGTTGGTTGGGGTTATTGTGTTGGTAGGGGTTATTGTGTTGGTAGGGGTTATTGTGTTGGTTGGGGTTATTGTGTTGGTAGGGGTTTCTGTTGGTGTTATTGTATTGGTTGGAGTGATTGTGTTGGTAGGGGTTTCAGTAGGAGTTGGTGTTTCTGTTGGTGTTATTGTATTGGTTGGAGTGATTGTGTTGGTAGGGGTTTCAGTAGGAGTTGGTGTTTCTGTTGGTGTGATTGTGTTGGTTGGGGTTATGGTAGGAGTTGGTGTTTCTGTTGGTGTGATTGTGTTGGTTGGTGTGATTGTGTTGGTAGGGGTTTCAGTAGGAGTTGGTGTTTCTGTTGGCGTTATTGTATTGGTAGGGGTTTCAGTAGGAGTTGCTGTTTCTGTTGGAGTTATTGTGTTGGTAGGTGTGATTGTGTTGGTAGGAGTTATGGTTTGAGTTGGAGTTTCAGTTGGTGTTATTGTATTGGTTGGAGTTATTGTTTGAGTTGGCGTTTCTGTTGGTGTTATTGTGTTGGTTGGTGTTGCTGAAATATCTAAACCACTTGTAACTGTTACTGTTGGAGTAACTGTATTAGTTGGTGTTATACTTGGAGTTATACTTTGTGTAGGCGTGATAGTTTGAGTTGGCGTTAAAGTGTTAGTTGGTGTTATTGTATTTGTTGGTGTTACTGTAATAGTTGCTGTTATACTTGGAGTTATACTTTGACTTGGCGTTATGGTTTGAGTTGGTGTTTCTGTAACAGTTGATGTTATGCTTGGAGTTATACTTTGACTTGGTGTTTCTGTTGGCGTGATTGTGTTGGTTGGTGTTGATGAAATACCTAAACCACTTGTTGCTGTTAATGTTGGCGTAATAGTAACACTTGGCGTTACAGTTTGAGTAGGTGTTATTGTGTTTGTTGGAGTTACAGTTTGAGTAGGTGTTTCTGTATTTGTTGGTGTAATAGTTGCTGTTATTGTTGGAGTTACAGTTTGAGTAGGTGTTTCTGTATTTGTTGGTGTATTTGTGGCTGTAATTGATGGTGTTATTGTATTGGTTGGTGTAATTGATGGAGTTACTGTTATTGTTGGAGTGATTGATGGTGTTACTGTGTTTGTTGGAGTGTTTGTTGGAGTTGCATCTACTGCATCTGGAACAGTTATTTCATAATCCGTTAAATATTCTGGAACATATAGTGTATATAAACCACTTAATTTGCCTGTTTCTGGTCTTGCATAAACATCAAAAGGGATAACATTTTCACCAATATTGTAAGTTACACCATCTTGCAATAGTGTAACAAACACAATCTCACCATTCAAATTTACACTTGTTATCCTTAATGCTGATGACATATTAAATTATTTCATATTGTAAGTCATTTGTTGGAATTGTTTGAGTTATTTGGATGTCTGGTACAGGATTTTCCAATTCTGTTTCAAAAACTTGACTTATTCTATTTATTGCTGGTTTAATTTCAAATTCTTCTTCATCAATCAAAAATCCAAGCATTGTAAAATCATATGATTGGATATAGAACTTTCTTGAATCTGTATTAATTTGGGATTCATCTTGAATATTTGTTAATATTATTGGTATGTAATGTCCATTTATGGTTGCATATGATTGCCTTGATGAAAACTTTTGCAATACCTTTGTGTTGAATTTATTCAAATCTCTAATTCTATTTGTGATAATCTTAACGCTAAAATTCATATCAATTGGCACAGGTTGTGGAATTGAATAAATATCCATTCCATTTCTTTGACCATCCCATGTTGGAACGCTTGCAAAATAAAATGGTTTTCTATTTGGTATGGTATAAAGTGTTGCTGGGTTTGAGCCATATTTGGTGTCATTCATTCTCACCAATGTAATAAATGGTGGAAGCGGATTATTGTCTTCATCAATGAATGTCCAAGTTTCTGTATATTGTGACCAGTTCTGCGTGCTAACTATTCTATCTAATGTTTGTATTATTTTTCCTTGTGATGTGATTTGCAAATCATTTTTAACAAAATCAAGCATTCCCCTATCTAAATCATCATGTAATAATGATTTGGGTAAATAAGTTCCATTTTCGGTTATCTTATCCAATAACTCCTCTCTTCTGTCCAAGAGGGTTTTATCATAAGTGATATCCAAATTTGTTTTTATCTTTTTGGGTAATGGCATATTATTTTTTTAAATCAATTTCATTATTATGCCAACATTTATGGCATATATATGGATCATCACCACCTTCTGATAATTTCCAAGACCAACCACAATTGTCACAAATAACTTCTTTTTTTGTTACAACTTCAATGATTCTTTTTAATTGTGATTCTGTTATATATAATTTGCTCATAATCCTCTAAATTCGTCTTTATTAACAAATGTTGCTGTAACTGTCCGGTAGAATGGTTTATAACCACCATATGTGTGTTTATTATCCATATTTACAATTCCATCATCAATTACAGAATAATATCTAACTTTATCTTCTGTTACATAATATCCCAAATAATCACCTTTTAATAGTTCAACATTAAGGTCATCAAGTTGCTTTTGGTAAAATGAGAATTTCATGTTCCCAGGTTCTTTCTGCTCAACTTTGGAATTTCCAAGTTGTTTTAATGTTGATTCTGTAATTTGAACAATTCCTTTAACTTCAATGGGTGGCATAAAAACAATTCCATCTTTTGGTGCTTCGCCATATATATCATCTTTCTTTGTTCTCTTTCTGTCTATTCTATATAATACAACACTCATATTCAAATCACCACCCAAATATTCCATTCCCATTTCAATATCCAGATTAAAATCATCTTCTCCAAAAAACTTACCAATTCTTGATATTGGAACTAATTTTGCCATTGTTTTTATTTATCTTATATAAATATATAGGACTTTATAAATTGATAATTTGTTTTATTTTTATTATATTTAAATTGTTTAATTTATTTTATGGCAAAAAAGAAATCAACAAAAGATGATGTAATAGAAATATTAAAAGCATATAATGGAAATAATGATTATCTAATCAATATACGTAATCTTTATTTTGAAAATCCAAATTTTTATTTGACAGATAGTCAGATTGAATATATTTCATTATTTAATGAAACAACGCCAAAGGTTGCAAGGAAATGGGTTGAACTTGATAAGTATTATGCAAATATGATTGCTGATGATAAGTTATTAATTGAAATTCCAACAAAGTTATGGGTTGAAAAATTGCTTGTTGAAAAGGAAAAATCATATCATATTCTTGGCAAGTTTTTTGAAAATGAGAAATTAAATCTTCTTTGGATTCCAAAAGATGCCATTATTGTGGATAAAACAAATAAGGATGTTGTGGTTGATTTTGAAAAGTATTCTCATAGGAAACCATTTAAACATCAAGAGGAGGCCATTATAAAGTTGCTTGAGAATGATAAGTTTATATTGGCATTAGACATGGGATTAGGGAAGACATCAGCTACAATTATTGCTTCAATTGAGGCAAAATCAAATAAAACATTAATAATATGCCCAGCAAGTTTGAAACAAAACTGGAAAAGAGAAATTCAAAATTATACAGATAGACCAATCTATATATGTGAAAGCAAGAATTATGATGATTCTGCTGATTATGTAATTATAAATTATGATATTATAAAAAACTTCCATTCATTAAAAACAAAAGAAGAAACCATAATTCAAAAATCCAAATTTGATTTGGTTATCATTGATGAATGTCATATGATCAAAAATCCGCAAAGTTTAAGAACCAAATTGATAAATGATATATGCAAAGATATAAAAAGAATTTGGCTTTTAACTGGAACACCATTAACATCAAGACCAATTGATTATTTTAATTTATTATCATTGGTTGATAGCCCTGTTTCAAAAAACTGGATGGCTTATGTTAGAAGATATTGTGCTGGATATCAATTTACTGTTGGTATGAATAAAGTATGGAATGTGAATGGTGCATCAAATCTAGATGAATTAAGGGAAAGAACTGCGCCAATATTATTGAGAAGATTAAAAGAAGATGTTTTAGATTTGCCAGAAAAGATAATAACACCAATTTATTTAAAATTAAAATCAAAGGAATATGAGAATGTGATGGGAGAATATTTTGATTGGGTCAAGAATAATCCAAAGGAATCAAAATCATTGAGTGTTCAATTCACAAAACTTATGAAAGTTAGACAAATAATTGCCAATGAAAAAGTTAAGAACACCATAGAATTGATTGAGAATACATTAGAACAAGAAAGAAAAGTTATTGTATTTTCAAATTTTACAGATTCATTAAATAAGATATATGAACATTTTAAAAAGAATGCTGTTAAATTGGATGGAAGTTCCACAATGAAACAACGTCAAGATAGTGTAGATAAGTTTCAGAATGAAGATAAAATTAAAGTCTTTGTTGGAAACATAAAAGCTGCTGGTGTTGGTATTACCTTAACAAGTGGTGATGTGGTCATATTTAATGATTTATCTTTTGTTCCAGCTGATCATAGTCAAGCAGAAGATAGAGCATATAGAATTGGCCAAAAAAACTCTGTATCTGTGCTTTATCCAATATTTGAAAATACCATTGAAGGAATTATATATGATATGTTGGATAGGAAGAAAAAGATTATATCCACAGTATTGGGTGATAATTTACTTGAAACAGATACCACTGAAGATATTTTAACACAAATATTAAATTTTGGAAAATAATATTTGTTTTTTGGGATTTATATTCTATCTTTGCAAAATATTTATAATAAAAACAAAAGCAAAATGAAACAATCTATTATTAAAACATCAGACTTATTGCATTGGATTTCTGAAAAAGAAGAATTGATTTCCACTGAAATGGATGAGTTTGAGAAGAATGATGTCATTATGATTCAGAAAATCACATCTCTACAAAAAGAATTGGAATTGTTGAGAGAACTAAATGAGTTTATTATTGAGAATTATCAAGATGAAAGTTTTGTCTTTGATAATGAGATGTTTGAAACTCACTAATTAATTGAAACCCCCCAATCATTATGGTTTGGGGTTTTTTCATTATCTAAGTATTACTCCTTTTATAAATCCAGGTTTAACCATTTTTCTCAATTCATCATCTGTGTATTTTTCTAATGGTGTATCACCTATAAATAAACTATTGCGAACTTTCAATCCTTTTGGTAATGAGGTTATATTTGTTCCTCTTATATACAAACCCCCACCAACTTTCAAACCTTCTGGCAATGAAGTTAATTTTCTGCAAAGATGTAAATCCAAATTACCACCAACTTTCAATCCTTCTGGTAATGATGTTATTTCTGTATAATCTAAAACCAAATCACCTTTAACATTTAATTCTTCTTCTGTAAATGGTATATTATTTTTTTGCATCCACACAAATGGTAAATTATGTTGTTCCTTATCTTTAAGGAATTCTAATATTCTTTTTAGTGCTTCTTTTTCCATTATCTTTTTATTTTTCCTTTTATAAATCCAGGTTTAACCATTTCTCTTAATTCATCATCTGTGTATTTTTCTAATGGTGTATCACCTATAAATAAACTATTGCCAACTTTCAATCCTTTTGGTAATGAGGTTATGATTGTGTCAGTTAAATACAAAGTACCACCAACTTTCAAATTTTTAGGTAATGATGTTATATTTGTTTTTGTTAAAAACAAAGCATCACCAACTTTTAATCCTTCTGGTAATAAAGTTAATTCTCTGCAAAAACGTAAATTTAAATAACCACCAACTTTCAATCCTTTTGGTAATGAGGTTATTTTAGAACCTGACAAATTCAAAGTACCACCAACTTTCAAACCTTCTGGCAATGAAGTTAATTGTAAATTAAAAAGATTCAAATCACCTTTAACATTTAATTCTTCTTCTGTTAATGGTATATTATTTAATAATTTCCATTTAAATGGTGGATTCTGTTGTTCCTTATCTTTAAGAAATTCAAATATTCTTTTTAGTTGCTCTTTATTCATTCTCTAATAATTTCTAGATATTTCTCCATTTATAAATCCAGGTTTAATCATTTCTAGTATTTCATCATTATCCTCAATTTCATTTATAGGTGTTTCAAAAATCAGCAAATCACCACCAACTTTCAAACCTTCTGGTAATGAAGATATTTTTGTATTTCTTAAATCCAAATCACCCCCAACTTTCAATCCTTTTGGCAAAAACTCAATATCTGTTTCACTTAAATCCAGCCAATCCCCAACTTTCAATCCTTTTGGTAATGAGGTTATATTTGTTCCTCTTATATACAAACCACCTCCAACTTTCAATCCTTCTGGTAATGAGGTTATGTTTGTATATGATAAAGTTAAATTAAGCCCAACTTTTAATCCCTTTGGTAATGATTTTATAAGGCTGTAATCCAAATATAGACTGCCACCAACTTTCAATCCTTCTGGTAATGAGGTTATTTTTGAATTATGTAAATCCAAATCACCTCCAACTTTTAAACCTTTTGGCAATAAGGTTATTTTTGATTTATATAGAAATAAATTACCCCTAACATTTAATCCTTCTGGTAATGAGGTTATACTAGAATATGCTAAATTCAAATTGCCTTTAACATTCAAATCTTCTTCTGTAAATGGTATATTA
>Ga0172373_10009283_pt1 | contig 12256 bp, 12 predicted proteins | sample Lak10m_2_FD_114546 | JGI IMG/M metagenome (GOLD analysis project Ga0172373, IMG submission 114546) | Freshwater microbial communities from Kabuno Bay, South-Kivu, Congo - kab_092012_10m | ecosystem: Environmental > Aquatic > Freshwater > Lake | place: Democratic Republic of the Congo... | reverse complement strand
TCAGCATCCGACGATGGGGCCACTATCATCGTGGATGGGAGACGCATCCGATTCAGTATCCCCTATCCCACTTTAAAAAATGACCCATCACCCCCAGCTCTCTACATCCCGCGCGCAAAAATACCCCCCGCATCAAGGTGTTGACGGAATACCATACGAGGCGGATCGGCATCAGGCAACAGCTCAAAGTATCCCTTTTTTAATTCATTAGACACCGCTGGAGGCAAGAAAACGTGAGCAATCACCCTGCCGAAATCAAGAAAATGATTGAATAAATGAAGCATTGATTGATAGAGCCGTGTGGGCGAACCCAATTTACCCCCATCAAGGGGCCCCACCCCTGCTTGGATGGTATCCCTAACAAATTCTGTGACTTCATGATGGATGTCTTCCGCCCATACAAGTAACTGCTGATAGACCGCACGCATCCGATTCGGCTCCATTTGATTAGCACCCAAAGACCCCAAAAATTCCGATACAACTAATTCACGTAAATCATCCCGATTTGCCTCCGTGATTCCACCCAAGGAACCCAAGCGAATCAGGGTGCTACTTAATTGTAACATGGTCATCCAAAACGCCCTCGGACCGCCATACCGCCATGCCGTTTGATCAACCCAAGCATATTGGGCCCATTTGTTTACATCCGTGATATCCGAGCACCATTCCAAACCCTGAAATAAACACAATGAAAGCCGATTCCCCCAATTGAACATCACCGCTTCTTGTAATCGATTGGCCAATTCTTCCAATATGATTTCAACCTCTTCCGATTGAAAAAAAACCGGTAATGGCGCTTGCACCTGAATGGGGTGATACTCATGCCAATAGGCATGCCCCAACTCATGGGCCAATGTTTTGATCCATTGGTCAGTACGGGATAATGCAATGAAACACCCATCCGCAGATCGATAACAATTGATTAATCCATATGCGTGCGATGGCAACATGTCCGCATCATCATCAAATCCAACCCAAACCGATTTTTGGGGTAATACATGGTCCAACATGGTATGAATGAGTTGCGCGTAACCCAGCATGGATGGTGAATCATGTTGATGCGACTCATTTTTAGACATAGGATGAGCCTGCAGTAATAAGGCAGGAAACTGGCTCTCGTGCCAAGGTCTCAAAAAAGATGGTGGCCGAACCAACCCTTTTTCCCCTCCCCCTTGATGATTCATGAACTCATCGCCACCCCTTTTACCAATGATTGGCCCCCTCGTCCCACCCAAATACCCAACTGGAAGTAGGCCATGGAATCCCAATGCAACATAAAACCAGCATTTAGCAACACCCATTGAACGTACCAACTCAGTCACTTTTACAAGACCATCTAAATGCATGTTCTCGTCCTTTCTACTACCCTATATAATCGATCATCAAATCTATCCAAGGCACCCATACCCCATCATAAAAGCGCTGTATCGATCATATTCTAGCATTATTTACGCTGGTTGGTTCCCTTTTTATGTTTTTTTAAAAATGGTTGGATGGTGGTGGGACGATCTTGCCTCCGCTCCACTTGCATTTGTTGTTCGGATTGTAGCTTTTTGAAATGTGCCAATCGATCGGGGGATAATTGACCAGATTGGATAGCCAATTGCACCGCACATCCCGGTTCAGTGTCGTGCCGACAATTGGTAAAATGACACCGTGTAGAATAATCCAGAATATCCGAAAACGCACGATCCATCCCAATCGCTAAATCCCACAATTGAATTTCTCGAATTCCAGGCGTATCAATAATCAAACCCCCATGATTAGGCAATTGAAACAACTGACGACGGGTGGTGGTATGCAACCCTTTGTTGTGTTTTTGATTCACATCCCCTATCGCCAAATTTAGATGGGTTAATTGATTAATAAGGGTCGTTTTACCCACACCAGACGCCCCGATAATCACAGCCGTATGGTTGGGGCGTAACCAAGACTGAATCGAGGGAACCCCCCACCCCGTACTAGGGTTTGCTTTAAATAATGGAATCGATGATACACTCTGGGTAATGGCTAACCATACCTCATCCAAATAATCGCAACAATCCAATTTGGTAAGCATCACCCCCACCTCACAGCCGGTATCGGTGGCCAGTGCCACAAAGCGCTCCAACCGTCGAATATTAAAAGTGGCATCTAAACTATGGGCCACCAAAATTTGATCCATATTACTGACCAAAACATGTTCATTGGTTCGCTTCCCCACCACCTTTCGCGACAACTTGCGATACCGAGGTAAAATCGATTTGATCCGATGATATGGTGGGGGCATGTGTTCCAATAAAACCCAATCACCCACCACCGGCAACTCCGATTCTGAGCCCATTTTAAACAACAATCGACCCGCAATTTTAGCCTGACTCGGCCCATTGCCATCATCCACCCAATAAAAATGCTTCGATTGATCCACCACCCGCCCCAATACCCCACCTGACAATACCGAATCGTGGTACAGCCCGTCCCGCCAACCCGGCGGCACCACGCCCCCCATCATTGGGATGACACGGATTTAGACTTGATTAAACTAGCCACCACGGCCGCAACCAACACCGAAAATATAAAGCCAAGTGACCAATGAATGGGGATTTTATAAACCTCCGAAAGCAACATTTTAAACCCAACAAATACCAAAATGACAGATAACGCGTGTTTAAGATAATAAAAGCGATCCACAAATCCCGATAATGCAAAATACAATGAACGAAGCCCTAAAATGGCAAAGACATTGGATGTATACACAATAAAAGGATCACGAGACACGGCCAAAATAGCGGGTATGGAATCAACCGCAAAAATCAAATCAGTCACTTCTACCAATACCAAAACCGCAAACAATGGGGTGGCAGTTAACCGACGGTTCAGTGTGACAAAAAAAGATTGACCATGATAGTCCGTCGTAACAGGGATTAATTTTCGTAAGCCCTTCATAATAGGGCTTTGGGTCATATCCGTTTCTTTTTCATCTGATACGGCCATTTTAATACCCGTAGCAATTAAAAAGAGCCCAAACACATAAATAATCCAATGAAATTTTTCAATTAATGATACCCCCCCCCAAATAAATAAGCCCCGCATCACCAATGCACCAATGATTCCCCAAAATAATACCCGATGCTGATACATACTAGGCACTTTAAAACTGGTAAATATTAGCAAAATAACAAAAATATTATCCACAGATAATGCTTTTTCGAGGGTATACCCCGCAAAAAATTCCATCGACAATGTGGGGCCATACCAAAACCCAACCCCTACTCCGAATGCAACCGCAATGGCTATCCAAACCAACGACCAACTAACCGCTTCTTTAAATGAAATAACATGTGCTTTTCGGTTAAAAACCCCCAGATCTAATGCCAACATGGCCAATACAAACCCATTAAATAAAACCCATTCTGATAGTGAATGTTGCATCTTAACTCCTTATTCTTTTGCCCATACCCGTTCTAGTGCCTCAACTCGACGATAACATGTGTCATCTAATAATCGCTCTAACCGCATGGTTGATTGCATGGGAACCCATTGATAAACCCCCGCTACCGTGCAATCAGGTAAGGCTGTTTGATCGGATAACTGAAAGGTGATTCGATTGTCTTGGGCATCCACCGTGCCGGATAGCCGAACTTGTTGGGCATCCTGAACTGTAAACGTATGATTGGAATGAATGATAAGGGTCCAAGAATCAGCACGCCATTTTCCTAGAATCGGATTCATTGAGGGCTTTTCTGGTTGGGCCACTCGATTGAGGTTACACCCCACCGTTACCATACATCCCAGAACCCCAATCATCACCCATCTGATGGGGGCGATATAACCAGACACCTTATGTAGAATCGGTGAAAAAGTAATCATTGGGTTTAGGGATAACGGAATTCAGATAAGGTGTCAAGATGTCGTGTGATGCAGAGGGAAGGTCATTGAATAAAAGCACGTCTCACCTCACTCACGGTGATGGCATTTGGTGAGTGCGATGCAGGGGGGTGATCGCCAACCCCATTAATTCAACCCGGGTCGCACCGGCATCATAACAAATTTGTTCCACTCCTTGTGCCGTGCTACCAGTGGTCACAATATCATCCACCAACAACACCCGTTTCCCCGAAATTGAACCTGGAACGACCCGAAATGCTTGAGCCAATTCACGGCGTCGATCGGGTTTGCTTAAGCCGGCCAATGGGGGTGTTTCTTTAACCCGAATCACCACAGACGCTACCGGTGAATCAACCGGTCCCACTGAGTGAGCAATGAGGGTGGGCAAATTAAACCCTCTGGATAAAAAACGCCGTCGTGCCGAAGGAATGGGAATCATAACCTCCGGTTGAAACTCATGAATCGCACGTCGCATCACCGATTCAGCCTGACTCACAATCCATTGAATGGCCCTGGGATTGCCGTGATACTTGGCTTGACGAATGATGGTTCGAATGGCTCCCTCGTATGCCCATCCATACACCCCTCTCATGATTAATTCGGATGCCAACGGCCCATGCCATAACGACAAGCATTCAGGCGTGACCATTCCCAAATCATCCCGACAAGCATGGCATAATAAGCCATCATGGATCATTGAGCGCCGACAATGACAACAATACCCCGGTAATATCCGATCCACCCACCCCCTTAGCCATCCCAAGCAATCCCCCACCCTCATCCCCCCTATCCCCCTTGGCCTTATGAATTAAATGCCACCTCTTCCGAAAGTAGATCATCCGTATGTTCCAAGAATGCACTCGCAATACACTCCCCAATCATGTGAGTACGCTCAATGAGGCGATCCAAATAGGCATCTAAGCCATAGGCCATCATTTCCGAAATTTCAATATAGTCCAAATTGGCTTTAAATCGTCCCACCACTTTTTCAACGGGTCGCTGAAAGGTACCCACCGTATTACCGGTAATGGCGTGAATGGACTGTTGAACTTGCTTAATAGAATAGCGAACAGAGCGAGGGAAATAAGGATTCAGAACCAATAATTCCACAATCTTCTCCCATGACGGTTGACCATATTCGCGTACAAACAAATCATACGCACTGGCTGATCGCAACAATGAAACCCATTGAATGAGTTCAAATGTGGTGCGTTGAGAAGGTGCCTCAGGCAACTGATACAAATGCTGCACCCGTAACAACCGACATAATTTGTCCATGCGTTCCAAATACTGCCCTAGCCTTGCAAAATGCCATCGCTCAGTATGCGCAATGGTGGTATGCCCAATACCAGAAATAACATAACAGGATTGCTTAATGCGATCATATAAATCCAATAAGGGTTCATGAGACAAATCCGTGGTGCTGGCTTCTTTTAACATCCAATACAACGCATTAATGGCCGTCCACAATTCCCCCGAAATACATTCCCGAATTGAGCGGGCATTCTCGCGTGCCATATTGACAGAGGATAAAATCGAATTTGGATTCAATTGGTCAAATGTTAAAAAGGAAACCACTGATTCACGATTGTAGGTTTGATAAGACCCCAAGAATAAATTATTGTCACCCGTAATATCAACCAAGGGGTGCCACTGCTGTGCCCCATCTCCCGCCAATTCCAAATTCCCCAACAAATTAACTTCCATCAATCGACCATAATTTTGTGCCCGCTCTAAATAACGATTCATCCAAAACATGGAATTGGCAACACGACTTAACATGATGCATCCCCTTCCAATACCCACGTATCCTTACTTCCCCCACCTTGCGATGAATTCACCACCAAGGATCCTTTTTTCAGGGCCACACGGGTTAACCCCCCTGGCAACACCCGAATGCGATCCCCGTACAAAATATACGGTCTTAAATCAACATGTCGTCCCTCAATCGCATCGGATACAAACGATGGACACCGCGAAAATTGCAAGGTGGGTTGGGCAATATAGTTGCGGGGATGATCCAATAATTTATCTCGAAATGATGCCAATTCCGATTGGGTGGCATGGGGCCCCACAAGCATTCCATATCCCCCCGCTTCGTTGGCCGCTTTTACCACCAATTCACCCAAGTGCTCCAATATATACGCCAAATCACTTGAATTAGACCCAATATAAGTGGGCACATTGGGTAACAATGCATCCTGACCCAAATAATACCGAATCATATCCGGCACCTTTGCATAAATGACCTTGTCGTCCGCAACCCCAGTACCAGGGGCATTTACCAAGGCCACATTCCCCTTTTTAAAGGCATCAAATAAGCCTGGAACCCCTAGCATCGAACGGGGATCAAATACCGTCGGGTCCAAGAACGTGTCATCAATGCGACGGTACAACACATCAACCCGTTTCAACCCACGCGTGGTACGCATAAACACCACCTGATTTTTAACCACCAAATCCGTCGGTTGCACCAATTCAATCCCCATTTGACGAGCCAAAAAAGAATGTTCAAAATACGCACTATTGTAAATCCCCGGTGTTAACACCGCACATTGTCCCGATGGGTTCGGACTCACAAATCGCATCACATCCAATAACCATGATGGGTATTGACTCACCGGCCGTATTGAAACCGAGGATAGCAAGGTGGCAAACGCCCGTTTCATAATCTCTCGATTTTCAAGCACATAGGCCACCCCACTGGGACACCTTAAATTATCTTCCAATACATAATACAGGCCATCTTGATCTCGAATTAAATCGGTTCCCGTTACATGACACCAGCGAGCATGGGGGGGGGATACCCCCATTAACTGCGGCAAATACCCTTTTGATGTCTCCACCCATTCTCGTGGTACAACCCCATCATTTAAAATATGCTGTCGGTGATACACATCATCAATAAACGCATTGAGGGCCTCGATGCGTTGGATAAGCCCCTTCTCAATATGAGCCCATTCCATCGAGGACACCACCCTGGGAATTAAATCAAAGGGAAAAATACGCTCCGTGCCATCTTCATCATGATACACATTAAATGTAATACCAAGACTTAATAATAATTTATCAACATATGATTGGCGGTCTTGAAGATTTTTAATCGATTTTGAAGAAAAATACTGAGCAACCACATCATACGCCTCACGGGGATGACCCAATGGCGTAATCATTTCATCATAAAACGGACCTGTTTGATAATCTGACCAGTTAAACGGCATTAGGTGGCTCCATGTTGGTGACATAACGGATTCTGTCGATAGATCTTGATTCAATTTCATAAACAACATACCACCTTTTTCATTTTGAATGAATGCATCAAGCAGACCATACGGGCATATTTAACAATGAATAGGGAATCATACCCAATTTTATGAATGTATTAAACCTATGAATGTTCGGTAATTCCAAGCTTGAATGAATGGATTGATAATGGTGGGATCGGCTACATAGTACCCCGAGGTTCGCATCGTCAACCAGTCAGCACACCCTCTTCAAAGGCGCGGTACATCATACCCACCATCCGGTCCGTCGGCATTTCGCCGACGGCATGCTCACAAATGACAGGGGGTGCATATTGTCCAAGGGCGGATAGGTGGCGAATCCATCGAAAAACCCATTGGGGTGTCTGCAGATGAATCATCCCAATATCGCGGGTGATTAAAAAATACAATATTGCCCATACGTTCCACATTGGTAATACCGCAATTTGTCGCTTGTTAAGGGAGGTATGCGCCAACACGCGCTTCCTTAACCCATACGATGTGGTGGCCAATGTAACAGTGGCACCCCACTCCTGTAATTGGCGATGAAACTGACCGGCCGCCTGTAATGACGATTCATCCGACACCAATACCAAATGATGCACACTTGTTTTAAGCCACTCTCGTCGATCGAGGGTAGCAGGCGGCACATGAGGGAGTTGGAATAACGATTCAATGGCTTCCAAAACAGTTTGGGGTGAAATGGGAAGAAGGCAATCCCTTTTTTTACACCCTGGCTTACAGCGAATCTGGCACTCAAAAGCATGGGAAATAATCCGATGATGGGTATTCCAAGGTCCCCATCGAAGGGGTTTAACAAACTTTGATGGTGAAATACTAACCACAGGGGTATGCAATGCCGCAGCAATATGGGTAGGTCCCGTATCGGTACCAATTACAACAGCCGCATAATGAATTAACCCCATTAATGCTTCCAAAGTGGTTTTACCACCCAAATCAACTGGGCTTTGGGTGGTTAAGGCACGGATATCAGCCAACCCTTGTATTTCGTTGGGGGTCACCCCCGTTAACACAGGGGTGATTCCTTGGGCCACCAATAAGTCGATGAGTTGGGCATATTTTTCCTTCAGCCATGCCCGATTACCCCCCCCCGAACTGGGGTGAATGATCACGAATTGGTTGGGTATTAATTCAAAATCAGTCATGAGCGCATCCGCCGCTTCTATCATAATAGGGGTAACGACCAAGTTCATACTGGATTGCAATGGAACATCGGGACGAATGGCCCATATTAACCGCGCACTTTGTTCGGTTTCATGCCACATTAAATTGCGAAAGGATTGACCGATGGTGTGGGTTAAAAACGGGGATAGGGTCAACCGATTTCGATCACCAATTCGAAATGGAATCCCCGCCTGTGTCACCAATAGTGTATAAAAAATATCGTTATAGGGTAAAAAGACCATTGAAAACCCATAACTTTTAATGTGCGCCACATATCGCCTGAAGCCCAACACGCCTTTGGCCATCCCCATTTTTCTCCAATCCGGAATCACGGCATGGATATGGGGATGATATTGGGTTAATGGAATGGTATAGGGTTGCTGCAATGTGTAAATTTCAGCTTCGGGATAAGTGGCATGAATGGTGGCAATTAACGGCAACATTAATACCACATCACCAATCGCATCTGGACGAATCACTAAAATACGCATGGTTCAATCATAGCAAAATAAATAAAGTGTGTCTTGGGCAGATTCAATCCAATCGAGACCCAAAAAAATCCCCCCTACTCGTCTCATACGTCACGAATCACCGCTTAATCGGGGTTCGATGGTTAGTCAATACTGGTTTGGTGAGACGCCAAAACCACTTGGGTGGGTTCATCTTGCAGGGCACCCGATAAATAATAATATTCATCCAAAAACCAATTGGCGCTTTTTTTGATCCATCCGGTACGACGTCGACCACGATCTACCCAATCCAGCACACGCCCTGGGGGCGATGTAAACCGATATACCAGCTTCGATACGGGATTCATACCCAAAAACCATGCAAGGGAGGGATGTTTGGAAACAAATAGAGCCGCCGACTTTCCTTTTTCAATATTCCTCAACCGTTGCCCAGACCGAGAAACCACATGGTAATGATAGTTAATGGCGGATGGAAGGTACCTTAAAGGCACACCCCGTTTTTGTAATCGATACCCCAGCTCCAAATCTTCCCATCCATACCCCGTAAAACCCTCATCGAACCCACCCATCTCATGAAACAATTGAACCGGCATCGACAAATTACCGGTTAGCCAGTAATACCACCCCAAGCGTTGCAAAGGGGCTAAGGATTGTTGAATATACGGTTCCAGCCAATCAGGATTGGGGGGCCAATGCAACTGGGTCATGTTATTGGTAAGCCCCTCAAAACAAGTCATGCGCTTTTGGGCCTGATGCGCAACCCAATGGGATTTTAAAAAAGACGGGTCCGGAATCATATCCGCATCGGTAATGACCAAAATGGGGGCTTGCACCAACTGTGCTCCCCAATTACGGGCAGCAGCCTTCCCTCGATTTTCGACTTGTTCAACATAAATGGAGCACCCAATTGATGCAGATGATAAAAATGAAACCGTCCCATCGGTGGAGCCTGAATCCACAAAGATAAGCTCAAATTCAGAGGGTGGTAAAGATTGATTGGCATACCCTTCCAGCACTTTTGGCAAACAATCAATTTGATTATACACACCCATAACCACACTTATTTTAGGTATCATCATATGGGTGATACTACCCGATAAAAGGCAAAAAAGACAATCATCATGCCATCCAATCAGGTCATGATGCGACACACCGGGGCCACCCAGCGATACCCCATCACCATGGTCATAAAAATAACGTTTAAACTCCGTGTGGTATCTGATAGAATACAAAAAATTGATTAATTGATGCCAACCCAAGGAGTAATTATGACCACCAGCACATTACCCATTTCATCTTCAAATCTATCGTTAGCCCAAATTGAACATATATTGGGTGACACGGCTGCCTACTATTTGAATCATTCCTGTCAAACCATCCCCGCCTCACAATTACATGTACCCGGCCCAGACTGGGTGGATCGTATTTTTTCAATATCAAACCGAAACAATCGGGTGATGCGTTCCTTGCAAACATTATATGGAACGGGGCGTTTGGCAAACACAGGTTATTTGAGTATTTTGCCGGTAGATCAGGGTATTGAGCATTCAGCTGGGGCATCATTTGCGCCCAATCCCATTTATTTTGATTCAGAATCGATTATTCAATTGGCGATTGAAGGGGGATGTAATGCAGTAGCGTCCACATTGGGTGTATTGGGAAGTGTGTCAAGAAAATATGCTCATAAAATCCCATTTATTTTAAAATTTAATCACAATGAATTATTAAGTTACCCCAATCAATTCGATCAAATTGCATTTGCCTCGATGAAGCAGGCCCATGATATGGGATGTGTAGCAGTGGGGGCCACCATTTATTTTGGTTCGCCTGAAAGTCATCGACAGTTGGTCGAAACGGCACGGGCCTTTGAATTGGCTCACGAACTGGGCATGGCCACTATTTTGTGGTGTTATTTAAGAAATGGTGCTTTTAAGGTGGGGAATACCGATTACCATGAGGCCGCGGATTTAACGGGGCAAGCCAACCATTTGGGTGTAACCATTGAGGCAGATATCATTAAGCAAAAACTACCCACCACGAACGGTGGATTTAATGCATTAAAGTTTGGTAAAACAAGCCCCGATGTTGTGAATCGATTATCATCCGATCACCCGATTGATTTAACCCGATACCAAGTAATGAACAATTATATGGGTAGGATGGGGCTCATCAACTCGGGTGGTGCATCGGGACAACATGATTTACAAGATGCAGTGCAAACCGCAGTGGTTAATAAAAGAGCGGGTGGAATGGGGTTAATTTCAGGCAGAAAAGCATTCCAAAAGCCAATGAAGGATGGCATTGAATTGTTACACGCCATCCAAGATGTTTATTTAAATACAGGTATTACGGTTGCGTAAAGGAGACGGAGATGTCTGATTGCGGTGATGTAAAAAAGGTATTTGTAGCCACGCCTCCTCCAGCAGAAGCATCCCCGACTCCAAAATCGGGGGTTGATATTACCAATATTGCAGCAGAAAAAATTAAGTTGTTTTTGGAAAAGGATCACAAGTCAGCAACTGAGTATGGTTTACACATTGCCGTGGTCAAAGATGGGTGTTCGGGAAAGTCGTATGTGATGGAAATGCGCTTAATTAGTGAGGGCATTGCGAAGGGGGACCGCTTATTTAGTCATCTTGGTGCCACCATTATGATTGATAAACTTAGCTATTTATTTGTAACTGGATCCATATTAGATTACACAGAGGCCTTAACCGGATCTGGATTTTCGTTACACAACCCCAATATCAAAAAGACCTGTTCGTGTGGCAGCTCATTCGCTGTGTAACAAATTTGTACATTAACACTGAAATAAGCAAGAAAAATCAATTGATTTGATTGTGTATTTTTTTAAATGAATGCCACTCCAAAACCAAACAAATTTGTAGATTAAAAAAGGGAAAGGGGGGGTCTATTGATGGTCCTAGGCTGATTTTTAGGGTGGGGATTTTGCTTGGCATGATGGTTGATGTTTACATTTTGAGTTTAAATAGTAAGCAACTAACCGTTGGAGGTTTCAATCATGATGACCCCTTCTTCATCCCCAAGGCCAAGGGGTTTTTCATCGATGTCACCATCATCCACCAAAATGAATGAGGCGGGTACAGATTCGGGTGGAGGCAAGCAGAATTTTTATACCCCCATGTGGGGGAACCAAGAAACAGGTAGGAATCCACATTTTTCGCAGGGTCATAGTGGTCAGGTGCCGAATGGTTTTGCACCGATCGATCCAACGACGATACAGACGGTGCCCCTCGATCAATTAATTAGAGACGATCTAGATGTGGGGGAAAAAGACTTAAATCGGTCATTAACAAATTCCCAGAAAGGGTAAAGGGGTGTATTGATACCCCACCCTTTCCCTCCCCTAAAGGGGAGGGAGTAATGGCATCGGTTAAACCGCCGTTCCACTGTGTTATATTGGGTCTTAAAATCCTCACGTACGTTTAAGTACGCTCCGGTTTTAAGCCC
>Ga0172373_10009282_pt1 | contig 12256 bp, 11 predicted proteins | sample Lak10m_2_FD_114546 | JGI IMG/M metagenome (GOLD analysis project Ga0172373, IMG submission 114546) | Freshwater microbial communities from Kabuno Bay, South-Kivu, Congo - kab_092012_10m | ecosystem: Environmental > Aquatic > Freshwater > Lake | place: Democratic Republic of the Congo... | reverse complement strand
GGACAAGCGACAGTGGCTGGGAATCTCCGGCCATAATATCCCCAGTTTCGAGCTTTTCATCTCCCCGGACTGGCGAGGGACAAAGGGGACATACTACGCCAACCTGCCATCGTATCGCAGCGGCAACTATGTCGAGGGGGTAAAGCTGACCTTTGAAAAGGGCGAGGCTGTGGCAATCAGCGCTCAGCAAGGCGAGGATTTCACCGTTCGTCAGCTTTCCATGGATAGAGGGGCCAGGCGGCTCGGCGAGTTCTCGCTGACCGACCGTCGTTTCTCCCATATCGACATGTTCATGGCCGACACCCTCTTCGATGAAAATTTCGGAGGCGCCCACGGCAACTGCCATATCGCCGTCGGCGCCTCGTATACCGACACATTTTCCGGAGACCAGACCTCGATGACCCCGGCAGCGAAGAAAAAGCTGGGGTTCAACGACTCGGCCCTGCACTGGGACATGGTGAACACGGAGCCCAAAAAGGTCACGGCCCATCTCAAAACGGGTGAAAAGATCCTGATCTACGAAAACGGCTGTTTTTGCTACTGAACGCAATCCATCAACCCGCAAGGGGAGCACGCGCGAGACCTTCTTCCGCATGTTTGGGGGAACATTAAATGGACATGGCAGCATCGATAATTCTTGGCATAGTCGAAGGTTTTTCGGAGTTTCTACCCATTTCGTCCACCGGTCACCTGATTCTCGCCGGTAAACTGCTCGGACTTGCGGAGAGCGATTTCGTCAAGAGTTTTGACATAGCCATCCAGTTGGGGGCGATCCTCTCCGTCGTAGTCTTGTATTGGCGCGATCTGCTTGTCAATTGGGAAACGATCAAAAAGGTGACCGTCGCCTTTCTGCCGACCGGCATAATCGGCTTTGTCCTCTACAAAATCATCAAAAACATCCTTCTCGGCTCAACGGCGGTCGTCCTCTGGTCGCTGCTTGTCGGAGGAATCATCCTGATCGTCTTCGAAACGCTTCACCGCGAAAAAGACGACGCGACTAAATCACTTTCTGAGATCACGTACAGGCAGTCGTTTCTGATCGGCGTTTTTCAGTCGCTTGCCGTCATCCCCGGGGTGTCCCGTTCCGCAGCGACGATCCTTGGGGGACTGATCCTCGGCATGAAACGGACACTGATTGTCGAATTTTCGTTTCTGCTGGCCGTTCCGACCATGCTCGCCGCGACTCTTTACGACCTGTATAAAAACGGCGCTGTTTTCTCCTCGTACCAGTTCAATTACCTGGCAGTCGGTTTTTTGACCTCCTTCATCGTCGCCTTGGCAAGCATCAAATTGCTGATCCGCTTCGTCCAGAGCCACACATTCATCCTCTTCGGCATTTACCGCATCGCCCTTGTCCTCGTCTGGTTTGCGATCTTTTGATCGATCATCTTTGCTGAACTCGTCAAAAGTCGGGGGGGCGATACTGGTATAGAAGCAGCAACTTCAGCCATGTCATGCCTAAATGCTCGACGAGGGCCTCGTTTTAGCGAGTCGTTGTTGCGGCCTTTGATGATTTATCATATCCTGCAGCAAAAGAAAGGCCCGGAAAATGGAAGAACAGCGGGATCTCGTGGATATCGTAGTCCGGCTGGAACCCCTTGCGGTGATTAAAGGCTAACCGGGCAGCGGTGATTTGAAAATAATTTCCTGACAAACCAAAGGCAGTCCCCCTATACTCCTGCCACGAAAGGAAAAGTTTTATCAATGGAACAAAAGGCGCCCCTTCAGTTTCCCTGCCCCTTTTCACTCAAAGTCATGGGACCAAACAGCGAGGCCTTTGCCCTGGCCGTGGCAGCCATCCTTTCCCGGCATCTTGCCTCCGACCAACTTTCTTATTCCCGACGTTTGAGCAGTGGCGACAGGTATTTGTCCCTCACGGTCACGTTTACCGCTCAGAGCCGAGAACAACTGGACGCCCTCTACCGCGAGCTGCATGCCCATGAACTGGTTTTGATGACACTTTAGCAGATGCGAATCTCTTATCCCGTTTATCGGGGTTGGAGTCGCTCGGTAAATGAATTTGAGAGGGGTATTGTCAATATGCCGGCAAAGTATTCCGCCAGAGATGCCTGGAAGCTCGGCGGGCAGATCGTGGCGGCCTGAATCTGAGCGGCGTGCCAGGCCTTCGGCGGCCTTTTTTCTTATTTAATGCTCCATGTACTGTTCCCGGTTGCGATCTTTTGACCGGTCATGTTTGAGCGCCGCAGGCAGGTATTTCAAGACATCCCGCGCGGTGATGCCGTCCTGCCCCTTGTCGGCAGCGGCAAGATCACCGGCAAGCCCGTGAAGAAACACACCCTTGCGCACTGCCTCCGCAAACGGGAGACCTTGACCGAACATCGCGGCGATGCTCCCGGTCAGCACATCGCCGACGCCGGCTGTCGCCATCCCCGGATTGCCGTTCAGATTGACAAAAACGCGGCCATCCGGCGCGCCAATCAAAGAGTGGGCGCCCTTCAGTACAATATGTGCGTGCATCTCCAGGCAGGTCTCCTGCAGAAGCGGAATCCTGTTCTTCTCTATTTCCGGAACCGGTTTTCCGGTGAGTCGCGACATCTCCCCTGCATGAGGGGTCAAAACTGTCGGCGCCGGACGTTCCCGGATAAGCTTCGCAAGGCCGGAGACGGCCGTTATCCCGTCGCCGTCAAGCAAAACCGGTTTTTCTATGGAAGCGATCAGGCCCCGCACAAGACGCATGGTTTCTTCGGCCGCGGAAAGGCCGGGACCGATTACGACCATATCAACCTTTGAGGCCAGCGCAAGCAGGGACTCCAGGTTCGCAAAAGAAATGCTGCCCGTCTGGGTTTCTGCCTGCGGGACAAACACGATCTCGCTTCCGTGCACGGCGATGAACGGCGCTATCGACCGGGGAGTGGCAAGGCGGGCGTATCCTCCCCCGGCCTTCAGAAACGACATCGCGCTGAAATAGGGCGCCCCGTAATAGCCGACAGCCCCGGCGACAAACAGCACATCCCCGAGAGCCCCCTTGTGGGCAGTGGCCACCCTTTCGGGAAGGGGCAAATCGCTGTTCGTTTCCACCATGATCGCTTCGTCCTCGTACAGGGAGGGGGGAAACGAGATATGCGTTACACTGAGCCTCCCGCCGTATTCGAAACCGGGATAGAGGATGTTTCCTGTTTTTGGCAGACCAAATGTCACCGTATGACTGGCGCGAACTGCCATGCCGAGAACAGCACCCGTATCGCCGCTGACGCCGGAGGGAATGTCCAGGCAGAGAACCGGCTTGCCGCTCTTGTTGATCAGTTCTATAACCTCCCGGTAAACGCCTTCCACCTCGCGGGCAAGGCCGGTACCGAAGAGCGCATCGACAATGCCGTCCATCCCGGGAACAGCCGCCGCTATTGACGTTGCATCCTCCACTTGGACAATAGCGATCGGCAGCTTCGAGACGATGTCATAATTGGTCTTCGCCGCCCCCTGCAGACATTCCGGGGCGCCGACAAAGAAGACATGCGGCGTCCCGCCGCCCGAGAGAATATGGCGGGCAACTACCAAGCCGTCGCCGCCGTTATTGCCAACGCCACAGAAAACGGCATACCGCCTCCCCTTGACCCCCCACTCCCGGGAAAGCACAGTAAAGGCCGCCTGACCGGCGTTCTCCATCAAAATCTGCGCGGGGATTCCGAAACTCTCGCCGGCCTTCCTGTCCATCGCCCGCATCTGGGCAACGCTGCATATCTTCATACTTCCCCCCTGGCTATTTTCACGCACCCTCAAAATGTCCCGGGATACTTGCCGCCGTCAATCAGCAGGTTCTGCCCGGTAACAAATCCCGCATGAGCACTGCACAAAAAGGCGCAGTAATCGCCAAATTCATCGGGTCTACCGAATCTGCCCTTCGGCCCTCGATCCCGAACTCCATAATGCCTCCCCACTACTTTCTGCAACACCGACGCAAGGCGCACTGCCATGCCGACAAAATCAGCGTCTTTGTGGTTCTGCCGCAACAAGCATCGACGCGGCATATCGATATGGAAATATTTTCCTTCAGCGGAGCTCACTCTACGTAAACTCCTGCGGCATCGCAAGAAAAAGTTTTTCTTTCCGCGAAACTGCGGCGGCGGTAAAAAGAGTGGAAAACCTTCTGGCAATCGGTTATAGGAACGGCGGAAAAAAGGGTAGCCCGGATAAAATGGTTTCAATGCGCCAAACCCGACAGCGACAGACCGGGCATCTAAAGATCATAAACAGAGGTGGAAAGAATGGCAAAAATAAAGGTGGTCAATCCGATAGTGGAAATGGACGGGGATGAGATGACCCGGGTCATCTGGGCAGAAATCAAGGAAAAACTCATTTATCCCTGGCTCGACATCGACCTTAAATACTATGATCTCGGCATCCGAAACCGCGACGCAACCGGCGATCAGGTAACAGTTGACGCCGCCGAGGCGACCCTGCAATACGGGGTTGCGGTCAAATGCGCAACGATTACCCACGACGGGGCACGGATGAAGGAATTCGGATCGCCCGCACTGCTGCGCTCCCCGAACGGCACAATTCGGAACATCCTCGACGGCACCATCTTCCGCGAACCGATCATCTGTAGAAACGTTCCCCGCCTGGTACGCCACTGGGACAAGCCGGTCATCGTCGCCCGTCACGCCTTCGGCGACCAGTATAAGGCTGGCGAATTCCAGTTCAAGGGCAAGGGGTCACTGCGGCTTACCTTTGTGCCGGAAGACGGAAGCCCGGCCATCGCGAAAGAGGTTTTCAAATCGACAGGCGACGGGATAGCGATGGCGACTTACAACACTGACGAATCGATAACCGGTTTCGCCCGCGCCTGCTTTAACTACGGCCTGGCCCGCAAATATCCGGTCTATCTGTCCACGAAAAACACCATCCTCAAAATCTACGATGGCCGCTTCAAAAGCATCTTCCAGGAGATATTCGACCGGGAGTTCGCAAATAAATTCAAGAAACTCGGGATTACATACGAACACCGCCTGATCGATGACATGGGGGCCTCGATGCTGAAATGGAGCGGCGGCTATCTCTGGGCCTGTAAAAACTACGATGGCGATGTGATGTCCGATCTGGTCGCCCAGGGTTACGGTTCAATGGGACTGATGACCTCCATCCTGATGAGCCCGGACGGGCGGGCGTTCGAGGCGGAGGCCTCGCACGGAACTGTTACCCGCCATTTTCGCGATTATCAGGCCGGGAAGGAAACATCGACCAACCCGATCGCCTCGATTTTCGCTTGGACTCGCGGTCTTATCCGCCGCGGAGAACTCGATGGCTCGCCCAAAGTGGTAGAATTCGCCAACACCCTGGAGGGCGCCTGCGTGGGAGCGGTCGAGGCCGGTCATATGACCAAGGATCTGGCACTGCTTGTAGGCGGCGGCCAAAAGTGGGAAACAACCGATCAATTTATCGACACGCTGGTAAAAGAACTCCGCCGCCGCATGGAGTAAGCGACATTATTTTTACTGCCCGGATTCAGGAGGGGGAATAAAATATCAGCAGGCCTGTTGCGGATTGTCTTCTCTGCCCTTCACATATTCTCCATACTCCTTCAGCAGGACATGCCGGTATTCTTTACGGACGCGGTCCGCTGAAGGAATGTAGTTCTTTGCGGCTTCCAGCCTGACGATGATCTCTTCGGCCGTCTCATTGTTTGCCTGATTGCCCGAAGAATAAAGCTCCGCCATTATCTCGTTCAAACCGATAACCTTGACCTGCGTATCATCAGGAAACTTCAGCATGCGCCGACTAACTGTCGGCTGTTCGCAAGCGCCTCAGGTGCTTCACCCGCTTACTTCAAACGGCAACATATTACATATCCTCTCAATTACGGCTAAAATCGCCGTCCCCGCTGGAGCCAGAGCATCTTCAAGCGGGATTCGTCGGCAAGAACCTTAAAAAACGAGGCGGCTTTTTTCATTTTAACTCTCCGGAAAAGCTCTTTGTTCGTATAACCGGCTGAACGATTATTGTCAAGGTCATCCTGACTCCCAAATCCACCACCAACTTTCAGTAAAGCTTGTGAGAACAGTTTGCTGACAATTTTCTTTTACCTCGCCAGGCAAAGATGAATGTCCTTTATGCCGTAAATTCAACCAACATCAAAAGTTGGTGTTGGAGCATGGGTCCTTCAACAGGAAAAGCCTGACGCTCAGCTTGCCTCGTCACCGTGTATAAAACGCTCAGGCTGTCTGGACACTTTCCACCCAGCTGGATACGCCAACTGGATACTTAATATACGGTTCTTCCGGTGGTGGACCACCCAGCACGTCGATAAATTCATCATTTGCCATTCAAAACACCGCCAAGGCAGGCATCCGCTTTCTGTTAAATTATGGCACGCTTGCTGCTAAGAATGGGAGCGAAGGTACGCAGGGAAAAGAACCCGCCCTATCCGGCAAACATTTGTTTTGCGTATGGTCTTTGTTTGCGGTATGTTCCGCGCGTTGCCGCCACAGGGGAAGTCGTGTCCGGTGAAATTGGCTGATATTCTTTACGAGGAGCTGGAAATGTTCAAAAAAGCGGCGCTGTTCGGCGTTATTATCGGGGTGATGCCGGTATTCGTTGGCTCGGTACTGGCACTGACCATGCAAGACGCGCTGACCAAGGCGCGGGAAAATCTCCCATCTTACCAGGCGGTGAAAAAAAAGACGGAGGCGGCCGATGCATCTTACCGGGCGACCCTCGGCGCCTATTTCCCTTCCCTCGACGTAGCGATACAGGCAGACCGTGACTATCGAAGCGGCGATAATTACAATACCCGTGGATACGGCGCCACGCTCTCCTACAGCCTCTACAACCCCAGACGCAAATCCACGCGGGACATAGCGGAATTAAACCTGGAAACCCAGCAGGAGGAGCTGAGAAAAAATCTGCTTGAGCTCGACTATCGGGTAAAGGTCGCCTTCTACACAACGCTGGCCGAAAAAGATATCCTTGAGCAGAGCAGGATGCAACTGAGAAACTCCGAAACGGATTACAATGTTGCCGAGGGGAGGCGCAAACTTGGCGTCGCCCGTCTTTCCGAAGCGCTCCAGGCTTCCGTACGTCTCGAACAGGCCCGCTTCAACGTCGTTCAGGCAGAGGGCCATCTTAACAAATCCCTTTCCGAACTATCTTCCCTGATAGGAAACTCTTATGAAAACATCAACTTGATTGATATGCCGGAAGGAGTTTTCCCTTTGGATAGCACCCTTCCGGAGCTGAAGACTCTCTCCGCCGCAGTGCTCCAGAGGCCGGAAATACGCCAGATGGAAATCGCCCTGAAAACGGCGAAAAGCAGCCTGTCGCTGGCCTCGGCCGATTTTTATCCGACCCTGTCGGCAAATCTCTCGTACAGCCGCAGTGATGCCGGTACGCTGGGAACGCGGATGGCTGAAGATAAGAACATCGGCGTCACCGCTTCCTGGAATATCTTCGAACTGGGCAAATTCTACCGGAAAAAATCTGCGGGGATAGAGATTGCCGTTTCGGAGGAAAACATCAGGGAGATGAAACGGCAACTTCTGCTCGATTGTCGCAAGGCGTGGGAGGATCTTGGGAAGGCGACGCGTAACAGAGCAGTTGCCGACGAACAACTCAAGCAGGCAACTCAGAACTACGAACAGGCATTGGGGGAATATAAGGTCGGCGTGGGCGATATCCTTTCGCTTGTGCAGGCGGAAAGCCTTCTCGCCGGGGCGCGTGAACAACTCATCGCCGCACAGTTGAACGTTGCCCTCGCCACAGCGCTGCTGGAAAAAATATCGGGAAAACAGTTGTGAGATTAATTTATATTTTCGAGGTAAAACAGTGAAGAAAAAATTAGTATGGGCAGTTGTTCTGATCGCAGTACTGAGCGCGGGCGGAATTGTAGGATATAAGAAGCTACACCCGAAGGCGCAGACCCAGGTACTCGAGACGGGCCGGGTGGAAAAGGGCAATATCCGGGGCGTCCTTGTAGAGACCGGGATCATCAAATCCCAAGTAGGAGCGGTGGTGAAAATCGGCGCCCGGGCAACCGGCCGGCTCGATAAAATGCTCGTAAAGGTGGGCGATCGGGTAAAGGCCGGACAATTTATCGCCAAGATAGACGACCGAGAAACCAGCAAGGCAATCGATCAGCAGAAGGCCGCCCTGCGCGCCGCAAAAAGTACCCTTGCGCAGATCAGACTTACCTATCCTCAGAGGATAAAGGAGGCGGAAGCAAACCGGAGCTACGCCCGCATCGCCTACGACCGCCAGCAGGAATTGATCAAAAAGGAGTACACGACGCAGGATGCGCTGGAGCGGGCGCAGAATCAATTCCTGGCCGCGGATGCGGTTTTGCAGCGACTCAGGGATGAGTTTGCCACACAGGAGCTGATTTCCAGTGCCACGCTCAAAGAGATAACCGCGCAGCTTGAGCAGCAGGAAATCCGGATGTCCTATACGCGCATCTATTCGCCTCTCTCCGGGATTGTCGCCGATGTGACTGCGCAGGAGGGCGAAACGATCGTCGCCGGCCTGCAGGTGGCCAATCTCGTTACGGTTCTCGATCCGACGCGGCTCGAGATGTGGACATACATCGATGAAACCGATGTCGGACGGGCCAAAAACGGGCAAACCGTCGAATACACCGTCGATACCTACCCCGATCGCACGTTCGCCGGTTCCATCGAGCGAATCAACCCCCAGCCGGTAGTCAAGGACAATATCGTTTATTATCTCGCGACGGTGAAGATTTCCCCAGCCGACGCGGCCTTTCTCCGGCCGGAGATGACAACCCATGTCAAGATCGTCCTGAACGAAAAGACGGACGTACTGACGGTTCCGAACGCCGCGATCAAATTTGAAAAGGGCCGCCAGATCGCCTATGTGGCAGCTAAAGGCTCTCCATCAGTGAAAAAAGTGTCTCTGAAGCTCGGAATCCGCGGCGAGGAGCGCACCGAAGTTCTCGCCGGAGTTTCCGAAGGGACAGAACTTGCGACAAAACTCGTCTTGCCGGCCTCTCCCAAAAACGGCACGGCAAAAAGCTCGGGCGGAAGCCACCCATGACCACATTATGCCTGATGGAAAATGTCCAAAAGACCTTCGTCATTGGCGACAGCGTCTCCGTCGAAGTATTGAAGGGAATCGACCTGTCGGTTGGCAAGGGGGAGTTCATCGCCATCATGGGTGCGTCGGGTTCGGGAAAATCGACGCTGATGAACCTGATCGGCTGCCTCGACGTTCCGACATCCGGACGCTATCTGCTCGCCGGACGAGAGGTGCGGGGACTTCAGGATGACGATCTTTCTGAGCTCCGCAACACGCATATCGGTTTTGTTTTTCAGAGCTTTTATCTTCTCCCCTATGCGACCGTCCTGGAGAATGTCCTGCTGCCGACGCTTTACCGGGAAAAAGGGAGACGGCACATCGAAAAACACGCCGTTGAACTTCTCCAGCTTGTCGGCCTTGAAAAGCGGCTGCACTTCCGTCCGAACCGTCTCTCCGGGGGGGAACAACAGCGGGTCGCCCTCTGCCGGGCCCTGATGAACGACCCGGAGATAATCCTTGCCGACGAGCCGACCGGGCAACTAGACAGCAAAACCGCTTCGGAAATCATCAATCTGCTGGCAGAAATGAACAAAAAAGGCAAGACCGTAATCCTCGTAACCCACGACGCGGCAATTGCCGCCAACGCCCAGAGGATCATCCGGATCAAAGACGGTGTCATAATAGATGAATAGGCTCCTCAACATCCTTTCCCAGGCGCTGGCAGCGGTCATTGCCCTGAAACTGAGGAGTTTTTTCTGCATCCTCAGCATCGCCATCGGCATTTCGGCAATCACGATCATTGTCGCCACAACCGAGGGCGCTTTTCAGAAGGCCTATGATATCGTTGATGTCTTTGGCCCCGACGCAGTTTTGATTGTCGGCGGCTCGGAAGAGTCGCGGGCGATTGCCCGGCGCGTAAAAACCCTGACGCTCGCGGACGCCGACGCAATCCGCGCCTCGTTCGGCACCGCTTACCTCGTTGTCCCGATGAGCAGCCTCCACGATGTAACTGTCTCGTACCTGGGGAATCGCTACGCATCCCAGGTTATCGGAACAACAAGCGATTACAGCATAGCCTGGAGCTGGCCGGTTGTGGAAGGATCCGATTTCACCGCAGAAGATCTCAAGCGGGCGGCAAACGTGGCCTTAATCGGCAGCGAAACAATGCATGAGCTTTTCGGCGATGAAAACCCCGTCGGCAAGTTCATCCAGGTGAGGAATATTCCGGTGCAGGTGGTCGGAGTGCTTCTGGAAAGGGGGGCGGCGATGGGCGGCGGCAACCTTGACAACCGGGTGGTGATGCCAATTACAACCGTCATGAAAAAGCTGCAGAACGAACCCAAATATGTTTCGGTAATGCGTGTGCGTTTCGAGGATCTTGAAAATATCGATCTGCGCATGGAGGAACTTACGGAATTCCTGCGGATGCGGCATCGCATCCCCAACGGAGAGGTGAACGATTTTCAGATATTCTCGTCCAAGGATATCATAAAATTCCTCGTCGCCCTGACCGGGTCGCTGATCGCCTTTGTCGGCATCGTCGGGATCATCTCCCTTGTCGTCGCGGGCTTTGTCCTGGCAAATCTCTTTCATCTGTCCGTCCGGGAACGCACCGGTGAAATCGGCATCCGACGCTCGGTCGGGGCAAAAAAACGGGATATCCTGTATCAGTTTCTCGGCGAGGCGCTGCTTTTGACCACGGCGGGCGGCTGCTGCGGCTTTCTGCTGGGCTTTGCCGGAGCCAAACTTCTCCAAAAAATTGCGGATTTCCCCATCTATTTCTCCTGGAAGGCCTTTTTGATCGGTCTTATCCTGTCCTGGATTGTCGGTATTGTCTTTGGCCTCCAGCCTGCATCACGCGCGGCAAACATGAAACCCATCGAGGCTATTAGAGGCTGAACATGAAGAGAAGCTTTCTTAATCTGAAAATCGCGCTCGGCGCCCTCGGCAACTACCGGCTCCGGACGGCACTCGCCGTCCTCGGAGTTTTCTTCGGGACCTTATCTCTGGTTATTGTCGGCAACCTCTCCGACTCCCTCTCGCTAAAAACGCTGCAGGAAATAGACAATCTCGGCAAAAATCTCGTCATCGTCTTCAGCGGTCATTTCCACCAGCGGGGTCCACGGACTTCCCTGACGAGCCGCTCCACCACCCTTACCAGGGAAGACGGCACGGCCATCGCCGCTTCCCTGTCTGCGGCAGCCTTGGTATCACCAGCCGGGATGAAGGCCTTCCCCATCCGCTACAGAAACTCGGTACTGAAGGCCATCGCCGTAAACGGCGTTACCCCCAATTTCGCGGAAGTCCGTAATTTTGAAATTGCCGAAGGCTCCTCAATCACCGCTGATGATGAAAATAACCAGCGGAAGGTCGCCGTACTCGGTCCGACTACGGCGGAAAAGCTCTTTGGCAATGAGAACCCGCTGGGGAAAACGATTCTGATCTGGAGGGTCCCCTGCCGGGTCATCGGCATTACTACGGCCAAGGGCTCCGATATCGCCGGAAACGACCAGGACAACCAGGTATTCATCCCGCTCAAAACCTTTATGCGCACCTTTACCAACCAGGAATATATCAATTCGATCTATGTTCAGGCGGTAAGCGACCATGCAATCTCTTCCCTGCAGCAGGACATCGCGACGCTACTGCGGATGCGACACCGGATAAAAGAGGGTTTGAAAGACGATTTCACCGTTGTCGATTTGAAGGATGTAAACTCCCTCAAGAACGATGCGATGGGCATGATAACGATTTTGGGAAGAACCGCAGCGGCGGCGTCATTTCTGATCGGCGCCCTCGGGATTCTCTCCATCATGATCCTGATCGTGAACGAGCGGCGAATAGAAATAGGGATACGCAGAGCGGTGGGAGCGCGCAAACGCGACATCGTCCTCCAATTTCTGCTTGAATCCTCCTTCATTTCGGTAACAGGCGGTCTGATAGGAATATTCGCAGGGATACTGGCAAGTATCGGGATTGCCGGAATATTAAGCTATCCGGCAACCATCTCCCTGCCGGGGATGATTCTTTCCTTTGCCGCTTCAGCCCTCGCCGGAATCGTCGCGGGGATATACCCTTCGCTCAAGGCGATCCAGATCAACCCAGTAGATATCATCCGCTCCTGAAAATAAACTGGTGGTGGATTCTGGGAAATATCTACTCTTGACAAATAGAACTTTCGTTCTATTATGGACGGTCTGATTTTCTCAAAGGAGAGAAATCATGGCCGCTCCTGCCGCTGTTTATCGCCCCCGGAATCCCCAGTTATCCG
>Ga0172373_10009281_pt1 | contig 12257 bp, 11 predicted proteins | sample Lak10m_2_FD_114546 | JGI IMG/M metagenome (GOLD analysis project Ga0172373, IMG submission 114546) | Freshwater microbial communities from Kabuno Bay, South-Kivu, Congo - kab_092012_10m | ecosystem: Environmental > Aquatic > Freshwater > Lake | place: Democratic Republic of the Congo... | reverse complement strand
ACGAATTAGCGGTTTGTTGTTATTTTTGTTCCTACGAAACAGTCCCATATCACATTGAATTTGTGGTTATTTTCAAAGATATGAAGACTGTTTCTGTTTTTTAAGTTTCGGATAGTTGTGAAATTATTAAATTCTGAAAAAATACATATCAAGCAATGCAATTCTTCAAACTAATAATAGGGAGCTATCACCATAACTAAGAAATCGATAATTATTTTCTAAAGCATGCCTATAGACTTCTCTCCAATTTTTACCTATTAATGTTGCAATTAACAATAATAATGTACTATTTGGTTGATGAAAATTAGTGATAATGCCAATTACAGATTTTATCTGATAGCCGGGAGCAATTAATAATTGTGTTTTAGTTATTAATTTGTCTTTTTGTATAGTTGCTAAATGCTTTTGAATACACAAAAGCGATTTTTTGTAATCAAACGTTGTATCAACTTTTAAATCGTAAGCGTCCCACTGATGAATTTCTAAATCACTTAAGCCTAAATGTAATTTTAAACCAATCCAAAATAAAGATTCTAACGTTCTCAGTGAGGTAGTGCCAACAGCAATAAGGTTATTAGAATTATTTATAAGATGATTAATGGTTTCAGCGCTTACAATAATTTCTTCACTGTGCATGTTGTGGTCTTTCATGCTTTCTGATTTTACGGGTTTAAATGTTCCTGCTCCAACATGTAATATTAGATATTCAGTAGTTATTTGATTTTTATTTAAACGCTTTAAAATTTCATCTGTAAAATGGAGGCCTGCAGTTGGTGCAGCAACAGATCCTTCCTGATTGGAATAAACTGTTTGATACCTTTGGCTATCTTCTTGACTCGGTTTTCTTTTTAAATAGGGAGGAAGTGGAATTATTCCAGCGTAATGTAAAACTTCAGCAAACGTTATTTCTGCATCCCAATTAAATTCAACAATAAATCCATCATGTAATTTTATAGGATTGCTTGCAATTAAATTAAATTCAAAATTGTCAGCGACTATTTTTTTTGAAATAGAAAAAGACGAAAAATTTTTGTAATTACCAATTAAACAATTCCATTTAGATTGTCTTTTTTGTAACATGGCTTCTTCAATAGTTAAGCCATTTGTAGGATCAAGTACAAATATTTCAATTGGTTTTAAGTTGTTTTTTACATTTTCAAATAATATACGCGCACGTATTACTTTGGTTGAGTTAAAAACTAATGTAGATGGTTTTGGAAGATGCTCAATAATATTATTGAAAGTGCTGTCTTTTATAGAGCCATTTTTATAAACAAGTAATTTGGAATTAGATCTGTTTTCTAAAGGATACTTTGCAATTTTTTCTTCCGGGAGTTCAAATGAATAATCGAGTATTTTAATTTCTCTTGCCATTTTAAAAATTGGTATACTATTTTATTTTTGAAACTTTGAAAAGTAGTGCATTGTAAATTTATATTGAATTTAATTTTTTCTCATTCAACTTTTTTAATATGTATTTCAATCTAATATTTAAATCACAATTCAATTTCAATATCATACTTATCTAAAAGACCAACAACTCCCAAAATGGAAAACTTTGCTTTTTTAATTTTGTTTGACTCAGGATTGATACAATAATTATAAGAAGTTCTTAAGTCTGCTTTTTCTAGAATTGTTTGGTCAAAAATCGCTCTTTCTAAATCACAATTATCAAAAATACTATTATATAGGTCGGCTTCTGCAAAGTCTGTTTCTTTTAATTGTGAATTTATGAAGTTAGTTTTTTTAATTTTTGCTTTATAAAAGGAAGAGTGATTTAGAAGGCAATTGTTAAACCAAAAAGAAAGGCCAAACTCATTGCACGTGTCAAATCTAAGTCCTAACATTTTACAACCATTAAATTTCACATCTTGAAACGCAGTCTTGTTTAGTTTAGCTAGACTTAAATTACAATCGTTAAAAACGCATTCTGTGAATTTATATCCCGATAGATCTTTTTCGGAAAAGTCGCAACCATTAAAAATACAGTTTTCATAATTTCCTTTTATCGGAGTATCATTTCTGTAAAATGTTTTGTCTTGTATGTATTGTTCTTGATTTATCATTTACATTCTAACCGGATCAAACGTTTCTCTTAAAAATAAATTTTTTAAGTTGACATTTTAGTTTTTCTCTAAAAACAATTTCAATCGTTTCAAGGTTTCTTCTTTACCAATCATTTCCATGATTTCAAATAAAGAAGGACCTCCGCCAACACCGGTTAATGCAACACGAAACAGTTGCATCACTTGCCCGGTTGATAAACCCAATGATTCAGCAGTTGATTTGAAAATATTTTCTGTATGTTGAGCACTGAAATCAGCAGTGTTTTGTAAGGTTTCGCACAATACAGAAACAAAATTCTTTGTATTTTCATTCAAGCGTTTTGTCAATACATCTTTGTCGTATGCTGTTGGTGTTACAAAAAGGAAACTTCCCATTTGCCAGAACTCATTTACAAAATGCGCTTTTTCCTTTATCAACTTGGTTGCCTTAATAGCATGTTCCAAATCGCTTTGAATACCTTGTTCTGCTAGTAAAGGCAAAAATAATTCTGCTAATTCTTTATCTGTTTTTTTACGCAGGTATTGCTGATTGAACCACTTTGTTTTTTCAGGATCAAATTTTGCCCCTGCTTTATTAATACGTTCTAATGAAAACAATTGAATCATTTCTTCCTTGCTCATGATTTCCTTGTTATCGCCAGGGTTCCAGCCCAGCAAAACTAACATGTTAATGAATGCTTCCGGAAAAAATCCTGATTCTTTGTATCCGGTGTAATACGCATTATCACGAGGATCGTTCCAGTTTAATGGAAACATAGGTAAACCTGATTTATCACGTTTGCTTAATTTACCATTGCCATCGGGTTTTAAAATCAATGGCATGTGTGCTAACTGAGGCATTTTATCTTCCAAACCTAAATAGCGATAAATTAAAATGTGTGCAGGTGCACTTGGCAACCATTCTTCACCACGCATAGCGTGAGAAACTTCCATTTCAATATCATCTACAATGTGTGCCAAATGGTAGGTTGGCATTCCATCACTTTTCAATAAAACTTTGTCATCTACCTGAGAAGAGTTTACAACCACCCAACCACGGATGATATCATGAAAACGGATTTCTTCGTTGCGTGGCACCTTTAAACGAATAACGTAAGGTGTTCCTGCTTCCAACAATTTTTTTACTTCATCTTCACTTAATGTAAGTGAGTTTCGCATGGTTTGACGAGATACTGCATTGTATTGCGGAGCTGCAACCTTTGCTGCTTCCAATCGCTTACGCATTTCTTCTAATTCTTCCGATGTATCAAAGGCATAATACGCATAACCGGATTGAACCAATTGATCCGCATATTTTTTATAAATGCCCAATACTTTGCGCTCACTTTGACGGTAGGGAGCGTGTTTCCCATCACCAAAACCAACACCTTCATTAGGCTCAATACCACACCATTTTAGTGAGTTGATAATGTATTCTTCAGCGCCTGCAACAAAACGAGTTTGGTCAGTATCTTCAATTCTTAATATAAAATCTCCGCCGTGTTTCTTAGCGAATAAATAATTAAACAAGGCAACACGTACACCGCCCATGTGTAAACCACCTGTAGGGCTTGGCGCAAATCTAACTCTTACTCTTCTGTTTTCCATTTCGTTTTATAAATTAGTTTATAGATTATTTAAGTTTTATTTGATCAATTATTGTTTTTTAGTTCTACTACTTTTTAATGTTTGTACTTTCAATTAATGTTAGCGCTTCTTTAGGAGTTAATGTTGGTAATGAACTTGTTTTATAATCCTTTGTGTTTCTTGTAACAATAACATCAATTTTATTAAATGACTTTGCACAATTGTATTGTATGGCATCTTCAAAATCTTTAAAATCTGATTTAAGCGACTTTTTTATTACTTCACTTGAAACGTCAATTATTTCTGACCATTCATTTAATTCTGATAACATTTTAATAGTTTCAATATGTGAAAAAGATTGCCTTAAAATGTAATACATGTTGTTGTAGGAAACAGCAGAGATGCAAATGCTAATTTTTTTATTGAATGAATAATTAAATAGCTTTGCAGCATCCATAGAGAAAGGTTTTCTGTCAGCAAAAAAATCAATCAATACGTTAGTGTCAAGAAAAATAGTTTTCATTATTTGTATTTCTTTGCTAAACCTTTTGTTAATTCTTTCTTATAATCAAAACTATTCGGTAATTTAATCACCCCCATTAATTTTAAAATTTTCGGAGATATTTTTTCTTCTTTAATTTCTTTTGAAGTTAAAGACATTAAGTAATTTTCTACTATATCCGATAGACTCTTACCTTTTTCTTTAGCATATTTTTTTGCTGTTGAGATAACGGAATCATCTATTGTTAATGTTAACTTTGTAGTCATTGTAGCACGTGTTTATTTATGTTCAAATATACGTGTATTATTTAGGGTTTCCAAATTATCAATGAACTCGTTTGGTAAAAATGGCTATGATATATTATTTTTAACTGAGTCATCAAAAACTCTTCAATTCCTCGCAACATGCTTCCCAATCAGACATTTTGGTTTCAAGGTCTTTTTTGAGCTGATTGTAATCGTTAAAGAAATTAGGCTTTTTAACTGCTTCTGCATAAAAAACAGGATCACTTAATTTTTTATCCAGCTCAGTAATTTTAGCTTCCAAACTTTCAATTTCCTGTTCCAGTTTGGCGATTTTGTTTTTTAATTGCTTTTGTTGTTTTTCTTTCTCTTGATTATCTGTATTTTCAGCAGGTTTTGGTTTCTTTACTTCTTCTTTAACCGTAACCGTTGATTTTAATTCTGCTAATCTTTCCAGTTTACGCAATTCCATGAATTCAGTAATATCGCACAAGTGCTCTTTTACATGCCCTTCTCTAAACTCGTACAATTTATTACATAAACCTTTTAAAAAGTCCCTGTCGTGAGAAACAATAATCAAAGTTCCTTCGTAATCCATCAGGGCTTTTTTCAGAATTTCTTTTGAACGAATATCTAAGTGGTTTGTGGGCTCATCGAGTAATAATAAATTATAAGGTTGCAAAAGCAATTTACACAGCGCCAAACGACCTCTCTCTCCACCACTCAATACTTTTACTTTTTTATCAATGTCTTCACCGCTAAACAAAAATGCACCTAATAATCCGCGCACTTGCTTGCGCACATCACCAACGGCTAAATCATCAATGGTTTCAAATACAGTTTTGTTTACATCAAGTTTTTCTTCCTGATCTTGTTCAAAGTAACCGGGTAAAACGCTGTGGCCTACTTGAACAATTCCATCAAATGGAACGGAGGCAGCAATCATTTTCATCATGGTAGATTTTCCTTCACCATTTCTTCCAACCAAGGCAATTTTTTCACCTTTGGTTATGATAAAATTAGCATCGTTGAAAATTTGTTTGTCGCCATATTTTTTTCCGGCATTTTCAACGGTTAACACAATTTTTCCGGAGTGTGCAGGTGCAGGAAAACGAAAACGCATAGCAGCATTATCTTCTTCCTCAACTTCTACACGTTCCATTCTGTCAAGTTTTTTAATTAATGATTGTGCAAATGCAGCTTTACTTGCTTTTGCTCTGTACTTATCAATTAATGCTTCGGTTTGGTCAATTATTTTTTGCTGATTTTTTGCCGCATTATCAAGGGTTTCTTTACGTTCGGCACGCAATACCAAATATTTTGAGTAGTTGGCTTTGTAATCCTGAATTTTTTTATTCACGATTTCAATGGTTCGTGTGGTAATGTTATCGAGGAATTGTTTATCGTGGGAAATTAGTACCACTGCACCATGGTAAGTTTCCATAAATTCTTCTAACCATTGAATGGCTTCAATATCCAAGTGATTGGTGGGCTCATCGAGTAATAAGATATCGGGCTTTTGCATCAGCAGTTTTCCTAACTCAATACGCATGCGCCAACCGCCGCTAAATTCGGATGTTTGACGATGAAAATCTTTGCGCTCGAAACCTAAACCACGTAATACTTTTTCTATTTCTTCTTCTCTGTTTGCCGCGCCAACAATATCGAGGCGAGCGTGAATATCGGTTAAATCAGTAATCAGTTTTGAATAGGAATCACTTTCATAATCTGTTCTAACTTCCAATTCTTTATTAATTTCTTCAATTCTTGATTCCAGTTGTTGAATTTCAATAAAAGCAGTAGCAGCTTCTTCAGCAACAGTTCTTCCTGCCTGATGTTTCATGTCCTGAGGCAAGTAACCGATTTTACATTCATTAGGAACTGCAATATCGCCTTTGGTAGGATTTTGCTCACCTGCTAAAATTTTTAGCATGGTTGATTTTCCGGCGCCGTTTTTACCTGCTAAACCAATTCTGTCTTTTGGATTTATTAAAAAACTAATATTCTCAAACAAAGAAAAACCTCCGAAGGAAACTGTGATGTTGTTAACCGATATCATGAATTAAATAAAAATGGCTGTAAAGATACGGCAATATTGAGCATTGGCAAAAATTAATATGTTTCTTTATTACAATAACGTAAGTTCAAATAATCGCTTTCGATAGATTAAATAAAAGTGTCAAAATCAATTTTAGATTAACTTAATTTGTATATTGGTTAATTAAACTGTTGAAACAAAAGTTCTTTTAACAAACACAATAACATTTATCACTTATATTTGTGAAATTAAAAATACAGTTTTGCAAATTAAATTTAACAACAGTCAGGCAGCTTTTTTCTTTACTTTAAGAAGCCGAGTAAATGAGTACTTTAAGTCTCAAAAATTAAAACCAACGGGCGACATTCGATTATACCTCAAAACAATAACTATTTTTTTAGCTTTTGCAGGGTTATATACTTGGTTAGTGTTTTTCACTCCTAGCAATTTGTTGATAGGAATTACTCTTTCCGTATTAATTGGGTTTGTAATGGCATTAATTGGTTTTAACATCATGCATGATGGATCTCATGGAAGTTATTCTACAAAAAGTAAATGGAATACCATCATGGCATATTCCAGTAATTTTTTGGGAGCAAATGCGTTTTTCTGGGCACAAAAACACAACATTAATCATCATACATATACTAATATTGAAGGGGTAGACGATGATATTGATGTTCGGCCTTTTATCAGAATTCATTCCGATCAAAAAAAATATTGGATTCACAACTTTCAGCATTTTTATTGGCCTTTTCTTTATACACTCACTTTTATTTTTTGGGTTTATTACAGAGATTTTGTAAAATATTTTACTCGTAAAATAGCTGAGCATACTCCAATGCAAAAAATAACTGTTAAAGAACATATTATTTTCTGGGCATCAAAAGTATTCCATATTGGATTTTTCATTGTCCTACCTTCATACGTTGCAGGCTGGAAAGAAACGCTTCTGGGTTATGGTATTGCTGCTTTAGTAGTTGGATTTGTTTTAGCAATTGTTTTTCAGCTTGCGCATATTGTGGAGAATTTGAATTTTGTAACACCGGATAATGTTACTGCAATTAATATAGAGGATGATTGGGCTGTACATCAAATAAATACAACTGCAAATTTTGCTACTAACAGTAAAGTGTTAAGTTGGCTACTAGGAGGTTTAAATTTTCAGGTTGAACATCATTTGTTTCCAAGAATAAGTCACGTACATTACCCTAAATTAAACGCAATATTGATGGATACTTGTAAAGATTTTGGAATTAATTACAGAGAATATCCTAACATGATGAGCGCTATTAAATCTCATGTCATTCATTTAAGACAAATTGGAAAGGCGAATTAATTAAGTTTTCTTTCTGTTGATTAAGTAGTTCTGCTGATTAAAATTATATGTCAAGCCAACTATAATTCTTCCTTTACTGCTGAGGTTTTCTGATGCTTTATTTTCATAAGCGTTAAATTGAACTGTGCTAGAAAATGAAAAGTTTTTGTAAAAAATTTCAATTCCAGGGCCAGTTAATAAGCAATTCATTGATGTGCCCTTTTGCAATTCGTTTTTAATGTATAAACCTTTTGTATATTCATAGTAGTTTTGAATAGAAGGAATAAAAATCCAATCATTTTTTTTAATCTTATAAAATAACGTGAGGTAATTACTGCTACTATTTCCTATTCGTTCATTATAATAATTTGTGCCATTTATTTTATAAAGTGTGTTTAGCGAAAGTCCAAACTTACGATAACCCAAAATATAATTTGAATAAATAAAAACATCTGTGCTACCTGTTCCGGGCTGAATTAAAAAAGGCAAGCGAACACCATCAGGCGTTTCTGCATAATAATTTCCACTGGGCAATTTAAAACCACCACCAACGATTAATCGATGTTGAATATTAAATGTATCTACTTTTTTTATTGCATGGTAACCTATATAAAAAGTTGGATCGTTCAATCCGGTATGATTATATTCAGCACTGTCTTCTTTCATTTTATTATTGCTTACTGAAAGTATAGCATTAATTTCCCAACGGTTATGAATAAAATATTTTGCTCGAAGCTCATAAGCTTTGTAGGATTCATAATCTTTTGAACTATATTTTTTCAAGATTGTATCAATGGTTTGATTTGTTCCACCATGCATTATTTTATAAGCTCCGGTTGGGAAAAAACTACCGTGTTGCTCATAATTTCGGTAGCCGTTAAAAATTCGATACCTATGGTAAAATGCAATTTGACTTTGATTATCGTAAGGTGTTATACCCATAAAACTCCCACATATATCGCAAGCAAATACAGGCGAATGAAGGGCGATAATCATTATAAATGTTAAATAACTAAACCGCATATTCAATTTTTACAATTATATAATTCAGATTTTATTATTTCAACTGAAGTCAAGAACTGAATTAATCCAATTCTCAACTTCAGATGAAATAAATAGATATTTGTTTTTATTTTTTAATTATGAATATGTTCAACTGAAAACATATCTGTATAATTATCTGCAATTAATTTAGCATTTGCTCCAGGCATATGAATAGTGTGAAGTGTAGCTAAGTTAATTGTGTTAGGGTTTTTAAACCATTCCATAACATCACATTTAATATGAACTTCCGGACTAACAGTTGAGCTTACATTAGCAGTTGCCCCATTAAATGATGGATTGATTATTTTTAAGACATTGTTTGCGCCAGAGAATCCACCAACATGATATAAAATAGTTTTTGTACTTGAACCTGATTGATTTGAGCTACCTTCTAATTTAGCCATAATGTAACCACTGTTCCATGTCCAAAACATACCAAGTGCAGGGTCAAGCGCTCCTGTTTGTGATCCTGATACATTTCTTGTAGAGTCTACACCAATCATAAAACTTATGCCTGAATAATTTCCAAAAGGCACATTACTTATGCTTATCATTTTACTTGCAGCAGTTTCTTCATCTACTAAATGATAACTTTCGTTTTCTGAAAAAGTAGTTCCATCAGCTTTTACTAATTTGATATTACTGATATAGTATTTAAATTTTGTAAACGTAATACTATCATTATTTGCTGTGACAAAAGTTTTTGAATTTAGTGCAAATGAAATCGTATCAAATACATGTTCCAATTCAATTTTTAAAACACCGGTAGTTGGTGAGTTATTATTGTTGTTGTTGTTTTGATTTTCTACAGGATCTTTTTTACATGAAGCAAATAAGATGCTTAATAAACTGATTGATAAAATTATTTTTTTCATTTTTGAGTTTTTTTGTTGATTAATTTTTTTGAGTATTTATCTATTGAGATAAATAGCCCTACGATGATGCAAGCCTCTATAATTAGGACTGCTAATAAAATTTTCATTTTTTTAAAATTATTTTCATTTCGAGTGTACTCGAAAACATTATGTTTTGTTTTAATAAAAAACAACCAGAGTTAATTAATGGAATATGCTTTAATTCAATAGTGATAAAGTCAATAAACACAATTAATTTCCTCCAAAATAAATCAATAATAAAATATTGATTATTATATAAAATAGTAACTGTTTAAATTCAAATTTTTTTTAAAATTCGCTGTCAGTTCTAGCGAAGTTGAGAACTGATTGTGTAATTTTAGATTATTATGATAATAAACTACTTCCTAAAAAAGCAAGAAATTTATATTAAAAACAAGAACTATTTTAACGTAAAAAATTGGGTGGGTGAAACAATTCGGAAAAATGAGTTTGTAATTTGTTGTTTTGGAAACATGAATAAGTAGTAACTAAAGTGAGTGGGTTTACTAATTGAAAAGCATCTTTTGTTTCATGAAAAAGTTGAAACTCTTTCAGTGTTTTAAAATTACCAGTTTCAGTATCTTGATTTTTATCATCTTCTTCCATTTTTTCTTTTAAATGGCAGCTTCCCTGGCAGCAATTGTCTTCAACTTCTTTTTGTATACAAATGTTTTTTGCAATGTAATCCTGGTTCATCTTGAACTCAATCCATATCACCAACTTGCTGAATGATTGTAAAAGCATTGAGAACAGAAGTAAGAAGATGAGAGTTTTTTTCACGGCATAAAACTAATAAAAAATTGTGTTGTTTTATCAAACTTCGTTTGTGAAGAACTACTTATTTATCTTGTTCCATGGTGCTTAATAATAATCGAAATTAGTGGCATGTCGGCAACGGTTATTATTTCATGCATTTTAGGTTATTTCGGAATTCTGTTATTAATTGCTTGGATTACCTCACGCAATGGAAATGCAGATTCTTATTTTTTAGGCAATAAAGCTTCGCCTTGGTATGCTGTTGCATTTGGTATGATTGGAGACTCACTTTCGGGAGTTACTTATATTTCTGTGCCGGGTGCTGTTGGAACTGCCAAGTTCTCATACCTGCAATTGGTACTTGGTTATTTTGTTGGATACTTTATTATTTCAAAAGTTTTATTGCCTTTGTATTATCGGTTAAACTTAGTTTCTATCTATTCCTATTTGCAATCGCGCTTTGGAAGAGTAACTCAAAAAACCGGTGCGTTTTATTTTATACTTTCTCGCGTATTGGGTGCAGCAGGAAGATTGTTTTTAGCAGCAGGAGTTATTCAGTTTTTTGTGTTCGATCAAATTGAAGGTTTTCATGTTCCATTTGCATTAAGCGTTTCTGTTATCATCGCTTTGATGTTGCTTTACACCTATAAAGGTGGCATTAAAACCTTGGTTTGGACAGACACCTTTCAATCTTTGTTTTTGGTGTTAGGAGTAATTTTATCAATAGTTGCCATCATACAACACACAGGCTGGAGTTTTTCGGATGCGGTTGGAAAAGTAATTCATTCAGAATATTCAACAACCTTCTTTTTCGATTGGAAACTTGCCAGTTTTTTTCCTAAACAATTTTTAGGCGGAATTTTTATTGCAGTAGCAATGACAGGCCTTGATCAAAATATGATGCAAAAAAACTTGAGTTGCAAATCACTCGAAGAAGCACAAAAAAATATTTTTTGGTTCAGCATTGTAATGGTAATCGTAAATATTTTCTTTTTATCGCTTGGCGCATTACTTTACCATTATTATCAAAGCGCAACAATAGCTTTGCCAATAAATTCAGAAACCGGAAAAATCATAAGCGATAAAGTTTTTCCAAATCTTGCATTAAACCATTTGGGGTGGTTTGCAGGGTTGGTTTTCATCATTGGATTAACTGCTGCTACTTTCAGTAGCGCAGATTCTGTACTTACAACTTTAACAACATCTGCTTATGTAGACATGTTGGAATTAGATAAAAACGATAAATTAAATGAATCACAAAAAAGTAAGTACAGAACGATTATACACATTTCATTTGCTGTATTGCTTTGGTTGGTGATATTATTATTTGATGCATTAAACAATAGCGCAATTATTGATACTATTTTAAAACTGGCGGGTTATACCTATGGTCCATTACTGGGCTTGTTTGTGTTTGGCTTATTTACAAAATACGCTATTAAAGATGCTCTTGTTCCAATTGTTTGTTTTATTGCACCAGGTATTGCATATATATTAAGTATGTATTCTAAACAATGGTTTAATGGTTACGAGATTGGTAACGAATTAATCATTATAAATGGCTTACTAACTTTTATTGGATTGTTAGTAATAAAAAGCAAAGTAAAAAATACAGTAAATGAAATTTAAAAATTCACTTTTTGTCTTTTTGATTTTTCATTGTGCTCAATTTTTTCCATTTCAAATTCATGCCCAGCAAATTGATCGTTCAATCAACAACGAAATTATTTCCGCCGTTTTTGAAAACAATGAAAATAGTTCTACGTTAAAAAAAAGGGAAATTCTTTCGCTTAAAAATAAGTCTTTTACCCAGAAATTAAACCCTTTTT
>Ga0172373_10009278_pt1 | contig 12257 bp, 9 predicted proteins | sample Lak10m_2_FD_114546 | JGI IMG/M metagenome (GOLD analysis project Ga0172373, IMG submission 114546) | Freshwater microbial communities from Kabuno Bay, South-Kivu, Congo - kab_092012_10m | ecosystem: Environmental > Aquatic > Freshwater > Lake | place: Democratic Republic of the Congo: South-Kivu... | reverse complement strand
CTCCTCCATCACGGCGAGGCCGAGCCCCTGCGCGATTCCACCCTCGATCTGTCCGACGACGCTGAGTGGGTTGAGCGCCCGGCCGACGTCCTGGACCGTGGCGATCTCGACCACCTTGACGAGTCCGAGATCGGGATCGACGTCGACGACCGCACGATGGGCAGCGAACGCGAACGCCGTGTGACAGTTGCCCTGTCCGTTCTCGTCGAGGTGCTCGGTCGGGCGGTGGTGATGCTCGAAGGTCTCGTCGAACTCCACGTCGATCGATGCCACCGGCACCCGGACGCCACCGGGCAGCGCCTCACCGGTCGACGGGTCGATCTCGACCACGTCGAGGCCGTCGACGGCGAGTCGCAGCGGATCGGTGCCGTGCGCTGCGGCCACGTGAGCGAACAGCCGCTCGCGTACGAGCCGACAGGCACCTTCGACAGCGCCACCGCTCATCCAGGTCTGGCGCGACGCCGAGGTCGAGCCGGCCGAACCCACCGCCGTGTCGATCGTGTCGAGCACCACGTCGTCGACGCCGAGGACCGACCGGGCGATCTGACCGGCCAGGGTCACGAAACCCTGCCCCACCTCCGCGGTGGCGAACTTGACGGTGGCGACACCGGCGTGGAGCCGGACCCTCGCCGTCGAGTAGTCGTCGAACGTCTCGCTGTACATCAGGTTCTTGATCGAGACCGCCCACCCGACGCCGCGCCGCACGTGCGACTCGTCGGCGGTGAGCCCCGTGCCGCCGGGCAGTGCGAGCACACCCGACCGTCCTGCGTCGGGCATCGGCATCGCGGCCAACTCACGGATGATCCGCTCGACGGGAGCCACGCTCTCGACGACCTGTCCGGTGATCAAGCGGTCGCCCGTGCGCATCGCGTTGCGACGCCGGATCTCGAGCGGATCGAGACCACAGGCGGCCGCCAGACGGTCGAGTTGCGACTCGTGGGCGAAACAGGCCTGCACGACCCCGAAGCCACGCATCGCTCCGCACGGGAGGTGGTTGGTGCGGACGGCCCACCCGTCGACAGTGGCGTTCTCGCAACGGTACGGACCCTGGGCATGGGTGACCCCGTTGATGAGCACGGCCGACGAGGTGGAGGCGTATGCCCCACCGTCGAAGACGAACCGTGCCTCGACGCGACGGATGGTCCCGTCGTGATCGGCGTGGTGACGCATCCAGATCCGGCACGGGTGCCGGTGGACGTGCCCGAGGAAGCTTTCTCGGCGGCTGTACGCCATCCGGACCGGTCGACCGGTGCGGAGGGCGAGCAGCGCGCAGTGCACCTGCAAGCTGATGTCCTCACGGGCCCCGAAGGCGCCACCGACACCGCCGAGCACGAGGTGGACCGCGTCGTCGGGAAGGCCGAGACACGCGGCGATCTGGGTGCGGTCTTCGTGGAGCCACTGCGTCGCCACGTGGAGGCGCACTCCCGCAGTGCCACCTGTTCCGGAGAGCGGTTCGGCGAGCGCTGCCTCGAGCCCGAGGAAGGCCTGGTCCTGCATGCCCAACTCGTACGTGCCCTCGACGACCACCGGACCCACGATGTCCTGATCGCCACGCACGATCCGCTGGTGCCGGATCACGTTCCCGTCGGGGTGGATCGGCGCGAACGACCCGTCGATCGCCGCCTCTGGATCGAGGAGGGCGGGCAGCACCTCGTACTCGACGACGATCGCGTCGAGGGCCCGGCGGCAGGTCTCGGGATGATCGCCGGCGACCGCTGCCACGGGCTCGCCGACGAAGCGCACCACGTCGCGGGCGAACACCGGTTGGTCGTGCGAGATGAGTCCGTACGTCGGCGCACCGGGCACGTCGTCGGCCGTGACGACAGCGACGACACCGGGGATCGCCAGCGCCGGGCTCGTGTCGAGTCGGACGATGCGCGCGTGCGGGTGTGGCGAACGCAGCGTCGCTCCCCAGACGAAGCCGTCGACCGAGTGGTCGCCGGAGAACAGGAACGAGCCGTCGACCTTCGCCGTCCCGTCGGGCCGCAGTGCACTGTCGCCGAGCGTGCCCGGCCGCACACCCGTGCCGGCACCGCGCACCGCCGTCTCGACGGCCGTCATGCCGCACCACTCTGTGCACGCCGGGCCACGACGACCCGGACGGCCTCCATGATCCGGCCGTACCCGGTGCACCGACAGATGTTGCCGCTCAACCGTTCGCGGATCTCGTCCTCGGTCGGGGCGTCGTCGCCCGAGCGTCCGTCGACGAGTGCGTGCACCGCCATCACCAGGCCCGGTGTGCAGAACCCGCACTGCACTGCACCTGCTTCCACGAAGGCCTGCTGCACGTCGGTGAGCGCCGTCTGCGACGACACCTGCTCGGCGCCGATCCCCTCGACAGTGACGATGCGCCGACCGGTGCTCGCTGCCGCGAGTGTGAGGCAGCTGCACACCAGACGGTCGTCGACGAGCACGCTGCACGACCCGCACTCGCCCTGCTCGCAGGCGCCCTTGGTGCCGCGGAGCTCGAGCCGCTCGCGCAGTACGTGCAGGAGGCTCTCGCCCACCCACGCGTCGACCACCTCGTGGTCGGAGCCGTTGACGTGCAGGACGTACTGCTCAGGCATCGCGGAAGGCCCTCTCCAGGAGGCGTGCGGCGAGGACGCCGACGGCATGACGTCGATAGTCGGCGGTCGACCGGTGGTCGTCGATCGGCCGCGCTGCGTCGCGCACCAGGGCGACCGCTCGCTCGACCACAGCATCGGGCAGTCGGGCATCCGTCGTCAGGTCGGCCGACGATGCGAGGTGCTCCTCGGCCGCTGAGCAGCGGATGATGACCGGGCCGACAGAACCGAGAGCGATGCGTACGGTGCCGCCCACACGGTCGTGCACCAGGCAGGCACTTGCGGTGGAGATCACCATCGCGTTGCGGACACCCACCTTCGAGTAACCCTGCCAGCCCTCGAAGACGGGAACCGAGACCCCGGTCACCAACTCGCCAGGAGCGAGCACCGTGCGCTTGGGGCCGGTCGCGAAGTCGGCGAACGCGATGTCACGGCTCGCCGCGGCCGAGGCGACGTGCACCACGGCGCCGAGCGCAGCGAGCACGGGGAGGCCGTCACCCGCGGGTGACGACGTCGCGACGTTGCCGCCGATGGTGCCAGCTGCGCGGATCTGCGGCGAACCCACGGTGCGCGCCGCCTGCGCCAGAGCCGGCACAGCGTCGGCGATCGGACCCTCCTCGATCTCCGACCACCGCAGGCCCGCGCCGAGCCACAGCGACGCGACACGTCCGTCGTCTGCCCGGCCACTTTCGGGCGAGAGCCGCCAGCCGTCGAGTTCGGGTACACGGTCGAGAGCGACGATGCCTGCGTCGTCACCGAGGTGACGGTGCCCCTCGTTCACGAGGACCATCAGGTCGGTGCCACCCGCGAGGGGCAGACGCCGGGGATCGTCGGCGAGGGCGGCGAGCGCCTCGGCGAGGGAGGTGGGGACGAGCACCGGCATGCACGTCCGATTGTACAAAACGTCAAGCGTCAGGGGCGTATGGGCAGTGACGACAGGCGCTCGAGCAGCAGTACCCGCGGTCGGCCAGGAACCGTGCGGTGAACACGGCGAGACCCGACACCGGATCGCGGTACGCCGGCAGACCTGCTTCGACGGCCGCGGCGTGGCGGGCCATCGCCTCGTCGTGATGGCGGTGGCGCGGCGACAGACGCGACGGGAGTGGCACCATCGGTTCGTCGCGGAGTCGGGCCACGTGCGGAGGGTACCTCCGCGTTGCTTGCGCGCTCTCGGTTGTGGCTAAGGTGCGGGGACCGGGGTGTGATGGGGGTCACACCGAACACTCCCGGGTCCACGTACAACACGAAGGGGGAAAGCACGTGCGAACCACACGGTCGACCGGACGTACCGGTCGATTCCTTGCAGCAGCCGTCATCAGCCTCGGGCTGATCGCGACTGCCTGCAACAAGAAGGACGAGACCTCGTCCTCGGAGCCCGCGACGGAGGAGACCACCGAGGCCTCCACCGGCGAGACCACTCCGGGCGAGACCACGCCCGCACCCGAGACCACCGAGGCTGTCGCCGAGGAGATCGTCATGGGCGGCGAGCTCGTCGTCAGCGGTGAGGCCGAAGTGGCCAACCCGTGGACCCCGGCCGCGATGCAGTGCGACTCGTACTGCCAGCAGCGTGCCCGCTCCTTCTACGACCCGGTCGCCGCGGTCGGCGAAGACCTCGAAGTGCACGGTGTGCTCGCCGAGAGCATCACGCCCAACGAGGACTTCTCGCAGTGGACCATCAAGATCCGTGAGGGCATCAGCTTCACCGACGGGACGCCCGTCGACGGTGCAGCGGTGCTCCGCAACCTGAACGAGACCGGCAGCGGTCTGCTCGTGAGCAAGGCGCTCGTCGACCTCGCCCGCAACGCCGACGGCACGTTCAAGACCGACACGGTCGACGACTACACCTTCACGATGTACACCGGCAAGAACGGCAACCCGGACGAGCCGATCTCGTGGCCCGGGTTCCCCTTCTACCTGACCGGTCAGTGGGGTCTCATCGCTAGCCCGGCGTACCTCGACGCAGCCAAGGCCGACCCGACGGTCGCCCCACAGGCGGTCGGTTCGGGCCCGTTCATCGTCGAGAGCTACTCGCCGATGGACGCGCTGGTCGTCACCCGCAACCCCAACTACTGGCAGAAGGACGCAGCGGGTAACCAGCTGCCGTACCTCGACAAGATCACGTTCAAGGTGATCCAGGACTCGCAGACCGCCGCCCAGGCGCTCCAGGACGGCAACATCGACATCATGTCGACCTCGGCCGCCCAGGTCATCTCCGACTTCCGTGAGATGAGCGACGAGTTCCCGATGTCGGAGCAGACCGACTTCACCGAGACGAACTACCTGCTCATCGACCTCGCCAAGGAAGGGCCGACCAGCGACAAGCGCGTCCGTTGCGCCCTCGCCAAGGCGATCGACCGCCAGGAGCTGATCGACCTCACCGCCGGTGGCATCCTGCAGGTGGCGAACGGTCTGTTCTCGCCCGGCCAGGAGGGCTACCTCGAGGACAACGGCTTCAGCACGGAGCAGGACATCGAGGGCGCCCAGGCACTCATCGACGAGTACAAGGCCGAGACCGGCGCCTCGTCGGTCGAGATCCACTACGGCCACACCGCTGACCGCATCGGCGATCAGGTGGCCGAGCTGCTGAAGGGCTACTGGGAGCAGATCGGCGTCAGCACGACGATCGACGTCGTTCCCCAGGACCAGTTCATCACCTTGGCCCTCCTCGGTGATCCGTCGTACTTCATCTACGGCTGGCGCAACCACGCCGGTCTGAAGATCGACCAGCAGAACTACTGGTGGAACAGTGCCTCTGGCGTCGTCGACGGTGCTCTCTCGCTGAACTTCGGCCGAGTGAACGACCCGGCCGTCGACGCAGCCCTGGCCACCGCTCGTAGCGCCTCCGACCCGGCCGAGCGCCAGGCCGCGGCCGAAGAGGTCAACCGGATCTTCGCCGAGAACTGCTACCAGATCCCCAACTCGTGGACCTTGTGGGGCACCCCCCACAAGCCCTCGGTGAAGGGTCTGGGCCAGTGGGTGCTCCCCGACGGCACGCCGACCCGCGACGGTGCGGGCTTCAGCGGCCAGTTCTGGACCCACACCCTCTGGATCGGCGCCTGAGCCACTCCTGACCGATGGGGTGCGCGGCCCACGGGCCGCGCACCCCTGACGTCTCTCCGTCCGCCCACACCGACTCGTCAGGCTCCAGGAAGGTCTCGGTGCGTTACTTCGCCCAACGGCTCGCCCGTTTCTTCGTCGTCTTCTTCATCGTGACCTTCGGTCTGATGATCCTTCTCCGCCTCGGCATGAACGCTCCGGGCGATCCCGCCCGCACCATGCTCGGTGGCACCGTCACCGACGAGCAGATCGCCACGGCGAACGCTCGGTACCACCTCGACGATCCGCTGATCATGCAGTACTTCTGGTGGCTCAAGGGCATGGTGACCCTCGACATGGGCACCTCGGTCCAGCAGAACATCGCCGTGTCGAGCTACATCGGCAGCCGTGTGCTGGTGACGCTGTTCCTCGGCCTCTACTCACTCGCCCTGGCGATCATCATCGCCATCCCCGTCGCCGTGTTCCAGGCGTACCGCCGCGACACCCGCCGCGACAAGGCGATCAGCATCGTCTCGTTCGGTCTCGTCTCGGTCCCCAACGTGGTGATGGCCGTGCTCATGGTGCTGGTCTTCGTCCGCACCCTCGGATGGTTCCCCCGCACCGGCGAGAAGATCTACCCGTGGGACGACCCCGTGGAGCACTTCCGCAACTTCGCCCTCCCCGTGTTCGCTCTCACGCTGCCCGTCGCCGCGGTCTTCACCCGCCTGCTGCGTGGCGACATGATCCGCACGCTGCAGGCCGACTTCATCACCCTCGCCAGCGCCAAGGGCGTGTCGGTCCGCCGCATCCTGTGGCGCCACGCCCTGCGCAACTCGCTCTTCTCGGTGCTCACCTCGATCGGCCTGCAGCTCTCGGGCGTGGTGGGCGGGGCCATCGTCGTCGAGCAACTCTTCAACATGAAGGGCATGGGAACCCTGCTCGTGATCACGATCCTCAGCAAGGACCTGTTCGTGGTCCAGGCGCTCGCCGCCATCATCGTGTTCGTCGTGGTGGTCGTGAACCTCCTCGTCGATCTGTCGTACGCCGCCGTCGACCCGCGCATCCGCCAGATGCGGTCGCTGGGCTGAGAGCATCAGGAGCGACTCCATGAGCGACACCACCTCCACCGGCCCGCGGCGCACCCTGCGTCAGCGACTCCACCTCCCCCGCCTCGGCGTGCTGTTCGGCACGGTGTGGCTCGGAGGTCTCACCATCCTCACCCTCCTCGCCAACCACGTACCTGCCGCCGTGCCGTTCATCCGGTACTACGACACCAAGGTGAAGGTCAACGGCAAGGTCAAGAAGTACGGGTTCGGCCCGGGGCTCGACGCATGGTTCGGCACCGGCAAGAGCGCCGAGGACATCTTCGCCCGCTGCATCTACGGGGCCAAGCTGACCCTGCTCATCGGCATCGGTGCCACCATCATCGGCCTCGTCGTCGGCGCCGTCATCGGGGTGCTCTCGGGCTACTTCCGTGGCTGGACCGACCGCATCGCGGGGATCACCACCGACTCCCTGATGAGCATCCCGCCGCTGTTGCTCTCGCTGGTCCTCGTGCTGCGCCTCGACGATCTCAAGGAGCAGTACTCCTGGATGGGGTGGATCTCGCGTCCGTGGCAGCTGAGCCTCACGCTCGGTCTCGTGTCGGTCGCCCCGTTCGCCCGCATCGTGAGAGCCCAGACGATGGTCCTGCGCGAGCGGGAGTTCGTCACCGCGGCACGCAGCCTCGGCGCCAGCCGCTCGCGCATCATCATGCGTGAACTGATGCCCAACCTCGTGCCGGCCATGGTCACCGTCGCCTTCACCGGCCTCGGCATCCTGATCGCCGCAGAGGCCGGACTCGCCTTCCTCGGCATGGGCGTCGAGCAGCCCCACACCTGGGGCAAGATGATCGACATCGCCCGCGACGACATCGAGAAGGCGTGGTGGGCCACGGCCTTCCCGTGCTTGATGCTGTTCCTGACGGTGCTCTCCTTCAACCTTCTGGGCGACGAGCTCGCCCGCCGCTTCGACATCCGGGAGGCCGCCGTATGAGCCCGACGACACAGGCCGCGAGCCGCGACACCGACGCTCCCCTGCTCGAACTCACCGACGTCGCCACCCACTTCCGCACGCCGCGCGGTCTCGTGCGTGCGGTCGACGGGGTCAGCTTCACCCTCGAGCGCGGCAAGTCGCTCGGCATCGTGGGCGAGAGCGGGTCGGGCAAGACCATCCTCTCCCGCTCGATCATGGGCCTGCTCCCCACCCACGGCACCGTGCGGTCGGGCAGCATCCGGTACGCCGGCCGCGAGATCGGCAACCTCGGACGCAAGGAGATGCGCAGCGTCTGGGGCAAGGAGATGGCGATGATCTTCCAAGATCCGATGACGTCTCTCAACCCGCTGATGAAGATCGGCGACCAGATCGCCGAACCGCTCCGCATCCACCTCAAGATGAACAAGGTCGATGCGTGGGCCACCGCCCGCAAGCTCCTCCAGGACGTGCGCATCCCCGAACCCGACCGGCGGCTCCACCAGTACCCGCACGAGTTGTCGGGCGGCATGCGCCAGCGCGTGATGATCGCCATCTCGATGGCGTGCGGTCCGACGGCCCTCTTCGCCGACGAGCCGACGACAGCACTCGACGTGACGGTGCAGGCGCAGATCCTCGACCTGCTCGCCGAGCAGCGTCGCGAGCGCAACATGTCGGTCGTGCTCGTCACCCACGACCTGGGCGTCGTCGCCGGCCACACCGACGAGATCGCCGTGATGTACGGCGGCAAGCTCGTCGAGAAGGCCTCGACCCGTCGACTGTTCGCCGCGATGAAGATGCCCTACACCGAGGCGCTCCTCGCCAGCATCCCGAAGATGAGCGACGCCAGCCACACGCGCCTCGCCGTCATCCCCGGTCGCCCGCCCGACCTCGTCAACCCGACGCAGGGGTGCCGATTCGCCGCCCGCTGCCCCTACGCACAGGACAGGTGCCGTGCGGAGGAGCCGCCGCTGACCTCGACCGCCGACGATCCGGATCACAGCTACGCCTGCTGGTACCCCGTCGGGTCACCCGAGTACCACGAGACGCGGGCGCGTCTCGCCAGCACGACGAACACGGTGGAGGCAGCCTGATGGCCGGGACCGGTACCGCGCACCTGCGCACCGACGGAGACGTGCTGCTGCGCGTCGAGAACCTGCTCGTCGAGTTCCCCGTCGGCAAGACGGGTCTCAAGGTCAACGCCGTGAGTGGCATCAGCTTCGACGTGCTCCGCGGTGAGACCCTCGGTCTCGTCGGCGAGAGCGGATGCGGCAAGAGCACCACGGGCCGTGCCGTCATGCAGTTGCGGCGCCCCGAGGGTGGCTCGGTCGTGTTCGAGGGCAAGGAACTCACGGCCATGAAGGCCGAGGACATGCGCGAAGCACGCACGCGCATGCAGATGATCTTCCAGGACCCGATCTCGAGCCTCAACCCGCGCCGCAAGGTCCGCGACATCGTGATGGAGCCGCTCAACATCTGGAAGCGCGGTTCGGCCGACGAGCGCTCGGCCAAGGTCGATGCTCTCCTCGAAGAGGTCGGCATCGACCCGGCTCGCGCCGCCGAGAGCCAGCCGCACCAGTTCAGCGGTGGCCAGTGCCAGCGCATCAGCATCGCCCGTTCGCTCGTGCTCGACCCGACGATGATCATCTGCGACGAGCCCGTCAGCGCGCTCGACGTCAGCGTCCAGGCACAGGTGCTCAACCTGCTCGAGGACCTCAAGGCCAAGCACGGCCTGACGATGATCTTCATCGCCCACGACCTCGCCGTCGTCAAGAACATCAGCGACCGGATCGCCGTGATGTACCTCGGCAAGATGTGCGAGGTCGCCCCGAGCGACGCCCTGTACACGAGCCCGGCGCACCACTACACGGCGGTGCTGCTGAACTCGATCCCCGTGCCCGATCCCGAGATCGCCGTCACCAAGGTCGCCATCGAGGGCGAGCCGCCGTCGCCGGTGCTCCCGCCGGCCGGTTGCCGCTTCAACCCGCGCTGCCCGGCCGCCGACGACCGTTGTCGCTCGGAGGAGCCGCAGCTCCGCGAGGTCGGTACCGGCCACTTCGTCGCCTGCCACCACCCTCTCGTGGGTGGCGAGGCGCCGGTATCGGTGCGCTCGGCCTCCTGAACCGTCAGCCGCCTGAACCGTCAGCGGCCTGCAGTCAGCCGTTGGTGTAGTTCGGCGGACGACGCTCGAGGAAGGCCATCATCGCCTCACGGTGATCGGTGGTCGCCGTGGCCATGATCTGCTGGCGGTTCTCCATGTCGATGGCGTTCTGCATCGCCGGGATCTCGAGGGCACCCCACATGCCCTCCTTGGTCAACGCCACACCGAACGGTGCGTTGCGCATCACCTCGTGCGCCTTGGTCAGCGCAGCGTCCATCAGCGTGTCGTCGTCGAGCAGGTCGACCACCAGACCGATGCGGTAGGCCTCGTCGGCGTCGAAGACGCGTCCGGTGAGCATCAACTCCTGGGCGCGAGCGGCTCCGACGAGCCGCGGCAGCACCCACGAGGTGCCGATGTCGCAGGCCGACAAGCCGATGCGGATGAACGCCGCGTTGAACCGTGCCGAGCGGGATGCGAGGCGGATGTCGCTCCCGAGCACGAGGGCGAATCCGCCACCTGCGGCCGGACCGTTGACGGCGGCGATCACCGGCTGCGGCAGCGAGCGGAGGCGCGGCATCAACGAGGCGATGTGCTTCTGGACGGCGAACCCGGCCTGTGTGCGCCCGAGGTGCTCGGTGTGGGGCGCCGTCCCGTAGCCGGTCAGGTCGAGGCCGGCGCAGAACCCGCGCCCCGCTCCGGTCAGGATCACGACCCTGACCGACGGGTCGACGGCGATGTCACCGAGGTGGTCGTGGAGCCCCTGCACCAGTTCGGCGGTCATCGCGTTGAGCTTGTCGGGCCGGTTCATCGTGAGCAGGGCGATGCCCTCGGCGGGAGAGGTGCGCTGGATGACGTCCATCTCCCCACTCTGCCCTCCCCCGCACCCGGCCGACGACACGTACGGGTAGTAGCGTCCTGCACGCTGTGGGGACCGACATGGGCCATGAGACACCGACCACCTGGCGGAGCGCGTTGCGCGCCGCCGGACTCGCGTACCTGTTCTCCCGCCTGTGCGTGATGATCGGGGCCGCCCTGATCGCCGCCGAGCTCCGGGCCGACGAGAACGTCCGGATCGAGAAGTTCGGATCATCACCGTGGGCCGACCCCGACTATGCCCGCAAGGTGATCCCGAAGAACGCGCTGCGGCCGATGCTCGACGTGCTGACGTCGTGGGACGGCGTCTGGTACCTGCGCATCGTCCGGCTCGGCTACCCGACCTTCGTGCGGCCGAACGTCGACTACGACGTGTGGGACGCACGGGCGGCATTCTTCCCGCTCTACCCGGCCAGCGTGAAGGTCCTCGACGCCGTGCTCCCCGGTGGCGACATCGAGGCCGCACTGCTCCTCAACTTCGTGTTGGGCGGGATCGCCGTCTGGCTCGTCGGCCTCCTCGCCCGTCGTCTCTACGGCGAGTCGGTCGCCCTCAAGGCGATGGTGCTGATGGCGATGTTCCCGGGCGCCTTCGTGCTGTCGTTCGCGTACACCGAGGCACTGCTGATCGTGCTGGCCGCCGGCTGCCTGTGGGCGCTCGGAGAGCGCCGATGGTGGCTCGCCGGATCGCTCGCCGCCCTCGCCACCGCCACCCGACCCAACGGAGTCGCTCTGATCGCGGCGTGTGCCGTGGCTGCCGGACTCGCGGTGAAGGAACGGCGTGAGTGGCGCTCCGTCGTCGCCCTCGTCCTCTCGCCGCTCGGCTCCGTCGGGTTCATGCTCTGGATCGACCACAAGGTGGCCGAGCGCGGCGTCTGGTTCCGCGTCCAGACCGAGGCATGGGGAGAAGGCACCAGCTTCGGCTGGACCGCCGTGAGGCGCACGGCCAAGGCGATCGCCCATCCACTGAGCTCGCCGACGAACACCATCACGCTCGCGTCCGTCGCCGCGCTCGTGCTCCTCGTCTGGTTCCTCCGGCGTCACCACCTGCCGGCCCCGATGGTGGCGTATTCGGCCGCCGTGGTCGTGCTGATGCTGTTGCCCGCCACCGTGACCGCTCGGCCGAGATTCCTCTACACCGCGTTCCCGCTCTTGATCCCTGCCGCGGTGTGGCTCGACCGCGACCGTCGTGGTTGGTGGACCTGGGCGATGGCGTCGTGCGCTGCCGGACTCGTGGCCCTCACGACCCTGTACGGCGCGTACGGAGCCATCCCGTGACCACGGCGCGGCGACCCGGCAGTGGCCGGGCCGGTCTGGCGCTGCTCGCCGTTCTCGCCTACGTACCGCTTCTGCTGAGTGCGCCATCGCGCATCCCGGCCGACACCAAGCTGTACCTCTACCTCTCGCCGGGGCGCCTGCTCTCTCAGGCGCCGCTCACCTGGGACACCAGCCAGTTCGGCGGATGGGTCCCCCACCAGATCGTCGCCTACCTCTGGCCGCAGGGCCCGTGGTACTGGCTCCACGAGCAAGTGGGCACACCCGACTGGATCGCCCATCGGCTGTGGGTCGGCTCGCTCCTCCTGCTGGCCGCCCTCGGTGTCCGGCGACTCGCCCGCCAACTCGACCTCGGCCGCACCCCGGCGACCGTCGCCGCGGTCACCTACATGCTCTCGCCG
>Ga0172373_10009277_pt1 | contig 12258 bp, 8 predicted proteins | sample Lak10m_2_FD_114546 | JGI IMG/M metagenome (GOLD analysis project Ga0172373, IMG submission 114546) | Freshwater microbial communities from Kabuno Bay, South-Kivu, Congo - kab_092012_10m | ecosystem: Environmental > Aquatic > Freshwater > Lake | place: Democratic Republic of the Congo: South-Kivu... | reverse complement strand
GGCAATACTTTGTTTGGGATTATTAATGCCATCGGTGCGACAGGCTATATCACTGAAGATGAATTGTTAGCGCATTTAACTGAATTTTTAGAAGAACAATTACAACAATATCCTGATAGCACCTTATTGCAAGGATTACTGTTCAATTCAACGCTGCCTTATAAGGGTAACTTGCTGACACGTTTGCATGAGTTAGACGAATTGATCGCGCCTGTCGAAAATCAGTCTGTTTACGTGCAACTGCCAAATCCACTGCGTATTTCACAGAAGGATGTCAGTTATGCTTGATTTTATTGGAATTGGTCTAGGACCTTTTAATTTAAGTCTTGCTAGTTTGCTACAAAACAAAAGCTCACTCAACTACGTGTTTTTTGAGCAAAAGGCACAATTTGATTGGCATGCAGGTATGCAACTACCTAATACGGTATTGCAAGTACCGTTTATGGCTGATTTAGTCTCGATGGTTGATCCAACCAGTCCATTTAGCTTTTTGAATTATCTGCGTCATCAGCAACGTTTGTATAAGTTTTACTTTCTAGAGCAGCCACATATTCCGCGTTGTGAATATAACCATTATTGCCAATGGGTTGCAGAACAACTTGATTGTATCGAATACCAATCTCGTGTCTTGAGGATTGAACCCCAAACGATAGGTTTTAAAGTAGTCGTTGAATCAAATGGTGTTCAGCAAAGTTATTTATGCCGTCATTTAGTGATTGGAAGTGGTAATGTGCCATATTTGCCTGAATGTTTGGCAAAGATTCAGAAAGTCCGTCCGCAACAATGTCTGCATTCAGCACAGTATATGACGCATGCAGATACAGATTTACATGGCGATGTTGTTGTACTAGGTTCGGGGCAATCCGCAGCTGAAGTGTTTATCGACTTGTTTGACGAACAGCAAGATACCGACAATCATCAGTTTGATTTGCATTGGTTTACCCGTTCTCAAGGTTTCTTCCCAATGGAGTATGCGCCATTAGGTTTAGAACATTTTAGCCCTGATTATGCACAACATTTTTATGATTTGTCTGCACAGCAGAAAGAGCAGCAGTTAAAGCAACAAGCCTTGTTATATAAAGGGATTAGCGCAAAGACTATTCGGGAAATTTATCAAAGACTTTATCACCGTAGCATTGCAGGTCAAAGCATACAGACACATTTGCATAGTCAATGTGATTTAAAAGATGCGGAAGTATTGGATACACAAAAAATCCGACTGCATTTCGAACATCGTGCTACAGCTCAGTCTTTTCATCTCGACTGTGATTTTCTTGTAGCCGCAACGGGTTATTTCACACCTGATTTTGGTTTTATGCAGTCACTCAAGCCATACATCGAACTTGATCATAAACAGCGTTCGAAGATTACAGAAGACTATCGAGTTGTACACAGGTTGAATGGTCATATCTTTGTTCAAAATCAAGAAATGCATAGTCATGGTGTCGGCACGCCTGATTTAGGTCTTGGTGCTTATCGTGCAGCAACGATCATTAATCAACTGCTTGCTGAGCCTCTTTATGAATTAGGCAATCAAGCGCAGACATTCCAACACTTTAATCTCTCTCAAAATCCAAAAATTTGTATGTCAGACGACAAAGCACAATCAAAAGAGTGCGTTTGTGAAAATTCTGCCAATAAAAACCATTCAATTTTCAAGAAAACAGAACAGAACGTGATGACAACGCACCCTAATCGTCGTGGTGCTAATACACGGACACAAACTGCTTCTGTACATTCAACTTATGAGAAACTGATATGAACTTTGCAACTTTAAAAATTAATCAGCAGCAATGGCGTGCCGCAGGGCAACGTCTTATTGAAATGGCGATTGCAGAGTTTCTATATGAAGAAATTATTGAAGTTAAAGCATTGTCAGCAGGGCATTATCGCTTAGATTTAGGCAATCGTCAGTATGAATTTCAAGGACATCAATATCTACTCGGACATTGGAATATTCAGGAAGCTTCTGTACGTGATGTGACTCATAGTCAGGAAAATGATCAGCCTGCTTGGAACTTACATGAGTTTATTGTCGCAATGTCTGACAGTTCTAATGTAAAGCCATTTACCAAAGCGTATTTGATCAAAGAAATGAATAATACTTGGTTGGCAGAAGCACATTTGTTCAATGAAACGCGTTTGCCAAGCACAGCGGTTTTGACTGAACCTCATTACAAAGTTGAAGGCATGCTACGAGGTCATCCTTGGCTCATCATGAGTAAGGGGCGTATGGGTTTTGGTTATGATGATTATCTTAGTTCAGCGCCAGAACTTTCTCCTGAAGTTAAAGTGTTGTGGTTAGCTGTACATCGTGATTTAACAGAGTATCGAAGTACTGAAGATTGGAGTGCATGTGGTTTATATCAACATGAATTTGATGCCAATGAACTACAGCAATTCATCAATATTCTCCAAGAAAAAAATCTAGACCCACAAAATTATTTTTTGATTCCCGTACATGCATGGCAATGGCACCAATGGCTTGTGCCAACTTATGCCAATGAAATTGTTGATCAGAAAATTATTGAACTGAATATCAGTCAAGATAGTTATGTGCCAATGCAGTCCATTCGCACATTATGCAATACATCAAATCTACAACGTCATTACATTAAACTGCCAGTCAGTATTTTTAATACTGCTGTTTATCGTGGATTACCCTCAAAACGTAATCTTGCCGCTCCAGCAGTGACAGCATGGTTAAAACAGATTCATCAACAAGATCAAGACTTACAAAATACAGGTGTGATTTTCTTGGGTGAGGTTGCAACTTTAACCATTCACCAGCCATGTTTTGACCGCATTGACGGCGCACCATATCAATTTAAAGAACTATTTGGTTGTTTGTGGCGTGAAAGTGTTGATCGCTATGTTGATTCATCACAACAAGTTCTCTCTCAAGCAGCTCTATTACATCGTGATATTTCTGGTCAATCGATCCTGAGCGTGCTGATCAAAGCATCAGGATTAAGTCCTTTAGCTTGGTTAGCTCAATTTGCTCAAGTGTGCATGAGTCCATTGTTACTTTGCTTGTATCGCTATGGTTTGGCATTTTCACCACACGGCGAAAACACGATGTTGGTACATGAAAATGGTGTGCCGAAAGCCATGGTATTAAAAGACTTCATTGACGACATTAATTTAGTGGATGAGGATTTTCCTGAGTTAACCCAGTTACCATCTGAAGCAGACTTATTACTCCGTCACGAAGCGACCGATCTAAGCCATTTTATCTTCACTGGTCTGTTCATGGTGCATTACCGTTATATCTGTAATGTGTTCTTGCAAGATTATCCTGAATATTCTGAGCTTGATTTTTGGCAGACCATTTCCAACACGATTGTTGAGTTTAACCAAAAACATCCAGAACTGGCTGAACGTGCTGATAAATTCGCCATGCTGCGCCCAAGTTACACCAAAATTTGTCTAAACCGTGTACGTCTATTTACCACAAGCTATAACGATGAAGCAGAACGTCCTGTTCCTGTCTTCCTTGATCCTATTGCAAATCCAGTTAGCCCAGAAACATTGAAAACATGGGCAGAACAACCACGCCAAGCTAAAGCGGGCTAATTTTATTCGTCATTTTATAGGTTCGATATGAAAACTATCTCTCAGCAATTACCAGATTATTTTGAATACTTTGAAGATGGTACACAGTACTACTTACGCCAAGTGCAATATCCACAGGATATTCCTTTATTACATCAATGGATGCATGAGCCACATGTAATTCCTCAGTGGCAGTTAAATAAATCGGAACTAGAGTTACAAGTTTACTTCGACAAAATGTTAGCAGATGACCATCACCGTTTATTAATCGTCGGAATTGATGGTAAAGATGTGGGCTATACCGAAATTTATGAAGGTAAACGAGATCGTTTAGGTCGTTATTACGATGGTGATGACAATGATCTCGGTTGGCATCTCCTGTTTGGTGACAAATCCGTGTTTGGCAAAGGCTTCTTGCGCCCAACCATTCGTTTACTCAGCTTTTACATTTTTGAACATTCGAAAGCTAAAAAAATTGTGGGTGAGCCAGATCATACCGTTAAACCTTATGCAGCAGTGGTGGCAGAGCTTTGTTATGAAAGCCAACGTTTAATACCGATGCCTGAAAAAACAGCGATGTTGTACTACTGCTTCAGAGAAACTTTCTATAACAAGTTTGGGCATTATTACCAAACATCACAACAACAGCTAGCAGATCAGCCAGCCAAACTCCTGAGTGTTACATGAGCTTATATATCAATGAAATGCATATCTTAGACATGCGCTTTGCGGCGAATGTCTCTGTTGCAGAATTTGAACAATGGTTAGCACGGATTCAGCACTATTTCGAACGTAAGCAAAATTTCGTGTTGATCATGCAAACCGATGTAAATACTGAATTTCCTGAAGAATATAGAGCAATCCAAGGCAAATGGTATAAGCAATATAAACAAGATTTTTACCAATATTGCTTGGGTTTTGCTCGTATTGCTCAAGATGAAGAAGATCGTATTCGATTGGATACACCAGCTCTGCACAAAGCTTGGCATGTTCCATATTTTGTGAGCGTAGATAAAGCTGAAGCCACACAATGGGCTTTGCAGAGGTATTTATGAATCAAAATTCATTAAATATTCAGAAAGTCTCAGCCTTGAGCCTGAGTGTCGTGGTGGTTTTATATCTCGCGCATGCCTTACCACTGTATTTTTATAATGTGGCCTTACCTGCGATTCTGCGTCATCAAGGCGTAGATTTACGTTGGATTGGCATGTTGTCGCTGCTCTATATTCCTTGGGCATTCAAGTTTTTTTGGGCACCACTAATCGATCGTTTTTATTTCAAAAAACTCGGTAAACGTAAAACTTGGCTTTTGTTTACGCAAATAGCTTTGGTGTTGGGGGTCGTTGCTTTGGCACTTACCCAATTCGATTACGGTCTTGGTGTATTTGTTATTGTCGGTTTATGGATTTCAACTTTTGCTGCAACTCAAGATATCGCAATTGATGGCTATACGGTCGAAACCTTTTCAGAATCTGAGTATCGACTAGGCAGTATGGCGCAAAGTATAGGTGTTGCGCTTGGCAGTATGGTTGGTGGAGCAGCAACTTTATGGCTGTATCAGCTTTATGGTTGGCAAACTGCACTGATTTCCTTAGCCGCTATGACAGCATTGACGATGTTGGCTATTTTCCAGATTAAAGAAAAATCAAATGTAGAGAAAATCTCAAAACAGCCGCCAAGTCTGATCCGTGCATTTAAACGTCCAGAAATATTATGGGCATTAGCCTTGATCGTATGTTATCGAATTGTCGAAGCACCGGCTATGGCGATGCTGAATCCGATGCTGATTGATCAGAAATGGTCGTTGTCACAAATCGGCGTGCTGATGTCTGTAATAGGTGCAGGGATTGGATTATTAGCCGCTGTTTCAGCTGCATTTTTATTAAAAAAAATAGCCGCAACACAATTGCTGATCTGGGCTGGTTGGGCACGCAGTTTGGTTTACGCCTTGTTGGGTGTTGCAGTTTTACTCAGTTGGTTGAATCAATGGCATTTACTTCTTGGTGGCTTTGTCATTGTCATTCTTGCCATCCGCTATATCGCAATGACAGCCTTATATGCACATTTCATGCAGACCAGCTCCAAAGAACAAGCTGGTACTGATTTTACGATTTTAGTTTGCTTCGAACTATTGGTTTATTTCATTGGCGGTGCAGTCTCAGGTTTCTTAGCCAAAGCATTTGGTTATGGAAACTTCTATCTCATTCTCGCAGTTTCATCCGTTTTAAGCGTGTTGCTTAGTCAACTGCTTATTCGCAAAGCAAAACAAACGCAACAACTCATCTAGGGGTCATTTATGAAAGTTCGTTCACTTTCTACATCATTAACACTGCTCAGCTTGGCGATCAGTACGCAACTTTATGCTCAAAATGTCGAGCAGACTTCAACCGTAAATCAAAGTGCAACGGTTGAGGCTGAGAAGCCAACTCAACTGGCACCGATTGTTATGACAGCAACTCGCTCAGCTCAAAGTATCGCTGAGATTGCGGGAACTGTTTACAGTATTAGCCAAGAAGACATTGCAAAACAAGCTGCTGCTGGGAAAAGTACCGCCGATATTTTAGGTTTGTTAGTTCCATCTTTAACTCCAAGTTCGGGTACGACTAGTAACTATGGGATGACCATGCGTGGTCGTACTGTGCAATATATGATTGATGGTGTTCCTCAAACAGGCTCACGCGATAGTTCACGTCAGCTAAATAGCATTAGCCCAGACATGATCGAACGTGTTGAAGTCGTGTCAGGTTCAAGTAGTATTTATGGTGCAGGTGCTACAGGTGGTATCATCAATATCATCACCAAAAGAGGTTCGGGTGATGGTGTAAATTTTGAAACCAAACTCGGCGTTACTTCAGGTGATAATTTCAAAAGTGATGCTTTAGCTTATGAAGCGTTTCAGTCTGCATCATTTAACCAAGGGGATTGGAGTGGTTTTATAGGTGCTAGCTATACACAACGCGGTGAAATTCAAGATAGTCGCGGTGATCGTGTAGGTCCAGAAGTTGCACAAACAGATCGTCAAGATACTGAAACTGTAGATGTGAATGGTCGTTTAAGCTGGCAGTTGGCAGATAAGCAAAAATTAAGTATCGGTGCGCAATACTATAATGATGAGCAAGACAGTGAATATGGCGCTGATTATGGTCCAGGCTTATCTGTTTTACTTCTAGGGGCAAAACCTAGTCAAAAAGCTGTAAAAGGTTTAGAGCTTGATACTCAACCACGTACTAAGCGCAGTGCAGTAAATGCACAATATGAAAATCAGGATTTTCTTGGTCAGATTTTAAATGCAGAGGCCTATTATCGTACTGAAAAAGGGCGATTCTTCCCAAGTGCAAATGCTTTAGCACATGCATCCATTCCAGGTGGAAGAACATTTATTGTTACCCAATCAGAAACAGATATTGATGTTTTTGGTGCTCGTTTAGCACTTCAAAGTAAGCTCAATCTGGCAGAACGTGCATTAAATCTAACTTATGGTGTGGATTACGATAAGGAAAATGGCAAACAAACAGCACAACTTTATGATCTAAATACTTTTATGAGTAGTAATGGTCTTAAGTTTAAGCCTTTAAATAATTATGCTTTTGGTCCTGAGGTAGATACTGAAAAGCTTGGTTTCTTCTTACAAAGTCAATTTGAAGCAACTGATCGCTTAAATCTACAAGCAGGTATTCGTCATGAGCGCATCGATAGTGATGTTAAAGACTCAGTTCCATATTCTGAAGCAATGGTTGCCGATTTCGTTCCAACATACCAAGCTAAAACCTTAAAAGGTGGTTCAGTTAAGCATGATGCAACACTTTTCAATGTGGGCGCACTTTATCATTTAACTGATGCACAACAGGTGTTCGCAAATTTCTCGCAAGGTGCAAATTTACCTGATGTACAACGTATGCTAAGAGATGTTCCTGCAAACTTTGTCGTAAGTAACCAAACAATTGATCCAATCAAAGTAAATAGTTTTGAGCTGGGCTGGCGTCTACAAGATGATGCGTTAAGTACAGGGATCACTGCGTTCTATAACAAATCTGATAAGTCATTGAAATTTGGTCCTCCAAGTTTTGCAATTGAAGTTATTGATACAGATGAACGTGTGTATGGTGTTGAAGGTAATATCAAATATACCGTTTCAGATGATTGGAATGTAGGTGGGACTTTAGCTTATACACGTGGTCAGTTCAAAAACTCAAATGGTAAATGGCAAGAGTTAGATGCAATTCGTGTAGCACCTTTGAAAGCAACGGTTTATTCAGACTGGCAATTCAATGATGGTTTAGGTTTACGAGTACAAGCTTTGGCTATTGATGGTACGGATGAAGCACGTAAAGATGCGATTGCGAATGGTAGTACTCGTCCACCAGCAGAAATCAAAGGTTTTGCAGTGATGGATGTGATTGCCAATGCAAAAGCAGGTCCAGGAACTTTAGGTTTTGGTGTATATAACGTGTGGAATACGGACTATAAGTCTGTTTATAGCCAAGCAGTTTCAACGGTTTACGGCGATATTTCGAGCTTGGCTGCTCAAGGTCGTACCTATGGTTTGAGCTACACTCTCAAGTACTAATCTTATCCAAAAGGCATCTTTTAGATGCCTTTTCTTTTGATGAATTCCATGATGAACAATCATTTAAAATTTTTAGCTTTGGCTGCGTTAATCAATGGAACGTGTTTTTCCATGATACTTCCTTTACTGGCACCTTTGACTCGACAGCTACATTTATCCGAATTCCAAGGTGGAGTGATCGTTTCAGCAGGAGCGATCTGTATGGCGATCGCTTCAATATGGGTTGCTAAAAATAAAAGTAATCAATCTCCACAAAATCTAGTGAATTATGGTTTTATAGGAATGACCGTAACATGGGCGCTTTTTACTTTCATACTTGCTTTGGGCTTAGAGGCGATTTTGCCTTCAGTGTTGATTTTCATTTTGTTGGTTTTAAGTCGTGCTTCGACTGGCATTTTTATGGCAATGCCACAAATCGGTCTACAAAGTTATGTCATGACAGAATCAACTGAAACAACGACTCGTAGCAAGAATATGGCATTGTTTGGTGCGATGAACAGCTTTGGTATGATTGTCGGACCTTTGGCGACTTCGTTATTATTGTATGGTGGACTATTATTTCCAATGTGGTTCGCGGTTGCTTTACTGGCATTAGTCAGTTTGGCACTCAGTATGTTTTTTAAGAAAAAGAGTGATATACGGTCAGATGCAGATAAGCCATCAGAACAAAGTTCAAATATAGTTTTGAATCAGCAAAATATTATCAAGCAAAGTTTAATTTGGTTGGCTTTAGGTTTTTCTACTTATGTTGCAATCGTGACATTAAACATGACTGCTGGATTTTATATCCAAGATAAATTCTTTCTGAGTAGTCAGCAAAGCGCAGTGTATTTCTCCCAATGTATGGTTGTTGTTGGTATCTGTCTGGTAGTGACACAGTTGCTGATCGTAAAAGTGATTAAGCTGCAACTACATAGTCTTGTATTAATCGGCATTTTGACCATGTGCTTTGGGTTGCTACTATCTCTTTATGCACAAAGTATTGTGGTATTTCAAGCCAGTTATATTTTCTATGGTATTTCAGTCGCTTGCTTATTACCTGCATTTACAACAGGGGCAGCACAAGCAGTTACACAAGATTCACAAGTTAAAATGGCAGGATATTGCACTGCAACTCAAGCTTTTGGCTTGATTTTTGGTCCTCTAGTTAGCACTTATTTATATCAATTTGATCAAAATCTACCTTTCTATTTTTTATTCGCTTTAATGATATTGGTTGGGATATGTATAGGGTGGGTTTTAGTCAGAAAGGAAGAAGAAATGAGTTCTTTTGTCGAAGATTAAACGCTTAATATGATCAAAAATCACTCATATATTCTTTTAAAAAGCAAGGAAACTTACATAACTACATCTTAGGACGTAAACATAGATGGCTGTTTGATTATTTATTGATCAAATTTATTTCATTTATTTAACGGTCGAAATTTAAGCTCATTTCTGGGTTAGCCTATTAAAAGTAAAACAATATAAGAGGAGTAAAGATGTTGATTTTTCATGATTTTCCTGTTCAAGGGGCACTTTTTGATATGGATGGAACAATGTTTGATACAGAGCGATTACGCTTTGAAACATTGAAACAAGCTTCAGAAGAGCTTATTGGACAGGAATTTTCAGATGAATATTTAATGCAGTGCTTAGGTCTGAGCGCAAAAACTGCAGAGCAACTTGCAAAGAAATTTTATGGGGAAGATGTTCCATATCAAGCAATTAGAAAACGTGCTGATGAGCTTGAGTTGGAATCTGTGCGTCACAATGGTGTTCCAATCAAAAAAGGTTTAATTCAAGTTTTAGAGCGCTTACGCAAATCAGGTTTAAGAATGGCAGTTGCGACATCTAGTCGACGTGCTATAGCAGAAGAATACTTAATTAATGCCAATGTTTATAAATTTTTTGATCTGTTAGTGTGTGGGGATGAAGTCGAAAAGGGTAAACCTCATCCAGAAATCTTTATTACGGCTGCGCAAAAATTAAATTTACAACCTAGTCAGTGTTTGATGTTTGAAGATTCAGAAAATGGAATCTGTTCAGCTCATGATGCGGGTGGTATTACGATTTTATTTAAAGATATTAAAGAACCAAATGATCGAATGTTAGCGAAAGCAAATTTTTATTATCAGGATCTGTATGAATATTTAAATGCTTTAGATCAGTACATCCCTGAAATGGATATGCCACAATTACAAGAACCATTTCCGCAAAGTTTGAATCAATTAACCGTTGGGATTCATGGTTTTGGTGCAATTGGAGGTGGATATATTGCTCAAATCCTTTCGCATTGGGATGGATATACGCGTCCAAAACGTATTTTGGCTTCCACGCGAAATAAGTTGTATTTGGAATCAGTGAATAGTTTTGGTAGCTACAGTATTCGATATGGGCAATCATCTTTTGATGAGCGAATTGATAACTTGACTGTTATTGACGCTGATAATGACAAACAGATGCTTGAAATGTACACGCAATCAAGTCTTGTTGCATTATGTTTGCCTGAACATGTGATAGCATCTGAATCAAAAATAATTGCCAAAGGTTTATTGGCTCGTTTCATGTCACAAGACTTGAATAATCATGAACCAATCACTTTTCTAATTATTTTAAACAAGGTCTGTGCGAAATATTTGGTGCTCAAATATATTCGTGAAGCTTTGCTTGAGATCACGGATGAAGATATTGCTGAGCATATTTTAAGTGAGCATTATTTTTGCGATACGGTGGTCAATCGCATGGTCTCTAAATTGAGTGATCAAGCTTTGTATCGTCAACTCAATATTAAGCATCGTTTATTTAAACAGTATCAAGCTGATTTAAATGAAGAAACGATTGAGTTATCAGATGAAACGGCATTAACTGAAAAACAGGAACGTCAGCTCAGCCAATCATTAGTGGAAATGCGCGAACAGTTCCAAGCGGGGCAGTTTTTACAAAATATGGATTTAATTTTATTCCATAGCGAAACAGATATGCCGATCTATGTTGAAAATCGAAGTCCGCTGTTAAATAAAATGCGCCAAATGATCTTAGTTGATCAAATCTCAGATATTCAAATCATTAAAAATCGCCTCTGGAATGGCTGCCATGCCATGATCGCTTGGCAGGCGCGTCTTATTGATCATGAAATGATTGGAATTGCTTTAGCTGATCAGAAGATCAAGAAATTTGCTGAGCAATTGGTGGGTGAAGTGAAATCAGGATTGGTAAATCTTGTTCCGAATCAAGCTAAACAACTTGATCGTATGGCTGAAAGTTTCATGAACTCATGCCGTTCTGCTTATAAAGATCCATGTGAGCGTGTTGCTCGTGATCCATTGAGAAAACTGGGTTACAACGAACGCGTACTCGGCAGTATTGAAAATCATATCGTGCAACAATTGCCCTATAAGTACTTATTACAAGGTGCTGTTTCGGGTTATGTGTATGCGGTTAAGCTTTTAGAAATTCCTGTTGATGAAGTGACTACGCATTTACAAAACGCTATCGAGCAAATGGATATTACTGAGCATGAAAAGAAAGATTTGTTTGAGTTGATTTATACATCAATCTCGACTGAATTAAAGATTTCAGAGCTAGGGCAATCTTTTCGTGTTAAAAATGCAGAGTTTGAAACAGCCTAAATGATTTTTAAAATTATTTAATCTTGCCAGTAAATTATGTTTGAATAACACAACTGTCAGATCGTTATTGTCGTTGTGTTATTACAAACATCTACCCAACTCGTAAAAACTGAAATTCGCGACTATCCAGAATGGCATCATGGTCGTACAGATTATGCTTTGTGGTATATCGAAATTGATCAACCAGAGTTAGTTGAATATTTAGATGCGATCAAAACACATTTCTCAGATTTCCTTATTAGGTCGAATCAACGTCAGTATCACATTACGTTATTCGTGTGCGGTTTTCTAAATACCCATCTTTCTCCATACAATGATGATTTTTCACATGAACAATTCTTACAACATCTAAAATCTATCAATCAATTACAACTTGAACCCTTTGAATTAGAACTCACAACGATCGATAGTTTTAGTAGTGCTTTATTTATTCAAATCATCGATCGAGAAAAAATTTTAGAAAAAATCCGTTCTCAGCTTGCACTTGTCTCGAATGAAATAGCGGCACTGCAATATTGTCCACAT
>Ga0172373_10009275_pt1 | contig 12259 bp, 9 predicted proteins | sample Lak10m_2_FD_114546 | JGI IMG/M metagenome (GOLD analysis project Ga0172373, IMG submission 114546) | Freshwater microbial communities from Kabuno Bay, South-Kivu, Congo - kab_092012_10m | ecosystem: Environmental > Aquatic > Freshwater > Lake | place: Democratic Republic of the Congo: South-Kivu... | reverse complement strand
TATGAATCAGACAGGAGCCGCGACCGTGAGGGAGCGGTGATGGAGATGACAACGGAAAAGTAATGTGCCCTTTGCTGGTGCTGCGGGCTTTGGATGTTTTCCTGGGTCCCGGTGATGCTTTGTGGTACAGTCGATGGTAGTTGGTCAGGGGTTTGTCAGGGCAATGGCCCCCTCACCCCCGACCCCTCTCCCCCGCGGGGGGCGAGGGGAGGATTAGTGTTTGGGTTGGGCAGGAGGCCGGATTTCGATGACAGTGCAGCGAGGACGCAGAATTCAGGCGCGGCGGACGGCTGCGATGCTGACGTGGGCAGCACTGGCCGTGCTGGCCGTGCTGCTCCGGTATGCTCGAGTGAACGGTCTGATTCGCGGGGAGGTGTGGGAGCCGGCGGCTTTGCTGCTGACGGGCTTCCTGACTTTGCTGTCACTGTTCAGCTGGCTGCTGTTTGCTCCGCGCAGAAACTCGGCGGATGACAGTGCAGCCCTGTTTTTTGGTGGCCTGCTGACTCTGATTCCGCCGGCGTTCATCGCCTGGAATCTGATGCCCGCGGCATCTCCGCTTAAGTCGTGGCTGACGCTGGGAGTGCTGGTATTTGGGGTGCTGGCGATTCTTAGTCCGATTCCTGACGAGCTGTTTCGCGTACCGCGTGATCGTCGCAGTTACCTGAGCCTTGTGACAGATGCGACCCTGGCGACGATGGATGTTTCACCCGAGCAGACTCCTTTTGAGAAGCTGGCGATTCGCACGGTCTTTCGTCTGACGGGTGGATCTGACGGCAGCAGTTCTGCGGGGCCGGTGTCCCGTGGTGATGGTGGTCGTTCGGTTCCGGCTGAGGAAGCTCGGGATCCCTGGGCCGATCCGTTTCGCGGCACCGGCCGGACTCTCAGTCGGGTTCGTTCGGCGATCAGTGCGGCCGGGACGGCCGTCAGCGCTGCCGCCTCGGCGGCGTTGCGGAACACTGCTGCGGCCGCTGTGAATCCGCCCCAGCCGCCGGTGCCTCAGCCGGTGCCGGTGTCTGAATCCGTGGCGGCTCGTTTTCCGCTGCCAACGGCTGCCTCCGGACCGGTTCAGTCCCCTGTATCTGCGGTGACTGCCATTCCTGCGGTGACTGCTGTTCCTGTGGCTGCTTTCATTCCTGCGGTGGCTCCCATTCCGGCCTCTGCGTCTGTTCCGGCAACTGCTCCCAGTCTGCAGGATCTGGAACGCCGGCTGCGTGAGGAGTTTGGTGAGGACGAGGATGAGCGGGGTGACATGTCCGAGCCTGCTGGGGGGCTGTCAGGGGCGGCTTTGTCTGCCGTGCAGCATTCCAGTGACACAGTACAGATGCTGCGAGTGCAGGACGAGCGTGGCGGGGAGAATGTTGAAGGCACGGCACTGGTGCGGTTTCAGGTGGGGCAGAAACGCGTGCATGTCCACATCCCGTTCTCGCCTCCGCTGCCCGGTATTCCGGATGTGGAGTGTGAGCCGACGGGTACCGATGCAGTTCGAGTGAAAGTGGCGATGCGTCAGGCGTACGGTGTGCGTCTGGAAGTGCGGCGTGCCGAGGCATCTCAGCCGCTGCAGACCGAGATTTCCTTTGCGGCAGCCGCCGCACCGGCAGGATAGACAGAGCGGGCATGAATCACGGATTTAAGCGAGAGCTGGAAGCGGGCCTGCAGGCGGTGAGACAGGCTGCGCTGCTGTGTCGGCAGGTGCAGTCGGGTATTGCGACGGAGTCGCTGGCGAAGCAGGATAACAGCCCGGTGACAGTGGCAGATTACGGCAGTCAGGCATTGATCTGTCGCCGGCTGCGAGCCGATTTTCCGGCTGATCCGGTGATTGGTGAGGAGGGTGCTGCGGAGCTGCGAACTGCGGCCGGTGCCGATTTTCTGCAGCAGGTGCTGCAGCTGTGTGCTGAGCACGGAGCGGCGGGGACGGCGGATGAGGTTTGTGGCTGGATTGATCATGGTGGTGCATCGCAGTATTCGTCGCGATTCTGGACTTTGGATCCGATTGACGGCACGAAGGGATTTCTGCGGCGTGAGCAATACGCCATTTCGCTGGCATTGATTGTCAACGGTCAGATTGAGCTGGGTATTCTGGGATGTCCGAACATGGACTGTCCGGGCAGCGGGCCGGGAGTTTTGGCGTGGGCAGTGCGAGGTTACGGGGCGTGGCAGCAGCCGCTGTTTCAGTCAGAGCTGCCGGCGACCGCCATTCGCACCAGCGGCACTGCAGAGCCATCGGATCTGGTGATTTGTGAGTCGGTGGAGTCGGGGCACAGTGCGCACGACTGGTCCGGGCTGATTGCCGCGGACCTGACGGTTGGGAAGCCGCCGCTGCGAATGGACAGCCAGTGCAAGTACCTCGCGGTTGCTCGCGGTGAGGCGGACCTGTATCTGCGGTTGCCGACGAAAATAGGCTATCGGGAAAAGATCTGGGATCATGCCGGTGGCGTGCTGCTGGTGCTGGAGGCAGGCGGTCAGGTGACAGATATTTCTGGTCGTCTGCTGGATTTTCGGCAGGGGGCGACTTTGGCACTGAACGAGGGTGTTGCGGCGACGAACGGTCGGGTGCATCCGGTGGTCCTGCGAGCGATCGAGCGGAACCGTCCTGCCGGCTGACAAGCCTTTGAATTTCGCGGGAATTGCCAGCGAAAGGGCCGTTTTTTTCTTGATTTGCTCTGTTTTTTTGCTTTTTGTGAGTTTTTCGGGAACTTGCGGCAGCGGTTTTGCGTCGTGTCTGCGGGGTGTCCTTGCGCGCTGGGGTACCTGCCACGGTGTGCTGTTTGCCAAACCTGCTCTTTTGCCGCGATTTTTTCGTGTTCTGCCCGCCACAAGCGAACCCGCCATGTCACCAGCTTCCTCAAATTCTCAGCTTGACCAGTTGCATCAGCTGCTGTCTGCTCAGCATGACGGACAGCTGACCGCTGCAGAACAACAGCAGCTGCAGCATCTGTCAGCTCAGTTCCCTCAGCAGGCACGCCAGTTTCAGGCGGACCTGGCGCAGGTTTCTGTGGGATTGCGTGGTCTGCCGCGGCAGGCCCTGGCCGGTCCGATCTTTTCCGCTGAAACATCGGCTCAGGTTCCGTGGCTGGTGCGACCATCTGACAGCAGCGGCAGACGCTGGGCAAAGTTCACCGCAGTGGTCAGTACACTGGCTGTTCTGGGTCTGCTGGTGATGTTTACCAGGCAGGCACCGGACAGTAACTCAGCCGTTTCCCGAAGCGACACTGCTGTGCAGACAGATTCTGCTGCGGCCGCGAATCGGGCTGCGGAATTTGAAAGCCTGCTGCCCCGTGATTCCGCACCCGCAGTATCAGAAGCTTTGCCGGCTGTGGCTGCGTCCCCGGCTGAACCTGTGATGGCTGCTCAGCCTGCTGCTGGCGAATCATTAGCACGGTTTAATGAAAGTGCCGCTGTCAGTAACTCGCAGGTGCAGCTGCTGGCTGATGCTGCGGACTGGAAGGTCGTGGTGGTGAAAGTTGGTGCGGTTGATCGCAGTGATGTGAAGGACCGGGTTGGCAAGGTTTTGCAGCAGCACGGCCTGCTGCTGGCGGATGCGGCACCTGTTGCCATGCCGGAATGGCTGGCGGTGGTTCTTTCCACGGATGCTCTGGTGCAGCAAAGTCTGGTGCAGGCGGTGTCGGTGGCTGTGGATGGTAAGGTGTCCGAGTGGAATCCGGCTGGTATTCGCAGTGCGGCTCGCGAAGAGATTGTGGCGGCGGTGCGACGATCGCTCCAGTCTCCGACTCAGGCCGAACTGGCTCGCGGTGAAATCTACGTGGCTGTCCGTGGCGTGCCCGCTTTTCTGGCGGCCGATGGACTTTCGAACAGCTCGGCCGAAGAGCAGGCAAGGCTGGGCAATCGTGTCGATTTCTACAATGGGCTGAACGGAGCGACCGGCAGGGCTGCAGAAGCGAAGCAGCTGCAGGCTGCTGCAAAGCCTCCGGCACGCAGTGGTGCAAAAGCTGCTGATCAGCAGCAGCTTGCTGAGAGTGCGGCACCAGTCAGCGGCGGCAATGTGACGCTGCTTGTATTTGAGTTTCCGGATTCAGATGCCCCGCAGGAGAATTCGGACGGTGCTGACGCCACGGACAAAGATCCGAACGTGCAGTAAGACGGCATGGTTGTGGTGCAGGAACGTGGTGTTTTGACGGGTTGAGCCGTCTTGCGACCCAATCCATTTTGCTCGGTGTCTGAAAAGCAGCGCCTGTGTTTGGTTCGTGCTTCGCCGTTCAGGCGTCTGCTTCCGGCAGGCCCAGGAATTTTCGTAATTCCGCAACCAGCTTCTGCTCAGATTCACGAATCAGGCATTCCCACACCAACAGCACATCCCAGCCGGCGTCGCGGAGTGCCTGTTGCTGAGCCATATCGCGAATCTTGGTCTTCTGCCGTTTCTCGCGCCAGAACTCGACATTGGTTGCCGGCTGGACTGTTCCAAAACGACAGTCATGGCAGTGCCAGAAACAGCCATTGACAAAGATCACTTTGCGTCGACCGGGCATGACGATGTCTGGCGTGCCGGGCAGAGATTTGACTCGCAGTCGAAATCTGGCACCGAGGCGATGTACCAGTGACCGAACGATGAGTTCCGGTCGCGTATTGCCCGAGCGAATGCGGGACATATTTCGCGAGCGCTGCTCTTTTGAATGCACATCCGTCATGCCAGACTCCTTGCGCTGGATCCTACTTGCTGCTGAGCGTCGATGACACCGGTGCAGGCGGTGAATTTGAGGAGTTTTGGGTCCGCGAGCGACAGATTTTCGTATCTGGCACTGGCAAAGACCTCGCTGCACCGTGTGTTTTGCGCCCGGTTCGCCGATTCTGCTGCGGAATGAGACCAGGCCTGCTGCCGTGCTGTGTGTCATGTTCGCACGCTTGTGTGCGGTGTGACCGCTGCGGTCGGTGCATCCTGGCGGGCTGGTGCGAATTCGCTCACATTTTCGCGGAACCGTTATTTGGCATCTGATTTGCGTTCCTGCCAGATGTGATCTGATGAGTGTCAGTGTGAGTTTTGCAGGGGTGGTGAAAGACATGACGGTGCTGGTCCGTGAGGTGGTGAATTCAGGCGAAAGGGTTGACAGAGGGGTTTCGCGAACGCTGGTCAACTTTGTGCTGGACCTTGTGCTTATGCTGCTGTTCACGGCCTTGTCCATCGTTGCGGTGATTGTGCAGTTTGTGTTTCCGCCGGCAGTCTCAGCAAAGGGCTGGCATCTGTGGGGACTGAATTACGGTCAGTGGTGTGGGCTGCAGTTTGGGCTGCTGAGTACGCTGGGATTTGGCATTGTTGTGCATGTGATGCTGCACTGGACATGGGTGTGTTCGGTGCTGGCGCGGCAGATTCTGGGGCAGAAAGATGTTCCCGACAACGGTCTGAGGACAGTCTACGGGGTCGCGCTGTTGATTGGTCTGTTGCTGTCGGGAGCGATTTTGACGGGTATTGCGATGCTCAGTATTCAGATGCCTCCTCAGACTTAGTCTGTCTGGCAAGTCTGTATCGCTTATGTTTTCGTGTCTGACCATGGTTTTTCAGCAGAGGGAGCAGCGAGATGATTCGCCTGAATCGAATTCTGGTGCCGACGGATTTTAGTGAGTTCAGTCGTCCGGCGATGACGTATGCGTGCGCCATGGCCGAGCGATTTGGGGCGCAGCTGCACGTGCTGCATGTGGTGCCGGACCCGGCCATGCTGGTGCCTGAAGCAGCCGTATTTTCAGTGGAATCCATGCAGGCGCAGTCCGACCAGCTGGTCGCTGATGCGCAGAAACTGCTGCAGCAAATTCCTGCGGGCGGTCAGAGCGGTCAGTCAGTGGTGCGCGAAGTGCGTGTGGGAGCCGCCTTCATGGAAATTATCGATTATGCAAAGAGTCAGGACATTGATTTGATCGTGATTGGCACCCATGGGCGTTCCGGACTGTCGCATATTCTGATGGGCAGTGTCGCGGAACGAGTGGTTCGTGCGGCACCCTGCCCTGTCCTGTCGGTCAAGCCGTCCGGGCATCAGTTTGTGATGCCCTGAGGCTGCTGGCTTTGCCTGTCGTCCGAACTGATTTAGCATAATGGCAGTTGCGTGACTGGCATGCGACGGCTGTTGTGTTGGATTTGCGTCGAAGGCGACGAATGATGAGTATCGGGCAATTCCTGGTTCGTGGTCTGCTGGCTGCTGCATGGGGCTGGCTGCTGCTGTGTTGTTCGCTGTCGGTCAGTGGCACTCAGGTTTCCGCTGCCGATCTCAGACGCAGCCTGTTGTTGATCACGGCCGATGACATGAATGCCGATTCACCGGGGTGGATGGGGAATACGCTCCAGGCGACTCCGGCGCTGGATGCCTTCGCCGCCACGTCGCATCGATTTCGGAATCATCATGTCACGGTACCGATTTGTCAGCCAGGCCGGCAGGCTCTGATGACGGGGCTTGTGCCGCATCGCAATGGTGGCATGGGTTTCAATCCGATCAACTCGGGAACCGTAACACTGCCGGCTTTGCTGCAGCAGCGTGGCTGGTTTACGGCCGTGATTGACAAGCATCCGCACATGAAACCGGATGCCGAGTTTCCATGGGACGTGAAGCTGAGCGGCAGCGGCAAGAATCCCGAGCTGATGCGGCAGCACATGGACCAGCTGCTGCAGCAGGCAACGGCTGCCGGCAAGCCATTCTTCATCAATGCCAATATCACGGATCCGCATCGACCGTTTCCCGGCAGTACTCAGGCGAAGGCAAAACAGGGTTCAAAACGGCAGCAGAACGAAAAGCAGCAGCAGCGGGCGGAGCGACAGCAGCTGGCTGGGCAATTCGTGGGTCGCACGTTTGAGCCTCAGGAAGTACGGGTCCCGGAATTTCTGGAAGAACTGCCGGCTGTGCGTCGTGAAGTGGCGATGTACTACACCGCAATGGCTCGGCTGGATCAGACGTTTGCCGGCATTCTTGAGTCTCTGCAGGCCAGTGGCCGGGCCGACAGCACGATCGTGGTGTTTCTCTCTGATCACGGCATGTCATTCCCGTTTTCGAAGGCCAGTGTGTATCGGAACGGGACGTGGTCACCGGTGCTGCTGCAGTATCCGGGAATGCCTGCGTCTGCGGTGCATGACGAATTTGTCAGCAGTGTGGATTTGTTGCCAACACTGCTGGATCTGCTGAGTGTGCCGCATCCGGAGGGGCTGGACGGTCGGACATGGCTGCCGCTGCTGAACGGCCAGACTCAGGAACAGCGGGATGCGGTTGTGACGCACGTGAATTCCGTGAGCAGCGGGAAGAATTTTCCCCAGCGCTGCATTCGCACGGAATCTGCGGCACTGATGTTTCACGCATGGTCTGACGGTACGACAAAGTTTCAGGTGGAGGCGATGAGTGGTCTGACCTGGAATGCTCTGGCTGCCGCTGCCGATTCCAGCCCGCAGATTGCGGCGCGAGTCCGTCAGTTTCAGACGGGTGAGCCGCTGATGTTTTTTGATCTGACAGCGGATCCTGCCGAACGCCGCAATCTGATTGCTGAGCCGGCGGCGGCACCGCGAATTCAGCAGCTCGGTGAACGTCTGCTGCAGCACATGGAGCAGACTCGTGATCCCCAGACCGATGCCTTTCGCGTGGCCTTTGCTCGCTGGCGCGGGGACCGCTGATGGCGGCCGGGATCATGGCTGTTGCGGCCGATTCGCCCGTCTTTTTCGCTGTGCGTGGCCGTTTCGTTTGCTCAAACTGAGTTGCGTCGTGAAGATACCGGCAGGGCTCGAATTCGGGTGCCACCTCTGTTGTCACTGAAGGAACGTGTCATGCGCAGCTTGCTCGCCGTGTTCTGCTTTCTGACTCTGTCATCGCTGGCCAGCTCGGCGGACTGGCCGCAGCTGCTGGGGAATGGGCTGCGAGCGGGGACGGCACCTGATTTTGAGTTGCCGGCAAATCCTGGGCTGGCCTGTGCCATCGCGGGGTCCGACGGGTTCTATGCAGCGCCTGTGATTGCCGACGGGACGATCTATGCAGTGGACGGATCCGGGCAGGTACTGGCGGCCGATCTCCAGACGGGAACAGTGCGCTGGCGGTTTCAAACGGGTGGCGGTTCCGGTAACTGCAACAACGCCGCGGCCCCGGCCGTGATTGGTAATCGCCTGCATGTAGGAACGACGGGCGGGCTTTACTATGTCCTTGACCGAATGACCGGGACCGTGATCCGTCAGCTGGATCTGCGGGAACCCGTGTTTTCGGCTCCTGCTGCGGGAAACGACCGTGTCTACGTGGCCACTTTGGGGGCGCGAGTATTGGCTTTGACGGCCGACGGTGAACAGGTCTGGGAATGGGATTTTGTTCGCAGTGTGGTGGGGTTTGAGGGAAATCGGTGGAGCGGTGAGGACTGGCTCAGGGTTCGGGGTGATCGAGTGACCTGGAAGGATCATTTTGTTTGTTCGCGTGACATCTGTCTGGTGGGACGCACGGTTGTGATCCCGGCGGGTGGTCGTACTGTTTTTCTTGAGGATCGCGGTGCTGAAGCGGCGTTGCTGACGGCGGCTGCCGTTCCCGAGTATGCAGGCAGCGAGTATCCGGCGACGTTTGGTCAGTCGGCTGACGCCGAGGGCAACGTTTACGTACACTGGCATCGTCGCGACAATGCCGGGCGACTGGAAGTCTTCCGGCTGTCGGAAGGCACAGTCACCAGCAGTTTCATCGATTCAACTCAGACCGCCATCGATCTGCCTGGTTTGCTGAGTCTTGCACCCGTGGCCGTGCGTGACGGAAACATTTATCGCACAAAGCCGGAAGCTGGTCAGGGGCTGTGTCGGCATCGTGCAGATTCGGCTGAAGTAACAGTTCTGTGTGAAGCACCGGCCATCAGTCCTCCGGTGCTGACTCAGCAGCATGCTGTGTATGGAGGTCTGGATGGTCGCCTGTATCTGGTGCCGCTGGACGGTGGTGCGGTCAGCAGTTTTGCCACGGCCTTTGACAGCCCGATCTCAGCACCAGTGGCGATCGCTGACGGGCGAATTGTGGTGGCCTGTGAAGACGGCTATTTGTATGTGCTGGCGGCGGATGGTCGTTCCCCGCTGCCGCAGCGTGATCTGCAGATCTGGCGGATTCGCAGTCCGCTGCAGGGGCCTTTGGCCACTGCGGAATTTGACTGGTACACGAACTATGGTGATTTCGGCTGTACGAACGCCAATCAGCAGGGCCTGAAACCACCGTTGCGGATGCGCTGGGCGCGGCGACTGGAAGGAACCGTGAAGCATCTGCCGGTTTGCGGTGGCGGTCGATTGTATACTCACACGGCAGAAGGTCAGGTGATTGCTGTCGAGCAGGATACCGGGCGCATGCTGTGGCGGCGTTACTGGCCCGATGTGTATCTGTCCTTCACTTCGCCTCTGTACATACGCGAGCGTCTGTTGATTCCTCAGGCTGGCATTCGTCGTTCGCTGGTGCGGTGTCTGGATGCTGCGACAGGACGAATGCAGTGGGAAGCACCGTTTACCGGATCACCCAGCTGGAGCCGTCAGTTTCCGCCGGTCGTTTCGGGGAATCTTGCCATCTATGCTTCGGGTTCCGGACGTTATTCACACCAGGGGACAGAGAAGCCCTGGATTTTTCGCGGCGAGCCGGTGCAGTCGCCGGATGGTGCTGAGGTGATGAGTTTTATTTATTCGAACGACAACCCGTACTACCCGAAGGATCATCAGCCGACAATCTGGGCGTGGGATCTGGATACGGGCAAGCTGGTCTGGCAGCGAGATTTTTCAGAGTACGGGCGAGGCGGCAATGACTGTGGTCTGTGTCTGCTGGATGGCAAGCTGTTTTACTCTGTCTTTTTCGGGTATTCGGCCAGTCAGCGGGCGCGTCGGGGGCTGCCTGAAAAGAACAACGGGCTGACGGCCTGTCTGGATCCGCAGACCGGTCAGGTGCAGTGGCAGACGACTGACTACTACGTCACGTCCAAGTGCACGCTGACGGGCCGTGACGGCAGACTGTACATCGGCGGTTTCAATCGTGCATCCGAGGAGACTCAGGATCGCTTTGTGTGGTGTCTGAATGCCGCGGACGGTTCGCTGGTCTGGAAGTCGGATGCCGTGACGTCCGCACTGAACGTGGTAACTGTCGGGCCCACGTTTGTTTTTTCCAATGCACTGCGCGGTCGCGGGAACGTGTTTGATCGCGAGTCGGGGAAGGTGGTGGGCGGTGTTGGGCACAACTATGCCTGCTGTCGATTTACGATGTCTGAGCCCTATATTCTGGGGGCCAACATGGACATGATTGATCTGTCGCAGAACAGCCGACTGGTATCAACCGGACCGGCGATTGACAGTCGTGAATGTCTGGGTGCGGTCGTTTCAAACGGTCGGATTTTTTACATGTCGCAGGCCAGTGGTTTCGTGGTATCGCAGACATACGGTGACGAAGCGACCAGAGTGGGGCCAGTCTGGGAACGGTGAGCGGTGATGTGATCCTCGAATTCTGCAGAATTGTGGCGGACTGCGGTGGCTGCATGGCCTTAACGTGATAGAGAACTCAAGTCGGCACGAAGCCGTCTGTATCGAGTTTGGAGAGACAACAGAAGGACAGGTCGGCAGTTGCCTGAGGGGGGTGGCTGCTGGCACTGTCTTTCTGTTGTTGCGCTGCCACCTAAGCAGCGAAGGTGTTGCTGGCGGTCGGTACAAATCAGAGCTCGGGCTGGAAAGCCAGCAGGGGCAGCAGTGCGAAAAAGGGGGGGCTTGAGGGCAGAACTCGGGCTGGAAAGCCCGAGCTACGTTTGTGGGTCTGAGGTCGGGCAAAGTTGGCGGGGACGTCGGTGTGAATGTGCCGTGCGACGGCACATTCGGGGGTGCGAAAAAGGTTGGCTTGAGGGCAGAACTCGGGCTGGAAAGCCCGAGCTACGTTTGTGGGTCTGAGGTCGGGGAAAGTTGGCGGGGACGTCGGTTTTTAGCCGCATGACAGGCACCCTCGTAGACAGCACCGGCCGCTTTCGCCATCAGGTGTACCGTCTGACCGTCCGGCTGCCACGGCAGTGCAGCGGCCCCTTTTCCGCGAAACATCCGCCCCAGATACTGTTCCAGCAAATCCTCAAGTTCCCGCACCTCTGCATGCTCCATCACCACTTCTCCCCACGGCTGACTACACACCCTCGTCTCTCACACCCACTCCAGACGTTTCAGGCTGGCCGGAGCCCCCTGCCACGGTCGCACCTCAGTACGCTCACGACGCTCTGAAAAATGTGCACACACTCCGAACTGATCGAGCCCGGTCCAGTCCGCCAGCTTCCCGCCGGAACCGTCCGCCGCCACAAAATCCTCAGCCGTCAATTCCAGTTCCTGAACGTCGTCGCTGCCGGAAATTTCACGCTCACACACCCACGTCATCCGCGGGCCCCGATAATTCCGCCACTCGTTCTGCACGATCACAAACGACAGCCAATTCGTACGCTGCATCAGGAGGCTGATTCGCAGGCGATTCCCGGCTGCCCCCTGATATAAAGGGTCGGTCAGTTTCCGCGTCCAGGTCTGCACCAGGCTGACGTGCGCCGCATTCAGCTGATACCAGTCCCGCAGTCCGCGCGAAAAATCATCAATCAGCGAACCCCGCTGCAAACTCGCCTGCACCGCCGCAGTCTGCAGCTGCTGCGGAGTTGCCGACAGCAGCATACTGCTTAAACACAGCCGCTGCACAGGATCACGAAATCCCGGCAACTCAGACATGTCCACCGGCTGCGGCAGTCGGTAAAAGACGTTCGCAAAGGCAAACAGCGGTCGCTCCAGTGATTCCAGTGGCAGACTGGCATGAAAACACGGCCCGCTGCCAGTGGCTGTGCCCTGCCCGTTCGCAGGCTGCTGCTGCTTCGACTGCTCCGTGACATCCGAACTGCGCCAGAATCTGGCTCGAGGGTCGCCGTCCACGCTGTAATAAACGGCGCAGTGATCGACTGCCCAGGCGTGCTCCGCAAGGCGGATCTCCAGCCCAGGTGGTTCTCCCGAGCTCAGCAGCAGGCGGACCGCCGGAGTTTCCGGCAGTGCCGGCCCGCCCTGCAGATGCTGGTCCAGCCATAACGGCAAAGCCACCGCGGTCTCTTCGGCCAGCCGATGATTCATGTGTATCGACCACGTGTATCGCAGCGGCTGCTTCGGAATTAAAAGATTCGTACTGTAAACATCATCCATCCAGCCATGAAAATCATTGGTGGCACTGCGGTGCAGCACGGGACAGCGAATCAGAGGGGCCACACTTTCAAAGCTGAGCGTGCTGCGGAACAGTTCCAGATCGCCGGTGACATGGTCCTGCGGACGACCTTGATCCCCGGCGAATTCATGCGGCTG
>Ga0172373_10009273_pt1 | contig 12259 bp, 11 predicted proteins | sample Lak10m_2_FD_114546 | JGI IMG/M metagenome (GOLD analysis project Ga0172373, IMG submission 114546) | Freshwater microbial communities from Kabuno Bay, South-Kivu, Congo - kab_092012_10m | ecosystem: Environmental > Aquatic > Freshwater > Lake | place: Democratic Republic of the Congo... | reverse complement strand
TTGAGCTGTTACACAGATTTTTAGAAATAAGTGTGAAAAATTCAATGATATTGTTATGGAATTAGCTTGTTCTTTATGGAATTTTCACTTGGCTTTTTAATCTTAAACAAGTCTAATAATAAAACTTGAGATAGTGACATAAAGTATATTTATAATTTTGATACTAATAAAATTACTAAAAAATAGTTTTTTAAAACATAATAATTATTGCACTTTCTTAAATATTCATATAATAAACTATAAATAAATTAACAATTAACTTTTTAAAATATGAGAACTATTTTTTTTGAAAAAGATATAAATATTAAATCTAATTTTGTTGATTTAAAAGACTTATTTTCATATATAATTGAAAATCAGCTTGTAACAGAAATTTGATATTTAAATGAAAATGATTTAAGTGAAAAAAGTAAAAATTTATTTTTAAAATCAATTAAATCATCTAATCTTATAAATATATAATTTATGTTTAATATAGAATTAATTCAAGAAGAAATATATATTTTAGAATATCTTGAAAAAAGAAATTTATTAAATCAATATAAAAAGTCTAAATCAAATATTCTTTCTTGAAGATATATTTGAAATAAAATTTGATACAGAGAACCTAAAAAAGATCAAATTATTTATTTTAGAATAAATAAACAATATAGAGCTTTATGTAGATTAGATTGAAAAAATTTAATAGTTTTTGATATAGATAATCACCAAAATAAATAATTACTATTAACAAATTTTTAAATGAAAATAACTATTTTTTGAACTTGATATGTTTGACTTGTAACATGAACTTGTTTGGCTGAAGTTTGACACGAAGTAATGTGTATTGATATAGATGAAAATAAAATAGAAAACCTAAAAAAATGAATTATTCCTATTTATGAACCTTGACTTGAAGATTTAGTAATTAGAAACTACAAAGAATGAAGATTAATTTTTAGCACAAATGCTCGTGAATGAATAGAATTTTGAAAAGCTATTTTTTCTGCTGTTTGAACTCCTCCAGATGCTAATCATAAAGCAGATTTAAGATTTGTTAGAGAAGTTGCTAAAACATTTTGAGAGTATTTAGGAAATGAATATAAAGTCTTTATTAACAAATCTACAGTTCCAGTTTGAACTTGAGAAGTTTGCACGAAAATAATTTTAGAAGAATTAGAAAAAAGATGAGAATCTGACTTTTCTTTTGATATAGTTTCTAATCCAGAATTTCTAAAAGAGGGAATTGCAATAAGAGATTTTATGTTGCCAGATAGAATAGTTTGTTGAATAGAAAATAAAAAAGCAGAAGAAATAATGAATTTAATTTATAAGCCTTTTTTGAGATCAAATAGACCTATAGTTTTTACAAGCCTAAAATCAGCAGAAATAATAAAATATGCTTCAAATGCTTTTTTAGCAACAAAAATAAGTTTTATAAATGAAATAGCAAATTTTTCAGAAATTGTGTGAGCAAATATATCAGAAATAAGTAAATGAATTTGACTTGATGACAGAATATGAACAAGATTTCTTCATGCTTGAATTGGTTATGGTTGAAGCTGTTTTCCAAAAGATGTTCAAGCACTTATAGAAACTTGAAAAGAGTTTAATTATGACTTTAAAATAATTAGGTCAACTCAGGAAGTTAACAAAATTCAGAAAACTAAAGTTATAGAAAAATTATTAAAAAAAATTGGTTCTCTAAACTGAAAAACAATTTCTGTTTGGTGATTGTCTTTTAAGCCTAAAACTGATGATATAAGAGAAGCTCCAAGTATTGAAGTTATAAATAAATTACTTGATTTATGAGTAGAAAAAATTAAATGTTTTGATCCTGTTTCAATGAATAATATGAAAACGATTTTTTGAAAAAACGAAAAAGTAGAATTTACAAAAAATAATTATTATGCAATAGAAAAAACTGATGCTCTAATCCTTTTAACTGAATGGGATGAATTCAGAATAATAGATTTTGAAAAAATGAAAAATTTAATGAGCTGAAATATAATTATAGACTGAAGAAATATTTGGGATAAAAGCGAAATGATAGCTTTATGATTTGATTATGAAGGGATATGAAAATAGAGATATATTATTGTAGGGAATGCATGCCTGTATTCCCTACAATTTACTTATAAATTTAACAATAAAAAATGATAGAAGAGCAAAATACATTAGCTGAAAAATTCATAAGAAAATGATTTTGGTTGTATTTTTTTTCATTTATAATGGCTCCAATTTGATATATAATAAAAATTATAATATCACAAGAATTATCTGTTGCGGATGTTTGAATTCTTTATTGAGTTATGAGTTTTATTATTTTAGTTTCTGCCTATAATGACTTATGAATTACAGAAAGTCTTTATTTTTATATTCCTAAATTCATACTTGAAAAAAGATATGATAGAGTAAAGTTTTTTCTATTTTATGCAATACTTATTCAAGTTATAACTTGAGTTAGTATTGCTTTATTTTTCTTTTACTGAGCTGATTTTTTAGCTAATAATTACTTTCATGCCAAACCTGAAGAAATTACCAAAATAGCTGATGTTTTCAAAATTTTTGCTTTTTTCTTTTTATCAATAAATTTTCTCCAAATCATTACTAGCTTTTTTATGGCTATTCAAAATACATTTTATTCAAAAGTAACAGATTTAATTAGAATGTGTTTTACTCTATTTTTTGTTTTATGATTGTTTCTACTTGATAAATCTAGTTTGATAGGTTTTTCTTATTCTTGGCTTTTTTGACTTGTAATATGAACTTTAATTGCGGTCAATACATTTTATAATAAGTATTACAAAATTTATCTTAAAAATGAAAAGTTAACTTTTGATAAATCTTTGGCTTGGGAAATAATCAAATATGCTTCTTTAATCTTTATAACTGCTGAAGCTTGAACTATTTTGAGCCAAATAGATATGCAATTAATTATTTATATGCTTTGAGCTGAACCTGCTTGATATTATACAAATTATTTAAGTATGATTTGAATTCCTTTTATGATTATTTGACCTATATTTTGACTTCTTTTCCCAGTATTTTCTGAAATGCATTGAAGAAAAGATTATGTAAAAATCAAGCTAATAAAACAAATATTTACAAAGAACTTTTTGATTATTTGAATATGATTTAATATATTATTTTTTGTCTTCGCTAAGCAAATAGCTTTTATTCTATTTTGAGCTAAATTTATGCCATCATGAGAAATTTTACAATATTCAGTTATGTTTTTACTTTTTAATTTTTTACTCCAAATAAATTTTAATATAATGGCTTGAATATGAAAAGTAAAAGAAAGATTAAGAATAATAGTTATTGCTATAATATTCAATTTTATACTAAATATTATACTTATAAAATTAATTTGAGTTGAATGAAGTGCTTTGGCAACTTGAATTTGATGGATTTTGATTTGGGTTTTATCTGAATATTATTTATGAAAAGAATATTTTGTAAACTATGACTTTAAATCATTATTCAAAAATACTATAATTATGTGAATAATTTGATTTTTAAGCTATAAATACATCGTTCCACATTTTGATATATTATCAAGACAAGTTAGTTTTTTCTATATGTTAATATTTACAATTCTTTATTTTTTGATTTTTACATTAGTTAATTTAAGGGAATTTAAGATGTTTTTATGAGAAGTTAAAAAAATTAGAAAGTAAAAATTTGCTACAATTAATATTTTATGTTATAATATTTTAAATTTAAAATATTATATTAATGTTATGAAAGACAAACATAAACATAAAATCAAGAAAAGTGTAAAGAGGGTTATAAGAGACATAGATATATTTATAGTAGTTTTTTGAGTCGTTATGATTTGGAGAGGTCTTTGGAATTTTCTAGATCGTTACTTTTTATCAGATATGTTTTTGCTTTCTAATATTCTCAGTATAACTTTTTGAGTTATAATAATATTTTTACATGATTTTAGTTTAAAAAAGCTTGAAGAATAACAAAAACTAAAAATTGCTAGTTTTAGCCAATTTTTTTTTAAAGTAATATCTTTATGATATTACTTGCATTATATAATCGTTTTATTCAAGTTAAAATATATAAACAAAGGTGACTTTATCTCATTCTTGAGAAAAAGAACAAGCTAATTATACAAATTTATGATTTTATCATAATTTTTATTTACTTCTTTTTTAAAAATTCATATGTTAGTTAAAAGTTTTTTAGCAACCTCTTCATGAACTTCAGACTCAAGATATGCTTTAGCTAAAACAAATATATCTATATTAGAATTAACTGTAAATTGATCATAAAATTTCTTAAAATCATTAATATTAAAATCTCATTTAATATGCAATTCCATATTAGCAACCATAAACAAAATACTTAATTTATGAATTTGCTCATCTTCTAAGTCTTTGACAACATTATATATAATTGGAAATCATTCTTCATCATCTCTAACATCTTCAGGAATTGGATCTTCTAAAAAATAATTAAGTTTTTCTTCAAAACTTAAAGGTTCGAATTGTTCATTTGGTAAAAAGTTTGGTGTATTCATAATATAAAAAATCAAGTTTCCTACCATAAAAGGCAGGAAACAAAATAAAAAATAAGAAGAATTAAAATCAGATAACCCAACTTAACAAAGTTTCAACGGCATAAGCTACATTTGTTGCTACAGGACGAGTCACACCAGCACCCATTAATCCACCAACAATTTGGTCAATTAAGATATTTTTAGTAACATATTCCCAAGTTTCTAATTTAAGAAGAATATTCTTAAGGGAGCCAGATATAGCAACTCTTTTTGCTTCAGTAATCCCAAATGATTTAAAAGCAGCTTTAGATGCATAAGAATCTAAAGAATATGCTAATGATTTTAAAGCACCCTTAACAACAAGTTTGTAAACATAGCCAGCTAATCTTGGTTGATGATTTGAATCTTCAAAAAAGACAGGTCTGTTAATAGTTACACCGTTTGTTAAAATAACACTTACTTGATAAGGTTTATTCGAACATTTTGGTTGTTCTAAAGTCAGAAACTGAGGTTGTGTATTAATTACATCTCTTTGTTTCTCACCAACAATAACTGCTTTAATTTCTGAAGTATCAACTCCTGTTACTTCTAGGTCATATTGACAAGTTTCTTGTGTCTTATAAACATTTGAAACTTTAATATCAAGGAAAGCTGTTTTTGCTTGTAATACATTAGATAAAAATACCAATGCAAACAAAACTAAGATTTTCTGAAATTTCATTGAAATCTCCTTATCTGTAATAAGAAAAACATCTCTTATTAAAATGGATCATTGAATTATTCAAGATCACAAGTATTATATATATATATATATATATAGTCAAATTATTTTTATATTTCAAATTTGCTTTAAATAATAATAAAATTAAAATGTATAAAAATTATTAATTTTTATACATTAATATGATTAAACAAATCCTAAGAATAGAAGAAATTACATTTACACTTGATGAAGATGAAAATTTATTAGAACACAAAATATTAAAAATACTAAATATTAGCAAAAAAGATATAATCTCTTTTGAAATAGTAAAAAAAGCTGTAGATTCAAGAAATAAAAACAATATATTGCTTGTCTATTCAGTAAATATTGATTTATGAAATAATGAAGAATTTTTAAATAAAAAACATAGTTCAAAAATATTGAACAATATTAAGAGACATAAAATAAGATTGATTGAGCCTTTTATTTATGAAATTAAAAAACCTGATTTAAGTAAACTAAAAAATAGGCCAGTAGTTATTTGAACTTGACCAAGTGGTCTTTTTTGTGCTTTATCTTTGGCTTTAGCTTGAATGAAACCAATTGTACTTGAGAGATGAAGTGAAGTAAATAAAAGAGTTATTGATGTTTATAAATTTTTCACCACTTGAAAACTTGATCTCAATTCAAATGTTCAATTTGGCGAATGATGAGCTTGAACATTTTCTGATGGTAAATTATATACTCTAGTAAATGATCCTAGAAGTAAATTTATTTTTAGTCAATTTGTAGAAGCTTGAGCACCAAGTGAAATTATTTATTCTGCTCGTCCACATATTTGAACTGATAGACTTAGGTGAGTTGTCAGAAATATAAGGAAAAAAATTATCTCTTTAGGTTGAGAAATACACTTTGATACGATGATGAGCGATTTAGAAATAGAAAACTGAAAAATTAAATCTGTAATAACTAATACTTGAAAAAAATTTATAACTGATGATTTAATATTTTGAATATGACATTCTGCTCGTGAAACTTGTGAAATGTTATACAATAAATGATTTGAAATCAAGCAAAAACCATTTGCAGTTTGAGTAAGAATAGAGCATCCAAGGGAATTGATAAATAAATCTCAATTTTGAGATGCTTGTCATCATATTAAACTTCCTACTGCTAATTATAAATTAGTTTCTCACCATCAAAATAATCGTAGTGTTTATTCTTTTTGTATGTGTCCAGGTTGACTTGTAGTAAATGCATCAAGTGAAGAATGAAGATTAACTGTAAATTGAATGAGTGAATATGCTCAGAATAGTATAAATTCTAATTCGGCACTTCTTGTAAATATTATGCCAAGCGATTTTGGTAGTGATCATCCACTTGCTTGAATTGACTTTCAAAGAAAATGGGAAGAGGCTACATTTATAGCTTGATGAAGCAATTATAATGCTCCAGCTCAACTTGTATGAGATTTTTTAGCAAATAAACCTTCTATTTGATTATGAATTATTAATACAACTTTTAAACCATGACTTACTTTTACAAACTTAAATACTTGTTTACCAGATTTTGTAACTAATGCTTTGAGAGAAGCTTTACCACTTCTGGATAAAAAAATAAAGTGATTTACACATCCAGATGCAATACTTATTTGAATAGAAGCTCGTACTTCTGCTGTTTTGAGATTTTTTCGTGATGAAAATTGTGAATCAAATATAAAATGATCTTATCCAACTTGAGAGTGAGCTTGATATGCAGGTTGAATTACTTCTTCGGCTATTGATTGATTAATTGTTAGTGAAAGTGTTATAGGGAAGTATATGTAGGAGAAAAAGACAAGTAAGCTTGTCTTTGTTTTTAGATTGCTTGTTCTCAGAAATATGATACTTCAAATCATTTTTTCCTTAAATTATCTAATACCCAATTATAATAACAATCTTTTACATCAAAATTAATCAATTTCATTAACTCTCTTCAAGAATTAGTTATAGTTATTATATTAACTGATTGGTCTGTTTTATATAGCAAAGAAATATTTTTATTTCATAAGTTAAAAATAGTCTGTCAAATCTTATTTTCTCATTCTCAAATTGTAGTTAAATTTAAAGAACTTTCTTTGAATGAAATTAATCATAATTCTTGAAGATATAATATTTCTAAATAATCAAATCAATTTTGTCTTCTGAATTCATCTCATTCTTTACTAGTAATTTCAGATAAAATAAAATATCAATTTACAACTAATCAACAAAACTTTTTAAATAAATTAATTTCATCTCTTGATAAAGCTCTAACAATATCCATAGTTTTTAATGAAAAACTTCAAGATTGGTTATATTCTCAAGCTAAAATTCAAGAAATTATCTCTTGCATATCTTCACTACTAAATTCTTTTGATAAGTCTTTTAGTCTTTTAAATTTATCTGGGTCAATATTTCATTGTGCATTTTCTTCAATTTTTCATATAGACTTTTGTATTACTCAAGCCATATTTTTAGCTTCTGATTCTTTTTCATACTTATTTATTTCTAAAAGAATTTGTTGCTCTTGTTTAATTTTTTGTATTTCAAAATCTCAAACAACTTCAGCTTTTTTTAATTCTAAATCTCACTCAAGTTTTTTTAAATTATAAATATTTTCTATTTCAGCTTTAGTTTTTTCATTATAAAGCATCATATTTTTCCCTCAAAAAAGCTTTAGAAATATGAAATTTAGAAAAACTTTTTGTTGTGGTTTGGTTACATTAAATACTTCTTTTCAAGTTTCTATTGCTAAATTTGTTATAATTGGTTCTGCCATAATTATGCTTAAAATAAATTAAAAATTCTTTCTACAAACTTTCACTATAAGGCAAACTTTTTATAAAATCTTCCATAAATTCAAAATCTATTTTTCAATTTTTAAAAGGAAGTTTAATTTTTAATTCCTTTAATCTATCAGTTCACATCTTTCTACTATAGTTAAATCTATATTTTTCTTTTTGTAATACAGTTACTAAAAATAATCATATATATGGATTTAGTTTGAATTTTGGCTTTAAAATTCTTACATCTACAGGAGTAGCTAAATAATTTATTGGTTGATAAAAAAAATATCAAACTGATCATCATCTATTTGCAGTTATTGTATTTTCTCAAAAATTAGATTCTTCTTTTATATAATTTGACACTCAATTATTCATTTCCGAAGAAGTTACATATGGTGTTTTTCATCATATTGTCAATTTTCAAATAAGGTTATCAGTTGTAGATCATATATCAAATAAATCAATAATGTTTTTATATTCCCAATTTTTAATGTTCAATGATAAATTTTTATCACTAAATGTTCAAGAAGAAACAGATCTTTTTAATTTATTGTAAAATAAAAAAGTTGAATATTCTAATAATTTTTGTTCAAAATCTTCTTTTGTTAAAGAATCGTAGTCTGTTTCTAAATAAGGTTCAACTAACCATTCACAAGTTCATGTAACTTTTCTTAATGTAGAAAATCAAGGAATTTCTTTTTTATTAAAATAAGAATCTAGCCATTTCTTTTTTATTTTTGAATTAAATTCTTCTTTTATATCAATTCTTCACTTATTCTTCACTTTTTCAAATCAATCATTTTTCCAATATCAAAACCAAGTATCTTTGTTTTCATTGTGAGGTTTATGAGCTTCCAAAATAACTATACAAGTTATAGTATTTGTTGGATAAAAAAGTTCATCTGGCATACTAACAACAGCTTTCAAAGTATGAAATTTTAAAAGTTCATTCTTTAAATTATCATTTGTAACTCAAGACATTACCGTAGATTGTGGAATAATTGCAACTCAAATTCATCAAACAACTAAGCTATCAAGCATTTTTTTTACAAAATACAATTCCATTTCTCCTTCTTTCTTCTGTGAGTAAGGTGGATTAATAAGCCCAACATTACAACCAAACTTTTTTAATTCTTCCGTTTTTATATCAAAACAATTCGTTTGATACATATTTGTTTTTCAATCTCAACGAATAATCATATTTGCAACAGCTAAAGCAAACATATTAGTTTGGCTTTCTACTCAAACTAAACTATTTTTATAAATATAATCAATCTCAGAAACTGTTGGATCATTTTCAATCATTTTTTTCATTGCTGAAATCAAAAATCATCAAGTACCTGTACAAATATCAAGAACTTTAGAATTCTTATTAACTTCCGCTAAATCACAAAATAAATCTGTAATATGAGTTGGAGTCAAAACTATTCAAAGTCATTTTCAGTCTCAACCCGTATATCTCAAAAATTCACTATAAAACTTTCAAATAATATCTATGTTATTAACTTTTTTTACAAAAGGGTAAACTTTATTTTTTATATCTATTAAAAATTTATGCAAAGAATTATTATCATGACTTGGGTTTTGGTGATCTATTTCTCAAGCTGTTAAGTAAGTATGAGTTTTTATAAAAGAAAATTCTCAAATTAATGTGTCAATCTTTGATTTTAAAATTCACGAAATTTCAAGAGATTCTTGTATTGATTCAATTATTCTTATTGCTAACTTTTTTGGATTATGAATAGTCGGTAATTCTCTAACAAAATCATCATTATCAAGAGCCAAAAGTAAAGAAGCTACTAATAATGGTTTTTCTGCTTCTTTTAATTTTACTTCATCTCTCATTTGATCGTGAAGCTTTTTTGCATATTGCATTAATTCATCTTCACTTAAAATAACTTTATCTTTTGCATGAAAAACTTCATAATAATCGTCATATTTCTGAAGATCTCAAAATTTTCTTGCTAAAAATCTTTTTTCTGTTTTATTCCATTGAAAAGTTGAAATTCTATTATCTTTTTCATCTCAACTAACAGCAATTGCTATTACATGAAAATTTTCTTTTAAAAAACTTGCATAGTGTAAAACTCAATCAACTGCATAATCTTTTTGCTTATCTTTTTTTTCACTTTCATGAAATTTAGTATTTGCTTTACATTCAACAACAATCAAAACATCACTATTTTTTGATCTAATAATAAATTCAGGATATCAAGCTCAATTTCAAGATTTAGATGCTTTTGAAAGTAGATTTGTAATAATTTTATTATCACTTTTTTGTTCTTCTATAATTAAATTATCATCATTAAAATAACCTAATTCTCTTATTTTATTTCTTACTAAAGTTTCAGTTTTTCTTTCATTCACCATATTTTTATATTTAAGATTAATTTATAAACTCATAATATATATAAATAATATAAAATCAAATTATTTTTCATCAAAACTTATCATCTTTTTCAAAACTTTATAATCTGTTTTTCCTGTTCCCAAAACTGGAATACTTTCAACTTTTATTATTTCACTAATTTTAACTAAATTACTAACTCATCTTTCTCTTAAATAAGCATTTAATTCCTCTATTTCTAAATTATCTATACTAAATAAAACTATTTTAGCATTTCAGTCTTTTTCTAATGCTTCTATTGCTATTTTTAATTCTTTTTCATCTCAGTATTTTTCAAGTAAAATTCATTCAACAAAAGGTAAACTTATCATTTCTCAAGCTATTTTTATAAATCTTTTTAATCTTCAAGTTATTGTTAAATATCAATCACTGTCAAGAAATCCTAAATCTCAAGTTTTGTAATATTTTTTACTTACTACTCCTTTCTCCATTGGGGGGAAAGGTTGGAATAGGGGGATATATTCAAAAGGACTTTCTAATTTTTCGTCCATATACCCATTAAAAATAGATTTTCAGGCGATGTAAATCATTCATTGTCATCAAACTTCAACTTCATTAAAACTTATCTTTGAAACTAAATCTTCGTTTGAAAAAGAAAAAGGTTTTTCTAAATCAAGTATTTTGCAATCAAGACACGGAATTATTTTTCAAACTGTTCAAGGTTTTATATTATTTATAGGATTTATGCTAATTACTGGACTACATTCGGTAATTCAATATCATTCTAGAATTTTTCAATTTGGACAAAGTTCACTAAATTTTTTAAATATTTCCTCACTACACTTTTCAGCTCAAACTACAACATATCTTATATTTTTGAAGTCTTCTTTTGTAGCTAAAGACATAATCATTTTAAGAAAAGTTGGAGTTGCTGTGATAATATTTATTTCACAATTATTTATGAAATTCAAAACTGTTTTTGCATCGTTTGGATCAGGAGTATAAGCAACTCTCATACCCGTAATCAAAGGCATTATTGTATTTATTGTAAATCAAAAACTATGAAAAGGGGGTAAAAATCAAAGTAATTTATCATATTGTTTTAATTCAAATATTTTTAGAGTTCACTTAATATTTTCTATAAGATTTTCATGAGTTAAAGCAACTGCTTTTGGTAAACTCTCAGATCAAGAAGTAAATAGAATAACAGCATTTTCACTTTGTTTTGGAATATTCATAAAAAAGCTATTTATCAAAGTTTTTACTTTTTTTAGTTTAGGAATGTTTTTTAGTAAATCTTCTAAAAATACAAATTTATCTTTATTTTCTTCTAAAAAATCATTTTTTACTTTGTCATAAAAATTGGAAGAAGTAAGGATTTTATTTGTTTTTGAGAAGTTTATACAGTGATTAAAAGCATCTTTGGGTAGTGTCCAATTTAGCATTACAGGGACTTTTCAAGCAAGATAAGTTGCAATTATTAGAAGGGAAGTACTAGAAATTGCAGGAAGCATTATTCAAATATAATCTCATGGAATTTTTTTGATATAATCACTTATCAAATAAGCTTTTATTATAAAGTCTTTTTTTGTTTGTAATCAAAAAATATTGTCATAAATAAATGTTTCATTTTTGTTTTTTGAAAATGCTTTTTTCCATAGAGATATAATTGTTTCTTTTTGCATTGTAATTTTTAAAATTAAAAAAAGTAAAAATCTTTACTAATATAGGGAAAGATTTTTACTTTTCAAGTTTTTTGATAAACGAAGAAAAAAGACAATATTAATTAGACTTGTTTAAGAATAAGAAATAAATATAATAAATCAAATTAATTTGTAAAAAAAAGAAATGTTTGATTTAGAAAACTTAGAAAAGCAAATAAGAGATGAAAGGCAATTGAAAGCATTA
>Ga0172373_10009270_pt1 | contig 12263 bp, 7 predicted proteins | sample Lak10m_2_FD_114546 | JGI IMG/M metagenome (GOLD analysis project Ga0172373, IMG submission 114546) | Freshwater microbial communities from Kabuno Bay, South-Kivu, Congo - kab_092012_10m | ecosystem: Environmental > Aquatic > Freshwater > Lake | place: Democratic Republic of the Congo: South-Kivu... | reverse complement strand
TCCCCCACAGTGTGCCCCTGACGCTCATGGGCACCGGCCTGCTCTGGTTCGGATGGTTCGGCTTCAACGCCGGCAGCGCCCTCGGTGCCAACGCGTCCGCGGCCCTGGCATTCGTCAATACCCTGCTCGCACCCGCGGCCGCGCTCACCTCGTGGATCATCATCGACCTCGCACGCAGCGGCAGGGCCACGGCCATCGGCGCCGCCACCGCCATCGTGGTCGGCCTCGTCGTCATCACACCGGCCGCCGGCTATGTTGGCCCGCTTGCCGCCATGACGATGGGGGCAAGCGGCGTCATCCCCAGCTACATCGCACTGATCCTGCGCGCACGCACACGCCTCGACGATTCGCTCGATGTCGTCGCCGCACATGGCCTCGGCGGCGCGACCGGCGCCGTGCTGACCGGTGTCTTCGCCGATCCAGCCTGGAGCGGCGGTCCCGCAGGCCTGCTCGCCGGCCATCCCGATCAGCTCCGTGCCCAGTTGGTGGGACTCGCCGTCGTCATCGCCTACAGCTCGGCCGCCACATTCCTTATCCTGCGCGCCCTCGCCCTTGTCGTGCCGCTGCGCGATGCCGCACGGATGGAAGGCATCGGGATGGACGTGAGCCAGCACGGCGAAGAGGCCTACACCACCGGTGACGGTGCCATCCTCATCACTCCGGGCGACCGCCCGGCCCGGCCCGCAGCGGCGGCCAGCCCCGCCCTCTCGGGAGGTGCCTCGTGAAACTGATAGTGGCCGTCATCCGACCCGAGCAACTGGGCCACGTACTCGAGTCGCTGTTTCATGCCGACGTGCGTGGCCTGACCATCAGCCGCGTGCAGGGCCACGGCGGAGAAATCGAGCAGGTGGAAACCTATCGCGGCACGACCGTGATGATGGCGCTTGCCGAAAAGGTACGCCTCGAAATTGCGGTGTCGGAGTCATTTGTACAACCCACCGTGCAGGCCATCCTGAGCGCCGCCCGCACCGGCGAGGTCGGCGACGGCAAGGTGCTGGTGCTGCCCATCGATCACATCTACCGGATCCGCACCGGCGAGGCTGATCAGGACGCCGTGACGCCGGTCACCACGCAGGCCGCGGCCCGGCACTGACAGACGGAGGTCTTCCATGCCCCTCACCACACAACCGCCACACGCGCAGGGCCTCTACGATCCGCGCCACGAACACGACGCCTGCGGCGTGGGGTTCGTCGCACACATCACCGGCCATGCCAGCCACACCCTGGTCGAACAGGCGCTGGCCCTGCTCATCAATCTCGAACATCGTGGTGCCGCCGGTGCCGACCCGCACACCGGCGACGGTGCCGGCATTCTCGTCCAAATGCCCGACGCGTTTCTGAGGGAGGCAGTCGCGTTCCCGCTACCGCCGTCGGGTCAGTACGGCGCGGGCCTGTTCTTTCTGCCCGTCGACGATGAGACCTGCGCGCGGGTCACCTCGGCCATCGAACAGACCATTACCGCCACTGGGCTGAGGCTGCTGGGGTGGCGCACCGTACCGACCAGGCTCGAGCGCATCGGCACCACCGCGGCCGCAGCAGCGCCGCGCTTCAGGCAGCTCTTCGTCACGCACGACGACCCGCGCATCGCGAACGACCCCGCCGCCCTCGAGCGCGCCCTGTTCATACTGCGCAAGCGGCTGGAACACCGCATCGACGCCCTGCTGACACATCCCGCCGAGCGGCGCGCGGTCTTCATCGTCAGCCTGTCGGCACGCACGCTCATCTACAAGGGCATGCTGACCGCCTCGCAGCTGGGCGAGGTGTTTCCTGACCTGAGCGACCCGCGTTTTGCGTCAGCACTGGCGCTGGTGCACCAGCGCTTTTCCACCAATACCTTTCCGTCGTGGCCCCTCGCCCATCCCTATCGCTATGTCGCACACAACGGTGAAATCAACACCGTGCAGGGCAACATCGCCTGGATGCAGGCACGCGAAGGCACCCTGTCATCGCCGCTGCTGGGTGATGCCCTCGGAGACATCCGCCCGATCATTCGTGCCGGGGGCAGCGACACCGCCACATTCGACAACGTCGTCGAACTGCTGGTAATGGCGGGTCGCTCGCTGCCGCACGCCGTGATGATGATGGTGCCCGGTCCCTGGGAAGGGCAGCCCGACCTCGATCCGGCGCTGCGGGCGTTCTACCAGTACCACGCGTCGCTCATGGAGCCGTGGGACGGACCCGCGGCCCTCGCCTTCACAGACGGCGCTGTCATCGGTGCCGTGCTCGACCGCAACGGACTCCGCCCAGGGCGTTACTGCATCACGAGTGACGACCTGGTCATCATGGCCTCCGAGGCCGGCGTGCTGCCGGTTGCCGAAGAGCGCATCGTCAGGCGCGAACGCCTGCGCCCGGGCCACATGCTCCTCGTCGACACCGTTCAGGGGCGACTGATACCTGACGAAGAAATCAAGCAGTCACTGGCCGCGGAACATCCCTATGCCGAGTGGATCCGCCGCAATCTGGTGGACATCGACAGCCTGCCGAAGGCACGCGCCGAGCGGCCCGATCACGCCACGGTGCTGACCCGCCAGCGCGCCTTCGGATACTCGCAGGAAGACCTGCGCCTGCTGCTGACCCCGATGGCGCTGACGGGCGACGAACCGATCGGATCCATGGGCTCGGACACACCGCTGGCGGTGCTGTCGACACGGCCTCGCCTGCTCTTCGACTACTTCGTGCAGCGGTTCGCACAGGTCACCAATCCACCGCTCGATGCGATTCGCGAGGCGCTGGTCACCTCCATGGCATCGACCATCGGGCCCGAGGCCAACCTGCTGGCCTCCGAGCCGGAGGCCTGTCGCCAGATCCGCATTCCGACACCGGTGATCCACAACGACCACGTGGCCCGGCTGCGTCACCTGCCTCACACATCAGCCTTCCGATCGCTGACGCTGCCGACGCTGTTTGATCCGAGGGCCGGTGCCCGTGGTCTCGCCGGCGCCATGCAACGGCTCTGCGACGCGGCCAGTCGCGCAGTGCGGGACGGCTACGGCGTCATCGTGCTGTCAGACCGTGGCGTCGATGCCGACCATGCCCCGATGCCGAGCGTGCTCGCTGTGGCCGGCGTGCATCATCACCTGGTGCGCGAGGGTACGCGCACACGGTGCGGGCTGGTCATCGAAACCGGTGAAGCCCGCGAGGTGCATCACATCGCACTGCTGATGGGCTACGGTGCCGGCGCGGTCAATCCCTACCTCGCGTTCGAAACGCTGCACGACCTCGGCCGCCAGGGGCTGCTGCCCGGGCTCACTGATGACGAGGCGGTGGGCAAATACATCAAGGCCCTCAACAAAGGCGTGCTGAAGGTGATGTCGAAGATGGGCATCTCGACGCTGCAGAGCTACTGCGGCGCGCAGATCTTCGAAGCGATCGGGCTCGATCAGGAACTGGTCGACACGTACTTTACCGGCACCACCTCACATCTCGGCGGCGCCACCCTCGAGGTGGTTGCCGAAGAGGCGCGGCGGCGGCACGCCCGCGCATTCGGCCCGACCGCCAGCCGCACGGCCGATCTCGACGCCGGTGGGGAATATCAGTGGCGACGCGACGGTGAACCGCACCTGTTCAACCCCGACACGGTGTTCCGCCTGCAGCACGCCACACGAACGGGTCAGTATCAGATCTTCAAGGACTATACGCGCCGCATCGACGACCAGCAGCGTGAGCGCAGCACGCTGCGCAGCCTGCTCGAGCCCGTAGCCACGCGACCACCGGTACCCCTGGATGAGGTGGAACCCGTCGAGTCTCTGCTCCATCGCTTTTCGACAGGGGCTATGTCATTCGGTTCCATCAGTCAGGAAGCGCACGAAACGCTGGCCATTGCGATGAACCGTATGGGTGCGAGGTCAAACTCAGGGGAAGGTGGGGAAGATCCTGCGCGTGCCGTCGCCGATTCTCAGGGCGATTCCAGACGCAGTCGCATTCGACAGGTCGCCTCGGGGCGCTTTGGCGTCACGAGCGAATACCTCGTGAATGCCGACGATCTGCAGATCAAGTTGGCGCAGGGAGCCAAGCCGGGAGAGGGCGGGCAGCTTCCCGGTCACAAGGTCTATCCGTGGGTCGCACGCGTGCGCCACTCGACGCCGGGCGTTGGCCTGATTTCGCCGCCGCCGCATCACGATATCTATTCGATTGAAGATCTCGCGCAGCTCATTGCCGATCTGCAGCAGGCCAACCCTCGCGCCCGCATCCACGTCAAGCTCGTCGCGCAGTCAGGCATCGGCACCGTCGCAGCCGGGGTCGCCAAGGCTCATGCCGATGTGATTCTGATTTCAGGGCATGACGGCGGCACGGGCGCTGCGCCCCTGACCAGCCTCAAGCACGCCGGGGTACCGTGGGAACTCGGTCTCGCCGAGGCACAGCAGGTGCTGATGCTCAGCGGCCTGCGCGACCGCGTGACGCTGCAGGTGGACGGACAGCTCAAGACCGGGCGCGATGTCCTGATTGCCGCGCTGCTCGGTGCCGAGGAGTTCGGCTTTGCCACCGCACCACTCGTCGTGATGGGCTGCGTCATGATGCGCGTGTGCCACCTGAACACATGCCCGGTCGGCATCGCCACGCAGGATCCGGAACTGCGGCGCAAGTTCACCGGCACTCCAGAGCTGGTGCAGACGTTCTTCTGCTTCATCGCCGAGGAAGTCCGTGAAGGCATGGCCGCACTCGGCTTCCGATCGCTCGACGAGATGATCGGCCGCACGGATTGTCTGAAGCACGTGCCTGATGCGACGCACTGGAAGGCGGCCGGCCTCGATCTCTCGCCGCTGCTGCACCGTGTCGAAGGTGCGCGACATGCCCGCATCGGTACAACGGAGGAGCGCGCGCTGCATGTCCTCAGCCCGCTCGACAGACGCCTCATCGACGGCGCTGCACCTGCGCTGGAACAGCGCACGGCGGTGGTGCTGCGCGACGGGATCCGCAACACCGACCGCACCACAGGCACGCGCCTCGGCTACGAGGTGACCCGTCGTTTTGGCGGAGGGCCTGCCCGACGACACCATCCATGTGGCCCTGTCGGGTACGGCGGGCCAAAGCTTCGGCGCCTTCCTGCCCCGGGGGATCACGCTCGCTCTTGAGGGCGAGGCCAATGACTTCGTCGGCAAGGGCCTGTCGGGTGGGCAGCTCATCATTGCGCCGTCGACACGGGCCGCAATTGCCGCGGAAGACAACGTCATCATCGGCAATGTCGGTCTGTATGGTGCGACCAGTGGACGTGCATTCATTCGCGGTCTCGCCGGCGAGCGGTTTGCCGTGCGCAACAGTGGGGCGCACGCCGTGGTGGAAGGCGTCGGCGATCACGGCTGCGAGTACATGACGGGCGGCGCGGTGGTCGTTCTCGGTGCGACCGGTCGGAATTTCGCGGCGGGCATGAGTGGCGGAGTCGCGTTCGTCTATGACCCGACAGGCACGGTCGCTGGTCAGTGCAATCACGAACTGGTCGATATCGAGTCGGTCTCGTCGCCTGATGACCTCGACACCCTGACGCAACTGGTCACCGATCATCACGCACTCACAGGGAGTGCACTCGCAGGACGGTTGCTCGAGGACTGGCCGGTCACTCTGACGCACTTTGTGCTGGTCATTCCGCGCGAGTTCAAGGCACGCCGGACCGCGAGGGCCGCCGACGCCGCGCGCCTCAGCGCCTGAGAGGTATCTGTTCATGGGTAAGGCCACCGGCTTCATCGAGTTCATGCGCGTATCTCAGCCCACGCGCCCGGTCGCGGAACGCACGGGCGATTATCGCCATGTGTATACCCCGCATGCGCCTGCGGAACTGACGCGCCAGGCCGCGCGGTGCATGGACTGCGGCATTCCGTTCTGCCATCAGGGGTGCCCGCTCGGCAACCTCATTCCCGACTGGAACGATCTCGTCTATCGCGATCAGTGGCGAGCCGCGCTCGACCGCCTGCATGCCACCAATAACTTCCCCGAGTTCACCGGGATGCTCTGCCCCGCGCCCTGCGAGGGTGCCTGCGTGCTCGGGCTCAACGCTGACCCGGTCTCGATCAAATCGGTCGAACTCGCCATCGTCGATCGGGGATTCGACGAAGGGTGGATCGTGCCAGAGCCGCCGGTGCGCCGCACGTGGAAACGTGTGGCCATCGTCGGGTCGGGGCCCGCGGGTCTGGCGGCCGCCGCGCAGCTGAACCGCGCGGGACATACGGTAACCGTGTTCGAGAAGGCAGACCGCATTGGTGGCTTGCTGCGCTACGGCATTCCTGAATTCAAGCTCGAGAAGCGCGTGCTCGATCGCCGGCTGGCGCTGCTCGAGGAAGAAGGTGTGGTGTTCCGGACAGGCGTGAATGTGGGTGTCGACCTTCCGGCCACAGACCTGCGGCACCACTACGATGCCGTGCTGCTGGCGGGCGGTGCCGAGCACCCTCGTGAGCTGCCACGTCCCGGTCGCGACGCCGCGGGTATCGTGCAGGCCATGACCTACCTGACCGCACAGAACCAGCACTGTGAATCGCCCGAGCTCGCGGCCGACCCGGCACTGTCAGCGGCCGGGCGTCATGTGGTGATCATCGGCGGGGGCGACACGGGGGCCGACTGCGTGGGCACGGCACACCGCCAGGGTGCCGCCTCGGTCACGCAGCTCGAGCGCATGCCGATGCCACCGTCGACCCGCGCCGCCGACAATCCCTGGCCGCTGTGGCCCCTGGTGTTCCGTACATCGACCGCGCATGAAGAGGGCGGCGTGCGCTCGTACGCCATCGACACCACGGCGTTTCTGACCGATGAGTCGGGCAGGGTGCGGGCGCTGCGCGCGCAGCAGCTCGACCCGTCGCCAGACGGGCGAGCGGGCGCATTCTCAGCACGCCCGGAGAGCGCGCACGAGATTCCTGCCGACCTCGTGATTCTGGCGCTGGGTTTCAGCGGGCCTGCCGCCTCGCCCCTGCTCGACGACCTGGGCGTGGAACGATCATCTGCAGGCACCATCGTCCGGGACGAGGAGTGGCGCACCTCGGTGCCCGGGGTGTATGTCGCCGGCGACATGCAGCGCGGCGCCTCGCTCATCGTCTGGGCGATTGACGATGGACGGAGGGCGGCGGCGGCGATCGATCGGGACCTGATGCGGCAGGTGTAAGTGCGCCGGCGGGTCTGATGGCGGTGGTCAAGGCAGGCGATGACCTCGCAGGAGTCTGGGGTCAGCTGACCCGTGACGTCGGCGCACCGGGGCGCCGTGATGAGCGTCCGCCCGTCGGCGTGCGTAGAATAGGGTCTCAATCTACGCATTCGGTGCGTTGAATGTCGGATTACATCCATTTGCTGCCGGCCTGGCCTGACTTCACATGGAACAAAGACACCCTGGCGCGTCCCCTGGCCGACATTCGGCACCGGCAGGGCCGATTGCTGGGTCGCATGGAGGGGTTGGGGTTTGCCCTCCGGAAGGAGGCCGAGCTCGAGACGCTGACGCTCGATGTGCTGAAGTCGAGCGAGATCGAAGGTGAACATCTCGATCCCGGGCAGGTGCGTTCGTCCGTGGCCAGGAGACTCGGTCTCGATGCTGGTGGCACGAGACCGGCTGATCGCGACGTCGAGGGCGTGGTCGAGATGATGCTCGATGCCACACAGAACTTTGGCGCGCCGCTCTCGACTGAACGCCTCTGCGGCTGGCACGCCGGGCTGTTTCCAGACGGCCAGAGTGATCAGCGTCCCATCACGGTCGGCGCGTGGCGCACCGATGCGACGGGGCCCATGCAGGTTGTGTCAGGACCCATCGGCAGAGATCGTATGCATTTCGAAGCTCCTGCGGCGTCACGGCTTTCCGATGAGATGACCCGGTTTCTCACGTGGGCCAATCATGGCCCGCACACAGACGCCGTGCTTGACGCGGCGCTCGCGCACCTCTGGTTCGTGACCATTCATCCGTTTGGCGATGGCAATGGCCGCATCGCACGCGCGATTGCCGATCGACATCTGGCAAAGTCCGAGCACTCTGCGCAGCGCTTCTACAGCATGTCGGCGCAAATCAGACGAGAGTGGCACGAGTACTACAGCATCCTTGAACGCACACAGAAGGGCACGCTCGACGTGACACTGTGGATGGAATGGTTCCTGAATTGTCTGGGTCGCGCGTTCGACAGCACCGAGGCCACGCTGGCGGCCGTCATGCGGAAGGCTCGCTTCTGGGAACGTGCGACACAGCACTCCATCAACGAGCGGCAGCGCGCGATGCTGAACCGGCTGCTTGATGCCTTTGTGGGCAGACTGACGACGCAGAATTGGGCCACGCTGGCGAAGTGCTCGCACGATACGGCGCTGCGGGATATTCAGGCGCTGATCGATGACGTCCTCCTGAAGAAGGACGCCGGCGGCGGCCGCAGCACGAGTTACTCGCTGGCCAGCGACTGAGGAGGCGACAGGCGCGCGTCACGGTTTCCGGGTGAGACCACTGTGTGTCTCTCGCGGGCCACGAGCGCCCCTCACACAGACGCCGGGATCGCGGGAGTGCCCGCACGCCGCGGGTACATCAGCGAACCCCGGCCGGGCTCACCGCCCGAAGCCCCTGCACGCCGTGCCTGGCTATGAGGTCGGCCAGCGCACCGGTCGCCACCATGTCGCGGATGAAACGATCCACGGCGGCGGCCGCCTCCGGCCGCGAGCGCGGGACGCCGAGCCCGTGATTCACCGTGGTGAACCCACTGTCGAGCACACGAAGGTCCGGGGTGCTGTCATGAGACTCGTGCAGCGAGGGTGCAAGGCCGGCAACCGCATCAACCTCTCCGCGACGCAACATGGCCATCGAGGCCTCGGTGCCGGCGGGACGTACCAGCGCCGCATGCTGCAACGTGCGCGTCAGGAACAGCTCGTATCCGGTGCGTGGTGCGGCCGCCACGCGGCGGCCCGGGCGGTCGACGTCTGCGACGACCGCCACCGTGGAATCGCGCCGCACGACATAGGTGGCCTGAATCTCCGTCATCGGCGACGAAAACGTGATGACATCGGCACGGGCCGGTTCAATCGCCAGGATGGCCACGTCCCAGGTGCCGTGCCCCGCACTTGCCGCCACGTCTCCGGGAGTGGCATGCACCACATGGATGACCGGCACGCCGAGTCGGGTCCCGAGGGCAGCCACAAGATCGATGCCGACGCCCCTGAGCTCGCCGGTCGCCGAATCACGCGTGGTAAACAGCGCATTGCCGAGGTTGACGCCCGCGCGAAGCGTGCCGGTGGGTGCGATGAGGGCACGGGCGGCAGCGACGGGATCCGCGGCTCCCTGCGTGGCGCCGATGGTGCCTGTCGCGCTCATCACCAGCCACCCCGCAAGAACGCACCCGACGGTCGGCCAACGTGATGCGCGCATGTGGACTTGAGCCTGCGTGTGATCCGCCCCATGGATGCTGGCGGAGGGAGAGGGATTCGAACCCCCGGTACCGTTTCCGGTACAACGGTTTTCAAGACCGCCGCGATCGACCGCTCCGCCATCCCTCCGCAGGGACTAACTCAATGTAGCACAAGGAGTTGGCGTTTTAGAGGTCTCCTCGCTGACGCGGTAGAACGGGCGATTGTCCCTCAAATTGTCCCTGCGTTTGCCGCTGGTGTCACGTCGGCGAGGCGAGGCAACTCCAGTACCCCGACGCTCGCCGCACTGCTAGGGATCAGCACCCCTCACACTAGGCTAACGTCGAGGCGCGACATGACTAGAGTGAGGCGGGTCGCAATGGCGAAGTTCGCACTCGGCGTGAAGGTGATCGGCCCCTTGCAGTGCAGGCCGACGACGGCCCCCGTGGCCGGGTCGTACCAGATCGCACCGGAGTCGCCAAAATCTGCGATCGGATTGTCGTCGAGGCCCACGAGCCGGAAGCTGTTCTGCAACCCCATGTGATGGCCGATGCCGTCTACCCGTGCGCGCGTAATCTCCGTCGTGCGTCCACATTTCTCCAGCACGTCGCCCAGTCGTGGCTCCCTGGGCGCGGTCAGGGTCACCGCGCTGAGGGCGACGCTCGGGTCGTGGTCGCGGTCCCCGGTCAGCGTGGCCAGTGCTGCATCCGACGGCCGAAAGGCTCGCGTGATCGTCGCCACCACGTCTGCGGCAACGCCCCCATCGTCACGTCCGGCCTGGATGATGGCGTCGCCGGGCACACCTGCGATGGCGAACAGTACGTGCGCCGCACTCAGCAGTCCCACCTTCCCGCCGGCGCGGTTGTCAGAGACGAACATCCCCAAGGTGCCGCCGCCGGCCGCCACCCGGCCAACGGAGACGCCGGGGCGCAACGTGTCCACACGAGACTGCAGCGGGTGACCCAGCTCGGACGCGTACTCGGCCTCGATGACGTCCACCGGCACACCGTTAAGCACCTTCGGCAGCCGCTCGCGCAATGCCAGGCCGGCGGGTTTGTACTTCTCGCGAACGTGGATACGAACGGCAACCGTCTTCGTCTGCCTGCCGTTCTTCCACTTGTAGCCCACGTCGATACCAGTGACCTGGGGCCGCCCGCCGTATTTCCGGACGGCCATGTCGAAGGCCGCCTGCACCTGCAGCGAGGTCGCGCTGCCGGAGAACATCTCCAGAGCTTCTGCGAGTTTCCGTTGGCGCGGGCGAGGCCGCTTGTGACCTTTAGCCATCGGTCTTCCGCCGTTTGACGCAGACGACGTGAACGCCCCCATAGGTATGGGACCGGCTGACACCCACCAGGTACTCGCCAGACCGTCTGGCGATCGTTCCGATCGCCGTGCACGGGCCGAAGGCGAGCGTCACTCCGGCTTCGCCCTCAAGAACGAGGCGTGCAACCTGGGCGCTGGACAGCGTGAAGTCGGTGTCACGAAACTGCCCTTGCAGTAGAGCGTTGTAGCCAACGGCCCGCAAGCGACCGGCGGCGAATCCGGCCAACTCGAACTTGCGCTTCGCGCGGTCCTTGTCCAGATCGCCGGTGGCGCCGTCAAACTTCTGGTTGCCCACGGTGAGAGGGTTGGAGTTCAGCGCCCAGAACGGTGAGCGGAGATATCCGGCGCGCAGCAGGCCGCCGACCGCAACGTTTGTGTAATAGCCGGCGCTGGCCTCAGTGTGCCACGACGCGTCATGCCACAGCGTCTCGTTCGCCGCACGTGCCAGCGAGATCGTGTACTTGGCCGTCGGTTCGCCCCCGTCCGAGATCTGGTGGTGCCATCCCAACGGGTCATCGGGCGTGACGGCATCAGGTCCCTTGTTGGCCCTGTTCCGCTGGTGGATGTACGTCTGCACGCGCCGCCCGATGTCGAGGCCCAGCATGCCGAGCGTGAACTCGGAGCGAACGACGCGCCGCTGGAATGGATCGACCGTGGTCCTCATGGTGCTGATGAACAGCAGCGACGCGTAGGGTCGATCGTCGGTGATGATCCCTGGTTCGTTCAGGCGATCGGGTGTGAATGCGGTGTGACCGAACACCAGGCTGAAGTCCTGCAGGGCGTCGCGACCGGCCGCTTCAACCTGTCCGTTGTGCGCTGCGTTGAGGCCACTGAGGCAATCGGCGGCTCGCAGGGGCGTGTCGAGCTTGGCGCGATGAATCCATTGCCCGATCAGCGGAAACGCCAGCCCCATCGTGTAGTTCCGGTCCTCGTTCCACGTGGTCAACCATGGAAGCACGCCATCCTGTTCGAAATAGACGCCGGCGCCGAATGGCGACCCGATGGTGGCCGGCTTGAGGAAGCACGGGGGTACCTTCTCCGGTGGTGGGCCATGAGGCGCTGGGGCGAGCGGGCTAGACGGTTGCGCCTGCTCGATTGGGGCTTCTTGAGCGAAGGCATATCCTGCGGAGGCGGCCAGCAACCAGAGTGGCAGCAGCAGTCGGCTTGCACGCATCACGGAGTACTCCACGGGTTTGGACGGACCTGCGCAGCAGATTTTTTTGACTGCCGCGATTCTGTTACCGCGAGATCGGAGTCGCGAAGAAGCCTACGCGCACGTTCTGTTCCTTGAGGAGCGGAATGTAGGGTTTCTGCGACAGATTTCCTGCCGAAATCGCCACGCTGAAGATTCGCTTCATCGCCGTCAGCTCACGGTTGATCTCCCCGTTCGACACGCCAGCGACCGCTCGCGCTGGCCGCGCAAGAGTCCGCCTGTCCCCAACGCGTTGGTGGTCGGCACTTGCGGCTGGTCCGCCACTGCCGGACGTGACGTCCACCCCGTTAGAGTAGCACTCGGCTTTAGAGTCCGGCAGTTACTTTCGCCGTCTTCGTCCGTGCTGTCAACTGCTGGGCGTAGGCGGCGGGCGTCAGCCCGCCGAGTCCCTTCTTCGGCCGCTCCTCGTTGTACTCACGCCGCCAGGCTTCGATGATCACCTGCG
>Ga0172373_10009268_pt1 | contig 12264 bp, 10 predicted proteins | sample Lak10m_2_FD_114546 | JGI IMG/M metagenome (GOLD analysis project Ga0172373, IMG submission 114546) | Freshwater microbial communities from Kabuno Bay, South-Kivu, Congo - kab_092012_10m | ecosystem: Environmental > Aquatic > Freshwater > Lake | place: Democratic Republic of the Congo... | reverse complement strand
GTGTTGCTATTGAGGAAAGGGAAGTTTAGAAGGCATAGGGTTGGGGTGGAGCTTCACTCTGCGCACAGTGAGATTGAAGAGGTGAGAGCAATGGAGCGGCGTCAGAGCGCGGCGAGAAGCAGTACTGCGAGGCCGGCGACTGGTAGGTCTGGTTACAGTGATGACTTTCATTCGGCCGGGTCGAGTAGTGTATCACCCATTAGTGAGCACATTGATGAAGAAAGCTCTATATCTGAGGGTGGATACAGTACCGAAAAACCGCTCCAGTTCCCGATGGACGACCTAGTTCCTGAAGCACCCGACAATAGCATTCCTGGTCATTTGGAAAACGCGGCCGAGCTGGGCGTCCGTGAAGTCGTCTGCGATGTTGTGGACTGTGAGGCCCAGGTCAATCCAGCCCTGGAGGCTGAGGCCCATGAGGCGCATGGTGTCGGGGTTCATTCCGATCTGGCGGAGCTCCCCATATGTAATGCCCATGGCCTTCAACTGCTTGCTGGAAGCCCTGAACCCGATGATGTCTGCGAGGTCGCCGTGGAGGTCGTGGATGGGGTGGGCGGGCCAGTCAGTGAGGTGGACTGCGTGCCTGGCCTGGCATCCGGCGTGGAGGACCCACATTCTGATGTCTGGCTGGAGTTTTCGGAGCTCTTTGGTGGGGACCTGCCAGCGCAAGAGGAGGTCGAAGTCGATGGCGTCGCACTCCTCGACGTCCCTCCAGCTGAGGGTGGTCTTGAGCCTGGCGCCCCAGCCGTGGATGCCTGTGCTCTGGGCGGGGCTGAGTCGGATGAACATGGCGAGGGCGAGGGCCCAGCCTTTTATTCGGCGTCAAAGGTTGCCGATCTAGTCACGGAGGAGCTGCAGCTGAACTTTGATTTGTTTTGATTATAGTTGTTGAACTGTTTTGATGGTGCAGGTTGCGTATGCTATAAGGGTTTAGACTCTCGCCCTCCACATGCGGCTGCTGGACCTTATTTTCGACGACAAGAGGGCAGCAATCACTGTGCTCATGGTGTGGACCGCGCTGGTGGTGGGGTCGCTGCAGTACTTGGACCTCATGCACTCGGACTTCATGACGCTTGGGCCTTCCGCGCACACGAAATTCATGACCATATCGATCGATACGTGGCACAAGTGGGGCCTGCTCGTGACCGCGACCTTCACCAACACCTGCGTGGCGGACTTCATGTCGGATGCGATCGCGCCCTGGCTGCAGAACACCATCCAGGACCACAAGACCAAGTATCTGCCGTACTCCAAGTTCACGTGCTACACCATCAGCCAGCTGTGGACGGTGTACTGCGGCATCATGAGTATATTTGCCATTAGCTTGATCACGTCTCAGATCGACTTCCTGCTCATACGCATGCTCGCGGACCTGATCACCAGCACCTTCACCACCTACAAGTTCATGCGGCACAAGGTGGTCGACAAGGCCAAGTACAGCATGTGGAGCGAGGAGCACCTGACGGAAGTGCAGCACGCGGAGGTGGCGGAGCCTCTCAGGCCGTGCAGCGATGATGTTTGAGCGAATGTTTCACTGTTGCGTTGCGTCGCCCTATAAAAGCCACGCGCAAGGGCAGCCATTGTTTACACTACATGTCTTGCGAACAAAACCCGCTCGCTGAGTTCGAGCCGCTCAAGGTCAGGCAGCGCGCTTACTTGACGCGCGAGGGCCGCTACCAGTCACACTACAGCGCCCCACTGTCGGAGTTCTGCTCGGTGCCGCTGTGCAATAACGACCAGAAGGCCTCCATTGTGCAGGTGTTTGAGCAGGTTGCGGCTGAAGAGGGTGGCGCGATCAAGCTGTTTGGCTCGTACGCCTCCTACCCGAGCTTCGGCCCTCCGCTGGACGTCAAGCCGCACTCTCCCGACCACACCGCGGGCCTTGTCGGCTGTGACATTGACATGCTTTTCCTGCACGAGGATATGCACTACAGCGGCATAGGCTTTGCGCACGAGATCTCGCTGCGTCTGAAGGTCAAAGACTACTCGCAGAACCAGTCCTACAGTAACGTGGTTAAGTTCAAGATTGTCGACGAGACCGGCGTGACTGTGAAGGTCGACGTTACGTTTGCCCTGAAAGGGGTTGAGCGCAAGAAGCACAACTATGCCATCATGGTGAGTTGTCCCAGGATATGGACCACGATGTGTGGGTACGTGAAGGATCACGACGAGGTAGTCGAAGGGCTCAGCGAGCTCAAGATCACCAAAACCGATGCCATATTGGACTTCTCGTACTACAAGCAGCAGCTTCTGCACAAGACCTTCCTGCACTTCAACACGCTGGACCGCTTTGTGTTTAACTGGCTGCGCGTGGTGACCAAGTCTTGTGGCTCGATTGACACCACTGTGCTGTTGGTCCTGATGTACGGGGCCTTCAAGCAGTGCAAGCAGCTCAAAAACACGTCTGGCATCCGGCGCGTGGGCCACCTCATTGCGCAGGTGCTGAACTTCGCGCAGATCATCGTGCACGACGACAGCGACCGCATGCAACATGTGTTTTGGAAGATCGGGAACGACCCGAGCGACCCAGACTTTGGCAAGTACCTCACTCCGCTCCACATCCTCAGCGACTGGCAGTTTGAGCAGATCAAGACCGTGCTCTTGCCCAACCTCCCCGCTCTGTCTGGGAAGTTGGTGGAGATCAGCGGCAGCAACATCATGACAGCCGTGGCGCGGAACAAAACCTCTCACCAGACCGAGACCTCCTACACTGTGTGGAGGGCGAACGAGCACTGCAACACGCTTTCGGCCTTGGTCGCTCCGATCATCTGGAAGCGCTACGTGCCCAAGACCTACGAGAACACGCTCGCTGTGCTCAAGGAGGAGGCCGTGCCCCGCGAGGTCAAGAAATGGTTCATGTACGTGCACTGCGCCGTGCGGCTCGAGCAGGAACGGCATGCCACTGCTTGTCTGAACAATTTGCTTTGCGCCATCAAGGGCGACGAGGCGGAGAAGCTGGACAAGAATGCTGTCAGGGACATCGAGTACTACATCAGACAAGAGAAGCTCGCTTAGAAATGCGTTGTTTAATCAGCGCCCCATGTGGGCCAGCAGCTGCCATATTGACTTTGCAGTGAATACGCCGTAGAGCGGGTGCGCCAAGTACACTTTCCCGCCCGACAGCAGCACCCAGTTCCACGATTCACCCCACTGCTCGTCCTCCATGCGCACGGGTACGTCGGGCCGCATCTCCAGTGCCACCGAGAGGCAGTGCAGCAGGCTGGCGCCCGTCTTGATTTGGTCGAGGTCCACTTGCCGCTTCCTCGAGTACTCTGGGAAGTGGAAGTAGAGCACCTGCGTGATGGAGTGGTACATGCCCGCGAAGTCCTGCTTGTACGTTATGCGAGCCGCGGGCGGCAAGTCCGCATACATGGCGTGCTCGTGGAACGCGTCAAGCCCCGCCTGGCGGTGGTAGGACTGGAGGTCGAGGTCTTCCGCCTTGCTCGCGCATTCTGTGCAGCGGTCCTCGAGGTCCAAGTGCCTGTACAGCACGCAGAACAGCACCACAAAGCGCCTGATGGCCGACAGCCCCATGCGGGTGGGCGCCTCGGGGTCGACCGAAGCCAGGTCGTCCATGCAGAGGTGCTCGCGCAGGTTGAGCTGGCCGAACCTGGTCCAAAGCGCGTCCAGTGCGTCCACCACCCCGTCGCCCTGCCTGCAGTGCATGTCCCAGTGCATCTGGAGGTCCTCGACGGCGTCCCGCAGCTGCCGCAACGTGAGCTCGCTGGCCTTCTTGCTGGGGTGCACGATGTCGGGCAGGACCTCTCCCAGCCTGGCGTCCGCGGGGTCGTGCAGCGCCTTGTGGCGAGCAAGCACCAGCCCCAGCAAATGCGACCTGTTGAACTTGGGCCTGAGCGGCTCGTGCATGTCGGTGTGCCACAGCCACTGGCGCCAGTGCGAGTCGTCGAGAAACGGGGTCGGGCCCTTCAGGCGCTCGTTCATGTCGCTGAGCAGCATGGGCGATTTTTTACTTTGCACTATATAGGTCCGCGCGCGCCAGGCCACTCTGCATTACCATGCGAACCACCGTTTTGCAAATTACCGCTGTGCTTTGTGTCCTTGCCTTCGCCCTGTGCATGGACCCCGCCGAGCGCGCCGAGCGCGACAGGGATGCCCAGCTCCAGGCGGAAGAAGACGCTCAGTACGAGGCGCCCAGCTACGAGGTCGTGCCCCACCACACCACCTACCTCAACCAGGTTCCCCAGTGCGATAACTACGACCCCGGTTTTCACGGCGGCCAGCACTACTTCTACTACCAGACCAACAACGCCCGCATGCCGCGCTGCATGGCGTGGATTCTTTGCGCGCAGTTTGTGCTGGAAGACGGGACGTGGGTGTTGCGCGGGCCCATCGCCGGCATGGCCTACCCCAACCGCCTCATGCGCTCCGCGAACAGGAACACGTTCTTCAGTTTCAGGCCCATTCTGCCCAGGCCCCGCGGCTACACCCGCTGGCTGGGCGACGCCATGTGGGTCAACACGGACATGTGGTTCACCAACAACCCCAACGCCATCGTGGACGCGAGGGGCGGCGAGCATGTCGTGCCCGAGGAGCCCCGCGGCTACCACCTCATTACGTTGGCACTGGGCGGGAACGCCGTGGACGTGCAGGTCATGGAAGACTACCACTACACGCCGAGCCGGGAGGAGCGCGAGCAGTTTGCGCTGGAAACCCAGGGCCGCGTAGAGGCATTCGAGACTCAGTTCGCCTACATGCGCGAGAACCCGGTCTTCGCTGCCTTCCGCGACGCCATCCGCCAGAACCAGTTCGACCTGCTCGAGCGAGCCCGGCAGCAGCGGCGCACGCCAGATCTCACGCAGCGCTACAACGCCATCGTGAGGGGCCGCGACGCCCCAATACTGCAGGACTTTCAGAACCCCGCGAGCTTCAGGGCCGACCACCCCCTGCCCATCTTTCGCCCCATGTACGAGGCCATGCAGCCGCTCCACATGATCAGGTTCGACTTCAACCACGAGGTTCGTGCCGAGCTTGTCAACAGGTGGACCGACAACATGAACAACATAAACCTCATACATAACAACCCGGCCTACACGGAGCGCCTGGCGCAGCTCATGGACTCCTACGGTATGGGAGAGACTCAATTTGACCCCTTCTTCAACACTCTGAAGGCGTGGAGGGCGGAGGTGTGTGGAAGCGCTACTGGCCAAGCCGCCGCATTCTCGTCTACGCAACACACCATGTCAGTGAGTCCTTCGCCTGCGATGGGGCCCTCGCCCTCTGTGACAGTCACTGGCGGCGCCGCGGCCTCTACCCCCGCTCGCGCGGCGGGCCCTGGTCGCGCGGTGCGTCAGGCCGATACAGCTGGCGCTGCTGCTACCAGATCGAGGCTCCCTGCTTCAACCGGCGAGTGCATCATGAGCGGACAAGTGGGCAGCGACAACGAGGAGGTCGCAGACTCTGAGCAGGAGGATCATCCCTCGTCAGGCATCCCTGCCCCGCGAGCACATCCGACGCGACGCGCCCCGGCTCGCGGCGACAACGCTCTAGTTCGCCAGCACGCCAGGAGCGTCGACCCCGAATCCCAGGACGCGCTAACCGAGACGCTTTTAAAGAGGCAGCGCAAATAGTGTAATCTTGCCTATGGCACATTTATTACAACTCGAGCGCCTGCTTTACGGCATTAAACTTGGTCTTCAGCATCTCGTAGTCGGTGCGGACGCGCTGCAGCTCCTCGTGGCTCTTGTTGAACTCCGCATTCTCTGCCTTGAGCCGCTCGACCTCCGCCCTCAACTTTTCCATTTCAGTGCTGGCCTCCGTGGCCTGCTCCTTGAGCCTGTCAATCACGTCCTGCAGGTCCGCGCGAGAGTCGCTCGCCATGGTGCGAAGGACCAGGGACAGCGGGGAGGGCTTGCAGAGCTGCGAAATGATGCCGAGCTCAGACACATATGTGTAGGAGCGGTGGATCTCGACCAAAAAGTCGTCGGTGATGTCGTACAATTTGGCCTCCACAAAGTCCTGTATGAGCTTCACTCCCGCCTCGCTGTCGATCTGAAAGAATACCAGCAGCAGGTTGCCGGCGTGGTAGAGCTCGGCTGCGTCTATTTTGCTCAGGTACTCGGCGTTGTGCTCGCGCATGGCCGCAAACAGCTTCATGAGGGCCTCGGCCTTGGCGCTGACCTTGTTGAAGAACTTCCCGCGGCGGTGCTCACAGTGCTGGGAGATTAGGTTGAAAAACGAGGTGAGTAGCGGCTTCAGGTCCTTGACCGTTTCCGGCACAGCATACTTGATCAGCTCATCAAACGTCGCATCGTGCGCGCCAAACACCTTCTGCACGGCGGTCCCAAACTCCTTGCGGCGCTGGTCGCTCAGCTGCAGCGTGTTGTTCTGCAGATGCATGTGGAGCGCGCGCTGGGCCGTGATGCGGTTGCAGGGCTCGTACTCGAGCAGCATGCGCTGGTACAGGGTGGCCTTGTCGTTGGCCAGTCTATGTATGGCGTTGAAGTCCGGCTGCTCGAAGCTGAAGATCCGATTCTGAGCGCACACCCACCACAGGCCCAGGCCATACACGTCGGACTTGGGGCCAACGTTTTTGTATAGGTGTGTCTCCGGCGCATTCCAGTCGATGGCGGGGTGCTCATAGTGTATGTTGTTGCCGCCGTACATGGCCGAGGTGCTGAGCTCCATGATGAGCGCGTAATTGCCAAACGTAACCACATTCCGGGATCCGACCTCGCCCAGCACCAGCATGCGCTCGTGGGCGTGGGCGAGCCCGGCCAGCAGCTGCGGTATGTAGTGGCTGTCCACCTTCCCGGAATCCGTGTTCTCACCAAGAAAGTGGGGCAGCGCAGTCTTGTCGCGCCAGTTGAAGTTGACTTGGTTGGCGTTGAAACTATGCAGCTTGGGAAACGCGGGGTGGTCCAGCATGGTGAAGCGGGAGCCGCTCTTCAGATTCTTCATGCCCTTCACGGCCAAGTACTTGGGACCGCCGGACTGCGACGGATCTCGCTCCAAAGTGATCTGGATGGGCATGGCGGGAGTGGGTTTCGGAAGTGGACGGGCTATTTATGCATGGGCCTGGGGGTCGACCCGGCGGCCCCTGGGCCCGACCCTTTTAAAACGTCTGCCTGAAGAGCCGCGGCCATCCATGCAGTTGAACGACAACGACCGCGCATTCGTAGTGTATAAGCACCAGGTCTACGCTGTGACCGTTTGCATGACGGATAATTATGACGGGCATTACTATAACATCAAGCTGTACCGGGTGCGTGATCCCGGGAAGCGGTACTGTTGCGTTACATTGCTAACTGTTTGTTGCAGGTCGTCGCCGACAAGGAATCGTACTGCGGCACTCGGTTTTACAGCTCCATCGACGGAGGAATTTACAGGAGCAAAGAAGAGGCCATGGAAAATCGCATGTGGTCGGAGCAGGTTGATGCGCTGGAAATCGGCTCCACTGCCTTCTATGTTTGCGACAAGAGCATCGTGAAGTGCAAGATAACAGACTATTCGCGCGCCAGCAAGAGCAGGGTGTGTTATGCGCTGCAGCTCGAGGGCGGCGAGACCAAGTCCGTGTGGCACGACAACTTGTTTGCGGTGGAGTGGCAGGCGAAATTTCACAAGTTCAAGCTCGACCGCATCATTGCCTACTACCACAGCCGCGAGCCCGAGCAGCTCAACAACAGGCTGATCACTTTCCGGGTTAACGATCCAGTGTTTGACGTGGACCTGTCTGGGACCAGGGTGGGCAAGGTGCATAAAATAATCAAGTGGCCCGCGGGAGACGGGTGTGCTTATCGGTGCGTCGAGGACGGCGCGGGCCCAGACGAGTACTATTACGTTCACAGCGACCAGCTCAATGTGTTCAAGGCCTACAGCATGTTTTGCCCCGTGGTTGAGGAGCTCCAGCACTTTAACGTCGACGAGATCGTTCACGTCATCACCTTTCTTGGCACCGTGTGCACCTACCGCGTGTGCGAGGTGTCTTACGGCACCAGCGTGATTCCCATGCTGTGGCTCGAGAAGCTCAAAGACTGCAGCCGCGTGCAGATTCCTGGCAGCGACGAGTATTTGTTCAAGTCCTACAAAATTGCCGTGCGCGCCCAGATGAAGAATTGCGTGGAAGACGAAGACGGCGGTGGTTCCAAGCTCATCCCCCTCGAAGTTTTGACCGGCGCCGGCCCCTTTATCAGTGGCGAGCCTGCGGCAGAGCCTGCTGTGGGGCCTTCGGCGGACAAAAGCAAGCCCAGGCTCCGCCGCGAGCTCAAGAGCCTCGAGCAGCCTCCCGCCAAGCGCACCCGCTCCCGCCCCGACCGCTTCCAGTGAAGGTGGGTGAGAGCGAGCGCGATAGTTGTTTGAGTTGAGTAAAGGTGAGTCTGCCAGCCCTATGCACCCGTATATAAGGCGCGCGATGGCCAGGCCAGATGGCCGAAGCCGCTTCTTCACCCGACCTTTCCTCTGTGTTGAACCACGTGAGCCTTTTAGAAAAGGAGCGGCAGGCGCTGCAAGAGCACTTGAAAGCACAAAACGAGAAGCTAGAGAAGCTCACTGCCGCTAAGCGCGACGAGATGAAGAAGCAGCTAGACACCATGATTGTAGAGTGGCTCAAAGACATTGACGTAGCAGACGAGAAGCAGAAGCAGGAATTCATGTCGGGCATGGAGCGCATCGTGAAGGAGACTAAGGAGGACTCTCCCGTGTGGCAGGTCATGTGCCAGGCGTCCGCCACCCACAAGAAGAACGTCACGCAGCTGCAAAAGATGACCGAGGACTACAACAGCTTGCGGACCAAGGTGGAGGGCGGCACCTTCGCCAGCGAGGACTCGCGCATCGCGGGCACCAAGCGCAAGGAGTGCGAGGAGCCGACCCGCAGCTCTAACGTGTGGGACGAATTCGAGACCATGTGCAAGGGGTCCAACCTGCATTCCTACGTGCCGGACGACAAGGTCATCAGGGACTTGCGCTCCGAGTGGAAGCCGATTTAATGGCGGCCATAGGCCTGTTAATGAATGCGGTTGGCTTCGATCATGGTGTGCAGTAGGTAGCACACGGTGTCGAAGTTGGTTTCCTCGAAGTGAAACAGGACGTTGAACCACTCGCGGCGCTCGAAGTCAGAGCCGGTCAGGTACATCTCGTACTTGCGTCCCATCAGGGTAGTGATGCCGAACTTCATAGGGGTGCTGTCCTTGAACACGACGGGGTTGCCGCACTCGTCCAGCACGTCGCCGACAATAGTGATCTTGTAGTCAGCGGCGTCAGGCACGCAGTCGGTGATCTGGATGCCGTAGTTGGCCATGCCGTCCACGACGCGGTACAGGCGGTCGTCGAGGTGATCTTCCATCTCGCGCCGCTCCCACTTCAGGAGGTAGTTGGCCAAGAGGGTCTCTATGGGTCTCTGGTCATTGGGAAGGTCGCAGGGCTGCTCGGGGTCCTCGACTACGAAGGGTGCGGCGTTGACGAAGCGGTACATTTGAGTTCAGGGATGGCCTGCGACGCGGCGCTGTTTATATATGTGTCGTGACAAGGGGCCACGGCTTGCTCGGCCAGCACGGTGCAGCTACTGGTCAGAGTAATGATGCAGTTGCGCACGCAGAAGGACCGCTTGCCCAGCTTCTCGCCGCCCAGGGCCCTGCGCAGCTCGCTGGTGGTCGCGCGGGGACGCCCCACCACACATAGCGGCCTGCAGCGCAAATTCAATAGATTACGGATCTCGGCCACGTACCTATCGCGCGTGGGGGGCAGGCCCAAAAACAGCATGGGCGACCACCGTCGATTCTTTTTATAGACCCGCCACCACCACATGGTAGCTGACCAAAAATACACAGACGGAGGCCACGAACAGTATCTCGAGCAGGCTTTGTAGGCCGTGCAAGAACTCGTCGCCCTTGTGCTGCTCCGCATATGTAATCACGCCGCGGAAGGCCAAACTGTACAGTATGAAGAGAGCGTAGATGCCTATGGTCGCAAAAAAGGGCACCACATACACCCAGAGCTGGTGCTGGCTGGCGATGTAGGGCACCGCGCCAATGTAGAGCACCGACAAGAGCCAGAACAGCGCGGTGTGGAGCTGCTCGTGGCGGTCGGTGTGGTAGCTGATGACCCCCGTGAGCAGCACCCAGCTCGCCCAGGCCACAAAGTAGTACTCCACATACAATATGAGGAAAAATATGACGTTCAGCGAGCACAGGGCGAAGCAGCCAAGGGGCCTCTCCTTGCACGCCACCATGGATATGGATAGCAGGTGCCCGTCCTCGCCCCACCCGTCGTACCAGTACAATGCAAACAGCAGCACCACCGTGAAGCCCAGCAGCGCTGCCTCCAGTATCATGTTGCGCGCTCCGCACTGCCATATATAACTGGGCGTGTTGGCTAAAACTCATCCCCAGACCCCGCCTCCTCGATTACTTGCTGCACGCCCCTGTCTTTCATGAGCTGGGGCACGCTCTGCTGGTTGAGGGGGTCTTGGACCTTTTTTCTGTTCTTGATTAGTATTTTCTTCTCGGCCCGATGTGGGTATGGGCTTGCGTAAAAGTCTGCTGCTGTGAGGTCTGAGTCGATGTAGGCGTTCTTGTTGAACACGTTGCGCCAAAAGGGGGACGGAGTTTTCTTGTACTCTAGTCGCCTAACATCATTGTTTGTATACCACGCGTACGTTTCCACCCACTGATACGAGTAGATGTCTTCGGTGTACTGGTGCTCGGTGAGTAGGGCCTCATGAGACGTCCCCTTGAGCTTCTCAATCACCCACTTTGCGTCTACAATCACTATGCCCGTGTCTTGCCACTTGGTCTCAGGCGGATACTTAAACACAATCACTGGGTTGTTTAGTCTGCATTGCTTTGGGTTGTTCACCTCCGTCAAGGTGCAGCGCTTGCCAGAAAGGTACCGACTGACATTGTCTTTGCATGCCCTGTATCCAGGCTCAGTGTCGTCGCCCTCGGCCCAGTAGTACGCGTCGTATCTGGGCATCTCGTCTCTGGACCGCTTCCTAGGCTTGTCCAGTATGCGCTGGGCCTCTGCTAATTGCCTCACTCTCATCAGGCTCAAAAAGTTGTCCATGTCCTCCTGGCGCCTGAAGCGATGGAATATGGGCTCGGCAAAGTTTTTGTATCCGACATCCGTGGGAACGAACACGTAGTCTCCCATGCTCAGCCGGTCTCTGAAGTCAGCGTCGAGTTCTTTGGCTTTCAACATGATGCCGTTGTGCTCAAAGTACCTGTAGTGCAGGAAGTGGGATGTGCTACTGGTCTTGGCCTGCTCGTAGTCGAATATCACGTTGAACTCTCGCATGCACTCGCACTGCTCTGTGTTTCTGGGTGCTGCACTTGTGGCTGGCGAGGTTGCAATTACACCATCGTTGCTCGCTATGAATTGCTTGGTTTCTTCCAGTGTGGCCTTCATTTTTTCAACCAAGACCCCATATTCACGCTGCTGCCTATCATATGCATTCTTGGTGATAGTATTCATGGCGCTGACTTCTTCATCCGATTTCTTCATTCTATTCTCGTCGAGCTTTTGCAGCCAGAACTTGAACCCAGCAAAACACTTGCCAGCAGCCCCAGCGACGCAAGGCCTCGACCCGCTGTTGCTGCGCATCGCTGCCCCAGGCTCGGGGTGCGGCGGATCGGGTCCCACGCTCTCTGTTGTCTTGCGCACATATTCTTTCAGCCAGCTATAGGCCCCTTTGGCCACCTCGCTCTCACTGCCAAACTCGTAAATGTCGCTGGTACTCAGTATGTAGTGCTCTCCACACGCGAACACAGTGTCGTCGACTCGGTCGAAGCGGTACGACTGCATGTCGAGGTCGGAGGCAGGAGCAAATGGTTGCAGCCCGAATTTTGTTAGCTCAGCTTGGTCTTTGGAACTGTCGATTGCCATCCTCACAAATTTAGCGTCCAGCAAGTACTGGTAGTGAAAGAAGAATTTTTCCTTGAAGTTCTCAAAGTCTCCCAGCACCACAGTGTATTGCAGGTCGTCTGTTTCCTGGCTGCCAATGATGCCGATGGCCTCCCTGCACCTCTTTATGAATTTTCTTTCGCGTTCGTCGGGATTGGCGCTGCAGTGCAAGTGGAAGTGTGGTTGATTTGCTGACGTGGACGGGGGCACAGATTGGGGAGGGTTGACTGCTGCTGGAGCCTCACCCGCCTGTCTGTTGCGTTGTCTGAGTTTCAAAAAGTCGTCCACCTCATCATCGCTAAACTGCCACTTCTTCCCTTCGTCATCTGTGGCCGCCGTCCTGAAGTAAATGCACCTCGACACTGGCGACACGTAGCTATCGCTGCACATCAAGGTCGCATATGAGTCGCT